>Ga0163215_100500_pt1 | contig 62878 bp, 57 predicted proteins | sample SynspAceP_FD_185934 | JGI IMG/M metagenome (GOLD analysis project Ga0163215, IMG submission 185934) | Saline lake microbial communities from Ace Lake in Antarctica - Synechococcus sp. Ace-P (Hybrid Assembly) | ecosystem: Environmental > Aquatic > Non-marine Saline and Alkaline > Saline | place... | reverse complement strand
TCGCCCATCCGGGCTAGTTCACCACCAAATCGGGCCGCGATGTGACGCTCAACCTCTATGTGCGCCCCGGCGACGAGGGCAAATGCGCCTTTGGCATGCAGGCGCTCAAGGACTCCATGAAATGGGACGAGGATGTCTACGGCCGCGAATACGATCTGGACCTTTTCAACATCGTAGCCGTGGATGATTTCAACATGGGCGCGATGGAGAACAAGGGGCTGAACATCTTCAACTCCTCTGCCGTGCTCGCCTCGCAGGCCACCTCCACAGATACGAATTTCGAGCGGATCGAGGCCATCATCGCGCACGAGTATTTCCACAACTGGACCGGCAACCGCATCACCTGCCGCGACTGGTTCCAGCTTTGCCTCAAGGAAGGGCTGACCGTCTTCCGCGACAGCCAGTTCACATCCGACATGCGCAGCGCAGACGTCAAACGCATCGACGATGTGATCGACCTGCGCGGCCGCCAGTTCGCCGAAGACCAAGGCCCGCTGGCCCACCCCGTCCGCCCAGAGAGCTTTCAGGAAATTAACAATTTCTATACTGCCACGGTCTATGAAAAAGGCGCGGAAGTGATCCGCATGCTAAAAACACTCGTCGGGGACGAGGCCTATGCGGAGGCAGTAACCCTGTATTTCGACCGCCACGATGGACAGGCCTGCACGATCGAGGATTGGTTGCAGGTATTCGAGGACACGACAGGTCGCGACCTCGCGCAGTTCAAACGCTGGTATGCGCAGGCAGGCACACCCCGCCTTGCAGTTCAGGAAACCTTCGAGGACGGCACCCTGACGCTGACCTTCACCCAAACCACCCCGCCCAGCGCAGCCACACCCGCGCCACAGCCCTACGTGATCCCCATCGCCTTGGGACTGATCGGCGCAAATGGCGCAGAGGTACTGCCGACCACCATTCTGGAAATGACCCAAGCCGAGCAGAGCTTTACCTTCGACGGTCTTGCCACCCGTCCCACCGCCTCGATCCTGCGCGGCTTCTCCGCCCCTGTGGTGCTGGAACATGACGCCGACCACGCCCACCTGTTGGCCCATGACACCGACAGCTTTAACCGCTGGGAGGCCGCGCGCACGCTGGCCCGCACGTCCCTGCTGGGCATGATCACAGAAGGAGCGCGTCCTGACCGCGCCTATCTCGATGGCATCCTGACCCTTGTCCGCGATACCACGCTCGATCCCGCCTACCGCGCACTGATGCTGGGCCTGCCCTCGCAATCGGAACTCGCCAACGCCCTGCACCAGTCAGGCCACACGCCCGAGCCGGACATCATCTACGCCGCGACCGAAGCGATGCGTGAGGCCTTGGCCACCAAGCTGGCGGATGCCCTGCCGGGTCTCTACGAAGCCAATCAGGTCACCGCCCCCTACCAGCCCGACGCGGCCCAGTCGGGCCAGCGCGCATTGGCCAATGCGGTGCTCTCCCTGCTCACCCGCCGCGACGGCGGCACACATGCACAGGCGCAATATGACGCTGCGAACAACATGACCCAGCAGTTGGCCGCACTGGCCAACCTGATCCGCGCCGGACGCGGAGAGGCGGCGCTCAAAGCATTTGAGACCCAGTGGCGCGATGACCGTCTGGTGATGGACAAATGGTTCGGCCTGCAAGTGATCGAGGCCGATCCCGAAGACGCCCACGAGGTCGCCGCAGGGCTGACCGGCCATCCCGATTTCAACTGGAAAAATCCCAACCGCTTCCGCGCCGTCTTCGGCAGCCTCGTCATGCATCACGCAGGCTTCCACCACGCCTCGGGCGCAGGCTATGCCCTGCTGGCCGACTGGCTGATCAAGCTTGATCCCGTCAACCCCCAGACCACCGCGCGCATGTGCAGCGCCTTCCAGACGTGGAAGCGCTATGACGCCGACCGTCAGGCACTGATCAAGGCGCAAGTGCAGCGCATCCTCGACACGCCGGACCTCAGCCGCGACACGACCGAAATGCTCAGCCGGATCATCGCCGCATGACCCGCCCGCTGTGCCTTATCACCGGTGCCTCCACGGGCATCGGTGCCGCCTGCGCGACCCTTGCCGCCGCACATGGCTATGACCTGATCCTGACCTACAACAGCGATGCTGCGGGCGCGGCACGCGTTGCGGCAGACTGCGAAGCCGCAGGCGCCCGCATCCGGACCGTCCAAGCCGATGTCGCCGATCCGCTCGCGATCGACCGCGTCTTTGCACTGGTCGATGCCACCGCCCCGCTGGCCGCGCTGGTCAACAACGCAGGCATCGTTGCCGACGCCACCCGCGTGGCCGACCTGACCCACGCCCGCCTGCGCCAGATGTTTGACGTAAACGTCATCGGTGCCATGCTGGTCGCCGCCGCCGCCGTCCGCCGGATGGAACCGCAGGGCAAAGGCGTGATCATCAACATCACCTCCGCCGCCGCGCGTCTCGGCTCCGCCAACCAATACGTCGACTACGCCGCAACAAAGGCCGCGATGGACATATTTACCAAGGGCCTGTCAGACGAGGTCGCCCCCGCAGGCCTGCGCGTCATGGCCGTGGCCCCCGGCGTGATCGAGACACCGATCCACGCAAAAGGCGGCGAACCCGGCCGCGCCGCGCGCCTTGCTCCGGGCGTGCCCCTGCGCCGCACCGGCTCGGCGGAGGAAGTGGCACAAGCCGTGCTCTGGCTAATGTCGGACCAAGCAAGCTATGTCACCGGATCGACCCTCGACGTCACCGGCGGCAGATAAACAGAGCCAGCATCATGTTGTATTTGTTTCTTTTTTTCTTTTCCCTCATGGCTGCCTACTTCGGATGCCGCAGATTCCAGCGCAGTGCATCCCTGTTCTCCACGCGCATTGATGCGCCGAAAAATGTGCGCGATGCGGCCAAGCGTCTGCGCTTCGTCGCCCAGCCCAATGTCCACTCCATCGTCAGCGTCAGCGTCAATTCTCCCCAGCTCTGTGTCACCGCCATGGCCAGCGCCTTCGCGCAGATGGACGATACCACACCGCCCTCCGACGCAGTCCTGTTGACCTCGATCCAGAAACACCTCGCCCTCGATGCCACCACCGCCTGCGATATGGTCACCATGGGCGCATGGCTGGTGCAGGAATGCGGCGGCCCCTCTCCTGCGTTCGAACGCCTGACAAAGCGCCTCAAACAGCTCGATCACGGACCGTATTTCGGCAAGATGATGAACGTGATCGGCGATGTAAAAGCCACCGGAACCAAGGGCATGCCCAGCCCGCGACAGGCTGACGCCATGGGGATGCTGGCGCGGATCTTCCGTACCGCATGACACTGCCCTACACCTACACCAGCCAGGGCCGCCGCCCCGCGACAGCCCTCACCGTGCTCCTCGTCTGGGCCGCCCTCATCGCCGCCTATGTCGCGCTGGAGGCGCACCCTGCACTCCTCGCCCTCGTCGGCGCTTTCACCCTGCCCGCCCTTTATGATCTGGTGTTTAACCCGCGCAGCACCCTCACACTCAGCGCCACGCATTTGCGCTGGCACAGCGGTCGGCAGCAGGCCGAAATCGCCCTGCCCGAGATTGACCACCTGCGCTTTGACACACGCCTCGATCTGTCGGTCCGGCTCACCGTCGTGCGCCCGTCCGGCGTTAAAATCCGCATACCCTATCCTGCGACGCCCCCTCATGCGGCATTCGAGGCCGTGGCCAAAGAGGCAGGCATCGCCACGCGCAGGCATCACTTTTCGCTGATGAGCTGACCCTCAGGGCCGCGCGCGGGGCCGTGTCGCATTGCGCGGCTTGCAGTAGGTCTGCTGCTTCAGCCAGCGCGCCATATCCGCGCGTTTGGCGGGGTTGCGCATCGGCCCCCAATCAGCCGAAACACCACGCCATTTGCTGTCACGCCCGTGGATCACCCCGTCACGCGCAACTGTGTGCGCCATGATCCGCAGACCGCAACTCAGGTTCGCCGCTCCGTTCTTCAACGCCTCGCCCGTGCCGACATTGCACTTATAGCCACGCGCGGTCGCCGGCAGGATCTGCAACAGCCCGTACCAGCGGCCACCGCCTCCCACCGCATTCGCCTTGTAGGTGCTCTCGTGTTTGGCCAGCGCGGACATATAGCCCACCCAGAAGGCGCTCCGCAGGGTCTCGTCGTTTTCGGCATAGGCCGGACACCACTCCGCAATATCGCGCGGAACCATTCGGACCAGCGGGCTGCCGTGATCTTTCAGCGCGGACATCGCTGCACGGGTCCAGAGCGCATGACCCTGCATATGTTGCCAGCGGGTGCGCGGCAAAAACAAGGGGCGGGTGACGGGCCGAACCACACGTAATGCGGGCTCTGGTGCCGCAGAAATGCGCAAAGAAAGCGGCGCAGACGCCTCCGCAACTTGGACGGACAACTCCGGCGTTCGCACGCCAGCAGGGTCCTGTGCGGCAGCAGGCCCCTTTACCAGCATTCCCGCCAGCATCACTGCCAGCCCGATATCGCGTCCCCATTTCATAAGCGCTACTATGATCTGCCTCTTTGCCCTCTGACAAGGGGTTTGGCGCGCGTGCTGCCGCGCATTGAAACGCACAATTTCAACAATTCCCCCATCTGGCCAATACACGCGCAGATTGCGCAACAATCCGCCGTAATCGTGCGATCGTTCGCCACCCTCGCCCACGCAATATCGTCACAACACCGCCCCCGCGCCATTATCGCGCCCCATTCTGCGGCCACTACTGTCTCAACTGTTCAACACTCATCCACATGGAATGAAGAATGACGCATTTTGCATCGCTACTTCGCAGACTTCCCGGTTTTGGCGCCGGCGCAAAGGACGCCGCACCCGCCCCGTCCCCGCAAGGGACGGCAGGCTGTGCGCAAGCTCCAAAGACGCAGGCAAAATCGTTGTCTCAGACCACTAAAAACCTGTCGCGCAGCACCGGTACATCCCGGACGCCCTGCACATCCGCGCCTTTCACCGACGGCCACGCACAAGCGCTCAGCAAACTCTCCATCCCCTGCCCCGATCCAACGCTTGAGGACCGCACCCGCGACAGCTACCAAAACAAGGCTCTGCGCCTCGTGCGCCAGGAGGACTGGGACAAACTGTCGGGGTTGATCGCCATCGCCGACCGCGACCGCATGTTGACACCCGGTGGCATGGCCGTGGCCGATCTGATGGCCTTCGGCGCCCGCGCCGATGCGGTACTGGCGGTAGAGCACGCGTTGCTGGACCGCTGGCCCCCAAGCGACGCGCCGATGTTCTCCGGGATCGAAGCGTTGGAATTCGTACTCGAAGAGCACCCTGACGATTACATTATTGCTTGTATTGTGGCGCTTGCCCATATGGACATGGCGTGGAGCTGGCGCGGCATCGGCTGGGACGTTGAAATCGCCCCACGCAACCGCGAAGCTTTCGAGGCCCACCTAGATCGCGCCCGCGAAATCATAAAGCCCCTTGAAGGTCGACATCAGACATCTGCGCTGTTGGCCAACACCGCCTGCGCGCTCCTGCGCGGCGACAACCGAAACGCCCACACGATTGCGGACCGCTATCAATCGCTGATCGACCTGAACCCGAAAAACACCGGCCCGCTACGCGCACTTGGGACCAATATGCTGCCGCGCTGGTACGGCTCCTATCCAGGGCTGGAGCTGGAGGCGCGCCGGACCGCGATACGCACACAGAAAGTCTGGGGTGCCGGTGGCTACACCTGGGTCATGTTCGACGCAATCAGCGTGGATGACGAGGCCTGCGCGCTGCTGGACCTGCCGTTCTTCATCGAAGGACTGCGCGACATCGTCACGCGCCGCCCCGACCCCTATACGGTCAATCTGCTGGCCGCCTATTGCGCCAATACCATGGGGCAGGCTTTCTCCGGCAATGACTCCGCCGACCACACCCGCGCCCAGATTGCAGACTGTGCGGACTGGCTGGTGCGCGAATACCTGACAGAACTGCACCCTATGATCTGGGCGCACGCTGCCCAGGGCTTTTCCAACAACCTGCGCGTCGCCTCAGCGGGTCGCTTTGCCGCCGCCGGTCAGGCAGACGCCCTGCGCATCATCGCAGGCCTCTTCCGGCGTGAGATCGCAGAGGGCAAGCAGATCACCTTCACCGACGACGGCCCCATAGCCACCCCGCTCTAGCATCGGGCTTGACGCAGGGCCCTGCGGTCCTTTATTGTTATGCGAGATGTCCCCGCCGATGGCGTCGGCGGGCGCCAGACCGGCATCAAGTGCTTCTCGTTGAGGCACCATAGTCCTGTACGCCCGGATGATTTTCCCGGGATGTATGCGCAAAGGCGGCGTCCCGGGTCGATGGCCCAAGGATGCGACCCATGACAGACCTTTCCAACCGCCCGCAGATGTTCACCAGCCACAACGGCGAAAAGGCCCCCCTGCCGTTCAGCCCCTCCGAATATGGCACACGCCTGAAACGCCTGCGCACCATCATGGCCGACAAGAGCGTCGAAGCCGTGCTGCTGACCTCCATGCACAACATCGCCTACTATTCGGGCTTTCTCTATTGCAGCTTCGGCCGCCCCTACGCCTGCGTCGTCACCCATGACGCCTGCACGACCGTCTCCGCCAACATCGACGCGGGCCAGCCCTGGCGGCGCAGCCACGGCGACAACGTGATCTACACCGATTGGGAGCGCAACAACTACTGGCGCGCGGTCAAATCCCTGACCGGCCCCGCCCGCCACATCGGCATCGAGGGCGACCATATGACCCTCACCCAGCGCGCCCTGCTGGATGACTTCCTCGGCACGCCGCAAGTCACAGACATCGCCCCCGCCACCATGCAGGCCCGCATGATCAAATCCGCCGAGGAGATCGCCCTGATCCGCGAAGGCGCGCGCATCGCCGACTTGGGCGGCGAGGCCATCCGCGAGGCCATCAAACTGGGCGTGCGCGAGACCGACGTCGCCATGGCCGGCCGCGACGCAATGGAGCTTGAGATCGCCCGAAGCCATCCCAACTCCGAGCTGCGCGACAGCTGGGTCTGGTTCCAGTCCAGTATAAACACCGACGGCGCGCACAACCCTGTGACCACGCGCAGGCTACAGGCAGGCGATATCCTCAGCCTCAACACCTTCCCGATGATCAGCGCCTATTACACCGCGCTGGAGCGCACGCTGTTCATGGGAGAACCAGACGCCGCCAGCCTCAAGCTGTGGGAGACGAACGTCGCCGCACACGAACTGGGCCTTTCGCTCATCAAACCCGGCATCACCTGTGCGGCCATCTGCGACGAGATCAACCGTTTCTTTGCAGACGCAGGCGTGCTGCAATACCGCTCCTTCGGCTACGGCCACTCCTTCGGCATCCTGTCGCATTACTACGGCCGCGAGGCGGGGCTGGAGCTGCGCGAGGACATCGACACCGTGCTGGAACCGGGCATGGTCGTGTCCATGGAGCCGATGCTCTGGGTGCCCGAGGGCACGGCAGGTGCAGGCGGCTACCGCGAACATGACATCGTCGTGCTGGAAGACAGCGGACCCGAGAACATCACAAAGTTTCCCTACGGCCCTGCGCACAACATTATCGGCTAACCCAAGGCTCTGCCCCAAAACGGGGCAGAGCACGCGGGCTTCAGGCTGCGTCAGCCACCATCGTGGCTTCCATTGCTGCCAGAATTACCTGTGCAACCGCTGTACACTCCTCAACGGTCAGCCGCGCGGGAAGGCGTACATCACAGGCACGGCTCAGCATCTCGCGCGTCTTGGGCAAGTGCGGGGGCTCGCCAAGGAACTTCCAGTTCCAGAATGCCCGCGCATTATCTTGAGTGCGCCCGAACACTTCCGCCTTCAGGCCCAGCGCCGCCGCCTGCCCGACAAAGGCATCCACTTGCGCATCACTCATTTCCACCAGATTGAACTGGATTGAATCCGGTGCACGTTCCTCGGGTCGCAGAGGCTTTGGCACTTCAATCCATGGGCTTGCCTGCAACATTTGCGCCACATGATCATGGTTGCGCCGCCCGTCGCGCACACGTCGCGGGACCTCGTCCAACTGTGGGCGGATCAATGCGGCCGACAGTGTATTCAGCCGCAGGTTATACAGCGGCAACTCGTTTTGCCATTTGGCAAATGCCCCATGCAGCACCGGATGTTTCTTCCAGTTGTACTCATAAGCGCCCGACATGATGACAGCCTTTGCCACCAGATCGGGATCGTCGGTGATCATGATCCCGCCCTCACCCGCGTTCAGCAGCTTGTAGGACTGGAAACTGAAACATCCGACTTTGCCGATTGTCCCGATGTTCCGCCCGTTCCAGGTCGTGCCCAGACTGTGGGCTGCGTCCTCGATTACCGGAATGCCCCGCGCATCACAGGCGGCCATGATCGCATCCATATCAGAGGTATGCCCGCGCATGTGGCTGATGATAACCGCCGCGCATTCCGGCAGCTTGGCGTGGAAATCGTCCAGATCAATGCGGTAGTCGGCACCACACTCGCACAGCACCGGCACCAATTCCGCATGCACCACCGACGAAGGTACCGCCGCAAAGGTAAACGCCGGTATCAGAACCTTTGCGTCACGCGGCAACCCCAGCGCCTTGAGAGACAAAAACAGTGCTGCGGAACAAGAAGACACAGCCAATGCAAACGTGCTGCCCAGCGCCTGCGCGAACTCCGCCTCCAGCAAGGCAACAGGTGATCCTTCTGACGTATAGCGGAACAAATCGCCCGAGTTCAGGATTCTGGCCACTTCTGCCTGCGCCGCCTCCGGTATGGGCTCCGCGGCAGTGAGATTGGGTAGCTTGGGCATCGTTTGAAAACTCCACTAGGAAAACCTATGCACGTTGCATACTAGATTACGCAAAAAGAGGTGTGTCACAATAGACCACACGTCTTTGTCAAAAAACCATAACATATCCGGCCAACGGCAGAAAACTCTCGGGCGGCGCCTCTTGCTCCCCTGTGCGCTCACAGCTAAACCTGCTCAGACACTCATTGATAAGGCGCACGCCCATGCTCGATCTCACCTATGACACCCCGAAAGTCCGTACCATAGCAGGTGCCAAGCAAGACTGGGAATTGGTGATCGGCATGGAGGTCCATGCACAGGTCTCCTCCAACGCCAAACTGTTCTCCGGCGCCTCCACCAAATTCGGTGCCGAACCGAACAGCAACGTGGCCTTCGTGGACGCCGCCATGCCCGGCATGCTGCCCGTGATCAACGAATTCTGTGTGGAGCAGGCCGTGCGCACGGGGCTGGGCCTCAAGGCGCAAATCAACCTGTGGTCCGCCTTTGACCGCAAGAATTACTTTTACCCCGACCTGCCCCAAGGCTACCAGATTTCCCAGCTCTACCACCCCATCGTCGGCGAAGGCGAAGTGTTGGTCGAAATGGGCGATGGCACCGCGCGCCTTGTGGGCATCGAGCGGATCCACCTGGAGCAGGACGCAGGCAAATCCATCCACGACATGGACCCCAACATGTCCTTCGTCGACCTCAACCGCACCGGCGTCGCCCTGATGGAGATCGTCTCGCGCCCCGACATCCGCGGCCCCGAAGAGGCGGCGGCCTATCTGGCCAAACTCCGCCAGATCCTGCGCTACCTTGGCACCTGCAACGGTGACATGCAGTCCGGTGCGATGCGCGCGGACGTCAACGTGTCCATCTGCGCCCCCGGCCAATACGAGAAGTATGCAGCGACCGGCGATTTCTCCCACCTCGGCACGCGGTGCGAAATCAAGAACATGAACTCGATGCGCTTCATCCAGCAGGCCATCGAGGTCGAGGCAAAACGCCAGATCGCCATCGTTGAAGGCGGCGGCGAAGTCGTACAGGAAACCCGCCTCTTTGACCCCGACAAACAGGAAACCCGCTCAATGCGCTCCAAGGAAGAAGCACACGACTACCGCTACTTCCCTGACCCCGACCTGCTGCCGCTGGTGATTGAACAGGCATGGGTCGACCAGATCAAAGACACCCTGCCAGAGCTGCCCGACGCCAAGAAGTCCCGCTTTATCAACGACTTCGGGCTCTCTGACTATGACGCCTCCGTGCTGACCGCCGATCTGGATTCCTCCAGCTATTTCGAGCATACCGCCAAAGGCCGCGACGGCAAGATGGCCGCCAACTGGGTGATAAACGAACTCTTCGGCCGGCTCAAGAAAGACGAGAAAGACATCGCCCAGTCCCCCGTGAGCCCTGCGCAACTCGGCGGCATCATTGACCTCATCGCCAGCGACGCCATCTCCGGCAAAATTGCCAAGGACGTGTTCGAGATCACCTACACCACCGGCCGCGACCCCTCCGAGATCGTGGAGACCGAAGGCCTCAAACAAGTCACCGACACCGGGGCCATCGAAGCTGCCGTGGACGAGATCATCGCCGCCAACCCCGATCAGGTCGCCAAAGCCCGCGAGAACCCCAAACTCGCCGGCTGGTTCGTGGGCCAGGTGATGAAAGCCACCGGCGGCAAGGCCAACCCCAAGGCCGTCAACGATCTGGTCGCCGCAAAACTGAAAGGCTGATGCCCACAGCCGCAGCATCGCGCAGGTGGTCGGCATGACCACCTGCCACGTCCACATCGGCCTGCCCAAAACCGGCTCGACCACCTTCCAGAAAACGCTCCACCTGAACGCAGACGCGCTGGCCCCCCACATGACGGTCATCAACCGCATCTGTTTCGGCCCGCAACGCCAGGGCCTGCTGCGCGCCCACGCCCACATCCGCAACAACGCGGAGACCGGCATCGACCTTGCCGTGCTGCAAACCCATCTCGAGACAGCACTTGAAACGCCCCTGTCGCACTGCGCCCAAGACCGCCCCGTTCTGATCACAGACGAAGGCCTCTGCGGCCCGCACCCCGGCCAGTTCGCTCAACATACCAGCGTCCTGCCCGCCCTCGATGCCGCCCTAAACGCGCTCGCCGCTGTCCTGCCCGCCGGGCGCACCGTCTTCCACATCGTCACGCGCGACCACACGAAATGGGTTAAAAGCCTTTATAACCAAGCGGTCAAACAGACCCGCTACACCGGCAGCTTCGACGACTTCACAGCCACCCTTCCGCCGGATTTCGACATCACCCGTCACATCGCAAACCTGCAAGCCACCCACAGCGACAAACACATCCGCATCCACCCGATGGAAGGCAACAGCCTCTTCCCCGGCCAACAGATCCTGCTCGACTGCGGCCTGCCCGCAGACACACTCGCCACCCTCACCCTGCCGGAAAATGAGAACCAGAGCTGGTCGCACGCCATGCTGCAAGCCATGCGCGTCATCAACAGCGCAGACATCGACGACAAGGCCCGCAACACCCTGCGCAAGGAATTCACCCGCCAGCGCAGTCTCTTTCCCGATCGTTAACACCGCAAATATTTTCTCGCACCCCCCAAATCCCCGTGCTAACGTCTGCGCATGACAGATATTTTCCGCTCCAACAGCCTCACCGTCCTGCCCGAATGGATTGACTACAACGGCCACCTCAACATGGCCTATTACTCCGTCCTCATGGATCAATGCGCCGATCAGGCCTACCCGCTGCTGGGCTTCGGCCCGGACTACCGCGACCGCAGCGGCTGCACGACATATGTGGCCGAATTCCACATCTGTTACGTGCGCGAGCTGCACGAAGGCGACCGTGTGAACTGCACCTTCCACCTGATCGACTATGACGCAAAACGCTTCCACATCTTTCAGGAACTCTGGCATGAAGACGGCTGGCTCGCCGCCACGGGCGAGGCACTGACCCTCCACGTCGACCAGTCCGGCGAAACCCCCAAAGTCGCCCCCATGCCGCCCGAGATCATGGCAAAACTCGCCGCCATGAAAGCCTCACAAACAGGCCTTCCCCTGCCAGAGCGCGCTGGCCGCAAGATCGGAATTGTTCGGAAATAACACATCCGACCACCCGAAATAGTTGAACTTCCTCGCCCCCGTTCCTAACCTGATCACGAGACGGGAGAGATCAAGACCATGGACAATACGACACGCACTTTAAAACAGGCCCTGTCCGTTGATGGATGGATCGGCGATTTTGATGATAACGGCGTTGCGTCCGTCCATGTAGACGTAGTGTTCAGGCAAGGCGGGTTTGGCGAAGACCCGACCTCTGCAATCCGTTTCAAAATTGCGTTGACCCGAGCCGAAATTGTCGTGCGCGTTCCCAATCAAGCTCCCCTGCGCATTGTCAAGAGAAGTGTAAAACGCACGGCAAATGCCGCGACTGGAATACGAACCGAGAGTGCAAAAAGAGAAGGCTTTTTGAAGGGGAGCGTCAAAGCTGCTTTGGCAAAGACACCTTTTGTTTCTGCCGATGGCGAGGCATCCGTCTCACGAACCAATAGTTCTGATGCACAGCTTCAAGAAGCAATATCCCGTCACTTTGAGCAACACTTCACTACCGAAGACGGGCATATTGCATGGGAAGTAGAAGCCAATCCAGAGTTTGCCCCACATCTAGCTGGCTCACCTTGGAACGCGGAAAACGCCCCTCGACTGAATGTAAGCAAATTTAGCAATCGAAATGCCGAAGGCGATCCGCCTTCCGTTATCATCGAAATTCGCTGTTGTCGCGAAGATATAGAGATTATCGACCTTGAAGAGAAAGACCCCGAAGCGCAAAATATGTGGCGCACCAAAAAAAATAAATCCGTAAACCTGGCAGCAGCAGAACAAGTAATAAAAGACGAGCTTTTCAAAGCTGGTTTTTTGGAGGTGCCTGATCTTTCAGAAAAGCAAAGCAGGTTGTTGATCGCTGACACCATCATTTTTGAAGATAAATAATGGCAGACTGGGTAAAAAAAGTGTTGGCGGTCTTACACGCAAAGACCGATAACTTGGATGAGCTTAGGGAGATCGCTGGCGGAGACCCAAAAACCTTTTATCGAGGCGCAAACTTTCGAAACTCCGACCTGACTGGTCAGCCCATTACAAAATCCGATTTAAGCTGCGCAGATCTTTCGAAAGCGACTTTACCCGAAGGGTTCCTCGAAGTCGTCGAGGCAAAAGCTGAACTCGATAAATGCGCGCCGGCCTCTTTTGAATGGGGCGTCGCTCAACACCGCCTTGGCTGGTCGCTAATAAATCAGAGTTATCACACTGACGGGGCCGAAGGCGCGGACCTGCTGGCGGGGGCTGTCACCGCCTTCCGCAACGCCCTTGAGGTCCGCACCCGCGCCGATCATCCCGTGCAATGGGTCGCGACTCAATACAACCTCGGGGCCGCTCTGCACGAGCAAGGCACCCGCACCGACGGGGCCGAGGGCGCGGACCTGCTGGCGGGGGCCGTCACCGCCTACCGCAGCGCCCTTGAGGTCTACACTCGCGCCGATCATCCGATGGACTGGGCCATGGCCCAAAACACCCTCGCCATCGCGCTGAAAGATCAAGGCATCCGCACAGAAGGGGCCGAGGGCGCAGACCTGCTGGCGCAAGCCATCACCGCCTTTCGCAGCGCCCTTGAGGTCTACACTCGCGCCGATCATCCGATGGACTGGGCCATGACCCAAAACTATCTCGGCAATGCGCTACGAAACCAAGGCACCCGCACCCAAGGGGCCGCGGGCGCGGACCTGCTGGCAGGGGCCGTCTCCGCCTACCGCGCCGCCCTTGAGGTCCTCACCCACGCTGATGAGCCACTGGACTGGGGCATGACGCTGGAGAATATAGCGATCTGCGAAGCGTCGCGCGCAGAGCATGACAGTTGCCACGATCCGCGCCCGCCCCTCACCGCCGCATTGGAGGCGGTGAACAATGCGCTCACCGTTTATGACCCCGTCCACCTGTCCCATAACCACGCCAAAGCCACCCCCCTGAGCGACCGCCTCCAAGCCAAGCTAGACGCGCTGCCGCCGGAATAGCTGCGGTACGTCCTGTGTACGCGCGGTGTACACTCTGTGACACAGCCGCACAGGCGCTGTTCCCTTTCCGCGCCCCGCGCGTTAAAACGGCGCAAACCACACCGGATACCGCCCATGCCCCGTTACGAATACAAGGTCGTTCCCGCCCCCTCCAAGGGCATCAAGGGCAAAGGCGTGCGCGGCGCAGAGGCGCGGTTTTCCTTTGCGATCCAAGAGCTTATGAACGGCATGGCGGGCTATGGCTGGGAATACCAGCGCGCCGAAACGCTCCCCTCGGTCGAGCGCGCGGGCCTCACCGGCACCACCACCGAATGGCGCAACGTCCTAATTTTCCGCCGCCTGCGCGAGGGCGACGCCGCCGAGTTCCAGCCCGAGCTGCTCCCCGCCCCCGCCACAACACCAGATGATACCGAAGAACCCATTGAAATGAAAAAAGAAAAAGAACATCAGCTCAGCGATAACGGCGTCGAAGACACCGAAGCGGATACCAACATCGGCGCCTCGCTCAGCATCCTCGCCCGCGCCCGTGGCGCGCTCAAGAAACCCGAGCAAGACACAGATAACAAAGACTAATTTATCTTTTCAGGGTGCAATATCCAGCGACAACGCATGAATCCGCGCAATCAGCTCTGCGCCCAGCGCCCCATGCACCGCGCGGTGTTTTGCCACACGGCTCAGCCCCGCAAACTCCGGCGCCGTGATCGCCACATCAAAATGCGTCTCGCCCCCCTCGCGAAAGCCCGCGTGGCCACGGTGCGCCTCGCTCACATCCTCCACCACCAGCCGCTCTACCGTGAAGGCATCGCGCAAGGCTGTTTCGATTTCGTCTTTGATAGGCATAAACCCTCCAATCGGAGCGATTTTTTCATCTCGCCCCCTTCCTTCTGTCAGCCATACGTTTAGAGTGATCGCCTCGAGTCGGAAAGGTGCCCCCATGCGAAAAAATGATCCCTTCGGTTTTGATATGTCAGTATCTTCCGCAAAAAAGAAGAACCCGCGCGGCCGCCGCGGGATGTCCGGTGCGTCCGAGACATCAACCCGTGTATGCGACCATGAGGGTTGCAACGAAGCAGGCAAATACCGCGCGCCCAAAGCGCCTGACGTGCTGGACGATTATTTCTGGTTCTGCCAGCAGCATGTGCGCGAATATAACAACAAATGGAATTTCTTCCACGGCACCACCGAAGCCGAAATGAATGCCCAGCTGTCCGAGGACAAGGTCTGGGACCGCCCGACCAAGCCAATGGGCGACCCCGAAGCACGTGCATGGGCGCGGCTGGGTATCGAGGACCCGCATCAGGTGTTGGGTGCCAATGCCACGCAAAACCCTGGCAAAGGTCCACAAGCAGGCCGACGCCTGCCCGCGACAGAACGCAAGGCGCTGGAAATTCTGGATGCCAAGGACAATCTGACCAAGCCTGAGATCCGCAAGATTTACAAAGGTTTGATCAAAGTTCTGCACCCGGACATGAACGGCGGGGACCGCAGCCAAGAGGAGCAGCTGCAGCAGGTGGTCTGGGCGTGGGATCAGTTGAAAACCAGCAGGAATTTCAAGGACTAAAGGGCGTTCCCCTGCCACGCCACTGCAGGGGACACCCGCCGCGCAAACGCGCGGACAATACGTGCAAAGCAATCATCAGTGCGCTCCATATCACGAGCGCAACAGGGCTTTCAGCGGCATCTACGATAGCAACCATCCCTAAAACCGGTATAGGCAGAAAAGAATTTGTCCCTTGGTGGAAGAATACCCGTAAAAAAGCCCCCCCGAGGTAGCCGCCCACCAGTGTCATAGCAATGCTGCCCAATACCGCGAAGACCCAGCCCCTCCTGCCGGAACGTCCGAAGGCACCCGCAAAGATCCATCCGGCAAGGCCCGCCCCAACGAGGGCCGACAAGTGGAACGATCCCACAGGCAGTTACCGTGCATTGGGACCGCCGAAATGAACCATCGCGAAGGACACGACCAACCCCGTCAGCGCAGCGGCCAAGGCGAATGCCAAGCGCGGCTCTCGATACGCAAGCAGATGTCCCATCTCCCCTCCCGCACAGACCTCATGCTGGCCAGACGCCAATGTGCCGGCAGTGTTGCTGCATTGGTATCAACACTTTGGCAGCTTTCAAACAACTGGCGCTATGGACAGGTGAAATTTAGCCCTTTCCCTTGAACCTGCGCGCGATATGTTGCACCCAACATGAGGAAGGCTCCTGCAGGGGCAGATACAATTAGGATGATCTAACATGGCTGACGGCGGACTGGACCTCAACGCAACCCCCACCAAGGATATCTCGGTGCGTGAGGTTTTTGGCATCGATACAGACATGGTTGTGAAGGGGTTTGCAGATCGCACCGACCGCGTCCCTGATCTGGACAGCACCTACAAGTTCGACCACGACACCACACTGGCGATCTTGGCGGGCTTCTCGCACAACCGCCGCGTGATGGTTCAAGGGTATCACGGGACAGGCAAATCCACGCACATCGAACAAGTGGCAAGCCGCCTGAACTGGCCCACCGTTCGCGTCAACCTCGACAGCCACATCAGCCGGATCGACTTGATTGGTAAGGACGCGATCAAACTGGTGGACGGCAAGCAGGTCACTGCGTTTCAGGAAGGCATCCTGCCTTGGGCGCTGCGTACGCCTACTGCGATTGTTTTCGACGAATACGATGCGGGCCGCGCCGATGTGATGTTCGTAATCCAGCGCGTGCTGGAGGTGGACGGCAAGCTGACCTTGCTTGACCAGAACAAGGTGATCACACCACATCCGTATTTCCGAATTTTCGCCACTGCGAACACTGTGGGTCTGGGCGATACGACCGGTCTCTACCACGGGACGCAACAGATCAACCAAGGCCAGATGGACCGCTGGTCGCTCGTAGCGACACTGAACTACCTAAGCATCGATGCGGAGACCCAGATCGTTCTGGCGAAGAACCCGCATTTCAACACGACCGAAGGGCGCAAGACCGTCAAGCAGATGGTCACGGTCGCTGACCTGACTCGTACCGCATTCATGAACGGGGATCTTTCGACTGTCATGTCGCCGCGCACAGTGATTGCTTGGGCACAGAACTCGGAAATTTTCAAGAACGTGGGTTACGCCTTCCGCCTGAGCTTCCTTAACAAGTGTGACGAACTCGAGCGCCAGACGGTTGCTGAATTCTACCAGCGTCTGTTCAACGAAGAATTGCCCGAAAGTGCTGCAAGCGTCAGCCTTGGGTAACACCGGCTTTACGAAATGAAGAAGGCCCCGATGTAAAACATCGGGGCCTTTTGCGGTTTTGGTCCGTATTAGCTGTCGGACTTGGCCGGATCGTTATACTCCTCCGCGTCAAGTTCAGGTACGACATCGGCGGTCTCGTCCGAGTTTTCACCTTGATCGGCTTTCGGTGTATTGACCACTTGGTCATCACCATCAGTGGAATAGACGCTATCTGCCTCTACCTTCTCATCCGGATCCTGTGCGACTGGCTGTTGCGGCGAACCGCTCTCGGGAGAGGCAAAGGCTGCCATCGGAGCTGCGGCCATCAGGGCAATCAGTGCGGCGCGGGCGGTGTTTGTTTTGAGGTTGGTCATCATAAACTCCTTTGTCTGAGCGACGCTGATGATCACATCATCGCGTCAATTGCTGTTGCAGAAAGAACGGTCGCAATCGCTGATCCGTTCCCCATTTTCCGTTTTTTGACGCAAAAAATTCTCAGAGCACTGATTTATCTTCACTTTTTAAAGCAGTAGTTGTTAGCCTACCATTTGCAGGATGACATTCGCACCGCTCGGGCCATTTACTTCGGGAAAGTGCAGCACCTCCTTTGACCCTGCCCGCAAAACCTGCGAAATATCTGACAACCAATTTCGGCGAGGGCCCCATGACCAAACCAACCGACAATCCCGCAGACGCATTCAAAAAGGCGCTGGCCGAAGCCTCCAAGGTGATGGCAAATGATCCCGACCTGAACGTGAGCTATTCGGTAGACCCGTCGGGGTTGAGCGGCGACGCAATGCGCTTGCCACAGGTGACGCGGCGCATGACACGCGAAGAGGTGATGCTGGCGCGCGGTACTGCGGATGCGCTGGCGCTGAACCGGCGCTATCACAATGGCCAGACACACGCGCGCTACCAGCCACAGGGCGAGATGGCGCGCGACCTCTATGAAGCGATGGAGACCGCACGCTGCGAGGCAGTGGGCGCGCGAGATATGCCCGGCACGGCCGGAAACATCGACGCCAAGATCAAACACGAAGCCCTGCGCAAAGGGTATGATCAGGCCAAAAGCCCTTCCGACGTGCCGCTGGCGGTGGCGGCAGGCTATCTGGTGCGCCATCTGGCCACGGGACGCGACATGCCTGCAGGGGCTGACAATGTCATGGAGCTGTGGCGCGGTTATATCGAGGATCAGGCAGGCGGTACGCTGGCCGATCTCGAGAATAAGCTGGACGACCAGACCGCATTTGCCAAATTTGCCCGCCAGATGATCACCGATCTGGGCTATGCTGACCAGTTGGGCGATGACCCGGACGGGCAGGACGAGGATCAGGAAGACGAGGCCGAGGAAGGCAGCGAAGAGCAGGACGATCCTGACAGCACTGGCAGCGACGATCAGGAGGAGGAAGACGCCGACGCCTCCCCCGAGCAATCACAGGAAGAGCAGCAGGACGCCTCGCAGGCCCAGATCAGCATGGACGACATGGCCGATCAGGAACTGGGTGAGGAAGCAGACATGCCCGAGGGCGAAGCTCCGATGGAGCCGCCTGCCCCGCAGCCCTTCTCGGACGCCGATCCGAACTACACGGTCTACCTCAGCGATTATGACGAGACGGTCGGCGCCGAGGAACTGGCAGAACCGGCAGAGTTGGAGCGCCTGCGCGCCTATCTCGACCAGCAACTGGAGCCGCTGAAAGGCGCAGTGAGTCGTCTGGCGAACAAGCTGCAACGCCGCCTGCAAGCACAGCAGAACCGCAGTTGGGAGTTCGATCTGGAGGAAGGGACGCTTGATGCAGGCCGTCTGGCACGGATTGTGGCAAACCCGACAACCCCACTCAGCTTCAAGGTCGAGAAGGACACGGAATTTCGCGACACCGTGGTGACGCTGCTCCTGGACAACTCCGGCTCCATGCGCGGGCGGCCCATTTCTATCGCCGCAATCTGTGCCGATGTCCTGGCCCGCACACTGGAGCGGTGCAACGTCAAGGTCGAGATCCTTGGCTTTACCACCCGCGCTTGGAAGGGTGGACAGGCGCGTGAGGCATGGCTGAACGATGGCCGCCCTACAAGCCCCGGTCGTCTCAACGATCTACGCCATATCATCTACAAGTCCGCCGACGCCCCCTGGCGCCGCGCGCGGCCAAATCTGGGTCTGATGATGAAAGAAGGGTTGCTGAAGGAAAACATCGACGGTGAGGCGCTGGAATGGGCACACCGGCGGATCGTGGCACGCAATGAGTCGCGCAAGATCCTGATGGTGATCAGCGATGGCGCGCCGGTGGATGACAGCACTCTGTCCGTCAACCCTGCGAACTTTCTGGAAAAACACCTGCGCGATGTGATTGCCATGGTGGAAAAGAAGAAGGCGGTGGAACTGCTTGCGATCGGGATCGGTCATGATGTGACGCGCTATTACGACCGTGCGGTTACCATCACCGATGTGGAACAATTGGCAGGTGCGATGACCGAGCAGCTGGCGTCCCTGTTTGACAGCGATCCGCGCAAGCGGGCGCGGGTCCTCGGCATGCGGCGCGCAAGTTGAGACGGCTGGATTGAGTTTAAAAGCACAATAAAGAAGGGAACGTGGTGTTTCAGACATTTGAGGTCACGGCCCGGCCGGAACAGGGTCCGCCGCGTCTGGTTGCGCTGCGCAAGCAGATGGCAGAAGCGGAGCTGGACGGTTTCATCGTACCACGCAGCGATGCGCATCAGGGCGAGTACGTCGCACAACGCGATGCGCGGCTGGCCTGGTTAACCGGATTTACCGGATCGGCGGGATTTTGTGTGGCGCTGGCCGATGTGGCGGGTGTCTTCATCGATGGTCGGTATCGCACGCAGGTGAAAGCGCAGGTGGCGGATGTCTATACGCCGGTGCATTGGCCCGAGATGTCGCTGGCTGCATGGTTACGTCAGCAGTTGCCGGAGGGCGGACGTGTGGGATTTGATCCGTGGCTGCATACGGTCGACCAGATCGCACAGGCCGAAAAGGCGCTGAGCGGCAGCGGGATTGCCTTGGTCCAGTGGGACAATCTGGTCGATACCATCTGGGCTGACCAGCCTGCGCCACCTATGTCCCCTGCCAAGATCCACCCGCTGGAGTTTGCCGGCGAAACGCATGAGGCCAAGCGCGCGCGGCTGGCAAAAACGCTTGTAGAGACTGGCGCACGGGCTGCACTGATCACGCTGCCTGACAGCATCTGCTGGCTGCTGAACATTCGTGGTTCGGATATCGAGCGTAATCCCGTGGTCCACGGCTTTGCCGTTCTGCACAGCGACGGAACCGTTGATCTGTTCTCCGAGCCATCGAAATATGCAGGGCTCGGTGAGCATCTGGGACCGGACGTGCGGCTGCATGCGCCTGCACGGTTTCTGGACGCCGTCGCAGCGCTGGAAGGGCCAGTGCGGATTGATACCGCGACAGTGCCACAGGTCGTCGCGGATACGCTGGACGATACTGCCGTCTCCGGCACGGAGCCCTGTGCCCTGCCAAAAGCATGCAAGAACACCGCCGAGATCGAAGGTGCCGCACAGGCGCATCTGCGCGACGGGGCGGCCATGGTGGAAATGCTCTGCTGGCTGGACGCGCAACCGGCGGGCAGCATCACGGAGACCCAGGTGGTCACCCAACTGGAGACTTTGCGCCGTCGCGACAACGGCTTGCAGGATATCAGCTTTGAGACGATTGCGGGGACCGGTCCGAACGGCGCCATCATGCACTACCGCGTCACCGAGGAGACCGACAGCCTGCTGGAGGACGGCCATCTGATCGTGCTGGACAGTGGTGGCCAGTATCTTGACGGCACCACCGATATCACCCGCACCATAGCGATCGGCACACCGCCGCGCGAGGCTTGCAAGGCATTCACCCGCGTGTTGGCCGGTATGATCGCGATGAGCCGTCTGCGCTGGCCCAGAGGGCTGGCAGGTGCGCATATAGAGGCGATCGGGCGGATGCCACTTTGGCTGGCCGGTCAGGACTTTGACCACGGGTTGGGGCACGGCGTGGGCGCGTACCTGAGCGTGCATGAGGGGCCGCAACGGCTGAGCCGTTTGAGTAATGTCCCGTTGGAGCCGGGCATGATTCTAAGTAACGAGCCGGGCTACTACCGCGAGGGCGCTTTTGGTATCCGCATCGAAAATTTGCTGGTTGTGCAAAAGGCTGCGCCCCTGCCCGGCGGTGACGCCGCACGCGATATGCTGGACTGGCGCACGCTGGCTTTTGCCCCAATCGACCGCCGCCTGATCGTGCCGGATCTTCTGGATTCTGCCGCACGTGACTGGTTGAACAGCTATCATGCCGAAGTTAAAACAAAAATCGGGCCAAGGGTATCCGAGGCAGCGAAACAATGGTTAGATGCCGCAACAGCGCCGCTTTGACGCGCGCATATTTTCGGGGGGCTACAGATGGTTGATCATATCAAAATCCACAAGGCGGCAGGCACGTGGACCGTGCGCGCAGGCGGTGCGGTACTGGGCGAAAGCAGCGATGCGCTGGAACTCATAGAGGGGGATTATCCGCCGGTAATCTATTTTCCGCGCGAGGATATTGCGATGGCGTTTCTGGATGCCAGCGACAAGACCTCCCATTGCCCGCACAAGGGCGATGCGCGCTATTTCAGTGTGGTCACCAAGAGCCGGACACTGGAAAACGTGGTCTGGTCCTATGAGGATCCAAAACCCGTCGCGGAAAAGATCCGCAACTACCTCGCCTTCCACAATGTCGAGGAAGTGACCGTCGAGCAGATCTAGGAGTGCTCTTCGGCCGCGGTGGCGGCCAGTGCGCGGTTGTAGGCGCGCAAGGCATCCACGTGGAACAAGGCACCCAGCAGCTCTGGCGGGCTGGCGTCTTTTGACAAACTGACCACCGGCAGGAACAGCGCGCCCGAGCTTTCAAAAATCGGGATCGCTGTTTCCAAGGTGGCGGCCGCGTCGATATAGAGGCCCTCTCCGATCATCTCCCAACACCGCTCGGGGTCCGCTGCACGCGGATCATCGGGCAGTCGCATGGTTTTTGCGGCGGTGAACATGGCCAGAAGATATGCCTGCGGCCCAGCAGCCAGATGAATGCCGCGCCGCTCGATCTGGGTGAGGAAGAAGCTGCGATTGACCAGCCTCGAGGCAAGCGATGTGGACATACTGACTGCCACCATCACTGCAAGACCTGTTTGCCAATCACCCGTCAACTCGAACACAATCAGAGTTGTGGAAATAGGTGCGCCCAGCACAGCGGCGGCCACCGCCCCCATCCCCGCCAGCGCATAAAGCGAGGTCGAGCCGGAGACATCGGGAAAAAAACCCGTGGCGATAAGCCCGAAGGTCAGTCCGACCAGCGCGCCCACCATCAGCGAGGGCGAAAACACCCCTCCCCCCATGCGCCCGCCGAGTGTGATTGCTACGGCGATAACCTTGAGCACCGCAAAGGTCGACGCCTCGTGCAGTGCCAACTCTCCGGTCAGGGCAAGCGATGTGGTCTCATAGCCCACGCCGATAATATGCGGAAACCACAGCGCGATGATGCCCAGCAACGCCCCGGCCACCATCGGGCGCAGATAACGCGGCAAGCGGCTGCGCTGCTGAATGACGTTACCAATATTGTCGGCCCAGAAAATGGCCCGCATGAGCACGACCGCCACCAGACCGCAGGTCAGCCCCAGCAGCAGGAAGGCGGGCAGCTCGACGTAGAATTGCAGATCACCCGCAGTAGGCAGTTTGAACTCGGTCACGCCGCCAAATTCCAGTCGGTTGATCACCGTGCCGGCCACGCTGGCGATCACAATGGGAGCAAAGGCGTGGACAGCAAAATGCCGCAGCACAACCTCGAGCGCAAAGAGCGCCCCTGCGATGGGTGCGTTGAAACTGGCCGAGACAGCAGCGGCCACCGCGCAGCCCAGCAGATCACGCCCCGTGATCCCGTCCGCGTTGATCCTCCGGTTTACCCAGGTGGAGATCACGGCAGCAAGGTGCACAACAGGTCCCTCGCGCCCGGAAGAGCCCCCCGTGCCCAATGTCACCATCGACGCCAGCGCCGAGGCGAGGCCTGCCCGCGTCTCCACGCGCCCCTCATGCAGGGCGGAGCCGACGATCACATCTGCGACCGAGCGCGCACGCGCATCGCGGGTAAAGTTGTGCAGGATAAGACCTGTCAGCAGCCCCCCAAATGTCGGGATCAGCACCACCCAATACCAGTCCAATCCACTGATAAAGCTGTGCAAATACTGGACATCATCGGTCCCGTACAAGGTTTCCTGAAGCAGGTTGATGCCCTTGCGGAAAAACAGTGCGGCAAAGCCCGCCGCAATACCGATGGCCAAGGCGATAAACCAGAATGTGACTTTGCTTGGTCCCTTCTGACGCAGAACACGCCATGCCTCACGGCTGGAGTTCACGACATCGGTCATCTGCTGGGACAGGAAAGAGCGGGATGGCTCGGTCATCGGGGGCTTTCAACGCGGCGGGCGTGCGGTGTCTTCTTTTCGGGAAACCATATCAAATACACCTGCGCTACCCGTCAGGCGCTCAGCAAGGCGCGGGCGGCCTCGCGTGCTGCCTCGGTGATCGTATCGCCTGAAACCATTCGTGCCACTTCGTCCACCCGCTGGGCAGCATCCAGGGGCACCACGTTGGTGGTCGTCATGCCCTTGGTAACAGATTTCTCCACCCGCCAGTGATGCGCACCGAGAGCCGCAACCTGCGGCGAGTGGGTAACCACCAGCACCTGACCACCATCCGCAATCGCCGCCAGACGGCGCCCGACAGCATCGGCAGTAGCACCGCCCACACCGCGATCGATCTCGTCAAAAATCAGTGTCAGACCGGACTGGCCTTGGGTCAGGCAGACTTTCAACGCCAGCAGGAAGCGGCTGAGCTCACCGCCAGAGGCGATCTTGTTGAGCGGACCAGCGGGCGCCCCGGGGTTGGTCGCCACGGTGAAAGACACCGCATCGCGGCCCTCTGGCCCCTCGGTTTCCGGCGTGATTTGGGTCGCGAAAACCGCGCGCTCCATCTTGAGCGGAGCCAGCTCGCCGCTGACGGCCTTGTCCAGCCGCGCGGCTGCTTTGGTGCGCGCATCGGTCAAGGCAGCGGCGGCGGCGTCATAGCTGGCCTCGGCGGTTTTCACGGCAGCGGTCAGTTTGGCTTGCTCGGCCTCGCCTGCGTCCAGCGCGCCCAGCTTTGCGCGTAAAGTGTCCGCGAAACCCGCCAACGCGTCGGCCTGAACATCATGCTTGCGTGCCAGCGCGCGAATGGCGAACAGCCGCTCCTCGGTGTCTTCCAGCTCATGCGGGTCGTAAGACATCGACTCGATGGCGGTCACCACACCCTCCATCGCACTGTCGAGCTCGATCATCGCACGGTTCAGCGCCGCCATCGGTTCTTCAAGCGTGCCTTCGGCGCGCGCAGCTGCACCGTCCAGCCAGCGGAACGCCTCAGCCAATTGCGCCTCAGCGCCGCTCTGACCCATCGCCTCATAGGCGTTGACCACGTCTGCGCGGATTTTCTCGGCGGATTGCATCACGCGGCGGCGGGTGTCGAGGTCGGCTTCCTCGCCCTCTTCGGGGTTCAGCTTGTCCAACTCGGCAACAGCATAGCGGAGAAACTCTTCCTCGGCGCGGATCTCTTCCTGCGCCTTTGTGGCAGCGGCCAACGCCTTGCGGCTGCGCGCCATCTCTCCCCAGGCCGCGCGCACGGCGGCGCGCGCGTCGTCCAACGCGCCGAAACTGTCCAGAATGGTGCGGTGACCGCGCGGGTTCAACAGCCCGCGATCATCATGCTGGCCGTGCAATTCCACCAGTGTCTCGCTGAGCGCGCGCAACACCTCGCCAGAGCAACGACGGTCATTGACCCATGCTGTCTTTCGCCCGTCAGCGGTGTTGATGCGGCGCAGGATCAGTTCGTCGCTCACTGGCAGGCCTGCTTCCTCAAGCACGCTGCGTGCAGGATGCGCAGGCGAAAGATCAAACCAAGCGGTCACCTCGCCCTGTGCCGCGCCCTGACGCACCAGATCGGCGCGCCCCCGCCAGCCCAGAACGAACCCCAAACTATCCAGAAGGATCGACTTGCCTGCCCCCGTTTCGCCGGTAAGCACGTTAAGACCCGGCTGGAAGCTTAATTCCAGCCGCTCAATGATCAGCATATCGGAGATATCAAGACCGCGTAACATCAGCTGTGTTCCGTCACAGGCAAAAGAGCCCTGCGCACTCTAGATCCATTCGCCTTTCAGCGTCTGACGGTAGATCGACGACAACCAGTTGTTGCCAAACGATTTCAGCTCCAGCCCGCGACCGGTCAGCAGTTTGAAGCTGTCCTCATACCACTCGGTGGAGCGGTAGTTATAGCCCAGGATCGCGCCTGCGGTCTGTGCCTCGTCGGTAAGTCCGAGGCTCAGGTACGCCTCAACCAGACGGTGAAGCGCTTCGGCGGTGTGGGTTGTCGTCTGGAAATCCTCCACAACCACCCGGAAGCGGTTGATCGCGGCAGTGTAATGATCATCGCGCAAGTAGTAGCGCCCGATCTCCATTTCCTTGCCCGCAAGGTGGTCGAAGGCCAGATCGAACTTCAGGATCGAGGACCGTGCATATTCACTGTCGGGATACCGCTCGATCACCTCGCGCAGCGATTGCAGCGCCTGAAATGTCAAACCTTGGTCGCGGCCCACATCGTCGATCTGGTCATAATAGCTCAGCGCCAGCAGATACGCCGCATAGGCGGCATCGTCATCATCGGGGTAGAAATCAATGAATCGCTGCGCAGCGGAACGGCTGTTGGGATAATCGCCGTCCTGATGATAGGCGAACGCCTGCATGATCAGCGCACGCTTTGCCCATTCCGAATAGGGATAAAGCCGCTCGATCTCGGCGAAGTAGAACGCCCCCTCACTCGGACGCTTGCGGTTCAACTCGAACTCGCCCCGCTCGAAGATTTGTTCGGGCGTATAGGTCTCGAGGGGAATCTCTTGGGGATTGAAGAAATTCTTGGTGAAACGTCCAGTATCCTGCGCGCCACCACACGCAGACAGTGTCGCAACAGCCGCCAAAGTGACGGAAAGACGTCTTGCAGACCTTCCAAAACTCATGCCTGGCTATCCTTATTCATTGACCGCTTGTACCTAAATCAGGAGTTCACCCCCCGTTTGACCACGGTGTTAGCACACAATTTACCGGTGCAAAACGCCCATTTCCCGATTTATAAAAAATGCCCGGAGGATCAACCCCGGGCAGGTTATGTCTTTGGGCTGGATTGACGGTCAGGCCACCGCAGGAATTTCGTTCCAGACAAGGCCGTGGCCCGGGAGGCGCGCGGCCATTGCACCGTCACATTCCACCATCCGTACCGCACCGGGCGTTGCGAAAAGCGCGCGCAGCAGCGTATTGGTCAACGAGTGGCCTGCGCGAGTCCCTGTGTAGTGCCCCAGCAACGGCGCACCGGCCAGCGCCAGATCTCCCAGCGCGTCCAGCATCTTGTGGCGCACAGGCTCATCCGCGTGGCGCAGGCCGCCGGGGCTGAGCACAACATCACCATCGAAGACAACCGCGTTCTCGCCCGCCTCACCACCCAGCGCCAACCCGTTGGCCTGCATCGCGTCCACATCCGCCTGACGGCAGAAGGTGCGGCTGTCGCAGAGTTCACGCGCGAAGGAGCCATTGTTCATGACCAGTGATTTCTTTTGATGCCCAATCGCCGCGTCAACAAAATCAATTTCGAAATCGATGCGCAGCGTGTCTGAAGGGGCAATCGTCGCGACCGCATCGCCGTCCTGCACCGTCACTTCCTTAAGCACTTCGATCGCCATCACCGGCGCAGACTGCATCTGCACGCCGCGCGCCATGATACCACGCACGAAAGGCGCAGCGGATCCGTCAAGGATCGGCACTTCGGGGCCGTCGATTTCGACCAATACGTTATGGATGCCGCAACCGGCGAGCGCTGCCATCAGGTGTTCGACCGTGGAGACCTGCAAACCGCTTTTGTTTTCCAGCTTGGTACACAAGGGCGAGCGGTTGACCGCATCCCAACGCGCAGGAATCATCCGGTCGCCCAGATCCACGTCTGTCCGTTTGAACCAGATGCCTGTATTCGGAGCGGCAGGCAAAAGCGTAGCCGTCGCGGGTTTGCCGGAATGCAGGCCTTTGCCCACAAAGCTGATCGCTGTTTTTACGGTATTTTGCACGCTGCCGTCCTCGGTTTTGGTTCAAGTATGTACTTGATTAACCCCAATATAGGAATTGGGTTGCCTGCCCGCCAATCAATCATTGCAACCGACTGAAACATCCCTGTCACAAAAGGGCACATTACCGCCGTCTACATTCCAAGACTTTATTATTGAACGAAAAAAGGCCGCCCTGGGGCGGCCTTTCACATCACGAAAAGACTGTTTTCAGTTGGCTTGACGACGCAGGAAGGCGGGGATTTCAATCCGTTCCTGCTCGGGATCGGCTTCCTGACGCGGCTGTGGAGCGGCTGCAGCCTGCTGACGCTGGACAGGTGGCTGCTGGCGCGATGGCTGCTGGCTTGGCGCCGCTGCACGGGGCTGGCCCTCGCCTTCCTGTGCACCCGTCATACGGTTGATCAGCGAGTTGATGCCAAAGCGTGGACGCTCGCCCTGCGGGGCTGGCGCTGCGTGCTGCTCGGGGGCTGCTGGTGCTGCGGCACGAGGCTGTGCTGCAGGTGTGGCACGCTGGGCGGCTGCACGCAGACGCGCCATGGCCTCCGGCGAAGGTGTGCCCGGTGTAGGCGCGCGCGGAGCAATAAACGCTTCCGGCTCTGCTTCCAGTTGCGCGTGCTGCGGCTCGTAGGCAGCTGGCTCGGGTGTGTAGGCAGGAGGTGGCAGATCTTCTGCGTGCTCTTGCACATGCTCGAAACGGCGTCCCTCGAACAGATCACGCGAGGTGTCTGCGCGGGCTGCTTCCTGCGGCGCTTCGTCAAAGAAGCTCGGCGTTTTTGGCTCGTCACGCTCTTCGCGCGCAACAGGTGTCGCTGCAGCTACAGGTGCCGGCGCAGGACGTGGCGCCGGCGTTTCTTCAACAACGGCTGCCTCAGGTGTTTCCTGCGTCAGCGGGCGCGACATGGAGCGGCGTGGCACGGGCATATCCGTGTTCACGTCCAGCGCGTCGATGCCTGTTGCAACAACGCTGACGCGCATCATGCCGCCCATTGTTTCGTCCAGCGTGGAGCCGACGATGATGTTCGCCTCTGAATCCACTTCCTCGCGGATGCGGTTTGCGGCCTCGTCGAGTTCGAACAAAGTCAGATCATGGCCGCCCGTGATGTTGATCAGAACGCCTTTGGCGCCGCGCAGGCTGATTTCGTCCAGCAGCGGGTTGGCAATGGCCTTCTCGGCGGCCTGGATGGCGCGGTCTTCGCCCTCTGCCTCGCCGGTACCCATCATCGCTTTGCCCATCTCGTCCATCACGGCGCGTACGTCGGCGAAGTCGAGGTTGATCAGGCCGGGACGAACCATCAGATCGGTTACGCCTTTAACACCCTGATACAGGACATCATCCGCCATGGAGAACGCTTCGGTGAAGGTGGTCTTCTCATTCGCCAGACGGAAAAGATTCTGGTTTGGAATGATGATCAGCGTATCGACGACCTTTTGCAGCGCTTCGATGCCGTCCTCGGCCTGACGCATGCGTTTGGCACCTTCAAACTGAAACGGTTTGGTCACAACACCAACGGTCAACACGCCCAACTCGCGCGCGGCCTGTGCAATGATCGGAGCCGCGCCTGTGCCTGTACCGCCACCCATACCGGCGGTGATAAAACACATGTGCGCACCGGCCAGATGGTCGACGATCTGCTCGATGCTTTCTTCGGCGGCTGCGGCACCGACGGAAGCACGGGCACCTGCACCCAGACCTTCGGTAACCTTGATCCCCAGCTGTACCCGGTTTGGTGCCTTGGCTTGCTGGAGCGCTTGCGCGTCCGTGTTGGCAACAACGAAATCGACACCGTCGAGTTCTTTTTCAATCATGTTGTTGACTGCGTTACCCCCCGCCCCGCCGACACCGAAAACGGTGATACGTGGCTTGAGGTCTTCCTGTCCCGGTATCGAGAGGTTCAAAGTCATGTTGGTTCCGCCTGTTCTGCTTGCCCGCACCGCGCGGACTATTTGTCCCAATTTTTTCTGACTCTAAACACCCGAAGGGATATCGTCACGCAAAAAAGGGCTTTTTGGCGCTAAATATGGGCAATTTTTCGCCCATTTTCACCGCATTTCGTCCTTAACACCCGATATGGGGGTTACCAGTTGTCCTTAAACCATTTCACAGCCCGCTTCAGGGACCGCGCAGGGTATCTGTCCGCCGGAATGTCGAAATCCCACCATTCATCTTGTGGGTGCGCCGCGAACAGCGCCAACCCTACCGCCGAGGAGAAACCGGGGCCCGTCGCGGCCTGCGGCAACCCGTGAACACGCAGGGGCCGGCCAAGCCGGACCTGCTGTCCCAAAATCTTGCTCGCCAGCCCGTCAAGGCCGGGGATCTGGCTGCCGCCGCCTGTCAGGACGATCTGCTGGGAGGGCAGATGGTCAAAGCCCGCGGCGTCCAGTCGTGCGCGGACTTCTTCCAGAATTTCCTCCACCCGTGGCCGCATGATGCCGATCAGCTCGGCACGGCTGGCAGTGCGGCGGTCGTGCTCGTAATCGCCGGTCTCGCCACCTATCTCGATCATCTCGCGGTCGTCCATGCCTGTGGCCTGCACCCCGCCGTAGAAGGTCTTGATCCGCTCGGCGTTCGCAGTGGGCACCTGCAAGCCCATGGAGATGTCGGAGGTGACGTGATCGCCGCCCATACGGATGCTGTCGGCGTAAATCATATGCTTCTTGATGAAGATCGACACGCCGGTGGCGCCGCCACCCAGATCGATGCAGGCAGCGCCCAACTCCTGCTCGTCCTCCACCAAGGACGCAATGCCCGAGACGTAGGCCGAAGAGGCAATCCCCGCCAGTTCCAGATCACACCGCTTGATACAGTAGGCCAGATGCTGCACGGCCTGTGCGTCCACGGTCAGCATGTGCATATCCACGCTCAGCTCGTTACCGAGCTGGCCGCGCGGATCGATCAGACCGCTGCGGTGGTCCAACGCAAAGTTTACCGGCTGGGCATGAAGTACCTCACGGCCCTCGCCGTATTCGGGCACATCGCAGCTGCTCAGCACGCGGGCCACGTCGTCTTCGGTCACCACCTGATCTACCAGCGTGACCTGCGCGTCCAGACCATAGCTGCGTGGATCACCACCCGCGAAACACGCTATTACATGGTCCACACGGATCCCCGCCATCTTCTGCGCCGCTTGCAGGGCGGTACGGATCGCGCGCTCGGTCTCGCCCATCGACGAAATCTCGCCAAAACGGACCCCGCGCGAGCGGGTTGTCGCCGCACCAATGACGCGGAAACCGGATTGACCGGCGAGCGAGCCAATCTCGCCCTCCTCGCCCAGCCGTGTCGAGCCGTCAAAGCGCAGGACAAGTGCCGCGATCTTGGAACTGCCCACGTCCAGAATTGCAACCACACCGCGTTGCATCGCGATTTTGCGCATTTGCCGCATTGTGCGCTGGCTGTTGTATAGATCGTTCATCAGTTGTTTGCCCCAAACGCTGCCTGTTGGGCCAACCTCTCTTCGGCGGCCTCACTTGTCATTTGCACTGTTGGACGGCGTGCCAGCCGCATGTCGACCCGTGCCACATCGCGGGTCAGAATATCCTGTGCGCCCTCCAGCGCGATCACCCGCTCCAACGCGCGCAGCGGCTCGACCTCGGGAAGCAGGATGCGCTGGTCGCGGTCCAGCACCACATCCCAGCGCCGCTCGCCCATGCGCACCAATCCGCGCAGCCGCTCCCCCAAAGGATCGGCAGCCTGAATCAGCACCAACGCCTCGGGCACATGATCATCTGCACCCTCGCCTGCGATCAGCGGCAGATCGGGACGGGCATAGCGGCTGGTGGCCGCAGCGACATAGGCGCCGGTTTCATCGACCAGCGCCAAGCCGTTCTCGTTGCGCCACAGCACAACGGCCTCACGCTGGGTCACGTCGATCTCCAACACACCGCTAGGGCGAATCCGCACGGATGCGGATTTGACTGCTGAAATCTCGGTGACTTTCGCGCGCATCAGGTCCAGATCCAGATCAAAACTGGAGATCGGGAATTCGAGCGGAAGGGTCTCACGGATGTAGGTCGCAAGCTCGTCCTTGGCGCCGTCGATAGCCATCAGATTGACCATGAATTCTGGCCGCGTCTCGATGCTGGCACGCGCCTCGGCGACGGCTTCTTCAATTGCACCCCGGCGGCCCTCGTCCGACAGGTACCATGTGCCGGCCAACAGCGTGATGCAAAACGGAATGCCCGCGCGCAGGCCCAGCCGGATGCCCGGCGTCAGCATCAGCCGCTGCATGCGCCAAGACCAGCGGGACGGGGCGGGATCGACCCGGCCGGTCTGCGGTTTCTTGCGGATCAACGCGCGCATGACGCGTCCTCCACCATCCAGTGGCACAGCTCGGGAAAGCTCATGCCGGTGGCTTGCGCCTGCTCGGGCGACAGGGAGGTAGCAGTCATGCCGGGCTGGGTGTTCGTCTCCAGCAGGATCAGGCCGTCGGCGCCGTGCGCCTCGTCCCAGCGGAAATCCGTGCGGCTGACACCGCGACACCCCAGTGCCGCATGCGCGCGCAGGGCGTAGTCGAGGCATAGCTCAAAGATGTCTTGCGGAATGTCCGCAGGCACCACATGGCGCGACCCGCCCACCTTGTATTTGGCGTCATAATCATACCAGCCGGTGGTTATGATATCCGTTACCGTCAGCGCGCGGTCCCCGACCACCGTTGTGGTCAATTCGCGGCCCGGCGCGAAAGCCTCGACCATCACGGTCTCCGGCATATCGTCATCCAGCTGCGGTGGGCCATTGGCCGCGTCCGTCACCAGATAGACACCCACAGAAGAGCCTTCGTTATTGGGCTTCACCACATAGGGCGGGGTCATCACATGGCCGTCACGAACCTGCTGCGCGGGCACAATGATGCTGTCCACAATCGGCAGCCCCGCAGCACGAAAGATGTCCTTGGTGCGCTGCTTGTCCATCGCAACCGCAGAGGAAAGAACACCGGAATGAGAGTAAGGTATTTTCAACCACTCGAGGATACCCTGAACGCATCCGTCCTCGCCCCAGCGGCCGTGCAGGCAGTTCAACACCGCATCAGGCGCATGCTGTGAAAGCACAGCACAAAGATCGGGGCCCGCGTCGACCTCGATCACCTGATCGTATCCATGTTCCCGCAGTGCAGCCGCGCATGCGCGTCCCGAGCTGAGCGATACCTCGCGCTCGGCCGAGAATCCGCCCATCAGTACTGCAACTTTCGGGTGTGTCCTGCTCGACATAACCCAGTGCCTCAATGTCCCAGAGCCTTTTGGCCCTATTTTCTACAAGCCCTATGGCCCGCTTATTAGTTCGGGGCAACACGCCCCGTCGCGTCATCCAAGGCCGACGGCCCCTGATTTCATGGGCTTAAGTCGCCCTTTTTGATAGTTGGTTGCCGCACTTACGGCGTATACACCTGCAACTTGACGATTATTTTTCGCCTATTCGCATTATCTCCCACTCTAGCGTGATACCGCTGGAATCGTAAACCTTTTTTCTTACCTCTTCGCCCAATCCTTCGAGATCTGCGGCGGTGGCATCACCTGTGTTGATCAAGAAGTTGGCATGTTTGGGCGACATCTGTGCGCCACCGCGTGTTGCCCCCTTCATTCCCGCGTCTTGAATGACCTTCCACGCCTTCAGATCATGCACATCATCGGCCTTGCCAGTCGAGCTGAAGCCCGCAGGATTGCGGAAAGTCGAGCCTGCGCTTCGGTCCTTGGTGGGCTGGGTCGCGTCGCGTTTGGCCAGTTGATCCTCCATGCGCGCATGGAGTTCCGCCGCCACGCCCGCAGGGGGCGCAAAGGTGGCGTTGATCAGCACAGCACCGTCAGGCAGATCGCTCTGGCGGTACTGGAAATTCAGCTCGGTCGCCGTAAGGCTGATCAGCTCCCCTGCCCGCGTGACCGCCTGTGCGCGCACGAAATGATCCGCGGTGTAGCTGCCATAGCAACCCGCGTTCATCCGAACTGCACCGCCGATGCTGCCCGGAATGGTGCGCAGAAAGGTGAGGTCCAGCCCCGCATCCGCCGCGCGGCGTGCGACATGGGCGTCCAGCGCTGCCGCACCTGCGGTCACCTCGCCCCGGTCGATCTCAATATCATTGAAGCCACGGCCCAGCCGGATCACCACAGCGCGCAAGCCCCCGTCCCGCACGATCAGGTTCGAGCCGACCCCCATCGGAAAGACCGTGACAGACGCAGGCAGATTGCGCAGGAAATCCTGCAAATCCGCCAGATCGGCGGGCTGGAACAGATAATCCGCAGGCCCACCGACACGCAACCATGTCAGCTCGGACAGGTTGCGCCCTTCGGTCAGCCGCCCGCGCGGTGTGGGGAGCGTGGTCATTGCGGATCTACCCGGCTCTCGCGGAAGCTGCGGACAAGACGTCCCGCGTACCAGCCGACGCCAAGTGCGCTGAGCGCGTACATCACAGCACCAGCCTGCGCCACCAATGCATCAGGCGATAATGGATGTGCGGACAGGCCGAAATACATCCACGCAAAGTTCAACATAAGCCCCGCAAGCACCACCATCGCAAACAAGCCAAACCGCCGGTGATAGCCCGCATATCCACAACCGAACAACCAAACCCCTAGTCCGGCCGCAAGAACCATCAACATCTCAACTTACTCCGCAGGTGTTTTCGTGACGCCTCGGCGTAGCCAGCGTCCCAGATAGACCACTGGCCAGCGCAGCACGGAACAGCCGCCCGCCAGTACGATCAAGCCCAGCCACGGGCCGTGCTGCACCACCACATAGCCGACAATCGGGATCCCCACTGATACGAGGATATAGGCATTGCGCCAGTGGTTATCACGGCTGGGCGTCATCGCCAGCACATTGGCAACCAGCGCCCATAGGCACGCGAGGATAAGAGACAGGCTCATTCAGGGATCTCCGGATGGTCGCCGCGCAGGCGGGCCACGATATAACGCAGCGGATTGCGGAACATGGAAACGAAAGCGGCAAGGCCCAACAACGCGTAAATCCATCCGTATTGCAGTCCCGCCATCACGATCAGCACAGGAGCCGCCAGCAGCAGCGCGATACCGGGCACATACTGCTTGCGCATCGGCAACATCGCCGTCACCGCCGACGCAAAAACCCAAGCGATGGAAAGCCAGACCAGCGTCACGCAGCCGCTCCTTTTAGCGCGCGCAATGCGTCTGGCAGGCCGTTGGCCCAGCCTGAGATCGTACCGGCACCAAGGCAGACGACCATATCACCGGGGCGGGCTTGCTCGGCCACCAGACGGGCGAGATCTTCGGGGCCATCCACACCGCGCACATGGCGGTGCCCGTGCTGGATCAGGCCGGCCACCAGTGCGTTACGGTTGGCGCCTTCAATCGGCTCTTCGCCTGCGGCATAGACATCGGCGATGCCGACCACATCGCAATCATTGAAACAGGCGCAAAATTCGTCGAAGTGGTGGCTCAGGCGCGAGTAGCGGTGCGGCTGGTGGATCGCGATCACGCGGCCCTCGGTGGCCTGACGCGCGGCTTTCAGCACCGCGGCGATCTCCACCGGATGATGGCCGTAGTCATCAATGATCGTTACCCCGTCCACTTCACCAACTTTCGTAAAGCGACGGTTCACACCGCCAAAGCTCTTGAGGGCTGCGCGGATCTGCTCGCCCTTCATGCCCAGGTGGCGCGCGACAGCGACAGCACTCAGCGCATTGGAGACGTTATGGTCCCCCGGCATCGGCAGTTCGCAATCCTTGATAATGATGTCTTCACTTTGCAGATGGATGTCGAAATGCGCCACACCCGCCTTGTAGTGCAGCCCCACCGCGCGCACATCCGCTTGGGCGTTAAAGCCATAGCTGATCACGCGGCGGTCGGTGATCTTGCCCACCAGCGCCTGCACTTCGGCGTTATCGGTACAGCACACAGCCACGCCGTAGAACGGGATGTTCGAAGTGAATTCAAGAAAGCCCTGACGCAGGTTCTCGATGGTGCCCCAGTGGTCCATATGCTCGGGGTCGATGTTGGTCACGATCGCGATGGTGGCCGGCAGACGGTTGAAAGTGCCGTCGCTCTCGTCCGCCTCGACGACCATCCATTCGCCCTCACCCTTGCGCGCGTTGGAGCCGTAGGCGTGGATGATGCCGCCGTTCACAACCGTGGGGTCAAAGCCGCCGCCGTCCAGCAATGCCGCAACCATCGTGGTGGTTGTCGTCTTTCCGTGGGTGCCCGCAATGGCGATATTGGATTTGAGGCGCATCAGCTCGGCCAGCATTTCGGCGCGGCGCACAATGGGCAGGCCGGCAAGGCGCGCGGCATCCAGTTCCGGATTGCCCGGTTTGATTGCGGAGGAGATGACGACGACCTGCGCCGCCCCGATGTTCTCGGCCCGCTGGCCCTCGAATATCCTGGCACCCAACTCGGCCAGCCGGTCGGTGATCGGCGTGGCCTTCAGGTCCGAGCCCTGCACCGTATAGCCGTGGTTCAGCAGCACTTCGGCAATGCCGGACATACCAATGCCGCCAATGCCGACGAAATGAATGGCGCCCACATCCTGGGGCAGTTTGGTTGCGGCGTTCATGTGGCGGGCTCCTTGGGGGTAGCGATATATTCGACCAGATCGGCCAGCGTTTCCGCCGCTTCGGGCTTGCCCAGCGACAGTGCGCTTTGCGCCATCTTGCTGGCGGCAGGACCGTTCGACAGGATCGAGTGTATGAATTCAGACAGTGCGTCAGGATTGGCGCTGGCCTCGTCAATAACGACGGCAGCCTCCGCCTCGACCATGCCACGGGCGTTGGCTGTCTGATGGTCACCGGCAGCGGCCGCAAAGGGGATCAGGATCGCGGGACGGCCAATCACGGTGATGTCCGCGATGGACGACGCGCCTGCGCGGCTGATGACCAGCTGCGCTTCCGACATCCGGCGTGGCACGTCGTGGAAGAACGGCTGCACATCGGCATTGATACCGTTTTGGGCATAGTATTCCGACACGCGTGTGGCGTCCTCGTCGCGGGCCTGATGGCTGACGCGGATGTTGCGCAGCATATCCATCGGCAGCGCGGCAATCGCAGGCGGGATCACATCGCTGAGGATGCGCGCCCCTTGGCTGCCGCCCATCACCAACAGCTCCATCGGGTAATCACCGGGCGCGATATAGCCCGCCCCCGCCCGCTCCAGCACGGACGCACGCACCGGATTTCCGACATGCATCGATGAGACCCCTTCGGGAAGGGTTGTGGGCCAGGTGCCGCAGGCGACACCGTCCACACGGGTCGCGAACACCTCGTTCACGCGGCCCAGCACGCCGTTTTGTTCATGGATCATACGCGGGCGGCGCAGCAGCCACGCGGCACCAAGTGCGGGGATGGAAGGATAGCCGCCAAAGCCCACGACCGCCGCAGGCTTGTCGCGCAGCATCCGCCACGCAGCACTGATGGTGCCTGCCGCGATACGAAACGGCACCATTGCCTTTGCCACCAGACCGCCGCGCGCAAAGGTGGCACTTGCGATCTGTTCAATCTCAACCGCCGCCGGAAAGCCGCCGGTATAGCGCGCACCCCGGGAATCCGTACTCAGCTTGACGCGCCAGCCGCGTGCCAGCATCACCTCGGCCAGCGCCTGCGCGGGGAACATATGCCCGCCGGTCCCGCCCGCGGCAATTACCAGAAGCGGCGCGGCACTCACGTCCGGCTCCGCGACAGCAAAGCGCTGATCTCGCCCTGCGGGCGGGTACGGGTAAAGGCCAGCAACATACCAAGTGCTATCCCCGAGGCGATCACGGACGATCCACCATAGCTGACAAACGGCAGGGTCATGCCCTTGGCAGGCAGCAGCCGAACGGCCACGCCCATGTTGATCATCGCCTGCACACCGAACATGCAGGCAAGACCGGTGCCCGCAAGGCGGATGAACGGATCACGCTCACGCACCAGCCGCAGGAGCGAGCGCACAACAATCAGCGTGTAGAGCGCGATGATGCACAGCACCAGCACCAGCCCGTATTCCTCGGCGGCGACGGCAATGATGAAATCCGTATGCGCATCGGGGAGCGACCATTTCACCTCGCCCTCACCCACACCCACACCAAACAGACCGCCCTCGCGGATGGCATTGGTGGCATAGCCAAGCTGCGTGGTCGGGTCGATTTCAGCACTGAGGAACCCGTCAATACGGCGGGCAAAGTGCTCGGAACTGGAATAGGCCAGTGTCCCCGCGAGCACGACGAGCCCCGCCATGCCAACCAGCAGCACCATCGGCGCGCCGGCCACAAAGTACATCACACCCCAGCCGAACAGAACCAGACAGGCCTGACCAAAGTCCGGCTGCAACGCCAGCATCAGCACAATGCTGATGCATATGCCAAATGACCACGCCTTGCCGGGAGGGCCGTTGATCTCAAGGCTCGCGGCCATCAGCCACGCCGTTACAACCACAAAACCGGGCTTGAGAAACTCCGAAGGCTGCACCGACGCAAATCCCAGACTGTACCAGCGCATCGCACCCTTGCCGAAATCAGTGCCGAAAAACGGCAAGCCCATCAGCGCCACAAACGCCAGACCAAAACCCACAACGGACAGCCTGCGTACCATCGTGGGCGTCATCATGGAGGTCAACAGCATGGCAATCATCGCAAGCCCGCCGAAAAACGCCTGACGCTGAACATAGTGGAAAGGCGCGAATCCGTTCTTTTCCGCCAGCGGCGGCGAGGCCGCCAGCCCCAGCAACATCCCGACGCCAAACAGCATCAAGGTACACGAAAGCGCCCATTTATCGAGCATCCGCCACCACTTGGGGAGAATAGGTTCGCCGTCCCGTACGGGTACAGCGCCATAAACCATTTCTGTCATGGGTATGTGCCTTACACTGCCTGCCTTGCCTCCTTTGCGGAGGTCTGTTGTTAAGTGTAGCGGGGAAATCCCCGCGCGGCTAGAGGCTTTGCGGGGATTTCACCATGCAATTATCCCTTGTGGGTGCCGCGCACAGGGTAGTCATTGCCACGGACAAATTTGATACCCTTGGCAACGCCCTGCAATTCCCGGCGTGCGAAGGGCGCGTTGGATACATCCACAATCTGCACCGCGCCGTCCGCGTTGATCACGAACAGGCCCGGCTCAGAAAATGGGCGGTCAGTTTCCTGCGGGCTGCGCGGGTCCGAGATGTAGAGGCCGAGCGTTTTCATCCGCGCGATACTCAAATCATAGCCCAGCGCCAGCTTCAGCTTTTTTCCTCGGCAAAGGCGCGGGCTTTGGCTTCGGTCTCAGCAGACACCGCCGCGACGTCGACGCCCAGTTCGTTGAAGTCAGTTTCCAGCTCTTGCAGCTTGGCCAGATAGGTTTTGCAGATCGGGCAGTGCAAGCCACGATGGACCACCACAAGTTGTCAGTCGTGGTCGCCGCGCGGAGTGCCCAGCGTCAGGGTACTACTGCCAAACCGGGCGACATCGGTTTTCAGAAAGGGGCTGCCTGCGGAAAGGGATTTCATCGTTTCGGTCTCCTCAATTTGCGGTTGTGTTGGACCTGAAGACAATGCTGCGCGCCACAATCCCGCTCACGAACGCTTGACCCCGACTGCGTCCTCAGGCACCTCCCTGCAGTATGAAATTTGACACGGCAATCATCGGCGCAGGCGCCGCAGGCATGATGGCAGCGGCCCATCTGGAGGGGCGCACCCTGCTGGTGGATCACGCACGCGCAGCGGGTGAGAAAATCCGCATCTCCGGCGGCGGGCGCTGCAATTTCACCAACATGCATACCGATCCACAGGCGTTCATCTGTGCGAACCCGCATTTCGCCAAATCGGCGCTGGCGCGCTATACCCAATGGGATTTCATATCATTGGTCGACGCACATGGGATCGCATGGCACGAAAAAACGCTGGGACAGCTGTTTTGTGACAATTCCGCCAAAGATATTATCGCGATGCTGCACCGGCTCATGACCGCGCGCGATGTGGATCTGCGGTTGGAGAGTTCGGTTAGCGACATCCGCCATACAGACCAGGGCTATGCCTTTACCCTGACCACGCCGGACGGCACGCAGAGCGCCACCGCCCGCCGCCTTATCATCGCGACAGGCGGCAAATCTATCCCCAAAATGGGCGCTACCGGTTTTGCCTACGATGTGGCGCGCCAATTCGGAATACAAGTGACACCCACCCGCCCCGCGCTGGTGCCTTTCACCTTCGCGGAGGGTCGCTTTGCCGAAATTTCAGGCGTGGCGACGCCTGCGCGCGTGCGCGCCGACGGGCCTGTGTTCGAAGAAGCCTTGCTCTTCACCCATCGCGGACTCTCCGGCCCCGCGATCCTGCAAGCCTCCTCCTACTGGACAGAAGGCGCGCCGTTGACAGTCGATATCCTACCGCCCGATATGATCGCCGATTTGCGCGCGCAGCGGCAGATTGCGGGTCGCAAGAACATGACGACAGAGCTTTCGCGCCACCTGCCCGCCCGTCTGGTTGCCCATCTGGCGGATGTGTTTGATTTGAGCGGCAATCTGGCCGACTGGTCTGACAAACGGCTGGACGCGCTGGCGGATGGTCTGCGCGCATGGCAGTTGACGCCCAACGGCACCGAAGGCTATCGCACCGCCGAAGTCACGCTGGGCGGTGTGGACACCGACGCGCTCAGCGCCCGCTCCATGGCGGTGAAGGCGCAGCCGGATCTCTATTTCATTGGCGAAGCGGTAGATGTGACAGGCTGGCTCGGCGGTTACAACTTCCAATGGGCATGGTCATCGGCCATGGCCGCCGCGCGGGATATCAACACCGCGCGTTAACCAAGGTGCGCGCGCACCAGTTGAGCAAAATCATCGCCGCGCTTCTCGAAGCTGTCATACTGGTCAAAGCTCGCTGCCGCCGGTGCAAGCAAGACCACATCCCCCGGCTCTGCCTCTTCAATCGCCCGTGCGACGGCCACAGACATGGTAGTACAGACCTCTGCCTCTGGCTTGATCTGCATGGCAAATCCCGCCGCCTCGCGCCCGATCACATAGGCCTTGCGGACAGACGTAGACGCCTCAGCCAGCCCTGCCAACCCGCCTTCCTTCTCCAGCCCGCCACAGATCCAGCGAATATTCGTGAACGCTTGCAACGCCTTTGCAGCGGAATCCACATTGGTCGCCTTGCTGTCGTTCACAAACCGCACGCCATCCTTTTCGCCAATCGTCTGGCTGCGGTGCGGCAAGCCACCGAAGCTGTGGAACGCTTGTTCGATCACGCGCGGCGCAATACCCAGCGCGCGGCACGCGGCATAGGCGCAACAGGCATTTTGATGGTTATGCGCGCCGGGCAGGCCGCCCACCTCGCGCAGATCAATGGACGCGGCTTGCTTGCCATTGCGGTATTCACTCAGGAACCCCTTACGCGCAAAGACCTGCCAACCCGGCCCGCTCAATTTGCGCGCCACGCTTACGCGGATCACACGGTCATCCACCGCGCCCTCGCTCATCTGACCTGCCAGAAAGGCGCCTTCTTTCTCGTCCACACCGATCACCGCACGGTCCGGCCCGCCCTCGGAGAACAACCTGCGCTTGGCCGCGAAATAGCCCCCCATGCCCGCATGGCGGTCCAGATGGTCGGGGCTGAGGTTGGTGAACACCGCCACATCCGGCGTCAGACTGCGCGCCAGATCGGTCTGATAGCTCGACAGCTCCAGCACAACGACACCGCCATTGGGCGCGGGCTCGATGTCCAGCACCCCGCGCCCGATATTGCCTGCCAGCTGGCTGTTACGCCCTGCATGCTCCAGAATGTGATGGATCAGGGCAGACGTGGTGGACTTCCCGTTGGAGCCGGTGACGGCAATGACCCGAGGAGCGATATCAAACTCGTCCCACTCGGAGGTCGCGAAACTCTGGAAAAACAGCCCGATGTCATTGTCCACGGGCACGCCCGCCTCCAGCGCTGCCGCGATCACCGGGTTAGGTTCAGGATAGAGATGCGGGATACCCGGGCTCACCACCAGCCGTGCAATTCCCTCGAATGCGCCTGCGCGGAGCAGCTCTACACAGTCGAACCCTTCCGCCTCGGCGGCCTCCCGCGCTACCGGACTGTCATCCCAGCATACCGGTGTGGCCCCGCCAGCCACCAGCGCGCGCGCTGCCGAAAGACCGGAGCGTCCCAGCCCCAATACGGCCACCCGCAACCCCTGCATGCCCTGAACTGGTATCATTATCATCGCCCCCGTCTAAATATCAAACCGCTGCGGCCACAGCCTCCAGCAGCGCCACCGCCCGCTCGGCATCATCCGCAGGTATGAATGCGTGGTCATGATGCGTGCCTGCGACCATGTTGCACGCGATACCGGCCTGCGCCAGTGCCGTTGCAACGGCCGCAGTCAGGCCAACGCCGTCCAGCGCGGATTGCACCGTAAGGGTGATGCGCCGCATGGGAAGATCATTTTGCAACCCATGGCGAACAGCCACGGCCTCGGACAGAATGAGGGACAGCCCCTCGTCTTCGCGAAAGCTGGCCAACGCCTGAGGCAGCAGCGCCTCGGGGGCAGTGCAAAAATAATAGACTGCCCCATCAAGAACAGGCGCCATACCCGAGATCATCGCCTGTGTGTCTTTGACGGCCACCGCCATTACCGCACTTTCAGTGTGGCAAGCCCGATCAATGCCAGGATGAGCGAGATAATCCAGAAGCGAATCACGATCTGCGGCTCTGCCCAGCCTTTCTTCTCATAGTGATGGTGGATTGGCGCCATCAGGAACACCCGCTTGCCGGTGCGTTTGAAATAAAGCACCTGAATAATCACGCTCAACGCCTCGACCACAAACAAGCCGCCGACGATGCCCAGCACAAGCTCGTGCTTGGTGGCGACCGCAATAGCGCCCAATGCCCCGCCCAAGGCAAGGCTGCCAGTATCGCCCATAAACACCGCCGCAGGGGGCGCGTTGTACCACAAGAACCCGAGGCCACCACCGAACAGACCGGCGGTAAATATCAGGATCTCGCCCGTGCCGGGGACATAGTGTACGTCGAGATAATCCGTAAAATCGACACGCCCCACCGCATATGCGATCACGCCCAGCGTGCCTGCAGCAATCATAACGGGCATGATTGCCAACCCGTCCAGCCCGTCCGTGAGATTGACTGCATTGGCTGCACCAACAATCACAATCATCGCAAAAGGCACAAATAGGAACCCGAGGTTGATCAACGTGTCCTTGAAAACGGGCAATGCCAACTGGTATTGCAGGGTTTCAGGGTGGTACATCGCCGCCCAGTAAGCCGCGATGCCCGCGATGACAAATCCCAGTATCAGGCGCACCCGCGAGGATACTCCGGCAACATTCTGCTTGCTGACTTTGGAATAGTCATCCGCAAACCCGATGGCGGCAAAGCTGATCGTGACAAAGAGGATCATCCAGATAAAGGCGTTATCCAGCCGCGCCCAGAGCAGGGTCGACGTCAGCAGCGCACCCACAATCAGTAGCCCGCCCATGGTTGGCGTGCCCGCCTTGGCGAAATGCCCCTCGGGCCCATCACCGCGAATGGGCTGGCCTTTGCCCTGGGTGCGGCGCAGCATGTTGATAAGGGGCTTACCGAACAGAAAGCCGAACACCAGCGCAGTCAGGAACGCACCACCGGCTCGGAAGGTTATGTAGCGGAAAAGGTTAAAGAAATCACCACCGTCCGACAGCAGGGTCAACCAATAGAGCATACATCGTCCTTACTTGTTCTACTGCACAGAGCGCCACATCTTGTAGCGCTCCCATTGGCATCCCCTTTATAGGGGGGCCTCACAATTCCGTCACCGGATGGCCCATTTTGCGGATGGCGTCAACGATCAGCCCTAATTTCATGCTGAGCGAGCCTTTCGCCAGCACAACATCGCCTGCGTCGAGCTTTTGGCGCAGCCCGTCGCACATCTCGGCGGAGGTCTCGTACCAGTCCCCGCGCTGATGGTCGGGCAGCAGATCATAGAGCGCGCGCATCAGCGGACCGACACAGTGGATCACATCCAGCGCGCGTGTCGCCTCCAGATGTGCCAGCCCCGCGTGGAGCGCCACACCGTCGGGCCCGAGCTCCTTCATATCTCCCAGAAAAGCGATCCGTCGCCCCTTGCCCTTGCGCCCCACACCATCCGTGGTCTGCGCGCCGGCCAGCACTTCCAGCGATGCCGCCATTGAGGTGGGGTTCGCGTTATAGCTGTCGTCTATCAGGCTCAGCGCTTCGCGCGGATCAATCGGGTCCAGATGGATCACCTCGCGCACACCACGCCCTTTATAGGGGGTCCAGCGGCCAAGTGCCGCCACCGCCTGCGCCAGATCGGCACCTATGGCCTGCACAATCGCCAGCGCCCCCAGCCCGTTCATCGCAAAATGCCGCCCCGGTGTGGCGAGCTTGAACAGCAGCGGTGTGTCGTCATGCTCGGCCTGCACCACCGTGGTATCGCCCTGAATGGAGAGATCCTTGAGCTTCCAGTCAAAGCCGTGCACGCCAAAAGCAATGCCGTGCAGGCGTTTGTCGAGCGTTTTGGCGGCCAGAATGGCAGACGTCTCCACATCCGCGTTATAGACCGCAGGCGCGCCGAAGGGCAGACTGTCAAAGATGCTGGCCTTTTCCAGTGCGATGCCGGTGATGTCGTCAAACGCCTCCAGATGGGCGGCGGCGACAGTGGTGATCAGCGCCGCATGGGGCCGCGCCAGCATGGTCAGGGGCAGGATCTCGCCCGGATGGTTCATGCCCATCTCGATGATCGCGTATTCCGTGTCCGCAGGCATCCGTGCCAGCGTCAGCGGCACCCCCCAGTGGTTGTTGTAGCTCGCCACACTCGCATGGGTGCGGCCCTGTGGCGCCAGCATCGCCAGCAGCATTTCCTTGGTCGAGGTCTTGCCGACCGATCCGGTGATCCCGATCACCTTTGCCTTTGTGCGCGCCCGTGCAGCCGCGCCGAGCGCTTCCAGCCCCTTGAGCACATCATCCACAATCAACAGCGGCGCGCCCGCCTCCACGCCCTCGGGTATGCGTGACACCAGTGCGGCACCCGCACCATTCGCCAGCGCCTGAGCGACAAATTCATGCCCATCGCGCACGTCCTTGAGGGCGACGAACAGATCGCCCTTCTCCAGCGTGCGCGTGTCGATGGACACGCCGTGCACCGTCCAGTCCCCCTGCGCGCGGCCACCGGTGGCGGCGACCGCCTGCTCTGATGTCCACAAGCTCATGCCAATCTCCCGTCCAGTGCGGCCACAGCCATGCTGGCCTGTTCCACGTCATCAAAGGGCAGCACATCGTCACCGATGGTCTGACCCGTCTCATGCCCCTTGCCTGCAATCAGCAACGCATCGCCCGGTTCCAGCACGTCAATCCCGCGCAAGATCGCCTCGGCGCGGTCTCCGACCTCGGTCGCCTGCGGGCAACCTTCCATCACGGCAGCGCGGATAGAAGCAGGATTTTCCGAACGCGGGTTGTCGTCGGTGACAAAAACCACATCGGCGTTCGCAGCCGCAGCCGCCCCCATCAGCGGGCGCTTGGCGCGGTCACGGTCGCCTCCGGCCCCCACGATCGCCACCAGACGGCCCATCACATGCGGACGCATCGCGGCCAGCGCCGTAGCAACCGCGTCCGGCGTATGGGCGTAATCCACAAATACCGCCGCGCCATTGTCGCGTGTCGCGGCCAATTGCATACGGCCCCGTACGGTGGTCAGATGCGGGATCGTGTCGAACACATCCGCCGGGTCCGCACCACAGGCAATCACCAGAGCGGCGGCAAGCATCACATTATCCGCCTGAAACCCGCCAATCAGGTTCAGCCGCTTCTGATAGGCCTTGCCACGCCAGACAAAGCGCAGGTCCTGCCCCGTAGCATCAAAGCGCTGGGTGGTCAGGTTCAGATCGCCCCCGTCGCGGCCCACAGTGATCACGTTGCAACCGCGCGCGCGGGCGATGGCCACCATCTCGATCCCCTTGGCATCGTCGATGTTGATCACAGCGTGGCCGTCCTCGGGCAGTACCCGCGCGAAGAGGCCCGCCTTGGCGTCAAAATACGCCTCGAACGAGTGGTGATAATCCAGATGGTCCTGTGTAAAATTGGTAAAGCCCGCAGCCTTCAGGTGCACCCCGTCAAGCCTGCGCTGGTCAAGCCCGTGCGAGGATGCCTCCATTGCGGCAAAGGTGATGCCGTTCTGTGCCGCCTGCGCCAGCGCGCGGTGCAGGGTAATAGGCTCGGGCGTGGTGTGGGCGAGCGGCGCGGTCCATGCGCCCTCCACCCCCGTGGTGCCCAGATTGATCGCAGGCAGGCCCATCTCGATCCAGATCTGGCGCACGAAGGTGCTGACAGAGGTTTTACCATTGGTGCCTGTCACGGCGATCATCGTAGTGGGTTGCGCGCCGAACCACAGGGCCGCCGTGCGCGCCAGCACCTCGCGCGGGGCGTCGGTGATGATCAGTGCCGCGCCTGCTGCCGCAATCGCGTCACCCGCAATCTGCGCGCCTTTGGCGTCGGTCAGAACGGCCACCGCCCCCTGTTCCAGCGCCGTGGAGACAAACGCTGCCCCATGCACCACAGATCCGGGCATCGCGGCAAAGAGCGTACCCTCCCCCACTTTACGGCTGTCGACCTGTAGATCGCGCAGCGCGGGGTTCTGCCCGCCGACGGCGATCAGCCCCAAGGATTTCAAGGTGATGCTCTCGGGGGATGTCATAGGGCCTGTTCCGGCTTAGTTGCTGCTGGTGAGCGTTATACCAGCGACTTGGGCGGGTTCAATGGTAGGCCGCATTCCCAGCAGCGGGGCAACACGCCGGATCATCTCGGCGGCGATGGGCACTGCGGTCCAGCCTGCGGTGCGGCGTGGCTGCCCGCTGGACGTCTCGACCGGTTCGTCCAGCGTCACGATCAGCACATAGCGCGGGTCCTGGGCAGGGAACATCGACGCGAAAGTCGTGATGGTCTTGTCCTTGTAGTAGCCGCCGCCGCGCGGCATCGGCTTGTCCGCCGTGCCGGTTTTCCCGGCGACGAAGTACCCGTCCACATCGCCGAAAGTTGCGGTGCCGTCATCGCCCGAGACCACATCGCGCAACATCGCACGTGCGGCAGCAGCGACCTCTTCACGCATCACCCTCTCACCCATCACCGGGCCTTTTTGCTTGAGCAGCGTCGGCTTGACGATGCGCCCGCCATTGGCAATCGCGGCGTAGCCTGCCGCCAGATGCATTGTCGTGGTGGAGATACCGTGACCGTAGGAAATGGTGACTGCCGACAAATCGGTGTAGCGCGAAGGTAGCAAAGGGGTGCTGCCGGAGGCCTCGATGATCTCGAAGGGGGATTTGTCGAACAGGCCGAGACTGCGCAGGAATTCCTGCTGGCGTTCCTTGCCGATCATCAGTGCCAGACGGCCGGTGCCGCGGTTGGAGGATTTCTCGATGATCTGGGAGACGGAGATGGTGCCGTAATTCTTGTTGTGGAATTCACCGATGTTGTGCCCGCCTACCCTCATCGGACCCGCCGTGTTGATCATCGTGTCGGCAGTCACCAGCCCCAGCTCCATCGCTTGAGCGGCGGCAAAAATCTTGAAGGTCGAGCCAAGCTCGTACACGCCCTGCACCGAGCGGTTGAACAGCGGGCTGTCGGAGGCATCGCCCTCGATCGCTACGCGCGGACGGTCATTGGGATCAAAGCTGGGCAGAGAGACGACGCTGATCACCTCGCCCGAATGCACATCCATCAGGATCGAGGTAGCGCCCTTGGCGTTCATCAGCTTCATGCCGCCATCCAGCACGCGCTCGGACGCGGCCTGCACGGTCAGATCAAGGCTCAGCTCCAGCGGCTTGCCCGCATTGGCCGGATCACGCAGATAGCTGTCAAAATACTTCTCCGCCCCCGCCACACCGATCACTTCGGCGGCACGCACGCCTTCGCGGCCAAAGCTGGCACCGCCCATGATGTGCGCGGCCAGCTTGCCGTTGGGATACAAACGCATGTCGCGGGGCGCAAACAGCAGGCCCGGATCGCCGATGTCATGCACCGCCTGCATCTGCTCCGGACTGATTTTCTTCTTCACCCAGAGGAACTTGCGCTTGCCCGTGAAGTCCTTTGTCAGACGCTCCAGCTTGAGATCAGGGAAAATCTCGACCAGCTTTTGCGCGCTGCCCTCGGGATCCACCATATGGTGCGGCTGGGCATAGAGCGCATGAGTGTCCAGATTGGTGGCGAGGATGTTGCCGTTGCGGTCCACGATATCCGCGCGGGTATTGGCGATGACGGAGCCGGGCGCATGGGCGCGCGGCTCGACCGGATCGGAGACCGACAGCAGACCCATGCGCGCGCCCACCACGGAAAAGGCACAGAGAAAGCAGACCCCCAACACCAACAGACGGCCTTCGGCGCGGTTACGGTCCATATCGCGCATCTGCTCGTGCCGGATGCGGCGGTTCTGGTTTTCGATCGCATCGGGATTTTCGCCCTTTTCGCGGGCGGACAGAATGCGGGCCAGCGGGCGCAGGGGGGTGCGGATCATAGGTCATTCTCCGCGTTCATCGTGGACACATCGATGGAATTGGTGATCGGCAGCAACTTGGGCGCTGGGTATTGCACCTCATCTACCTGCCCGAACTGCTCGGGGTTCAGCGGCAGCAGTTGCAAACGCTCGAAATTAATCTCGGCAAGATCGCGCAGGCGGTCGGGGCGGTTCTGATAGGCCCATTCGGCGCGCAGTACGGCAAGGCGCGCGTGGGCTTGGCGGATCTGCGCATGCAGGCGGTCGGTGTTGTTAAGCACGGCCTGCGTGGCATAGTTCTCACGGTAGGCCCAGAAAGCCAGTCCGATCACACCCAGCGCCGTCAACACATATATAAAGCTTCTCATTGCTTTTTCCCCTTCATCATCGGCATGCCGATGGCCTTTGCGTCGATTGTGCCCGCAGGCGCGTCCGTGCGGGTGGCCACGCGCAGCTTGGCGCTGCGGCTGCGCGGGTTTGCCTCCAACTCCTGCGCATCGGCGGTGATCGCCTTACGGGACTTGATCTCGAACTGCGGGGCATCCTGAACCACTTCGGGCGCAAAGCGGTTGGCGTTGCCCCCTGCCCCGGCGCGCGCGGTCAGGAATCGCTTGACCATGCGGTCCTCGACCGAGTGGAAGGTCACCACCGCCAGTTTGCCACCCGGCTTCAGCGCGCGTTCGGCTGCCATCAGCCCGCCCCACAGCTCGCCGTATTCGTCATTCACTGCGATGCGCAGCGCCTGAAAGGTGCGCGTGGCAGGATGGCTCTGACCCGGCTTGGCACGCGGCAGGCAGCTCTCGACCAGACGCGACAGCTCCGCGGTGCGCACGATGGGTGCCTCGTCGCGGGCCTTGACCAGCAACTTGGCGATGCGGCGGCTGGCGCGTTCCTCGCCGTAGAGAAAGATGATATTGGCCAGCTCTTCTTCGGATGCCTCGTTGACGAGATCAGCGGCGGAAGGGCCATCCTGCGACATACGCATGTCCAGCGGCCCGTCACGCATGAAGGAAAAGCCGCGCTCGGCCAGATCCAGCTGCATGGACGACACGCCAAGGTCCAGCACGACGCCGTCCAAATCCTGCGCGTACTCGTCCATGCGTGAAAACACGCCCTTCTGCATCACCAGACGGTCGCCGTACTGGCCTGCCCAGGGCTGCGCCATCTCGAAGGCCAGCGGATCACGGTCCACCGCGATCACGCGCTCGGCCCCTGCGTCAAGGAACCCGCGCGTATAGCCACCCGCACCAAACGTGCCGTCCAGCCATGTGCCCTGCACAGGGGCTACCGCCTCCAGAATGGGGCGGAGCAGAACGGGGATGTGGGGGGCGGGATCGGTGGCAGCCATCTCGCTCACGCTCCGGCAGGGCCGTCCAGGAACTGCATCGGATCGAAGTCCTCTGGCAGCTCGTCGAGCCATGCTTCCTGCTTAGCACGCTCTTCGGTGTCATATGTCTCGGGGTTCCAGATCTGGAATGTATCGCCCATCCCGATAAAGAAGGCCTCTTTGTCCAGATCAATCTTGCCCCGCAGTTTGGCTGGCAGCACCAAACGGCCGGTTTCATCTACCGTGGTGGGGAAGGACTGGCCGTGGAACAGCGCTTGCAGCATCTTGCGCTCCATCGAGCCGCGCGGAAGCGCATCGATCTTGGTGTCGACTTCTTCAATGGCTTCCATTGTGTAGCACTCAAGATAGCTGCGACGGTGATCACCATAAACGATGACCAGCTCGGGGGTCTCGCCGCTCTTCCAGTTGGGATCAGAAGCCTCCAGCACACGCCGAAAAGAGGCCGGTATGGAAACCCGCCCCTTCGTGTCGACCTTATGCTGGCTTTCGCCTCTGAACCTGCGGCTCACTTGATGTCCTTTATGCCTGCTTTTGCGGGCTTTTTTCGCGCTGCTTGCGCTTTGCCTTGATACCTGTCGTGCACCCGTCGGTGCCGTCCTACCTTGTCACTGGGGCGCGTTCCTGAGATGCCTGCCCCTGAAATTAAAAAGGGCGGATTGATCTGCTGCCACTGATCAACCCGCCACTTTGTCCCGCCTTGGGCGGGAAAGTCCGACTGCGCGCGCCACCTGGGGGGATGTCTGCTCGCCCGCGCGCCGGATCTCTTTGGTCTGATGAAAGCGAGGGCCTGTATGAAACCTGCTAGAGTTTATTTTCTATGTGGGGTCGTTTGGTGCCCCGTGTCTCGTTCTCATCCGATGAACAAGGGATGCCATGGGAATTCGTGGGCGTCTACAATTATTTTCACTCCAACATACCGGATGTTGTTTTGCACAGAGTTGGAAATCAAGATTTAGACAAATTTCAGATCAAATAAATCGTACTTTTAGCGAAGAGTTGCAGTTAGAGACACAACATATAGAGAAATCACAAGCAGGCCAAATTTTCCCATGAATTCCCAATAAAAATTACGAACAGAGTTATCCACAATCTATATTCCCCCTTTGTTCCAACGTAAACGCCAATTCCAATCGCGAATCGCATTGTTACCACCCGAATCCGCCGAGACATTGCCGCCCCATGCGACGCCAGCCCACGCTTTCCCACACCTCAGCCCATGAATTCCCATACCGAAGCCCGTATTTCGTAGAGCGACCCGCCCTGCCCCATTTTGGGCACACCTTCGCTGCTATCCATATGACCGTTCTTGCTATAGACACGCCAACCATTCAAAAAAGGAACACTACTCAAAGGAAAACCTACCCGTGATAACCGCACTCACCCTGCTAAAGTACGCGTTTCATTTGCTGACACGCAGCCCACTAAAGACCCTAGAGGTGGTGACACCCGCGCTGGTGTTGATGGGTGCTATAGGCGTGGTTGCGGCCATAACGGCGCCCGAACTGGTAGCCAACGGCCCTTTGCTTGGCGATATCGACAGCTTTCGGGATGGCCTGCGCATGGCATGTATCGGGCTGGCTTTCTTGTTCAGCTATGCGCTGATGGCCATCCTTTGGCACCGCCACACGCTATCGGATACGCGTACACCTCGCCGGATGAGCATCTCTTTACTGGTGGGTTATCTGTGGCGGGTCTTCGCGTTGAGCCTGATCCAGCTTGCCGCGAGCCTTGCGATGGTGGTGCCGCTGGTGGTTTTCAGCCGCACGCCGGAGGGCGCAGATGCAACACCTGCGCTGGCCTCGATGATGCTCTCCACCTTCATCACCCAACTGGTTCTTTTGTGGCTGTCGCTGCGGCTGAGCCTGATCCTGCCCGCCGCCGCCCTGGGCAAACCCATCCGCATGGCGCAAAGCTGGCGGTACACCGTGTCGATCGCGCGGCCTTTGTGGGGAGTGGCAGCCGTGCTGGCACTTTCCAACACGTTACTTACAGGCTTGGTGACCATGATAGACTTCGCCAGCCCGGGCTACAGGCTGGCGATCGAGCTGCCGGTCTCGGTGCTGGAGGGTCTGCTGATCTTCAGCGTTTTGACCGCACTCTACTCCGTTCAGGCGCCCAAGAGCATCTAAAGCCGCAGCAAAGGCGTCAGGCCATGCCGCCCTTGATCAGCCCTTCAGCAATGCGCGCATAGGCCTGCGCCATGGCACTGTCTCCTGCAGCAACAGGTGTTCCGCCATCGCCCGCCAGACGGGTGTCCAGATCAATCGGCAAGGTGCCCAGCAGGGGTACATCCATCTTCGCCGCCTCGGCAGCCACACCACCCTGACCAAAGATCTCGTGCTGCGCGCCGCAATCGGGACAGATGAACATCGACATGTTCTCGATCAGCCCCAGCACGGGCGTTTTAAGCGTTGCGAACATATCAAGCGCCTTGCGCGCGTCGATCAGCGCCACATCTTGCGGTGTGCTGACCACGATGGCCCCGGTCAGCTGGGACTTGGTGCATAGTGTCAGCTGCACGTCGCCAGTGCCGGGAGGCAGGTCCACCAGCAGCACATCCAGCTCGCCCCATTCCACCTGCCCCAGCATCTGTTGCAGCGCCCCCATCAGCATGGGACCGCGCCAGATGGTCGCCTTGCCCTCCTCCATCATGAATCCGATGGACATCAATGTGACCCCATGCGCCTTGAGCGGGATTATGGTTTTTCCATCGGGGCTGGCAGGCCGTTTGTTGACCCCCATCATGCGCGGGATACTGGGACCGTAGATATCCGCATCCAGCAGACCCACCTTGCGGCCTTGTTTAGCAAGTGCGACTGCCAGATTGGTGCTAATGGTAGATTTACCCACCCCGCCTTTGCCCGAGCCGATGGCGATGATCCGCTGCACGCCACTTGGCTTGGTCGGGCCGTCTTGCGGCTTCGGATGGCCCCCAATCTTGAGGCTCGGCGGTGGCGTGGAGGGCTTGGACGCAGGACCGTGGGCCGTCAGCGCCACGGTCGCCTTTGTCACGCCGTCCATCTCGGATACCAACTTCTCCGCCGCATCGCGCAACGGCGCCATGGCGCGCGCAACTTCTGCATTCGGTGCCTCGATCACAAAGCGCACATTTCCGTTCTCGATCGTGATCGCGCGTACCATATCATGGGCGATCAGGCTGCGGCCATCAGGCAGGGTGATGCGTGCAAGTTCTGCTTCGACATCGGCTTTGGTCACGGACATGGCACTACTCCTTATGCTCTGCTCCTGACATCGCAGATTGACCAAAAACCGCAAGCCTACGACCTGCGTCATGAAAGCAGCAGTTCCCAGCGATCCCTTTGCTCAAATATTGTGCAAATCCCCAATATGCACTTGCTGCATAGCAGCATTGCGCGTTTTTTCATTGTGCAGATGCAGCGGAAAAGGTTAAAACTGATTCATGAAAACAATCCTCCCGATGGTTTTCTTGAATATCCAAGAGGTCTTCATCCTCCTCCCGAGGATCTCTTATCTTTAGGCGGCGGCATCTCTCTCCTCCCTGATGTCGTCGCCCTTTTTTTCACAAAAGCGAAATCCTGATCACACGCCCGTGAGGTGACGTGATTAATTACCAAAGGTAAACAAAGAGTTGCTTTTGTTTCTGCCGTTGCATTTACCGCATAGCTGCATTGCAGCATTGGCAGTTGTCTCACGCGACACAGACCTTAAATACTTGTCACAACAGACGCAAAAGATGAAAAGAGAGCCCGATGGCATACTTCACAGACACAGCCGTATCCGTATCCGAGCAACCCCGCCGCGGTGCAGCATTCTTTGAGATGATTTCCCTGAAGCTGCGTCAGCGCAAAGTCTACAACCAAACCCTCAACGAACTCTTCACGCTCACACAGCGCGATATGAGCGAATTGGGATTGTGCCGCGGTGACTTCCGCCGCCTGGCACGCGAAGCGGCCGAAATGGTCAAGTAATTCGAATTCCCTGCGGTCCTTTCCTCCCATCGGCCCGCAGGTGAATACGCAGCTCGGCAGAGTCTCACCTCCCTGATGACCCCGCGCTGCACTGGCTGCATCTTTCGTTCCTCCCGATTGGAGGGTGCACCTGTTAGAGCGGCGGTCCCCACCTCCCTGGGGCCCGCCGTTTTACATTTCTGCCTTCCTATTTTCGGATTCCGCAGCATTTTGCCGGAAAAATGCCAATATGCTTGCGTACACTTGGCGCAAGGGCTGAAAAAAGGAACATCCGGTGAAGATCATCCACATCGCAGCGCTCGTGCTGCTGACTTGCACAGCGGCGCAGGCCGAGATCCGGACATTCGGCCAGTCCGCCACCACGCGGATCGAGAATGTCGGCACGCTGACACAGGCCCAGCGCGACGGGATGGAGAAATTCACCCGAAGTGCGCCCTACTACGGGGCCATCTTCATCGAAAAAGACGGCACAGGCTGGGGCTCGTTCACTGGCGCGCACCGGATGGAGGACGCGATCGACATCGCACGCCGCATTTGCGCGCGATACGCACAGGACAGCAGCTGCGTTCTGGCCGGCGTGACCTATCCCGAAGACTACCAGAAAACGGCAGCGGATGCCGAAACGCTGAGCCCGCGCGCCAGCGAGAAATACGCTATTTATCAAAGCAGAACCGAAGGCTATCGCGCCTTCGCCGTATCAGGCAACACCGCTTTCGGCTGGTCCACACGCCGCGAAACAGCCGGGCTGGCCGCCGAGGCTGCTCTGAAATACTGCTGGACCGGCAGCATGAAAAACCTGCTTGAACTGGAGGTCGATCTGCGAGAAGCCGCTATCGAGGACGGGTATTACAGCTGCCGGATCATCGACCGCGCGGGCCCACCGCCGTCCTAGAACGGCACATCATCAGCAGCCGTCAGGAAGCGTGCCACAACTTTCTTGTCGCCTGCTTTCTCGAACGCCACTTCCAGCTTGTCGCCTTCCATGCCGATAATAGCACCATAGCCAAACTTCTGGTGAAACACGCGCTCGCCCATAACGAATTTACTGGTCGCGGTCATGTCGATGGTGATGTTCTTGGCCTCTGATGGCTGGCTCATCCCGCGCGTTCCGCTGCGCGCCTGCAACCGCCGCCAGCCGGGCGAATTATAAACATTCGCCTCCGCCGCTGCCTCGTGCAGGGTACTTTTAGGCATCGCCGCACCAAAACTGCCGCCGTAAAGCCCCGGTGGGGTCAGCACATCCACATGTGCCTCCGGCAACTCGTCAATAAACCGCGACGGCAAAGCATTCTGCCATTGTCCAAAGACAAACCGGTTGGCAGCAAAGGAGATCGTACACAACTCCTCCGCCCGCGTGATGCCCACATAGGCCAGCCGCCGCTCTTCCTCGAGCCCCTTCAGCCCCGACTCGTCCATGGACCGTTGCGACGGGAACAGCCCGTCCTCCCAGCCCGGCAAGAAGACAACCGGAAACTCCAGCCCCTTGGCCGCGTGCAGCGTCATGATGCTGACCTTCTCGCCCTCGCCTTCCTTCTCATTGTCCATGATCAGGCTGACGTGTTCGAGAAAGCCTTGCAAATTCTCGAACTGGTCCAATGCTTTGACCAATTCCTTTACGTTCTCCAACCGTCCGGGCGCCTCGGGCGTTTTGTCGTTCTGCCAATGGGCGGTATAGCCGCTTTCGTCCAGAATAATCTCTGCCAACTCCACGTGGCTCAGCTCGGGGGGGCCGTATTCCATGCGCACAGGACCGCCTTCATCCAGCACGGAATCGTCGTTGACCTCAATTCGCGGACCGCGCAGCTTGGATGACCAGCGGTCTATCCCCTCGATCAGCGTGCGCAGCTCCTTGCCGCCCTTGCCGCCAATGCCGCCCTGCGCCAACAGGATCCGCGCGCCCTCCACCAGATTCACGCCATTCTCCCGCGCCGTGATCTGGATTTTTTGCTGGGCGACGTTGCCGAGGCCGCGCTTGGGCGTGTTCACAATCCGCTCGAACGCCAGATCGTCATCGGGCGAGGTCACAACGCGGAAATAGGCCATCGCATCGCGAATCTCCATCCGCTCATAGAATCGCGGGCCGCCGATCACACGGTAGGGTAAACCTATGGTTAGAAAACGGTCCTCGAAGGCGCGCATTTGATGGCTGGCCCGCACCAGAATCGCCATATGATCCAGGCTGAAAGGCCGCAGCCCGCGCGTGCCGCGCTGTGCCGCCTCAATCTCGTCACCGATCCAGCGGGCTTCTTCCTCGCCGTCCCAATGACCGATGAGGCGCACCTTCTCGCCGTCTGTCGCCTCAGTCCAGAGCGTCTTGCCCAGCCGCCCTTGATTGCCCGCAATCACCCCGGACGCCGCCGCCAGAATATGCGGGGTCGAGCGGTAGTTCTGCTCGAGCCGGACCACATGGCTGCCCGGAAAATCCTTCTCAAAGCGCAGGATGTTGCCCACTTCGGCGCCACGCCAGCCATAGATCGACTGGTCGTCATCGCCCACACAGCAGATATTCTTGTGCCCGCCCGCCAGCAACCGCAGCCACAGATACTGCGCGACGTTGGTATCCTGATACTCGTCAACAAGGATGTATTTGAACCAGCGCTGGTATTGGGCCAGCACATCCTCATGGGTCTGGAAGATGGTGACCATATGCAGGAGCAGGTCACCGAAATCCGTGGCATTCAACTCTCTTAGCCGCGCCTGATAGGCGGCATAGATCTGCGGCCCGAGGTGATTATAAGCTCCCGCATCCGCCGCCGGTATCTTATCCGGAGTCAGCGCGCGGTTCTTCCAGCCGTCGATGATCCCCGCCAGCATCCGCGCAGGCCAACGCTTGTCATCAATGCCTTCCGCAGCCACCAATTGCTTGAGCAATCGCAACTGGTCGTCGCTGTCCAGAATAGTAAAGTTGCTTTTCAGCCCTACCAACTCCGCGTGGCGGCGCAACAGCTTGACGCAGATCGCATGAAAGGTCCCCAGCCATGGCATGCCTTCTGCGGGATGTCCCAGCATTGAACCCACGCGATTCTTCATCTCCCGCGCAGCCTTGTTGGTGAAAGTTACAGCCAGAATCTCATTGGGCCGCGCACGGCCCGTGTTCATCAGATGCACGATACGCGCGGTCAGCGCACGGGTCTTGCCCGTGCCCGCCCCTGCCAGCATAAGGACAGGTCCGTCCAGCTGCTCGACCGCCGCGCGCTGCGCGGGGTTCAGCCCGTCAAGATAAGGCTGCGGACGCGCAGCCATCGCGCGCGCGGAGAGAGAAGCGCCCTCGAAGGCGGCATTTTCATCAAAACTGCTCATGATGCGACACTACCCAGTTTCAACACCGAGGAAAACCATGTTCTTGTGATGTTCCCATCTTCATTGGGCCTCTAAACTCCGGGAGCGCGAGGGCTGGCCCTCGCTCCGCCATCCGCACCGCTCACTTCCAGTAGACTTTTAGAAATCCCTGCGCACATATGACGCCCATGAACCTTCATGCAAAATATCCCGCCCTGTCTGATCTGCGCGCCCGCGCCCGCAGACGCATTCCGAAATTCGTCTGGGAATACCTCGACAGCGGCACAGGATCCGAGGCGACCAAAGCGCGCAACCGCGCCGCCCTTGACCGCATCGGGATGATGCCCTCGGTGCTGCACGGCGAATTCACGCCGGATCTGTCCACCACGTTTCTGGGGAAAAAGCTGCCCCTGCCCTTCGGCATCGCCCCTATCGGCATGTCGGGCCTCATGTGGCCCGACGCAGAAGGTCATCTTGCCCGCGCCGCCGCGCGCGCAAACATCCCCTATTCCATCTCCACTGTTGCCACCCAAAGCCCCGAGGACATCGCGCCCCATCTGGGCGCGCACGCGTGGTTCCAGATGTATCCGCCGCGTGACCCCGACATCCGCCGCGACATGCTGGCGCGCGCCAGGGCCGCAGGCTTCAAGACGCTGATTCTGACGGTGGACGTGCCTGTGGCCAGCCGCCGTGAACGACAGGTTCGCTCAGGGCTGACCAACCCGCCGCGTCTGACGCCCCGTCTTCTGGCCCAAGTGGCGCTGCGCCCTGCGTGGGCGGCAGGCATGGCCAAACGCGGCATGCCCCATATGCGCGGCCTGGACAAATACACCAATGCCGCGACCAACGGGCTCTCGCCCACCGCGCATGTGGGCTATCTGCTGCGAACCGCTCCCGACTGGGACTATGTCGGCTGGCTGCGCGACGAATGGGAGGGTGACTTTCTGGTAAAAGGTGTGCTGCGCGCCGAGGATGCAACGCAGCTGGAGGGCATGGGCGTGGACGCCATATGGGTGTCAAACCATGCCGGCCGCCAGTTTGACGCGGCTCCCGCCGCGATCGAGGTTTTGCCCGAGATCCGCGCCGCCACCCGCCTGCCCTTGCTGTTTGACAGCGGCGTCGAGAGCGGACTGGATATCCTGCGGGCGCTCGCGCTGGGGGCGGATTTCGTGATGCTGGGGCGCGCTTTCCACTTTGCGTTGGGGGCATTGGGGCCGAAAGGCATCGACCACCTGATCGACATTCTGGCCAAGGATATGGCCGCCAACATGGGCCAGATCGGCGCGCGCAACCTGTCGGACCTGCCCGAGACCTTCCAGCTGAGCGCGCTCTGAAGCACTACTGTGCGCGCAGCTTGGCCTCACCGAGAATGAACTGGAAATTCACATCACCGGGCGGAACCGTTTGCCCGTCAGCCCCCACACGGTTCACCAGATAGCCGTCGCCCGAGCGGTAATAGGTGCCGCAAATGCTGCCCCCATATTGCTGGTAGAGGCTGCGCGCCTCGTCCAGCACAAACTCCGACATCTCGTCGCGGCCCGTCACTTCTACTCCGTCGGCCTGCGTACAGGCCTGACCGTCACGGATGGTGCTGCGGGTCAGCGTCTGGATATACTGCGTGCCTCCGCCCCCCGCCAGCAGCAGTGCCGTGGTCTCCTGAGCGGTCATCGTATCACCGTCGACCGTATAGGTGATGACCGATGCACAACTGTTTGTCGCAGCATCATAGCCCACACAGGCTTTCTTCTGAGGATTGGCCGCAATGATGTGCCGGATATTGAGAAACTCGCCTCTCGTCGGCACCTTGACCGCAGTGGTCTGAACCGGCGCGCATCCGCCCAGCACAGCCAGGACCAGAAGTGTCATCGTCATCTTGTGCACCAAACCCATGGCAAAACTCCGTTTACTATACATATTTCGTTGCTTTTTGCGCAAATTGTGCGCCCAGACAAGCTGTCTCACTTGCTCTCGTGATTTGCTCCACATCCCCACCCAATACATGAACAAGGCGATTTAGGCCGAATATTCTCAATAATTGCCGCTTTATACCCAGTCACACGCATTGTAGGCTTTGCCCTATGGCGCATAAAGATTGTGTCAGACCTGCAACTGCAAAGGCTTTTCCATGACCGAATTCAGCAAAATCCTCATCGCCAACCGTGGTGAAATCGCCATCCGCATCATGCGGGCTGCCAATGAGATGGGCAAGAAAACGGTCGCCGTCTTCGCGGAGGAGGATAAGCTGGGCTTGCACCGGTTCAAAGCGGACGAGGCCTACCGCATCGGCAAGGATCTGGGACCGGTCGCCGCCTATCTGAGCATCGACGAGATGATCCGCGTGGCCAAGGCCAGCGGCGCGGATGCTATTCATCCGGGCTATGGCCTACTTTCCGAAAATCCAGATTTTGTGGATGCCTGCGCGCAGAATGGGATCACCTTCATCGGCCCCAAGGCCGAAACCATGCGCGCCCTGGGGGACAAAGCCAGCGCGCGGCGTGTAGCAGTAGAGGCAGGTGTGCCTGTAATCCCCGCCACGGAAGTGCTGGGTGATGACATGGCAGCCATCAAGAAAGAAGCGGCCGAAGTCGGCTACCCCCTGATGCTTAAGGCGTCTTGGGGTGGCGGCGGACGCGGCATGCGCCCCATCTACAAAGAGAGCGAGCTGGAAGAGAAGGTGCGCGAGGGCCGTCGCGAGGCCGAGGCCGCCTTTGGTAACGGCGAGGGTTATCTGGAAAAGATGATCATGAAGGCCCGCCATGTCGAGGTGCAGATCTTGGGCGACAGCCATGGCGAGATCTATCACCTCTTCGAGCGCGACTGCTCCGTCCAGCGCCGCAACCAGAAAGTGGTTGAACGCGCACCCGCCCCTTATCTGACCGAAGAACAGCGCGCCCATGTCTGTGAGCTGGGCCGCAAAATCTGCGCCCATGTGGACTATGAATGTGCCGGCACCGTCGAATTCCTGATGGATATGGAGACGGATGAATTCTACTTCATCGAGGTGAACCCCCGTGTGCAGGTCGAGCACACGGTAACCGAGGAGGTTACCGGCATCGATATTGTACGTGCGCAAATCCTGATTGCCGAAGGCAAAACCATCGCCGAGGCCACCGGCAAGGCCAGCCAAGCCGATGTGCAGCTAACCGGCCACGCCCTGCAAACGCGCATCACAACCGAAGACCCGCTGAACAACTTCATCCCCGATTATGGCCGGATTACTGCCTTCCGCGAAGCCACAGGCATGGGCATCCGTCTGGACGGCGGCACCGCCTATTCAGGTGGTGTGATCACCCGCTATTATGACAGCCTCTTGGTCAAAGTCACCGCCAAGGCGCAAACGCCCGAGCAAGCCATCGCACGTATGGACCGCGCCCTGCGCGAATTCCGTATCCGCGGCGTGAGCACCAACATCGCCTTCGTGGAAAACCTGCTCAAGCATCCCACGTTCCTCAACAACACCTACCATACCAAATTCATCGACGAGACGCCGGAGCTGTTCACCTTCAAGGCCCGTCTGGACCGTGGCACCAAGGTGCTGACCTACATCGCCGACATTAGCGTGAACGGCCACCCCGAGACCAAGGACAAGCCCCTGCCCGCCACCGCCCAGCGCGCACCCCAGCCGCCGCAGCTGCGCGCCGAGCCGACCATGGGCACGCGGAACTTGCTGGAGCAAAAAGGCCCGCAGGCTGTGGCCGACTGGATGAGCCAGCAGCGCCAGTTGCTGATCACCGACACAACCATGCGCGACGGGCACCAGAGCCTGCTTGCCACGCGCATGCGCAGCCATGACATGATCAAGGTCGCCCCCGCCTATGCGGCCAATCTACCGACGCTGTTCTCGGTCGAGTGTTGGGGTGGGGCGACCTTCGATGTGGCCTATAGATTCTTGCAGGAATGTCCTTGGCAGCGCCTGCGTAACATCCGTGAAAAGATGCCCAACATCATGACGCAGATGCTGCTGCGCGCCTCCAATGGCGTGGGCTACACCAATTATCCCGATAACGTCGTTCAGCATTTTGTGAAAACCGCCGCAACCTCGGGGGTAGATGTGTTCCGCGTGTTCGACAGCCTTAACTGGGTCGAGAACATGCGCGTGGCGATGGATGCGGTGATCGAATCCGGCAAGATCTGCGAAGGCACAATCTGCTACACCGGCGATATCTTCGATCCGGACCGCGCCAAGTATGACCTCAAATACTACGTCTCCATGGGCAAGGAACTGAAGGCCGCAGGCGCGCATGTGCTGGGACTCAAGGATATGGCGGGGCTGCTCAAACCCGCCCAAGCCCGCCAGTTGGTGCGCGCGCTGAAATCCGAGGTTGGCCTACCAATCCATTTCCACACCCATGACACGGCAGGCATTGCCAGCGCCACGATCCTCGCCGCCTCGGAGGCGGGCGTGGACGCAGTAGATTGCGCGATGGATGCCTTCTCGGGCAACACCTCGCAAGCCACCCTCGGCTCCGTGGTCGAAGCGCTGCGCCACACCGACCGCGACACCGGCCTCGACATGAGTGCCGTGCGCGAGATCTCCGACTACTGGGAGGAAGTTCGCCACCAATATGCAGCCTTCGAGACCGGAATGCAGGCGCCTTCCTCGGAGGTCTATCTGCACGAGATGCCCGGCGGGCAATTTACCAACCTCAAGGCACAGGCGGCGAGCCTCGGTCTCGATGACCGCTGGCCCGAGGTTGCGCGCACCTACCGAGATGTGAACCAGATGTTCGGTGACATCGTGAAGGTCACACCATCGAGCAAGGTGGTTGGCGACATGGCGTTGATGATGGTCTCCCAAGGGCTTACCCGCGCGCAGGTCGAAGACCCGGGCACTGATGTCTCTTTCCCCGATTCTGTAATCGACATGATGCGCGGCAATCTGGGCCAGCCTCCCGGCGGCTTCCCCGAAGGCATTGTGAAAAAGGTGCTAAAGGGCGAGAAACCCAACACCGACCGCCCCGGCGCGCATCTGGAGCCGGTGGATATGGAGGCCGTACGCAAGGAGCTGTCGGCACAGCTGGACGGCATGGCGATCGACGACGAAGATCTTGCAGGCTACCTGATGTATCCAAAAGTCTATACCGATTACATGGCCCGCCATGCGATATACGGCCCTGTGCGCACCCTGCCCACGCCCACGTTCTTTTACGGGATGGAGCCAGGCGACGAGATCGCGGCCGAGATCGACCCGGGTAAGACCCTCGAAATCCGCCTGCAAGCCATCGGCGACACCAATGAAGACGGCGACGTAAAGGTATTCTTTGAACTGAACGGCCAGCCGCGCGTGATCCGCGTGCCGAACCGTCTGGTCAAGGCGACCACACAGCAGCGCCCCAAGGCCGAGGCGGGCAACCCCAACCACATCGGCGCGCCCATGCCGGGAGTTGTGGCCTCTGTCGGGGCTGTGGTGGGACAAACCGTCAAGGTAGGCGACTTGCTCCTAACCATCGAGGCGATGAAAATGGAGACCGGCCTGCACGCAGAGCGCGACGCAGTGGTCAAGGCGGTGCATGTGAGTGCAGGCGGACAGATCGACGCAAAAGACCTACTTGTAGAACTGGAATAAACGATGATGCTAACGATTACCCCCCTCTACGCGGGCCTGCTGGTGCTGATCTACATAGCGCTCAGCGCGCTGGTAGTGCGCCAGCGCTTCCGCGTCGAAATGGCGACCGGCGAAAAGGACGAAACTCAGTTGAACCGGAGTATCCGGGTACATGCCAATTTCGGCGAATATGTGCCCCTCGGATTGATCCTGATGCTCTGCGCCGAGCTTCAGGATGCGCCTGCTGTGGCAGTGCATGCGATGGGCCTGACATTGCTGGTTGCGCGGGTTGCACATGCTGTTGGCATGTCGCGCACGCCACAGGTCAGTCTGCTGCGGGGCGGTGGATTTTTGCTGACCGCGCTTATGCTGGTCCTCTCTGCGCTCGCTGTGATCGGGCACGCGATCTTCTGAATGAAAGTTTTTGCGAAACTGGTGAAATTACCTCTTGCGGCCTCCGGCGCAGAAAGCTAAATCACCCCTACTAGCTGATGCGGGCGTAGCTCAGGGGTAGAGCATAACCTTGCCAAGGTTAGGGTCGAGAGTTCGAATCTCTTCGCCCGCTCCAGTTGGTACAGTCTTTTCAAAGACTTACAAAAGGCCGCCTCAGGGCGGCCTTTTTGTTGTTGCCAAATGTTGCCATTTTCATTTGCGCTTTGTTGCCAATGCATCCAAGTCCAGCACCGCTGCACGTTCCGACTCCAGAGGAATGTGAAGGTAGTTCTTCACTGTCACCTTTGAATTTGGCGAATGGCCAATCATCTGACGGATCAATTCCAGCGGAGTACCAGCGATCCATTGGTAGCTGGTGAATGCCTTGCGTCCAAACTTGGGTGTGAAACGCATTGGCTTACCGTATCGTTTCACACCAGAAACGATCACGGCTGTCTTGAGGGCCTTGCGATAATTGTCCATTGGCTTGTCCTGATCACGGAACCCTGGAAACACGTGAGCGTGTTCATTGCCAAGATTTGCAAGGTCAGCCGCCAGACCGTCGCAAATCATCACATCACGGTAGCTATCTGCGGTCTTGGGTGTGATCTCACCTGTAGCCCCCACCTTGATGACTTTCCGTGCTAGATCAACTTGGTCCCAACGCAGTGGCATCGCCTCAGAAACCCGCAGGCCAGTTTCACACATCAGACGAGTCAAAACACGGTGCCGCACCGGCAGGTTCTCCAGGATACGCAATAGCTCATCCAATAGCGGCACCTCGGTCTGCACCGGCGGCTCAACAAGATTGGTAATTTGTGGCTTC
>Ga0163215_100499_pt1 | contig 62938 bp, 55 predicted proteins | sample SynspAceP_FD_185934 | JGI IMG/M metagenome (GOLD analysis project Ga0163215, IMG submission 185934) | Saline lake microbial communities from Ace Lake in Antarctica - Synechococcus sp. Ace-P (Hybrid Assembly) | ecosystem: Environmental > Aquatic > Non-marine Saline and Alkaline > Saline | place... | reverse complement strand
GCCATTCGCGCATGCAGCGGGTAAAGGAAAACCTCGCCCGTACCGGCCTGACCGCGCGTACTTTCATCAAGGACGTCCGTCAGTTTCAGGGCGAATTTGACGCCATCCTGCTGGACGCACCGTGTTCGGCCACCGGCACCATCCGCCGTCACCCCGATCTGCCGCACGCCAAGGACGGCTCGGACTTTGGCGCACTGATGGTTTTGCAGGAAGAGCTTTTGGACCACGCGTGGTCGCTGCTCAAACCCGGCGGGCGTATGGTGTTCTGCACCTGTAGCCTGCTGCCGGATGAGGGCGAGGTCCAGATCGACGAGGCGCTTGAGCGCCACAGCGATATGACTGTGGATCGCGACGCGGTGATGGTCGAGGGCGTTGATCCCGCGTGGGTCTCCTCCGAGGGCGGCCTGCGCCTGCGCCCCGACTATTGGGCCGAGCAGGGCGGTATGGATGGATTCTACATGGTGTGTCTGCGCAAGGCGGTTTAGGCCGTGTGGAGCCTCTGGTCCGGACAGTAGGGGTATATAGCTGCTGAAAAAGCGGTGACTCCCCGGCAAGTGTGCGATAGACTTTGCAAAACGCCTGAGAGCGTAGAGGCAGAGCACATGATCCAGTTTTCACGGCTACGCGCGTCCCGTACGCGGATGTTGAACCAGTTGCACGCGCGCCTTGCAACCCGTGCGCGCGGTCAGGTGCGGGGGTTCGTTTCCTCACCCGAACCGCGCACGATTGGATCGTTCGCGCGGGGGCGGCAACTGGCGGCGGGGAACTTCCTGTTTGCGGGCAGTCTTGTGGTCGCACCCGACCGCTCGCCTTGGGAATTGGATGTGCCTGATACCGCCTTCGCGCAAGCCTTGCAGGGCTTTGCATGGCTGGACGATCTGGCCGCAGTCGGAGACAGCACCTCCCGCCGCGCCGCACAACGCTGGCTGTGGCAATGGATTGACCTCTATGGCGGCGGGCGCGGCCCCGGCTGGACACCTGACCTGACCGGACGCCGCCTGATCCGCTGGATCAACCACGCACTTTTCATGCTACACGGCACCAGCGACGATGCGCCTGACAGCGAGGTTTTCTACCGCTCGCTCAACCAGCAAACCAGATTTCTCTCAAAACGCTGGCACGCTGCTGCGCCTGGCCTCGCGCGGTTCGAGGCGCTGACCGGGCTGATTTATGCCGGCCTATCGTTGGAGGGGCTGGAAGCGCTGGCCGATCCTGCCATCAAAGCGCTCGCCCGCGAATGCGAGGCGCAGATTGATGCGCAGGGTGGTCTGCCCACGCGCAACCCCGAAGAGCTGCTGGACGTTTTCACTCTGCTCACGTGGGCCGCAGCCGCGCTGTCGGATGCGGGACGCGGGACGCCGCAGGCGCATCTGGCAGCGATAGACCGGATTGCACCCACGCTGCGCACCCTGCGCCACTCCGATGGTAGCCTTGCGCGGTTTCATGGTGGTGGGCGCGGGGCCGAAGGCTGGCTGGACCACGCGCTTGCCGCCTCCGGTGTGCGCTCGATGCAGCCCGAAGGGCTGTCTATGGGCTATGCCCGCCTGTCCGCGGGGCGCACCAGTGTGATCATTGACGCAAGCCCGCCGCCCGGCGGCGCTGCCTCGGCCAATGCGCACGCTTCCACACTGGCGTTCGAGCTGACTTCGGGGCGGCGGCCGCTGATTGTCAGCTGCGGTTCTGGCGCGTCCTTCGGGTTGGACTGGCGCCGCGCGGGGCGGGCCACGCCGTCGCATTCCGCGCTGATCCTCGGGGGCTATTCCAGTGCGCGTCTGGACACGGCGGACCGGCTCACTGGCAAAGAGGCGCTGATTGACGGACCGACCCATGTGCCCGTGGAAATAACCCAGCTGAGCGACGGGACCCGGTTTCAGGGTGGACATGACGGGTATGTCCTGACTCACGGCCTGACCCATGCCCGCTCGATCGAGCTGACCCATGATGGCCGCGCTGTGGCGGGCGAGGACATGCTGCTGGCGTTGGAGGAGGTGGAAAAGCGCCGGTTTGACCGCGCACTGGACCGAACGACACTCAAAGGCATCGGATTCGAGATCCGCTTTCACCTGCATCCCGAGGTAGACGCGACCCTGGATCTGGGCGGTGCTGCGGTGTCCATGGCGTTAAAGTCCGGCGAGATATGGGTTTTCCGTCATGACGGCACCACGGAGCTGACGCTGGAACCGGGCGCATATCTGGAGGCGACACGCCTCAAACCGCGCGCCACCAGCCAGATCGTTCTGACGGGGCGCGCAATTAATCCCGCGACACGGGTCCGCTGGTCCTTGTCCAAGGCGCAGGAAACTGCGATTGGCGTGCGTGATTTGGAACGGGATGACCCGTATTTTGAAGACGACTGACCACAAGGAGCCCTGCCATGGCTGATCTATACCCCGTCAAACGTGCCCTGCTTTCCGTATCGGACAAAACCGGGCTGGTCGATTTCGGAAAGGCGCTGGCGTCTGCGGGAGTTGAACTGCTCTCCACCGGCGGCACGGCCAAAGCTTTGCGCGACGCCGGTCTGGAGGTCAAAGATGTGGCCGAGGTCACGGGCTTCCCCGAGATGATGGACGGCCGCGTCAAGACCCTGCACCCTGTTGTGCACGGTGGCCTGCTGGCGCTGCGCGACAACGAAGGTCATGTGGCGTCGATGGACGAACATGGCATCGGCGGCATCGATCTGGTGGTGGTCAACCTCTACCCGTTTGAAGAAACCGTCGCCAAAGGTGCCGAATATGCAGAAGTGATCGAGAACATCGACATCGGCGGTCCCGCGATGATCCGGTCTGCCGCGAAAAACCATGGCTTTGTCAGTGTGATCGTAGATGTGGAGGATTACGCCCCCTACATCGCCGAGCTGGAAGCAAACGCGGGCCATACCACTTATAAACTGCGCCAGCGTCTGGCCCAGACTGCCTATGCCCGCACTGCGGCCTATGACACCGCCGTCAGTACCTGGATGGCCGATGCCGTGGGCGGCACCCCGCGCCGCCGTACCTTTGGCGGCACGCTCACCCAGACCTTGCGCTATGGCGAAAACCCGCACCAGTCTGCCGCATTCTACAGCGATGGCAGCAGCCGCGTAGGCGTAGCGACCGCCAAGCAGCATCAGGGCAAAGAACTGTCCTACAACAATATCAACGACACCGATGCAGCGTTTGAGCTGGTGTCGGAGTTCGATCCCGCAAACGGTCCTGCCGTCGCGATCATCAAACACGCCAACCCTTGCGGCGTAGCGACAGGGGCGACCATGGCTGAGGCGTATACACGCGCATTCGACTGTGACCGTACGTCGGCCTTCGGGGGGATCATCGCGCTGAACCAGACGCTGGACGCTGAAACTGCCGAAGCAATCAGCGGCATCTTTACCGAGGTCGTGATTGCCCCCGATGCAGATGCTGCAGCGGTTAAAATCTTTGCCGCTAAGAAAAACCTGCGTCTGCTGACCACTGGTGGTCTGGCCGATCCCACCGCCGCGCGCCTTGCGCCGCGTCAGGTCTCGGGCGGGTGGCTGGTGCAGGACCGCGATGTGGGCCGGATCAGCATGGACGATCTGAAGGTCGTATCCAAGCGCCAGCCAACGGATCAGGAAATGAAAGACATGCTGTTTGCATGGACCGTAGCCAAACACGTAAAATCCAATGCGATCATCTACGTCAAGGACGGTGCGACCGTCGGCGTTGGTGCAGGCCAGATGAGCCGTGTGGACAGCACACGCATCGCCGCGCGCAAGGCGCAGGACATGGCCGAGGCGATGGGCCTCTCCGCGCCGCTGACGCAAGGGTCTGTCGTGGCGTCCGATGCGTTCTTCCCCTTTGCCGACGGTCTGGTCACCGCTGCCGAGGCAGGGGCCACCGCGCTGATCCAGCCGGGCGGTTCTATGCGTGACGAAGAAGTGATCAAAGCCGCGGATGACGCGGGGCTTGCTATGGTGTTTACCGGCATGCGCCATTTCCGGCACTGATAGGGAACAAAATTGAATGCGGATAATTTTCTGGGCGGGCTTTGCGGCTTTCGCTATCGACCAGATCAGTAAATACGTGGTGATCCACATGATGGAGCTTGCCCGCATCCGCAGCATCGACGTGCTGCCGCCGCTGCTCAACTTTCGCTATGGCGAGAACCGCGGCATCAACTTCGGCCTGTTCGGCGGCGGATCGGATGCCAGCCGGATCATTCTGATCACGCTGGCGCTGGTCATTTGCATCGCCGTTTTGTTCTGGGCGCGCAAGAATGCGCAGACGGCCCTTACACAAATCAGTGCCGGCCTGTTGGTTGGCGGCGCGCTGGCCAATGTGGTGGATCGGCTGATCTATGGCTACGTCCTTGATTTCCTGAACATGTCCTGCTGCGGGATCAACAATCCCTTCGTGTTCAACATTGCGGATATCTTCATATTCGCAGGTGCGCTGGGCCTGATCTTTTTCACTGAAGGCGATGGAGGCGGGGCTGCAAAGGGTGGCAGCAAGAAGCCCCGCGACCGGAACAGTAAAAAAGCTGGGTGACATTGGCGCCCAGACTGCGATATTGAAAGCCAACGGCGGTCTGGAGGCCTTTGATGCGTAAATTTGCTTTGTTGTTCGTGCTGCCCGTATTGGTTGCGGGATGTGCTAACGTGGGCCTGCGGGATCTGCGGAGCACCTCCAAGGGTCCGGACGAGTTTGGCATCCAGCCGGTGAGTGCATTGCAGGAGCCCTCCAGCTACAGCGAATTGCCCGCACCGACACCGGGCGGCGCAAACCGCGCAGACCGCTCGGCGCTGGCCGAGGGAGCGCAAGCCTTTGGCGGAAACCTTGGCGATCCGAATGGCCCAATTCCAGCAAGTGATGGTGCGCTGGTCCAACATGCCAGCCGTAATGGCGTCAGCCCCGACATCCGGGCGACGCTGGCCCAGTCCGATGCGGATTTCCGCCGCCGCAAGCAACGCTTGACCCAGTTTCGCATCGTGCCTGTAGACCGCTACAATCAGGCCTACCGTGGCGAAGCGCTTGATGCGACCGCCGAACAGCGGCGCTGGCAGCGTGCAGGGGCACGCACGCCGTCCGCCCCTCCAGCAAACTGATCTGCATTACATATCTGTGATATAACGCCGCGCAGCTTGAACCTGCGCGCGCGGAGCGTACCTATGGTGCATCCGCCCCCTTGGCTGAACCGAAAGGACTACACCGATGATGCGATACGCCCGAACGGCTTTGCTGTCTGCCCTGTTGATACCCGCCGCAGCGCTGGCACAGACCAGCGGCAAGGTGACGGACTTCGTGCTGGATAACGGCATGCAAGTCGTTGTTGTCGAAGATCACCGCGCGCCCGTTGTGCAGCACATGCTATGGTACCGCGCAGGCTCTGCGGACGAGCCGAAGGGGTCTTCTGGGGTGGCGCATTTTCTGGAACACCTTCTGTTCAAAGCGACTGACAAGATGGAATCAGGTGAATTCTCTGCCGTCGTGGCTGCAAATGGCGGGCGCGACAACGCTTTTACCAGCTATGACTACACCGCCTATTTCCAGCGCGTCGCGGCCGACAGGCTTGATCTGATGATGTCCATGGAAGCGGACCGGATGAAGAATATACGCCTCACGCCCGAAAACATCGAGACCGAGCGCAACGTGATCATTGAGGAGCGGAACCAACGCACCGAAAACAACCCGCAAGCGCTGTTCAATGAACAACTGAGTGCTGCGCAATACCTCAACCACCGCTATGGTACGCCCGTCATCGGCTGGATGCACGAGATGGAGGAGTTGGACCGCGAGGATGCGCTGGGGTTCTATCAGCTCTATTATTCGCCCAACAATACGGTGCTGGTCGTGTCGGGGGATGTGACGCCCGATCAAGTGCGCGCGCTGGCCGAGAAGAACTATGGCTCCATCCCCGCCAACCCTGATCTGCCCGAGCGTCTGCGTACGGCCGAGCCGCGCCAGAACGCCGAGCGCCGCGTGATCTTCCGCGATGCGCGTGTGGCACAGCCCTATATCTCGCGTAGCTATCTGGTGCCCGAGCGTGACAGCGGCGCGCAGGAAACCGCAGCGGCCCTGACCATCCTGAGCGAAATTCTGGGCGGTGGGACCACATCCTTCCTGTCCGAGAAGCTGCAATTCGATACCCAGGTCGCCACCTACGCCGCCACCGGTTACTCCGGCGTCTCACTGGATGACACCACATTTCGTGTGATTATTGTGCCAGCGGACAGCGTGAGCCTTGAGGAAGGTGAAGCCGCGTTGGACAAGGCATTGGCCGAGTTTACAGAGACCGGCGTGGATGCAGAGCAGCTTGAGCGGATCAAGCTGCAACTCCGCGCCTCCGAGATTTACGCACAGGACAATGTGGATGGCATCGCCAACCGCTACGGCAGCGCGCTGACCTCCGGTTTGACGATCGAGGACGTGCAGGCATGGCCCGCCATTCTGGACGCCGTGACTGCTGACGACATCATGCAAGCAGCGGCATTGTTGCGCCGCGAGGCCTCCGTGACCGGCTGGCTGATGCGTCCAGAAGAAGGAGTGACCCAATGATCCGTTTTGCAACAGCCCTGTTCGTGGGTGTCGCCGCTGCCCTGCCCGCAAGCGCAGAGGTGGACATCCAGACTGTAACATCGCCCGGCGGGATCAAGTCGTGGCTGGTCGAAGAGCATTCGCTGCCCTTTGTCGCCGTTGAAATCGCGTTTACCGGTGGTACGTCGCTGGACGAAGAGGGCAAGCGCGGCGCTGTGAACCTGATGACTGGACTGCTGGAAGAAGGCTCGGGTGATCTCGACGCACGGGGCTTTGCGCGTGCGAAGGAGGAGCTGGCGACGAGCTTTGGCTTCAGCGCGAACTCCGAACAGCTGACCATTTCCGCACGCTTCCTGACCGAGAATTTCGACGCCTCCGTGGCATTGCTGCGCGATGCGATCCAGGATCCGCGCTTTGAAGAGAGTGATGTGGAGCGGGTGCGCGCGCAGGTGCTCTCGGGCCTCGCATTCGATGCCAAGGACCCGAATGAAATCGCCGCCAGGACCTTTGCCTCAATGGCCTACGGCGAACATCCTTATGGCACAGTGGATACCGGCACTCCCGAGAGTGTGGCTGCGCTGACCCGTGACGATCTGCTGGAGGCGCACCGCAACGTACTGGTGCGTGACCGTGTTCTGGTCGGCGCCGTGGGGGATATCACACCCGAACAGCTGGGCGCGCTTCTGGATGCTGTGCTGAGGGATCTACCGGAAAGCGGCCCGATGCTGCCGCCCAAGGTCGAACCGCAGATTGCGGGCGGCACGACTGTGGTAGAATTTGACACGCCGCAGGCCGTGGCCCTGTTCGGCCAGCAAGGCATTGCCGTGGATGATGAAGACTATTTTGCCGCCGTGCTGCTCAACCAGATCCTTGGTGGTGGCTCGTTCGAGAGCCGTCTGATGCAGGAAGTCCGCGAGAAGCGCGGCCTGACCTATGGGGTCTACTCCTACCTTTATTCCCGCGATCTGGCGAATGCCTATATGGGGTCCGTCAGTTCGGCCAACGACCGGATCGGCGAAGCGATAGCGGTGATCCGTGATCAATGGCGTCTGGCTGCCGAAGACGGCGTGACCGCAGAAGAACTGGATGCTGCCAAGACCTATCTGACCGGTGCCTATCCGCTGCGGTTTGACGGAAATAGCACGATTGCCGGTATTCTGGTGGGAATGCAGCTGATCGGGCTGGAGCCGGATTACATCAAGACCCGCAATGCACGCGTTGAAAGCGTAACACTGGAAGACGTAAAACGTGTCGCGGGCGAGTTGATGGACCCTGATACGCTGCACTTTGTCGTCGTGGGCAAGCCAGCAGGCGTTGTCTCGCCGTGATCTGTCGCTGATCTGCCCCCAAGGGGGCAGATGATGAGTTTATTGGCACAATGAAGCCGGGTGTCACGCGCCGTAGGGCACCCAGATGTTTTTGACTTCTGTTGATTGGATCAGGAACGCCTTGGCGTCAGGCTTCATCCAGTCCAATGCCTGTCCGTTCTGAACCCATGTACGTTTCAGATTGCTGGCCGAGCCACGCTCGATCACCGTATCGAGGGTGGATGTGCCAAAGCTCCAGACCGCATCGATATCCATGTGCCGCGCCATCGCGTCGGCGACATCGGCGTGAGGTCCGGACAGGATATTGACCACACCGGCGGGCACGTCGGATGTCTCCAGAATCTGGGCAAAATCGGTGGCGGCCAGCGGGAAGGGCTCTGATGCGCAAAGGATGATGCGGTTGCCCATGGCGATGGCGGGCGCCATGAGGGCGATCAACCCTTGGAGCGGGGCTGTGGCGGGGCAGAGAGCGGCGATGACGCCTACCGGTTCTTTCATGGCAAGGGTCACCGCGCGGATCGGAACGTTGTGAATTTGCCCGTCGTATTTGTCAGCCCATGCCGCATAGGTGAACAGGGTCTGTATCGCGGCCTCGACTTCTTTTGCGCCGGATTTCCCGCCCTGCATGGCGTCCAGCCGGTGCGTGAATTCATCTGCGCGCATGGTGAGGTTTTCAGCGAGAAAATAGAGAATCTGCGCGCGCAGGTGGCCGGTTGTCTTGCTCCAGCCCTTGGCGGCGTGGGCGGCCTCAACCGCGTTGCGCACATCCTTGCGCGAGGCGTTCGGCGCATGGCCCAGCAGCGCACCGTTCTTGGCCCAGACTGGGGTGGAGTATCCGCTGTCGGGACGCGCCTGTTTGCCGCCGATGTAGAGCTTGGCCGTCCGGTCGATCCCGTCTATGGGCGCGCCGGAGCCTGTCATCGGCTCGATCTTTTTAAGGGGTTTCGTCCTGCCCTTGGGTTTGGTGTAGGCGCCAAGGCCTTCCCAGCCGCCTTCACGGCCAAAACCACTTTCGCGCACGCCGCCGAAACCTGCGGCCGCGTCCATCATGTTGGTACCGTTGATCCAGACGATGCCTGCTGCCAGCTTGGGCGCTATATCAAGCGCCAGATTGACGTTCTCGCTCCACACGCTCGCTGCGAGGCCGTAGCGCGTGTTGTTGGCGATGCTCACCGCCTCTTCTGGCGTCCGGAAAGTGGTGGAGACGAGGACGGGGCCAAAGATCTCCTCCTGCATGAGCGTGTTGGCGGGATAGAGGCCAGTGATCAGCGTGGGGGGGTAAAAGCTGCCTTCATAGGGCATGTCACAGGCAGCGACATAGGTGGTGCCGGCAGTGTTTGCGCTGACCAGATCAGTGATCGCGGCCAGTTGCTTGGGATCGACGATGGCGCCCACATCGATGCTCTTGTCCAAGGGCGATCCGACGCGCAGCTTGTCCATGCGGGAGCGAAGTTTGGCGTGAAAGATGTCGGCTATCGGTTCATGCACAAGCAGGCGGGAACCGGCACAGCAGACCTGCCCCTGATTGAACCAGATCGCATCCACAAGCCCTTCGACGGCCGAGTCGATGTCGGCATCATCAAAGACGATGTAAGGGGACTTGCCACCCAGCTCCAGCGTAAGGGCCTTGCCGCTACCTGCGGTGGCCTCGCGGATGCGGCGGCCTACGCCGGTGGAGCCGGTGAACGCGATTTTGTCGACGTCCGCGTTCACGATCATTTCGCCTACGGCACCGTCGCCGGTGACAATGTTCACAACACCTTTCGGGACACCAGCCTGTCGGCAGATATCCGCAAAGAGCAGCGCAGTGAGCGAGGTATACTCTGCCGGCTTCAGCACCACTGTGTTGCCCATCGCCAGTGCGGGCGCGACTTTCCATGCGAGCATCAGCAGGGGGAAGTTCCAGGGGATAATCTGGCCACAGACGCCGAGCGCTTGGGCATCAGGCAGCTCGCTTTCCATCAACTGTGCCATGCCCGCGTGATAGTAAAAATGGCGCTGGGCCAGCGGCACGTCAATGTCGCGCGCCTCGCGGATGGGTTTGCCGTTGTCCAGCGTCTCGAGTACCGCAAAAAGGCGGCTGTGCTTTTGCAGTAGTCGCGCGAGGGCGTAGAGCACTTTTGCGCGGGCATGGCCGCCTGCTGCTTCCCATTTTGGTTGGGCGGCACGGGCGGCTTTTACTGCGGCATCCACATCGGCTTGGGTCGCTTGGGTCAGCTCGGCCAGCGTCTCGCCGTTGGCGGGATTGCGGCTGGGGAATGTCTCGCCCGTCGCTGTCATCTCGCCGTTGATGAAGTGGCCAAAGCGGCTGCCCTGATCGACAATCCACGCCAGTGCCTCGGCGGCGGATTCAGGGGCGGTACCATAGTCCATGGTCTCGAATATCTCGGATACGGTCATCAGTGCGCCTTCAGGATGCAGGGTGGCGGTAGGCGGCGGAATAGCTGCCGGTGACATGGTGCTCCAGCTGCCGCTCGATATCGTTCAGCAGAGAGGAGGCGCCGAAGCGGAAGAGATCGGGCTGAAGCCAGCGGTCGCCCAGCTCTTCCTTGATTAGTGCCAGATAGGTGATCGCGTCTTTCGCTTTTGAGATGCCGCCGGCGGGCTTATAGCCCACGCGAATGCCGGTGGCGTCGTAATAGTCGCGGATGGCGCGGATCATGACCAGCGTGACGGGCAGGGTTGCGTTCACGTTCTCCTTGCCGGTGGAGGTCTTGATGAAATCGGCACCTGCCATCATGCACACGAGGCTGGCGCGGGCCACGTTGCGCAGCGTTCCCAGCTCGCCCGTGGCGAGGATCGCCTTGACGTGGGCATCGCCGCAGGCCGCACGAAAGGCGCGCATTTCATCATAGAGCGCTTGCCAGTTCCCCTCCAGCACATGACGGCGAGAAATCACGATGTCGATCTCGGCGGCACCGGCGGCCACCGATTGTTCAATCTCGGCGATACGCAGGGGCAGGGGGGACAGGCCTGCGGGAAAGCCCGTAGAAACCGCAGCCACAGGAATACCGCTGCCGCGCAGGGCGGTGACGGCAGGGGCGACCATCTCGTGATAGACACAGACCGCACCGACGGTGATGGGCGGCATGGCCAACGCGTCCAGCGTAGCGGCAGCAACCGGCTGGCGTGCTTTGGCACACAGCCGCCCGACCCGCCGCGCAGTATCATCGCCCGACAGAGTGGTCAGATCAATGCAGGTCACCGCCTTGAGCAGCCACGCTGCCTGATGCGCCTTCTTCACCGACCGCCGCGCGGGCAGCGAGGCTGCCCGCCGCTCGATCGCGGAGGTGTTGGCCTGCGCGCCCAGAACCCAGTTAAGATCCAGCGGCATGCCGGGATTTCGTGGCTCTGTCACTTGGGGCAGGTGCAGGTTGGCGGGTGTCAGGGTGTCGACGGGCATGGTGAGGCGCCTTTCGGATAATTACCCGACCAAACTCGCATGCCCGCCCGACGGTTGGCAAGTCGTGGCGACACAACTGCTGTCAGGTCAACTGCCGCGGTATGTGGAATAACCGAAAGGCGATAGAAGCAGCGGCACATGATAGTGCGCGTCCGCGTCCGAGATACCGAACCGCAGTGGGATCACATCCAGAAAACGGGGTTCCTCCGGCGTTGTGCCTATGCTGTCGAGGTACGCGCCTGCCTCGAAGACCAGCTCATAGGTGCCGGTTTGGAATTCAGCAACGGGCAGGATGGGCGTATTGGTGCGTCCGTCTGCGTTGGTGCGCATTTGTGCGCATTTGGTGCGCGTCTCGCCTTCGACCCTGTAGAGTGTAATGCCCATCCCGGCAGCAGGACGGCCCAGAGCCGTGTCGAGGACATGGGTGGTGAGATAGCCGTCGGACATCGGAAAGCTCCAGTGCTGGTTTTAACTGTTTTGGGTGCTGCAAGAAAAGATCGAGCGGCCCCGGATCGGAAATGACTGGTTTTGCAACAGCAGTCACCCCGATTCGGAAAATTTGTAGATGATTCGTGAAAACTGATCGAATCACCTAATTTTTACTTTGACCTGCGAATCAGTCTCGTCCTATATCTGGACGCGTAAGCTTGAAAACATCATTTTTGTGGCAGCAAAATCTATATGTGGTGGTCGGGCGCTGGGGGACGATATTATGAAAAGGGCAGCGCTCTTTGCGACCGCGCTCGCGGTTCAGGCGTCAATTGGCATGGCGCAAAGCGAGACTTCGCCAGTACAGGCGTCATTCATCTTTGACGGCAACCGTATCAAGATTATGGCGAATTCTGAAGATGCGGATCTTTACGCCAGTCGGTTTGCATCCATTTCGGCATCTTGTGATCCGCACTGTATCGCCCCACAGGTGGCCGCGGTAGGGATCGAAACTGTTATCGAGCCGCAGGTTCTGGAGTTTTTGGAGCAGACGGTCGGCGTCAATCAAGGTCTGCTGGTCGATGCCCGTATGCCGGTTGATCGTGAACTGGGCTTTATTCCCGGCTCGGTCAGCTTGCCCCATGTCACAATAGCCGAGGCGAGTGACATTCGCGGACAGATAATGTTGGCGCTGGGCGCACGGGAATTCGATAGCGTTTACAATTTTGCCGATGCCCAGACGTTAATGGTTTTTGACAATGGACCCTCTCAGAATGATGCAGGTGAGTTGATCGCGAACTTGCTTGAGGTCGGATATCCGGCAGAAAAAATTAAATATTACCGCGGCGGTATGCAGGTTTGGTCGGTTTTGGCGTTAACAATACAGAAATAGTAAAATGAGTAATAATTCTTCAAAGATAACATTTAATTCAGGTGCCAGTGCGAGGCGCGATGTCACTATTCAAAACAACTCAACAAATTCGAGAGCTCGTATGAAGGCAACCGCCAGTAATAGTATGAGTGAGGCATCGGAGCCCTTGAACACGGGCGCCGCGTCTTTCCCTGCGTCAAATATACCGTCTGCTGCTTCTGCCAATCTGCTGGTTATCGGGGCTGCAGCAATCTGTATTCTGACGTTCCTTCTGGGCATCACCACGGCTTTGCTATGGAGTGGTGGCCAACGTCAAACCTCGATCCCGGCTGTGCCAATGCAAGCTGAAACTTCAAGTCCTGCCAGCGCTGCCGAGAGCCTGAACGAGGCAGTCACCCGCGCTGTTGCGCCCGATCTTTTGAATCTGGCGGGCAAAGGTTCTAGTAATCCGGTTGTTGCGGATCTGGCCGCAGCGGTCCTGGAGGGATTGCAGCCCAAACCTACCATTGGAAAGCTGACAGATGACGAGCTGGCGGTTAAATCTGCCGAAGCGACGATGATCCTCAACAACAACAAGTTGCGCATGTTGCGTGAGGGTGTCCTCGCCGGGGTCTATACGATTGATACCGTCGACGAGAACGGGGTCAAACGAGTAAAGCTTCGTACAATAAACGCCCAAATGACCAGCGAGATGGTGGGCAGCATGTTAATGCAGGCGGCAGACGAAGGGCGGATCGAGCTCCCTGCTTCTCTCAAGACGTCGGACGGCAATCTGGATCTGGACACATTGATGTTCAATATGGTGCAGATGTCTCTGGCCAATGATGGAACCCCCGAGGGAGCCGAGGCAGCCCGCGAGATGTCGCGCAAGATATTTGCGGCATCTACTGTTCAATCCAGAGAGGTTGGTGGTAAGCGCACCTATATCGTCGAACCCGGCGATAGCCTCGCCTACATCGCACTCCAATTTTACGGTAAGCCAAGCGCCTTCCAGCGTATTTTCGACGCAAACCGTGACACGTTACAATCGCCTGAAAAAATCCAGATAGGCCAGCGGTTAATCATACCCAGCTGATAAATAAAAATAATAGACGTCTCAGTGATTTTCAGGCGAGCGGCGGGCCGGACAGCAATGTCCGGCCTGACTGTATTCCGGGGGCAGCTTTGCAAATTGCGGGCGGGTGCGGTTTTGTGCAAAGTGCCGCCACGCGCTTTGCAAAGGACACGACCATGACCCGTTACCCCCGAGATTTTTCCGGCTACGCCGCCACGCCCCCAAATGGGCAATGGCCCGGCGACGCGCGGATCGCTGTACAGTTTGTCCTGAACTATGAAGAAGGCGGCGAGAACTGCCTGCTGCACGGCGATGCCGCGTCCGAGGCGTTCCTGTCCGAGATTGTGGGTGCCGCACCATGGCTTGGGCAGCGCCACTGGAACATGGAAAGTATCTATGACTATGGCGCGCGCGCTGGGTTCTGGCGGCTGCACCGTCTGTTTACCCAAGCGCAAGTGCCGGTCACGGTTTACGGCGTAGCCAGCGCGCTGGCCCGTGCGCCTGAACAGGTCGAGGCGATGCAGACCGCGGGTTGGGAGATTGCGAGCCACGGCCTGAAATGGATCGACTACCGCGACCACACGGAAGAGGCCGAAGCTGCAGACATGGCCGAGGCCATCCGCCTGCATACCGAGGTCACCGGCGAAGCGCCGCGCGGCTGGTACTGTGGCCGCACCAGCGCCAACACCGTGCGTCTGGCGGCACAGACTGGCCTGTTCGACTACATCTCCGACACCTATGACGATGATCTGCCCTATTGGTCCGACATCGCAGGCACCGATCAGCTAATCATTCCTTACACGCTCGATTGTAACGACATGCGCTTTGCCACGCCGCAGGGGTTCAATTCGGGCGACCAGTTTTACACCTACCTGAAGGATACATTTGACGCGCTCTATGCCGAAGGCGAGGCTGGTGCGGCCAAGATGATGTCTATCGGACTTCACTGCCGCCTGATCGGACGGCCGGGCCGAGTGCAGGCGCTGGCGCGGTTTCTCGAATACATCAAAGGATTCGAAGGCGTGTGGACCCCGCGCCGGATCGAGATTGCCGATCACTGGCGCGCCACGCACCCACCCGTCCACAGCCTGCGCCCGTCGCGGATGGACCGCACCGAGTTCGTCGAGCGTTTTGGTGGCATCTTCGAGCATTCCGCATGGATCGCCGAGCGCGCCTATGATCTTGAGCTTGGGCCCGCCCATGACAGCGCCGTTGGTCTGCATAACGCACTGGCGCGGATGTTCCGCTCGGCCAGTGCAGCCGAACGCCTTGGCGTGCTGACCGCGCACCCGGATCTGGCCGGAAAGCTCGCCGCTGCCAAGCGCCTCACCGCCGAGAGCACTTCGGAGCAGGCAAGCGCGGGACTTGACGCGCTCACCGACGCGGAGCGCGCGCAGTTCACCGAGCTCAACGTGGCCTATGTGGCCAAGCATGGCTTTCCCTTCATCATCGCGGTGAAGGACCACACCAAGGACAGCATTCTGGCGGCCTTCCAATCGCGCATCGCCAACGATACCGACACCGAATTCACCACGGCCTGCAAACAGGTCGAGCGGATCGCCCGCATCAGACTGGAGCAAATTCTATGACCTACGCCTTCCCCCCCGGCGGCCTGCCGGACCAGAGCGAATCCCCCGAAGGCACCGCCGTTTTCTCGCCCGCCTACGCTGTGCTGCCCGCTGTGACCCAGCGTGACATCGTCACCAGCCATCTGCCCGGCTGGACCGGCATGCGCATGTGGGTTCTGGCCCGCCCGATGTCCGGCTTTGCCGAGACGTTCAGCCAATACGCGGTTGAATTGCAGCCCGCAGGCGGCTCGGATGCGCCCGAGGTCGACGACGAGGTGCAATCAGTGATCTTTGTTGCCGCCGGTCAGGTCACGCTGAACATCGACGGCGGGCGCCATGTACTGGATGCGGGCGGCTATGCCTATATCCCCGCCGATGCGGTCTGGACCATCTGGAATGACAGCGACGCGGTCAGCCAGTTCCACTGGATCCGCAAACGCTATGTCGCGGCTGAAGGTGTGGACCTGCCCGAGGCGTTCGTGACCTCTGATCAGGAGGTCGCCCCCACAGAGATGCCCGATTGCGATGGCGTCTGGGCCACCACCCGCTTTGTGTCGCCTGATGATCTGCGCCACGACATGCACGTCAACATCGTCACCTTCCAGCCCGGCGGGCGCATCCCCTTTGCCGAAACGCATGTGATGGAACACGGGCTCTATGTGCTGCAAGGCACGGCAGATTACCTGCTGAACAAAGACTGGGTACCGGTCGAGGCAGGCGATTTCATGTGGCTGCGCGCCTTCTGCCCTCAGGCCTGTGTCGCTACGGGCGACGCGCCGTTCCGCTATCTGCTCTACAAGGACGTGAACCGTCACATGCCGCTATGAGCACTGACATCAAGATCGAGCCGTTGACCTCTGAGGCCTTCGCGCCTTTCGGAGATGTGCTGGACGCCTCCGGTACGCCGGACAAGATCATCAATGCAGGGCTCTGCGGGCGCCATCATGACCGTGCCATGCTGGATTTCGGCCCGGACGGGCGCGCGGGCATCAGCATTTTCAACGCACAGGCGCGCAGCCTGCCCTATCCGCTTGAGTTGATGGAGCGGCATCCAGAAGGTTCCCAAGCCTTCATACCGATGAGCGCCGATCCTTTCCTCGTGATCGTCGCAGAGGATGAAAGTGGTACCCCCGGTACGCCGCGCGCCTTTCTGACCGCTCCGCATCAAGGCATCAATTTTCACCGTGGCGTATGGCACGGAGTTTTAACACCACTGAATGCGCCCGGAATTTTTGCAGTTGTCGACAGGATCGGGTCCACGCGCAATCTGGAAGAATTTGTTCTTGATCCCGGCTATACCGTCGTACAAGCCTAAAGCAGCCGGTAAAAAAACCGGCGCAGAACACCAAAATAAAAAACCACAGGGACACATAATGACTGCATCTTCATTGGGGACGCCAGAGCAACTGCGCGACCCGGATTACACACCGCCCTTGGCGCAAGCCATTCCGCTGGGCATCCAGCACGTTCTGGCGATGTTTGTCTCCAACATTACGCCGGCCATTATCGTTTGCGGTGCGGCGGGCATCGGGTTTGGTTCCGACCAGGGCGCACTCGGCTTTCCGGATATGAGCTATATGATCCAGATGGCGATGCTGTTTGCGGGGGTGGCGACGCTGATCCAGACGATCGGCATCGGCCCTGTGGGCGCACGCCTCCCGATCGTTCAGGGCACCAGCTTTGCCTTCGTGCCGATCATGATCCCAGCTGTTCTGGGTGCGGGCACGGCAGGTCTTGCCGGGTTGATGACCGGGGTCGTTATTGGCGGTATTTTCCACTTCTTCCTCGGCTTCTTCGTAGGCAAATTCCGCTTTGCCCTGCCGCCGCTGATCACCGGCCTGATCGTTTTGATGATCGGATTGGCGCTGGTCAAGGTCGGCATCCAGTATTCCGCTGGCGGCGTTCTGAACTATAACGCCGTTCACCTGCAATCCGCAGCACAGAATGCGTCGGTCTTCTCCGGCATGCCGGAAGCGGGCAAGGGCAATGCCGCGGCCTTCGGCAGCTTGCAATACTGGTTTCCCGCGCTGGTCGTGGTTGGCGTGACGCTGGCCATCAAGTTTTTCACCCGTGGCTTTCTGTCGATTGCAGCGGTCTTTCTGGGCATCGTAGCGGGCTATGTCGTGGCCTACTTCATGGGTCAGGTCAGCTTTGCCAACGTCGGCAAAGCGGCTCTGTTTCAGGTGCCGGTACCGTTCAAATACGGTTGGGAAATCAACTGGGCGATTATCATCGGCATGTGCTTTATGGCCATCCTCTCCATGATTGAGACGGTCGGTGATACCAACGGCATCACCAAAGGTGGCGCGGGTCGCGAAGCGACCGATGAGGAAATCACTGGTGCGACATTCGCGGATGGTGCGGGCACAGCGATTGCGGGTGTGTTCGGCAGCCTGCCCAACACCTCGTTCAGCCAGAATGTCGGGCTCATCGCCATGACCGGCGTGATGAGCAGGAATGTGGTCACGATCGGTGGTATTTTCCTGATCATTTGCGGCTGTATGCCCATCGTCGGCGCGGTCATTCGCACGATGCCCGAGCATGTTCTGGGTGGTGGCGTGATCGTGATGTTCGGTATGGTCGCCGCCTCCGGCGTCAACATGCTGTCCGAGGTTAACTGGAACCGCCGCAACATGGTGATCTTTGCAACCGCGCTGTCGCTGGGGCTGGGCCTTCAAATGGTGCCCGAGGCGTTGCAGCATCTGGGCCAGACGGCGCAGGTTCTGCTGACGTCCGGTTTGCTGCCCTCCGCGCTGATCGCGATTGTCTTGAACCTCGCCCTGCCAGAAGATATCGGCTGAGCTACGACAAGGGCCGCTCCTCCGGTGCGGCCCTGACGACTTTTACCGCTGATCAAGGTTTGCCCCATGTACGATCTCGCCGCTCTATCCTCCTGGATCGAATTTGCTGTCCGCTGGGTCCATGTGATCACCGCCATCGCGTGGATTGGCAGTTCGTTCTATTTCATCGCCCTTGATCTGGGCCTGCACCGCGACCGCAACCTTGCCTCTGGCGCGGACGGGGAGGAATGGCAGGTCCACGGCGGTGGTTTCTACCACGTCCAGAAGTACCTTGTGGCACCCAAGGAAATGCCCGACGATCTGGTCTGGTTCAAATGGGAGAGCTATGCGACATGGCTGTCCGGTTTTGCCTTGCTGATCCTTGTCTATTATCTGGGTGCCGAGTTCTTTCTCGTCGATCCGGCGGTGGCCGATCTGGCCGTTTGGCAGGCGGTGGGTATTTCGCTGGCTTCGCTGGCCTTTGGTTGGGTCGCCTATGACCTGATTTGCAAAAGCCGCTTTGGAGATGACAACACCCGCCTGATGGTGCTGCTCTACGTGATCCTTGTGGCGATGGCGTATTTCTACACTTCCGTCTTCTCGGGCCGCGCTGCGCTGCTACATCTGGGCGCGTTCACCGCCACGATCATGAGTGCGAATGTGTTCTTCATCATAATGCCGAACCAGCGTATCGTAGTCGCAGATCTCAAGGCGGGGCGCACGCCGGACGCCAAATACGGCAAGATTGCCAAGCAACGCAGCACACACAACAACTACCTCACCTTACCAGTAATCTTCCTGATGCTCAGCAATCACTACCCGCTGGCGTTCGCCTCCGAGATGAACTGGCTGATCGCGGCACTAGTGTTCCTGATGGGGGTCACCATCCGCCATTATTTCAATAGTCTGCATGCACGCAAGGGCAGCAAGCACTGGACGTGGCTTGCCACGGCGCTGCTGTTCGTTGCCATCATCTGGCTGTCCACGGCGCCTATGTTCCGTATGGCTGAGCCGCAAGAGGCACAGGGGGCCGCGTTGCAGTTCGCGCAGGCCGAAGGGTTCGGCGACGTGCAGGACATTGTGATGGGCCGCTGCTCCATGTGCCACGCGTCCGAGCCTGTGTGGGAGGGGCTGCACTGGCCCCCCAAAGGTGTGCGGCTGGAGACCGAGCACCAGATCGCCAACGCTGCCAAACAGATCTATCTGCAATCCGGCCTTACCCATGCCATGCCTCCCGCCAACCTCAGCTATATGGAGCCTGAGGAGCGCGCACAGATCGTCGCGTGGTACCGCGCGGCAACAGGCGGCTGATCTGCTGAATTAGCCATCGCGGCCGCTTTCAGAATCGGCGCTGTTCATGCTAGGTCTTGCGGCATGGCTCAACCAAACCCCAACATAAGCGCATCCCAACCCGTAATTCGCCAGCTGGACGAAGCTGCTATCAACCGCATTGCCGCTGGCGAAGTGGTGGAGCGGCCCGCCTCTGCGGTCAAGGAGCTGGTGGAGAACGCCATCGACGCAGGCGCGCGGCGCATCACAGTCGAGTATGCTGACGGTGGCAAAACCCTGATCCGCGTGACCGATGACGGCTGCGGCATTGCGGGCGATGATCTGCCACTGGCCTTGTCGCGCCACGCCACCTCCAAGATTGACGGCAGTGATCTGCTCAACATCCATTCCTTCGGCTTCCGCGGCGAGGCACTGCCATCACTCGGCGCTGTGGGCCGCCTGACCATCACCAGCCGTGCGGAGGGTCATGAAGGTGCCGAGATCAGCGTGACCGGCGGCAAACATGCTGCCGTGAAACCTGCGGGCCTGAGTGCGGGCACGGTCGTGACTTTGCGCGATCTGTTCTATGCCACGCCCGCCCGCTTGAAATTCCTGCGCACCGACCGCGCAGAGGCGCAGGCGATCGGTGATGTCATCAAGCGGCTGGCGATGGCGGAGCCTTTCGTGCGTTTTGTGTTGCGCGATGTGTCGGGCGAGCAGAGCCGCGAAGTCTTCCGCGCAGAGGCCGAACAGGGCGACCTGTTCGACGCGCTCCATGGCCGCTTGCGGCAGGTGCTGGGCCGCGAGTTTGCCGAGAATTCGTTGGCCATTGATGCGGAGCGCGAGGGCTTTCACCTCACCGGTTTTGCAGCCCTGCCGACCTATTCGCGCGGCAGTGCCGTGGCGCAATATCTGTTCGTGAATGGCCGTCCGGTAAAGGACAAGATGCTGAACGGTGCGCTGCGCGGTGCGTATTACGATTTCCTAAGCCGTGACCGGCACCCTGCCGCAGCGCTGTTCGTGGATTGTGACCCAACGCTGGTCGACGTCAACGTCCACCCCGCCAAATCCGAGGTGCGGTTCCGCGATCCCGCCATTGTGCGTGGTTTGATCGTGTCGGGCCTGCGCCATGCGCTGGCGAACGCAGGCCACCGCGCGTCTACCACAGTGGCCGATGCCACATTGGGCGCGATGCGGCCTGAACACACGGGCGAGGCGCGGATCTACCAGATGGACCGCCCTTCCGGTGGCGCGCGGCATGCGGCCTATCAGGCGCAGGCGCCCCAAGGCTTTGCCGAGACGCAAGGGATGTGGGGACGGGTGGAAACACCCGCGCCGCCGCCGGAAGAACAGCCCGAATATCCGCTTGGCACTGCGCGCGGGCAGGTCCATGAAAATTACATCATCGCCCAGACCGCCACTGGTATGGTGATCGTAGACCAGCACGCAGCGCACGAGCGACTGGTCTACGAGAAACTCAAAAACCAGATGGCCGCGAACGGGGTAGCGGCGCAGGCCTTGCTGATCCCCGAGATCATCGCGCTGAGTACTTCCGACCGCGCGGCGATCCTGAGTGTGGCGGATGACCTTGCTAAATTCGGCCTCGGGATCGAGCCCTTCGGCGGTGATGCGATTGCCGTGCGAGAAACGCCTGCGATCCTGGGTGAGGTGAACGCCGAAGCCATGATCCGTGATATTCTGGACGAGCTGGAAGGCGAGGGCGAGAGCCTGTTGGTGCAGGCGCGGATCGAGGCGATCCTGAGCCGTGTGGCTTGCCACGGTTCCATCCGGTCCGGTCGCTGGATGCGCGCAGAGGAGATGAACGCGCTGCTGCGCGAGATGGAGGCGACGCCGCATTCCGGCCAATGCAACCATGGCCGCCCCACCTATGTCGAGCTTAAGCTCAGCGACATCGAGCGGTTGTTCGGACGCACATGATCCTGCTGGGTGGCGTGCAGTTTGATCTGGCCGATCCGGTAACGCTGGCGGTGTTGGCTGTCACAGGCGTGCTCGCGCTGATCCTTGTTCTGCTTGTCGTCATGATGTTCCGTCCTGCGCGCGTGCCCGCCGCTTTGGCGCAGCAACTACAGGCGCTGGGCAACGGGCAGGCGCAATTGCGCGGTAACCTGCAAACGGTCTCCGACACGCAGGCCAACGCGCAGACCCAGCTTATCCAGAGCCTTGAGACGCGGCTGGCGACGGTCCAGCTCCAGATGCAGCAGCAACTCGCCCAGATGCAGGAACGCACCAACGCAAGCCTGCATGGCAGCGCGCAGCGCACCACCACCAGCCTGACGCAGCTGCAAGAACGCCTGCGCGCAATCGACAAGGCGCAAGACAACATCACCAAGCTTTCGGGCGACGTGCTGTCCTTGCAGGACATCCTGAGCAACAAGCAGACGCGCGGCGCGTTCGGCGAGATCCAGCTGCACGATATCGTCTCCAAGGCGCTGCCGTCCGACAGCTATTCCATGCAGAAAACCCTCAGCAATGGCCGCCGCGCCGATTGCCTGATCCATCTGCCCAATCCCCCTGGCCCCATCGTTGTTGACGCAAAATTTCCGCTTGAGGCCTATGAGGCGCTCCATAGGGCGGGCACTGATTGGGAACTGAAATCAGCTGTCGCCAACATGCGCACAAGCGTGCGCAAGCACATCCGCGATATCGCCGAGAAGTACATTCTCGAGGGTGAAACAGCCGATGGTGCGCTGATGTTCCTGCCATCCGAGGCGGTCTATGCCGAGTTGCACGCCAACTTCCCCGAGTTGGTGCGCGAGGGCTTCGATGCCCGCGTCTGGATCGTCTCGCCCACCACCTGCATGGCGACGCTGAACACCATGCGTGCTATCCTCAAGGATGCGCGCATGCGCGAGCAGGCAGGCGAAATTCGTAAAACCCTGCGGATGCTGCACCGTGATGTCGAACTGGTTGTGGAGAGGGTTGGCAAGCTGGATACCCATTTCCGTCAGGCGCGCGAGGATCTGGAAGGCATTGGCACCGCAGCCGAGCGTGCAGGCAAGCGCGCCGCGCGGCTGGACAACTTCGATTTCGAGGAAGTCGAGACGACTTTGCCGGTGACGGATGACCGCGCGCAAATCTGACGCGCGGTGGATTTAGATCCGCAGGAACTTTTGGAGAATGCGCGGCATCAAGCCGGTAAACCGAAGCGGCGCATCCGTCACCGCCAGGCAAATACAATCCTCGTGGATGTCAGCCACCGGAATATGCTGCACATCACTGTCCGCAATCTCGATATCGCCGCGCGCGAAATAGCCATCTTCGTCCTGAAACGCGCCCTTGAGCACAAGCGTCAGTTCGGTCCCGTGGTGGCTGTGGTCGGGCATTGCTGCTCCCGCGGGGATTAACAACAAGCGCGCAGTGGCTCCCTTGGAGGTGGGCAGGATCGCTTGCTTGACACCCATGCCGATGGGCCGCCAGCGGATGCTGTCCAGATCACCACCCACATAGTCCTGGAGGGGCGCTGGCAGTGTCCCGCCCGCCGCAGTTTTCACAGGCTCGGCAGCAGGTACGTCCAGCAGCGCCAGCGTCCGCTCCAGACATTCCTTTGATACATCCGACATTTCCGCGTCCAGCAGCGCTCCGCCGACAGCATCATAGGCCTGCGCATCTGCCCGGCAGCGGTCACACAGGGATAGATGGGTGGCCACGATCAGGTTGAATGCCTCGGGCAGGGTGCCCGCCGAATAGGCCAACAGCGTGGCCTCGTCGAGGTGATGGCGGATCGGGCGGGGAGCGTTGTTTGTATGTGTCATGTCAGCTACTTCATTGAGTGGCGCAGGCGATCCAGCGCGAGACGTAAACGGGATTTGATGGTGCCCAGCGGCAGACCGGTGATGTCGGCAATTTCGGATTGTGTCATCTCGCCGAAATAGGCTTGCTCGATCAGTTTTCGCTGGTTTTTCGGTAACTGTCCGATGGCCTGCACCAAACGCGCGCTTTCCTGCTGAAGCTCCAGCACTTCGGATTGCTCCGGTTCCGGCTCCGGCCCCCATGGCAGGTCTTCGGGTTCCGGGCGGCGATCACGGCGCAGCATATCTATACGCCGGTTGCGGGCGATGGTAAAAATCCATGTAGCAACAGAGGCACGGGCCGGATCGAATTGGTCAGCTTTGCGCCACAGGGTTGTCATGACATCCTGCGCGCACTCCTCGGCAGTCGTGGCATCGGCACCGGATTTTATCAGGTACCCTTTGATGCGCGGCGCAAAGTGTGAAAAGAGCGCTGCAAACGCGGCTTTATCGCGCGCATCACGCACACGAACCATTTCGTTTACCCAGACCTGTTGTGGCGTTTTTTGGTTGTTTTCGTTCACGCACTCGCGCCCTGAGAGATCTTTTGCCACCGTCAAGGCAGCATGCGCCCTTACGCATGCGGCGGGGGATGATCTGTTAAATAAAGGTTGTGCATGATCTAACATACACTGTGTACGGGGCAAAGGCGGTGATGGATCAAAAATAGTTGTTGAAACTCATTTACATCCATACGCGTGGATGAACCGTATATCTCATATTGCGAAACCAGATACAGGACCGCGCCTGCCCATGACTATTGAAGTGCTGAACACTGCCCCGACACAAGACCGCCGTATTGCCGTGATCGGTGCAGGAATTTCGGGAATGGGAGCTGCGCATATGCTGTCGCCAGATCACCATGTGACCCTGTTCGAGAGTGGGCCGCGTATTGGCGGCCATGCACGCACAGTCATGGCGGGAAAAAACGGTGACCAGCCGGTCGATACCGGATTTATTGTCTTCAATTACGCCAACTACCCTCACCTAGCCGCCCTGTTCGCCGAGCTTGACGTCCCGGTGGTCAAATCAAACATGAGTTTTGGTGCGTCTATCGACGGCGGGAGGCTGGAATACGCATTGACCAGCCTCAACGCGATGTTCGCCCAGCGACGTAATCTGGTGAATCCGCGTTTCATTGGAATGCTGCGCGATGTGGTTAAGTTCAACAAAAACGCGTTGGTGCTGGCTCAGGATACCTCTCTGACCTTGCGGGACTTTCTGGCAAAGCTGGGGACGGGCGATTATTTCCGCGACTATTACCTTTTGCCGCTGTCTGGCGCGATCTGGTCCACACCGGTCGAGAAGATTATGGATTTTCCCGCCCACGCGTTGATCCGGTTCTTTGAAAACCACGCGCTGCTGGGCTATTCGGGCCAGCATCAGTGGTACACGGTTCAGGGCGGCTCGATTTCCTACGTCAACCGGCTGGAGGCCGCGATGAAGCAGGCGGGAGTAGATATCCGCCTGAACGCCGCTATTCAGGGCGTGCGCCGCGATGCGCAGGGCGTAGAGGTCAAGACACATGGCGGCGCGTGGGAGCGGTTTGACGAGGTGGTCATGGCGACTCACTCGGACGATAGCCTCGCCATGCTGACAGACGCAAACATGGCCGAGAAGCAGGCGCTGGGCGCTGTAGCTTATCAGCCTAACGACATCGTGCTGCACGCCGATACGGAAATCATGCCCAAGCGCCGCGCGACCTGGGCCTCATGGGTCTACACCGAGGACGCGGCGGTCAAGTCTGACCGGATCGACCTGACCTACTGGATGAATTCCCTGCAACCCATTCCCCACGATGATCCGCATTTTGTAACCCTCAACACCAAGCGCGCAATCCGCGAGGAACTGATTTACGATCAGGTGACGCTGCGCCATCCGGTCTATGATCTGGCCGCACTGGATGCACAGGGCGCGGTGCGGGCGATGAACGGGCAGAACAACACATGGTTCTGCGGTGCTTGGATGCGCCATGGCTTCCACGAGGACGGCCTGTCCAGCGCAGCGGATGTGGTTGCCGCGATCCGCAGCAAGTCGCCCAAAGCGATGGCCGCCGAATGAGCGCAACCGTCGATCATATCGTCGGCCAGACCTACCATGGCCGCAAGGGTAAGGTGGCGAACGGCTTTCGCTACTCTATCGACTATGTGCTGATGGATGCCGAAGCGCCGCTGGACACGCCGACGCTCTTTGCGCGCAACGGGCGCGGGCTGACCTCGCTGCAAGATATTGATCACGGTGGCGCACCCGGACAGGGGCGCGGGGCAGCATGGGTGCGCGAGGTGCTGGAGCAATACCAGATTCCCGGCGTCGCCAAGATCGAGCTTTTGGCACAGCCGCGCGTGCTGGGCTATGTCTTTAATCCGGTTAGCTTCTGGCTGTGCCGCCGCGCGGATGGCGCGCTGATCACGGTCATTGCGGAGGTCAACAACACCTACGGCGACCGCCATAGTTATCTGTGCCACCACCTTGACCTGTCCGAGATTACCCGCAGCGACCAGTTGCACGCGACCAAGATGATGCATGTCTCGCCTTTCCAACCGGTCGAGGGGGACTATACCTTCCGCTTTGACATCACCGATGCGCACATCGGTATCTGGATCGACTATGGCCGGTCGGCAGGCGGGTTGATTGCAACGCTCACCGGCAAGCGCCAGCCGTTGCGCAACACGGGCATCCTGCGCAGTCTCGCGCGGCGGCCTCTGGGTGCGCGGCGGGTGATGGCGCTGATCCACTGGCAGGCGCTCAAGCTGTGGATCAAGGGGGCTGTGTTCCGCGGCAGGCCTGAGGCACCAGCCGAAGACATCACCAAGGGATGAGCGGGGCTATTGTAGACCGCCTGCCGTCCTATGCGTTGTTTGCGGCGCTCCTGTCCTGCGCGGGTCTGCCGATCTATATTCACGCGCCGAAATTCTATGTGGATGAATACGGCGTCTCTCTGACGGCACTCGCCGCCGTACTGTTCGGGCTGCGTCTGCTGGATGTCGTGCAGGACCCGCTTCTGGGGCGTCTGTCGGAGCGGTTGCGCAACCATCGTGGGCTGGCAGTAGGGTTAGGCAGTGCGGTGATCGCGCTGGCGATGCTGGGGCTGTTTGCAGTGCCGCCGGTGACCTCGCCGGTGCTGTGGTTCGGCGTCATGCTGACGCTGGTGTTCTCCGCCTTCAGTTTCCTTACCATCTGCTTTTACGCCCAGGGTGTGGCCAAGGCCGACCGGATGGCGGGGAACGGGCACCTGCGCCTTGCCCGCTGGCGCGAAACAGGCGCGCTGTTGGGCGTTTGCGTGGCATCGGTAGCGCCTGTGGCGTTGGGGGTGCTCATGGAGGCACCTTTTGCCGGGTTTGCTGTGGGCTTCGCTGTGCTGGCGCTGGCAGCCGCAATGGCGATGCGTGGCGAGTGGTTGTCGGTCGATGTGCCGGACAGCACCGGCTTCGGCACCATCCTGCGCGACCCGCTGGCGCGGCGGCTGTTGATTATCGCCTTGCTGAACGCGGCCCCTGTTGCCGTCAGCTCGACCCTGTTCCTGTTCTACGTCGAAAGCGCGCTGGAGGCGCCGGGCTTTGAGGGGCCATTGCTGCTGCTGTTCTTTTTGTCGGCAGCGGGAGCGGCACCTGTCTGGGGCCTGCTGGCCGAGAAATACGGCACGCAGCCGGTCCTGCTGTCGGCGATGGTGCTGGCCATCTTCGCGTTCGGCGGGGCGCTATTTCTGGGGGCGGGGGATCAGTGGTGGTTCGCGGCGGTCTGTGTGGCCTCGGGTGCCGCGATGGGCGCGGACCTGACGCTGTTGCCCGCGCTCTTCGCATCCCGCATGGCGCAGATTGCGCCTTCGGCTGCTGAAGGTTTCGGTTTGTGGTCCTTCGTTTCAAAGTTTACGCTGGCGCTGTCGGCGGCGGTGCTTTTGCCCGCACTGGAAGGTGCCGGATATGTGAGTGGCGCGCAAACGCCACAACCGGAACAAGCGGTGGATCTGCTGCGGCTGCTCTATGCCGGGGCGCCCTGTGTTCTGAAACTGGCCGCGATATTTCTTTTGTGGCGTACAAAGCTGGATAGGTTGTCGTAGTGTTGAATGAGATTGTAATCTTTGCGGCGGGTGCCGCGTTCGTGTCGGTGCTATTCCTGCTGCGCCGCCGCTTTGCCGGTTTTGCAGGTCAGACCGCCGATGATTACAACGAGGAATTTCCGCAGTTTGACATGCGCACGCATTTAAACGGCCCTATGATCTGTGAAGGTGTGATTTTTGGCCCCCTGGGCCGTATGAGCAGCACGTTTGTGGCCGAGTTCGACATCGTCTGGGACGGCAATAGCTGCACAATGAAAGAGGAATTTTTCTACAATGACGGCTCCATCCAGCACCGTGAGTGGCGGATCGAACTGGACGGCGGAGGCAGCTTTGTTGCAGAGGCGGATGACGTGCCCGGCAAGGCCAATGGCGAGATCTCCGGACCTGTGCTGCTGTTTCGCTATCCCATCAGATTACCTGCGGAATCCGGGGGACATACGCTGCGTGCATTCGACTGCATGTACCTGACGAAAAGTGGAACCGTCGTGAACCGGAGCCAGTTTCGCAAGTTTGGATTTAAGGTCGCAGAACTGGTCGCGACGATACGGAAGAAGGAAATGGCATGACAACGGAATGGCAAGGCAAGCGGTATTGGCTGGTAGGCGCGAGCGACGGTCTGGGGGCGGCTCTGGCACAGCGGCTGAGCCGCGCGGGCGCCGAGGTGGTCCTGTCGGCACGCAGCGAGGACAAGTTGCACGCACTGGCAGATAGCCTGCCCGCAAAGGCACAGGTGGTCACGCTCGACGTCTCCAGTGATGACAGTGTGGCCGAGGCCGCAAAGGCTGTGGGAGACGTGGACGGAGTTATTTATCTCGCCGGTGTATATTGGCCCTTCGGTGCCAAGGACTGGAACGCCGAGCAGGCCACTGCCATGGCGGACATCAACTTCACCGGCCTGATGCGCGTGATGGGTCAAGTCGTGCCGGATATGGTGGCGCGCGACGCAGGCCATATCGTGATCACGTCCAGCCTCACAGGCTTTCGCGGTCTTCCCGGATCCATCGGCTATACCGCGTCCAAGGCGGCCACCATGTCCTTGGCCGAGTGTATGTACGCCGATCTGCGCAAGACCGGCGTGAGGGTCCAGGTCGTCAATCCGGGCTTTATCAAGACCCAGTTGACCGACAAGAACGACTTCAAGATGCCTTTTATCATGGAGCCGGAAGACGCCGCGCGCGAGGTGTTCGAGCATATGAACACCGACAAGTTCAAAAAGAGCTTCCCCTTCGCGTTCTCACTGGTGTTCCGTGCCAGCCAGTTCCTGCCGGACTGGCTGTACTTCCGGATATTCAGCTAACTGAGCAGTCAGAGCATACCTTTGGCGCGCACGGCCTTGACGCTGTCGCGCGCCTCCATCCGCTCCATGAATGCTGTGATCTTGGGATAGTTGGAAACACTCACGCCGTCCCCCGCCAGCCAGTTGCAGACCACGAACAGATAGGGGTCGGCGACTGTGAAAGCATCCCCGCAGACATAGTCGCCACGGATGCACTCCGCCTCGACATATGCCGCGCAGGCCGCCATGGTTTGCGGGACCTTGGCGGTCATATCGGCGTGGCTTTCGGCCTTGTCCGCCCAGCGCGTGCCGCGCATTTTGTGGGCATGGGCCACGTGCATCGTCGAGGCGAGATAATACATAACCGCGCGCATATGTGCCGCATCCGCCGCCGCGTCAGGCACCAGCCCGGCCTCCGGTGCAAGGGCCGCGATATAGTCCAACAGGGCGCCGGTCTCCGTCAGCACGGTCCCGTCCGCCAGCACCAGAGCCGGTACGCGGCCCTTGGGGTTGATTGCCAGATATTCGGGTTTGGTCTGTGCGGCATCCGCAAAATCAAGACGGCTCAGATCATGATCCAGCCCCGCCTCGATCAGCGCGATGGCGGGTGCTATAGAGATGGTGCCGTTGGCGTAAAAGAGGTTCATTCGTGTGACCTTTCAGATGTTGGTTTTGGACAGGCCGCGCTCGGGCGTGTCGAGGTGTGGCGTTGCGTTGAAGAGCACTGGCGATAGATGTCCGCCGATGGGATGAAACTGGTGCAGGGAAGTATGGAAGATCGCAATCGCCATGCGGGCCGTTGCGGCCACGCCCAGCTCCATCTGCTGTCCCATTACATGCGCGATCAAGCCGCCCGAAGTCACCACCAGCGCGGGCCCGCTGCCCGCGGCGATTTCGGCCAGAGCGTCGCGGATGCGGGTCTGGAAGGCCAGATAGGTTTCTGGCGCGCCTTCCAGTTTGCCGTCTCGCCAATGCTCGAACACCGCAGGCAGGTGTGCGATGAATTCTGGCTGCTCCTTGGGAAAAGGAATGCCGTGCTGCTGTTCCAGCAAACCGCCCAGTGTGAAATACTCAAGCTCGTTCAGGCGCGGATCGCGTACCGGATGCAGGCCCATATCCATGCCGTCGGCCGTATCTATGTGGCGGCGCAGGGTGCCCGTGAACAACCGTGTGTGGTGCGCTCCGGTGTCGCGCAAATGGGCGCCCAGCCACCCCGCCTGCGTGTGCCCCAGATCGCTCAGCCGGTCGTAGCCTACCTCGTCTGTTGCGGTGGAATTGGCCTGACCGTGGCGGATGAGGGTGATGGTGGACATGGATGCTCCTGCTTTGACCGCCTTGATAGGCGAGCGGCGCGCACAGGGAAAGGGGGCAACCATGGCGGAAATGCGTGGCGTGGTGTCGGGAACGACCTTACCGTAGGCGGGCCGCACGGGTACAACTTTGCAGAGCGCTTTGGAGGAGACGGGCATGACGGAGAAAGTCACATTCACGCTGGACGGAAAGACCGTTGAAGCGGAGGCGGGTCTGACGCTTTGGGAGGTTGCGAACGGCCGTGGCCTAAAGATTCCCCATCTGTGCCACAAGCCCGCCCCAGGATACCGCCCGGACGGCAATTGCCGCGCCTGTATGGTCGAGATCGAGGGCGAGCGGACACTGGCAGCCTCCTGCATCCGTGAACCGAGCGCAGGCATGGTTGTGACGACAAACAGCGCGCGCGCACAAAACGCCCGTAAGATGGTGGTGGAATTGTTGATGGCGGACATGCCCGCCCACGAGGTTGCCCACGATAAATCCAGCCATATGTGGGATATGGCAGAGGCCAACGGCGTCAGCGACAGCCGTTTTCCCAAGGTGGAGCAAACCCGCATTCCGCTGCTGGACGACAGCCATGTTGCCATGCGCGTCAACCTTGATGCCTGCATTGCCTGCGGGCTGTGTGTCCGCGCCTGCCGTGAAGTGCAGGTGAACGATGTGATTGGCATGTCCGGGCGCGGTATGGACAGCTATCCTACCTTCGACATGGCCGACCCCATGGGTGCGTCCACCTGCGTGGCTTGCGGTGAATGTGTGCAGGCCTGCCCCACCGGCGCACTGATGCCAGCGAGCGTTGTCGACGACAATCAGGTGGGTGACAGCGCCGATTTCGACCGTGAAGTCGAAAGCATCTGCCCTTTCTGTGGCGTGGGCTGCCAGATCTCGCTCAAGATCAAGGATGAAAAGATCAAATACGTGGACGGTATCAACGGCCCCGCGAACGAGGGGCGGCTCTGCGTCAAAGGGCGCTTTGGCTTTGATTACATCCACCACGATCATCGCCTGACCAAACCGCTGATCCGTCGTGACGACGCGCCCGCCAAAGGGCTGAACGTGGATCCGGGCAATTATCTTGAGGTGTTCCGTGAGGCGACATGGGACGAGGCGCTGGACGCGGCATCGAATGGGCTGAAAGCCATCGGTGGTACAGGTGTTGCCGGTTTCGGTTCTGCAAAATGTACGAATGAGGAAGCGTATCTGTTTCAGAAGATCATCCGTCAGGGCTTTGGCCACAACAACGTCGACCACTGTACGCGGCTGTGCCATGCATCATCCGTGTCGGCGCTGCTGGAGAATGTCGGCTCGGGTGCCGTGTCCGCCACCTTCAACGAGATCGAGAATGCCGATGTCGCCATCGTGATCGGGGCGAACCCGGTCGAAAACCACCCTGTGGCCGCGACCTATTTCAAGCAATTTGCCAAGCGTGGTGGCAAGCTCATTGTGATGGACCCGCGCGGTCAGGCGCTCAAGCGTCACTCCTCCCATATGTTGCAATTCCGGCCCGGCACCGATGTGGCGATGCTGAACGCGATCATGAACGTGATCGTGGAGGAGGAGCTGTATGACCGGCAGTACATTCAGGCCCATACCGAAAACTGGGAGGCCGAGAAGGCGCATCTCAAGGATTTTACGCCCGAAAAGATGGCGCCGATTTGCGGGATTGATGCGGAGATGCTGCGCGATGTGGCGCGGACTTTCGCGGGCGCCAATGCCGCGATGATTTTCTGGGGCATGGGCGTTAGCCAGCATATCCACGGTACGGACAACTCCCGCTGCCTGATCAGCCTTGCGCTGATGACGGGTCAGGTGGGCCGCTCGGGTGCGGGTCTTCACCCGCTGCGTGGCCAGAACAACGTGCAAGGCGCGTCTGATGCGGGCATGATCCCGATGTTCCTGCCAGACTATCAGTCGGTGACAGATGACGGCGTGCGCTCGGCCTTTACCGAAGTGTGGGAGAGCGGCGACTTCAGCGCCGAAAAGGGCCTGACTGTGACTGAGATACTGGACGCGGTGCACGCGGGCGATATCAAGGGGATGTACATTCTTGGCGAAAACCCCGCTATGTCAGACCCTGATGTCGAACACGCCCGCGATGCCTTGGCGAAGTTGGAACATCTGGTGGTGCAGGACATCTTCATCACCGAGACTGCGAATTTTGCGGATGTGATCCTACCTGCCAGTGCCTTCGCCGAGAAGTCGGGGACCGTCACCAATACCAACCGTCAGGTCCAGATGGGCCGTGTCGCCGTACCGCCGCCGGGCGAGGCGCGCGCGGACTGGTGGATCGAAGTTGAGTTGGCCAAGCGGCTGGGGCTGGGGTGGGCTTATGCCTCTCCGGCGGAAGTTTTTGCCGAAATGAAGCTCAACATGAGCTCGCTCGACAATATCACTTGGGAGCGGCTGGAGACGCAGAACGCGGTGACCTATCCATCGCTCAGCCCTGAAGACCCCGGTCAGGCGATTGTGTTCTCTGACGGGTTCCCCCGCGCCGGTGGCCGCGCGCGGTTCACGCCTGCCAGCATTATTGCACCAGATGATACGCCCGATGCAGAGTATCCGATGATCCTGACAACGGGGCGCCAGCTGGAGCATTGGCATACAGGCTCCATGACACGTCGCGCCAGCGTGCTGGATGGGCTGGAGCCGGAGGCCAACTGCTCGCTACACCCTTCCACCCTGCGCAAGCTGGGGGTTGAACCAGGTGGGCTGGTGCGCCTGACCACGAAACGCGGCAGCATTGTGATCATGGCGCGGATGGACCGTGCGGTCTCGCCGGATATGGTGTTCCTGCCCTTTGCCTATGTGGAGGCGGCAGCGAATATTTTGACCAATCCGGCCGTGGACCCCTACGGGAAGATCCCCGAGTTCAAGTTTTCGGCTGTGCGGGTGGAGGCTGTCGACGCGAGTGTGGCGGCGGAATGAGGGGATTGAGGGGCTAGCCCCTCAAGCTCCCCAGGATATTTATAGCCAAAAGAAATAGGGGTAGATGATGCAGGTAGATGCGGCGCGGTTCTTGGCGGATTTGCATGAATTGCGGGGGTTTGGGGCCTCCGGTGTCGGTAAGGGAGTTGTTCGGCCGGCGTATTCTGATGCGGATATGGCGGCGCGTGGCTGGTTGGCCGAGCGAATGCGCGCGGCGGGTCTGAGGGTGGTTGTGGACCCTATGGGCAATCTGTTCGGGCTGGCGGAGGGGCCGTCTTTGTTGCTGGGGTCGCATAGCGACAGCCAACCGGAGGGCGGCTGGCTGGATGGCGCGCTGGGCGTGATTGCGGCGTTGGAGGTGGCGCGGGCGAGTGATGTGCCGGTGTCGGTTGTGTCGTTTCAGGATGAAGAGGGACGCTTTGGGGTGACCACGGGGAGTGCTGTGTGGGCCGGTCATCTGGACCTAGGAGCGGCGGATTTATTGTGTGATCACAGTGGTGTGGCTTTGGCCGACGCGCGGCGCGTGGTGGAGGTTGCGGGCGAGGTGGACCCTGCGCAGTTCACCGGATTTATCGAGATGCACATCGAGCAGGGGCCGACGCTGGATACCTCGGGTGAGCGGATCGGAGTGGTAAGTGACATCGTGGGGATCCGTGATATGCGGATCACTTTCGAGGGCCAGCAGAACCATGCGGGGACCACGCCGATGGCGCTGCGGCGTGATGCGTTTCAGGCGGTTTCCTATTTTAATCAAGAGCTTGAGGCACGGTTTGCCAATGTCGTGACGCCCGCGACGGTCTGGACGATCGGGCATGTGAGCCTGCATCCCAATGCCTCGTCCATTGTGCCGGGAAAGGCTGTGTTTTCAATGCAGTGGCGGGACGGTGACAGTGACCGTCTGGGCCGGATGGAGGGGATTATCCGCGAGCTGGCGCAGGAGGTCGCGCAGGCGCGCGGGATGGCGGTTTCCTTTGGCGAGATGCTGGGGCTGGAGCCTGTGAAAATGGATGCGCGGCTGCGCCAAGCGCTTGAGAAAAATGCACAAAAGACTTCTCCGGGCGCGTGGCGGGTGATGCCGTCGGGGGCGTTGCATGATGCCACGAATGTGTCACGGCTGATGCCTGTGGCGATGCTTTTCGTGCCCTCTATTGGGGGGATCAGCCATGCGTTTGAGGAAGATACGGCCGAGGCGGATCTGGTGTTGGGGCTGGAGGTTCTGGCGGGCGCGGTAGCGGAATTGCACCGCTGATTTCGGAGTCACAGAGTGTACACCGGGCGTACACAGGGCGTGCATACGCGGGGATTTTTCGTGTCATGCGATGCTGACCAAGGTGCGCCCGTGTGATTCAGACTTTGCTGAACGATATAGCGGCCCTTTGCGCAGATATTAACGCAGGTCCGCTTGGATTTCACTTTGACGAGTGCTGCATTGAACACGAGCGGCGGCTATGCGCAGATAGTGACCTTTGCAAAGTTTGGCCCGTTTCCCGACAGCGGACCTTCGTGCAGACTGCGGCGAACGACGTTAGAGAGCCCTCTTTACCAAGTTTTTGCGTCGCGGACACTGTCTGCTATCACGACGGAGGTAAACCAGTTCATTAACCGCTGGGGTTTTAAACAAGGTTTTTGTAATCACCAAACAAAGACTACTGCGGACACACCAATAGCAAGCGGTTGCTGAACGGTCTTAAGTGTCCTTAGTCACTGCCATGCGAACTAAAGACCTATAGCTCGCATGATGATGTTTCGGCGGATGCGAAATTTGGCGTATCGTGGTCTGGTCCGGCCAGAGGAACAACAAATTAAGTAGCGCCCCCGCAGTCAAACGAAATCCTGCGGACGCACCATGACACCTAGCTGGACGAGGTTAATCCTGGAGCTTGGCAGTCAATTCGGCCTGAAGCTCGGGATCCGTCTGAGCGAGCTGCAAAATTTCGACGTAGCGCTCAACTTCAATATTGGGAGCGTCTTCAACAGCCTGGGCCATCTCGGTCTGCGCTTCGCTGACGATCGCCTGCTGCTCGGCGCTGTCATCGATACCTTCAAGGCGTGCGCCATAGGCTTGCTCGATGGCAACGACATCCTTGTAGGCCACGACAAATGCGTCGATCTCGGAGGATGAAACTGTCTCTGGGGCCGTCGCTTCCTGCGCGATGGCAAAGGGTGCGGTCGCAATAGTCGCGACAGTAAGTGTCGCTGCGAATATCTTGGCGTTGAGCATTTTGGTTCCTTTCTTGCAGTTAGGGAGCACAGCTAATGCCTCGTCGACAGAGCGCAACTGGTGCAAGCGGGAATCTGCTAGAGTGATCCACGACCTGAAGGCAGGGAGCCGAAATCCGCCAGTACATTGTACACGCCGTGAAACAGTATTGAACTTCCAGAAGGTCGCTATAACTTCTCGTCATGAATTTTGCATATTGCCATATCGACGCTTTCAGCGTTGCGGCCCCGCCGCGCACCGTCATGACCGGAATGTCTTTTCGCCGTCTTGGCGGGTACATGAGAGACATGCTGTCCGGCCTTGCCTTGGCGCTCTTCGCAGCTGTGATGGTCTATGCCGATGAAATTCCACAGGGCTGGGTCCCAGAGATACTAACCCTACCGGTTGATGCAGTGGTAGAGATGGATCGCGCCATCGGGTCGAGTATTCGAATGTTCTCAGTCAGCACCGAAACCGACGTAGACACCCTGTTCGGAGACTGGTCCACCGCACTCGAAGACGGTGGCTATAGCATCAGGCCGCAACAGGTCGAGCTGGACCAAAACTCGATCGAGTTCTCCGGCCAGAACATCTTAAACGCAAAGATTGCGACCGCAGCGGCCAGCACTGGCGACCGAGTGGTAATCACATTCGATGCAACGCTCAAATAGACTATGTTCTTATTTGCACCGTTGGTCGAACTTTTAGGCATTTGAGTAGGGTCACCGTCTTTCCGGGCTGAACTTGTCCCAAGCAGAGCGTCACTCAAGTGGGAAACTTATCGTGAGCCGCGAAGTGCCGTAATCAGCTTTTTTGCGACTGGCATACCATGCCTCTGACAGCAGTGTATCTAGATGAGAACAATCCTGCCAAAGACCACAGTTTGTTGGACCTAGCTCTTTGCTGTGCGGAGATTGCAGCGTAGCAAAGAAATTTGACAGGACATTGGGAACAGAAATGCTGGCTATAAAGTTAAAAATTTTATAGAAGAAAATGAGATGAGCCAAATCGAAACACTTGTCATTGTCGAAGATGAACCGCTGATTGCGATGGATATCAGGGCGCAATGCGAAGACGCAGGCTACACGGTGCTAGCAGTCGCGAGTTCCGCCGCACAAGCCGGACGAGAATTTGCTAATTACTGCCCTGATGCGATTGTTACTGGTATGGATCTCGGCCCAGATGGAACCGGTTGTGAGATTGTCGAAGCAATTCGTGAAAGGTGCCCAGATATCAAAGTTATTTTTGTGACGGGAACAACAGATCCAGTTAAACTAGAGCGTATCTCGGCGACCCGGCCGGAAGCGGTTCTTTCCAAGCCCTTGCCTCCACGCGGGCTCGAATATGCTTTACAGGCTGTGAGATAGCATCACTTTGAGTTCGTAGATGGCATTCAAAAAGTCAGGCTAAAAAACCACTGATATCGGTGAAGATATCGACCAACTCAACTTCGGAAGCAAGGTCGAAGAAAACTGTTCCGGTCCTGCCAAAAGATCTCCTGAAATTGGGTACCTATAAAGCGATGTGGAAACGATATTCCGGTTTTGCTCAGCCCAAAAGTAAAGGGTGGAGTTTTTCACGTATATCGACCGCTTGTTGAACGGCTTCCCGAACCGGAGATTTGCGGGGTTGCGCGAACGGCAGAAAGATGTCCGCATTGTGTGAGTTCGCGACCTGCGTGACGAAGGTCAGTTATCGCAAATTCGCACCGAGGACCGTGGGTCCGCTTCGGGCTGAGACCGGCCATTTCAATCCACAGACTAACGAACGCTCCGTTCCAAAGAGCAGACTGCCAGCTATGCTGTTGCGAGAGTCCGTTATCGAGCAGTCTCCCACTATACTTCTCGAGGTTTTGTGTTTTGCGGATCGCTGCGGGCGTCATACCCAGGCGACGTCGCCCAGAAAGATGTAGCCGGCGCCGTAGATCGTTTTGATCAGTTGCGGATTTTTCGGGTCTTCGCGCAGTTTGGTGCGCAGGCGCGAGATGCGCACGTCCATGGCGCGGTCGAAGCTCTCGGAGGCGGCGCCGCCGAGGCTCTCTTGCATCTGTGCGCGGCTGATAAGGCGTTTGGGTGCGTCGAGAAACAGGCGCAGCACTTCGCCCTCGGCATGGCTGAAGGGGGTTTCCAGGCCGCCTTCGTCTTCCAGCATGTAGCGGTCAAAATGGGCGGTCCAGTTTTTGAAGCGTGCGGTGTTGGAGGCACGGGTGGCGGGCCGTGTGCTGCGCAAACGGGCGCGGATGCGCGCGACGACCTCCGCCGGATCGAAGGGTTTGCTGATGTAGTCGTCGGCCCCCAGTTCCAGCCCTGTGACGCGGTCCTGCACCTGTGCGCGGCCCGAGATGATGATGACGACAGCGCCTTGTTCAAGCGCCAGACGGTGGACCAGCGTCAGCCCGTCGGTGTCGGGCAGGGAGAGATCCACGAGGCAGACATCGGGGGTGCGTTTGGCCAGTGCCGCCTCGAAGGCGGAGGCGCGGCCGAAGCTCATCGTCTCGAACCCTGCTTCTTGCAGGACGTCGGACAGGAGTGTTCTGATTTCGGGTTCGTCATCGAGGATGCTGACCAGTGGTTTTGTCATGCGGGGACGTCCTGTTGAGGCGTGATCAGGGCCGAGAGATCATCGGCGGAAAAGGGTTTGCGCAGAACGGGGGCCAGTTTCTGCGCCTCCAGAAACAGCGGTGCGTCGGGGGGCAGCGAGGTCATCAGCACCAGTGGCGGGCTGTCTGGCGCCAAGCGGCGGGCAAGGTCGGTGCCGGTACTTTCGCCTTCCAGCTGGATGTCTGACAGGATGAGCGCGATGTCTGGCAGATCGGCCAGCAGGGCGGTCGCTTCGTCTGCCGAGGCGGCTTCGATCACCGAATGACCCAGACCCATCAGCATGTCACGCATGAGCGCGCGCAGATCGTCGCGGTCTTCGACCAGCAGGGCGAGGCCGGTGGTGGCGGGCACGGCGGCGCGGTAGGGCAGGCGCAGGGTGACCAGCGCGCCTTTGCCGGTATTTGCGAGGCGCAGATCGCCCCCGGCCAGTTTTGTCATGTCATAGACCATCGGCAGGCCAAGACCGGAGCCTTCGGCACCTTTGGTGGTGAAGAAGGGATCCATCGCGTGGGTTAATGCCGCCTCGGAAAAGCCGGGGCCGGTGTCGCGGATCTGGAATTCGATCCATGTGTCATGTACGCGGCGGATCGACATGTGGATTTCGCCGCTGGTGCCCATGGCGTCACGGGCGTTCAGGACGAGGTTCAGCAGGCTGTCTTGCAGCATTCCCCGGTCCAGCAGCACAGTGCCGAGGTCGGGCGCGAGGAGGGTGAGGGACATGCCTTTGGGCAAGGTCGGCTCTGCCAGTGTGACGAGATCCTGCATGAAGCTGCGCAGGTCGGTGGCCGTGGGGCGCAGGCTGCGCGGGCCGGTGATTTGTGCGATGGAGGTCAGCAGGGCACCACCACGCCTGGCGGCGGCGAGGGTGCCTTCGATCAGGGGGGCGGCGTCGGCGGGCAGGGCGGGCAGGCGGCCCAGCCGTGATTGCATGCCAAGGATGATTGTCAGCAGGTTGGAGAAATCATGTGCGAGGCCGGAGGTGATTTGCGCCGCCAGCGCGCGGCGGCGGGTTTGTTGTAGCGCGGCGCGATTCTGGGTCTCGGCGGTCACATCCATTGAGAGGATATAGACGCCGCCGCCGCGATCGGGCGTCAGGGCCGTTCGGATGCGCCGCGCGCTGGATTCGTCGGTGAATTCCTGCACGGCGGAGCTGCCGCCAAAGGCGGAATTCAGCGCGCCGGAGATCTTGTTGTAATTGTCCGGGCCCAGAACCTCGCTCATCCGGTGGCCGATGATGTCGGAAGGGCGATCCGGGAAGATGATACTGAAGCGCAGGTTTGAATAGGTGTAGAAGCCTTGCGCGTCCACGTGGGCGATATGGGCGGGCATCATCTCGGTTGTCAGGCGCGCGCGGGCTTCGGACGCGGTCAACTGGCGTTTGGTTTCCTCCAGCGTAGCGATCATGGCGGCAAGCTCGCGGTTGGATTGCGCGAGTTGTTCGGCGTGGGCCAGCAGTTGATCACTGAGCGCGTCCGAGCGAGCGCGTAGCAGGGTCTCTTGCGCCTTGACCGCCGAGATGTCGGTATAGACCGTGACCCAGCCGCCATCGGGCAGCGGCGAGCCTTCGACCGAGATCGTGCGCCCGTTTGCGCGGGTACGCTCCATGTAATGTGGTTTGAATGCTCGGGCCTGTTCCAGCCGTTCCTGTACGAAGGTGTCCACATCCGTGACGGTGCCGTATTCGCCGCCACGCGCAAGGTGGGTGATGGTATCGCGGAACGAGGCACCGGGGGTGACGAAGGCGTCGGGCAAATCGAACATGCTCTGGAACGGGGCGTTGCACAGGACAAGGCGCAGGTCACGGTCATAGATCGTCAGTGCCTGCCCGATCAGGTTCAGGCCCGCCATCGTCATGGATTTGGTTTGTTCATCGCGCAAAAGCATAGGGTGCAGTTTGCACCCGGCGCACAGGGTGTCAAAGGCTGACTGCGCGCTGTTACAATTCGTAAGAATTGAGAAAACATCAGGAAAAAGTTGACGCGGAAAGTAGTCCTGCCATTCTACGCGCTACACTGAATCGCGCAAAGCGATCGGCCTGTCGGGAGAGGCAGGATTTGGGAGGATACAATTTGGCTTTGATACAATGTCCCGCCGGGCAACCGGCATCGGTCCCAGCGTTGCTGCACCGCAATGCCAAGCAATTTGCCAATACGCCTGCGTACCGCGAGAAGGAATATGGTATCTGGCAGAGCTGGACGTGGAGCCAGACGCGTGACGAGGTAGAAGCGCTGGCGCTTGGCATGATGGTGCTGGGTCTGAAAGAGGGTGACTTTGTTTCCATTATCGGGCGCAACCGTCCTTATCTGTATTGGGCGATGATGGCCGCCGAGATGTGTGGCGCGGTTCCTGTGCCGCTCTATCAGGACGCCAACGCCGAAGAGATGGCCTATGTGATGGCGCATTGTGGTGCGCGGTTTGCGGTGGTGGGCGATCAGGAGCAGGTGGACAAGCTGCTGGAGATCAAGGAACAGCTGCCGGAATTCGAGCGGATGATCTATCTGGATGCCCGTGGTTTGCGCAAATATGACCACACGCATATGGACCAGTATCAGGCGGTGCAGGAGATGGGCCGCGCGGGCCGTGCGCAGCACATCGAGGAGTTGGAAGCACGTCAGGCCAAGCTGAATTACGACAGCACGGGCGTAATGCTTTATACTTCCGGAACGACCGGTAAGCCGAAGGGCGTGGTGCTGAGCAACCGCAATGTGATCGAGACGGCCAAGTCGTCGTCCGAGTTCGACAACCTGCGCCAGACCGACGAGATCCTTGCCTATCTGCCGATGGCATGGGTGGGCGATTTCATCTTCTCCGTGGGGCAGGCGCTGTGGACGGGGTTCTGTACCAACTGTCCCGAGAGTGCGGATACGATGCATGTGGATCTGCGCGAGATCGGGCCGACCTATTACTTCGCGCCGCCGCGTGTGTTCGAGACCCAATTGACCAATGTGATGATCAGGATGGAAGACGCGAGCCGCTTCAAGAAGAAGCTGTTTGATTATTTCATGGGGGTCGCGCGCAAGGTCGGGCCGGATATTCTGGACGGCAAAGAGGTGGGTTTTGGCGACCGGATGAAGTACCGCCTGGGCGAGTTGTTCATTTACGGACCGCTGAAGAACACGCTGGGGTTCAGCCGTGTGCGGGTGGGCTATACTGCCGGTGAAGCGATCGGGCCGGAGATTTTTGATTTCTACCGCTCGCTCGGGATCAACCTGAAGCAGCTTTATGGCCAGACGGAAGCGACCGTGTTCATCACCGCGCAGCCGGACGGTCAGGTGCGCAGCGATACAGTGGGCGTGACCTGCCCCGGTGTAGAGCTGAAGATTGCCGACAACGGCGAGGTGTTCTACCGTTCTCCGGGCGTTTTCGTCGAGTATTACAAGAACGCCGAGAGCACCGCGGACACCAAGGATGCCGAGGGCTGGGTGGCCACGGGGGATGCGGGATTTGTCGAGCCTGATACGGGCCATTTGCGGATCATCGACCGCGCCAAAGATGTGGGCAAGATGGCGGATGGGTCGCTGTTTGCGCCGAAATACGTCGAGAACAAGCTGAAGTTCTTCCCCAATATTCTGGAGGCGGTCGTCTTTGGGAACGGTAAGGAAGAGTGCACGGCGTTCATCAACATCGACCTGACGGCGGTGGGCAATTGGGCCGAGCGCAACAATATCGGCTACGCCTCCTATCAGGAACTGGCGCGGCACCCGCAGGTGATGGGGGCCATCCAGAGCCATGTCGAAGAGGTCAACAAATCGGTCGCCCAGGACGAGATGCTGTCGGGCTGTCAGGTGCACCGCTTTGTCGTGCTGCACAAGGAACTGGATGCGGATGACGGCGAGTTGACGCGCACACGCAAGGTCCGCCGCCGGATCATCGAGGAAAAATATCATGACATCATCACGGCGCTCTACGATGGATCGGAGCAGGTGAGCACCGAGACGGAAGTGACCTATGAAGATGGCCGCAAGGGTAGCATCAAGGCCACGCTGGAAGTCCGCTCGGCCGCGGTGTCGACGGGTATTCACAAGATGGCTGCACAATGAGTGTGATGCGGCGCGCGCGTGCCGCGACGCCCCGCCCACCCTCCCGTGATCTGTGCCATGGGGGCGGATTGCGCGTGGCGAGCACGGAAATGAGTTTAGTTTGCACAATGAAGCAGGGGAGCGTCGCGTGAAAGATAACGTCGATAGCTATGTCACATCGGACGGGCGCACGATTGGCCCGGTTGTGATGGAAATGAAGAATATTACCCTGCGGTTTGGCGGGGTCGAGGCGATCAAGGATATTTCCTTCGACATCCGCGAGGGCGAGATCCGCGCGATTATCGGGCCGAACGGTGCGGGCAAGTCCTCGATGCTCAATGTCATTTCGGGATTTTATGTCCCGCAGGAGGGCGAGGTCTGGTATCGCGGGGCCCCGCGTCCGCCGCTGAAGCCGTTTCAGATTGCGCAGCAGGGGATCGCCCGGACGTTCCAGAACATCGCCTTGTTCGAGGGGATGACTGTTCTGGACAACGTGATGACGGGCCGGTTGACGCATATGAAGACCGGTATGCTGAGCCAGATGTTCTGGCGCGGTGCGGCGGAGAAAGAAGAGATCGCCAACCGTGAAATCGCCGAGAAGATCATCGACTTTCTGGAGATTCAGGCGATCCGCAAAACGCCGGTTTCGCGGCTGCCTTATGGCTTGAAAAAGCGGGTCGAGCTGGCGCGTGCGCTGGCCGCCGAGCCGTCGCTTTTGCTGCTGGACGAGCCGATGGCCGGTATGAACGTGGAGGAAAAAGAGGACATGAGCCGCTTTATCCTGGATGTGAACGATGAATTTGGCACCACGATTGCCCTGATCGAGCACGACATGGGCGTGGTCATGGACCTGAGCGACCGTGTGGTTGTGATGGATTACGGCAAGAAGATTGGTGACGGAACGCCGCATGAAGTGCGCAACAATCAGGAGGTGATCGATGCGTATCTGGGGGTGGCACATGATTGAGTTGAGGGGGGCTTTGTCATGAACGAGCAGCTGGCATTTACAATCGAGGTCTTTGCGAACGGGCTGATGGCGGGTGTTTTGTACGCCTTGGTCGCGCTGGGCTTTGTGTTGATTTACAAGGCATCGGGGATTTTCAACTATGCCCAAGGGGTTATGGCGCTGTTTGCGGCAATGACGCTGGTGGGTATCCAGAACGGGCAGGTGCCGTTTTCACATCTGATCAACGCGATCTTTGGCACCGATATTCACGGGTTTGGCTGGACGGTACATTCCTTCTTCGCGATCATCCTGACGGTGTTCGTGATGATCGTGCTGGCATGGGCTGTTCAGCGGTTTGTGTTCCGGCATCTGGTAGGGCAGGAGCCGATCATTCTGTTCATGGCGACCATTGGCCTGGCCTACTTCCTCGAGGGGGTGGCGGATTTGATGTGGGGGTCCGAGTTGAAGTCGCTGAACGTCTGTGCGGCCGAGGGTGCGTGTATGCCGCAGGGCATGAACATGTGGCTTGAGAGCACGACCTATGAGGCGCTGGGCTATGGCTTCTTCATCGATAATCTGGACATCATCGCGAGCATCATTGCGGCGCTGCTGGTAGCGGGACTGGTTATGTTTGCGCAATTCACCAAGCAGGGCCGTGCGATGCGGGCTGTGGCAGATGACCATCAGGCGGCACTGTCTGTTGGTGTGTCGCTGAACTTTATCTGGATTTTGGTCTGGTCGCTGGCGGGTTTTGTCGCGCTTGTGGCGGGGATTATGTGGGGGGCCAAATCGGGGGTGCAGTTCTCGCTGTCGCTTATCGCGCTCAAGGCGTTGCCCGTGCTGATGCTGGGGGGCTTTACGTCTATTCCCGGTGCGATTGTCGGCGGGTTGATCATCGGGGTCGGCGAGAAACTGTTCGAGTTCCTGATTGGTGCGCCGTTCCTTGGCGGGGCGACTGAAAACTGGTTTGCCTATATGCTGGCGCTGGTATTCCTGGTGTTCCGTCCGCAGGGATTGTTCGGGGAGAAGATCATTGAGCGCGTTTGACACGATTACTGCCGGACCGGGGCGCTGCCCCGGACCCCGGGATATTTTTGGCCAAAAGAAATAGGGGACGTGATTCATGTTCTACCGTGAAGCAGGCGATTTCAATACGACCTACGCCGAAGACCAGCAGACGTTCCCGATCAAGTTTGACCGGTACCGCTATTATCTGGTGTTGTTCATTGCCATCGTGGTGATCCCGTTTGTGGTAAATGATTATTGGGTGAACTCGCTGCTGTTGCCGTTCCTGATCTATGCGATCGCGGCGTTGGGGTTGAACATCCTTGTGGGCTATTGCGGACAGGTGAGCCTCGGGACCGGCGGCTTCATGGCGGTGGGCGCGTACAGCTGTTACAAATTCATGACCGGTGTGGATATCTGGTGGGGCGGTGAGCTGCTGTTCCGGTTGCCCGAATTCAACATCTTTTTCAGCGTGATTATGGGCGGGGTGATGACCGCGGCTGTCGGTGTGCTGTTCGGGTTGCCCAGTCTGAGGATCAAGGGATTCTATCTGGCGGTGGCGACATTGGCGGCGCAGTTCTTTCTGGTGTGGTTGTTCAACCGGGTTTCGTGGTTCTATAACTACTCCGCCTCGGGCCAGATTAGTGCGCCGGAGCGCGATTTATTCGGGATCCTGATCACCGGTCCCTCGACCGAACCTTGGGCCGCCTATCTTTTCTGCCTGTTCTTCACGATTGTTTCTGCGATCATTGCCCGCAACCTGACGCGCGGGGCGGCGGGGCGCAAATGGATGGCAATCCGCGATATGGACATCGCAGCGGAGATCATCGGAGTGAACCCGCTGCGCGCCAAGCTGACGGCCTTCATGGTATCTTCGTTCTTTATCGGTATCGCGGGTGCGCTGTTCTTTGCGGTCTACCTGGGCGCTGTGGAAGTGGGCGAAGCGTTTGGCATCCAGAAGTCTTTTCTGGTGCTCTTCATGGTAATCATTGGCGGTCTGGGCAGCATCTTTGGCAGCTTCGCGGGGGCTGCGTTTCTGGTGTTGCTGCCGGTCGTGCTCAAGGTCGTCGGCGTTGATTTCCTGGGCTGGCCCACGGATATCGTAGCACACTTGCAGCTTGTTATTGTCGGGCTGCTGATTATCGTATTCCTCATCGCCGAGCCGCACGGGATCAACCAATTGTGGCGCGTGGCGAAGGAAAAACTGAGATTGTGGCCCTTCCCGCACTGACGCGGGGGGCGGCAGCAACGAAGGCGGGGAGAACCCGTCCATCAAGACCAATCGGATTAAATCCAAGGGAGGAAACACCGATGAAATATAAACTAGGAACTCTGGCTGTAGCGGCGACAATGGCAGCAAGCCCCGTACTTGCGGACCTCGTATTCCCGTCGCTGAGCTATCGCACAGGCCCCTATGCGGCGGGCGGGATCCCTTTTGCGGATGGTTATGCGGATTACTTCACGCTGCTGAACGAGCGTGACGGCGGCATCGGGGGTGAAATGATCACCGTTCCCGAGTGTGAGACAGCCTATAACACCGAAAAAGGTGTGGAGTGCTACGAGTCGCTGAAAGACAGTGGCGGGCTTGTGTACCAGCCTTTGTCGACCGGCATTACGTATCAGTTGATCCCGAAAGTCACCGCAGATGATATTCCGATGCTGACATCGGGTCTGGGCCGGACATCGGCCAAAGACGGCAATACTTTCAGCCACGTCTTCAACTTCCCTGCCAACTACTGGGACGGCGCATCGGTTGCGGTCAAGCACATGCTGGAACAGGAAGGCGGCGACCTGAACGGCAAGAAAATCGCGCTGGTCTATCACAACTCTGCCTACGGCAAGGAGCCGATCCGGACGCTCCAGGAGCTGTCCAAAAAGCACGGTTTCGAGCTCAAGGAAGTACCGGTTGACCACCCCGGTCAGGAACAGAAATCTCAGTGGTTGCAGATCCGCCGTGACAAGCCTGATTATGTGATCATGTACGGCTGGGGCGTGATGAACCAGGTTGCTGTGCAAGAGGCAACCAACATCCGTTTCCCGATGGACAAGTTCATCGGTATCTGGTGGTCGGGCTCTGAAAACGACGTGCTTTCGGCCGGGGCAGGCGCTGACGGCTACAAGGCGCTGACCTTCCACAACGTCGGTAGCGATTACCCGCTCTATGACGACCTGAAGCAGTATGTCTTTGATTCAGGCAAGGCGGCTGGTGCCGGCGATCAAGCGGGCACAGTGATCTATAACCGCGGCATCTATGCGGCGATGCTGGTGGCAGAAGCTGCGCGGACGGCGCAGGAGATCCACGGTGTAGCGCAGATCACGCCGAGCCAGATGCGTGACGGGATGGAAGCCCTGAGCATTACCGAAGAGAAAATGGCTGCGCTGGGTCTGCCGAACTTCGGACCGGAGTTTGACGTGTCTTGCGAAAACCACGGCGGTAACGGCTTTGCCGCGATCACCCAGTGGGATGCCTCTGCAAAGGAGTGGAACCTGATCACCGATTTCATGCAATCGGATCAGGAAATCATCCAGCCTCTGATTGAAGAGGACGCCACCGCCTATGCTGCGGAGAACAACATCGAGCCTGCGTGTAAGTAAGCGGCACTTGCTCTGGCCGCGGCATGTGCGGCGGCCAGAGACATCACGAATTTCAAGAAGGGTACCAGGGACATGTTGGACGCGACCACTACAGCCGAGGTTCAGGTAGAAAACCTGCTCGAGGTGAACAACATCGAAGTGATCTATAACTCCGTGATCCTTGTGCTCAAGGGTGTGAGCCTGAATGTGCCCAAAGGCGGGATCACCGCTATTCTGGGCGGGAACGGCGCGGGCAAAACGACGACGCTCAAGGCGATTTCGGGACTTCTTGCCTCCGAGCGCGGCGAGGTGACCAAGGGCTCGATCAAGTATCGCGGCGTGCCTATTCAGGATCAGGACCCCGCCGAGACGGTTAAAAAGGGTGTGGTACAGGTGATGGAAGGCCGTCACTGTTTCGAGCACCTGACGATCGAGGAAAACCTGCTGACCGGTGCTTATACGCGCTCGGACGGCAAGGGTGCCATCGCCGCCGATCTGGAGATGGTCTACAACTATTTTCCCCGCCTGCGCGAGCGGCGTAAATCACAGGCCGGTTATACCTCGGGCGGGGAGCAGCAGATGTGCGCCATGGGCCGCGCGTTGATGAGCCGTCCCGAAACTATCCTGCTGGACGAGCCGTCGATGGGCCTTGCGCCGCAACTGGTTGAACAGATTTTCGAGATTGTGAAATCGGTGAACGAGAAGGAAGGCGTGACTTTCCTGCTGGCCGAGCAGAACACAAATGTCGCGCTGCGTTTTGCGCATTACGGGTATATCCTTGAAAGTGGGCGGGTCGTGATGGACGGGCCAGCCAAGGATTTGAGGGAAAATCAGGACGTGAAAGAATTTTATTTGGGCATGTCCGACGAGGGGCGCAAATCCTTCCGCGATGTGCGTAGCTATCGTCGCCGCAAGCGTTGGTTGTCCTGAGATGGAGAACCCCTCAGCGCATAGTGATGATCCGCATCTGGTAGATCGCGTTGGTTGGCTACGTGCCGCCGTGATGGGAGCCAATGACGGGATCGTGTCGGTCGCCTCGCTGATCGTGGGCGTTGCGGCGGCTGATCCGTCGCCGCGCGCGGTGTTGATTGCGGGCGCGGCCGGGCTCGCGGCGGGTGCGATGTCGATGGCTGCGGGCGAATATGTGAGCGTATCCTCGCAGGCCGATCTGGAAAAGGCGGACATCGAGCGCGAGCGTCTGGCGTTGGTGGACGATCCGGCGGGCGAAGAGGCGGAACTGGCGGGAATCTACATCGCGCGCGGTTTGTCCGAAGCGACAGCCAGACAGGTTGCCCGTGAACTGACCGAGAAGGACGCATTGGCAGCGCATGTGCGCGACGAGTTGGGCCTGACCGATGAGCAGGCGGCGCAGCCGCTACTGGCGGCGGCAGCTTCTGCGGTGACGTTCAGTGCCTTTGCTGCTGTACCCTTGGTGGCGGCAATGCTGGCTCCCGCTGCGATGCTGATACCTGTGGTAGTGATTGTGACGCTGATCGCACTGACGGGTCTTGGTGCTTTGGGTGCGATTGCGGGCGGTGCATCCGTCGGTCCTGCCGCGCTGCGGGTTGTCGTCTGGGGCGGGCTTGCCATGGCTGTGACCGCGGGTGTTGGACGCCTGTTCGGCGTGGCCGTTTGATATCAAAACACTGATTTTGCAGGCGCAGCCTGTGGAAAACACAAAAGCGAGTGACAGTTATGAGTTATTTCGATGATCTGGAAACGCGCAGTGCCGAGGCCCGCGCAGCCGATCTGGCCCGTGCGCTGCCAGCGCAGATTGCCCGGGCCAAGGCTCTGTCAGGCTATGCGGGGACGCTGGATAGCATTGATCCCGAGGCCATAACCAGCCGTGAGGCCCTGGCGGACCTGCCAGTGCTGCGTAAATCCGAGCTGGGGAAGGCTCAGGCCGCCAATGCGCCCTTTGGTGGCTTTACCACCAGGCCCGCGCACGGCTTCAGCCATGTTTTCCAGTCTCCCGGACCGATTTATGAGCCGTCTTCGACCGACCCTGACTGGTGGCGCATGGGGCGTTTCCTGCATGCGATGGGGATTGGGGCCGGTGACATCGTGCATAACTGCTTTGGCTACCATTTGACGCCGGCGGGGATGATCTTTGAGAGTGGGGCACGGGCGGTGGGTGCCGCTGTGCTGCCCGCAGGCACCGGCCAGACGGAGCTTCAGGTCATTGCTGCGCGCGACATTGGCACGACAGCTTATGCTGGCACACCGGACTATCTGAAGATCATTCTGGAGAAAGCCGACGAGATGGGTGTGAGCCTCGGGATTACACGCGCGGCAGTCGGCGGTGGTGCGTTGTTCCCTAGCCTGCGCGCATGGTACGCCGAGCGCGGGATCACCTGTTTGCAGTGCTATGCCACCGCGGATCTGGGCAACATCGCCTACGAATCACCCGCCGCAGAGGGGATGATTGTGGACGAGGGGGTGATCATCGAGATCGTTACCCCCGGCACCGGAAACCCTGTACCCGAAGGCGAAGTGGGCGAGGTTGTGGTCACTACGCTGAACCCCGACTATCCGCTGATCCGGTTTGCCACGGGTGATCTGAGCGCTGTGATGGCAGGGGAATCGCCTTGTGGCCGTACCAACATGCGGATCAAGGGCTGGATGGGCCGCGCGGACCAGACGACCAAGATCAAAGGCATGTTTGTGCGCCCCGAACAGGTGGCGCAATTGGTCGCGCATCATGGCGAGATCACACGCGCGCGTGTCGTTGCCAGCCGAGAGGGCGAGCAGGATGTGATGACAGTCCAGATCGAGAGCGCTGCACCCGATGCGGAGGCTTATGCCGCCTCGGTCGCCGCATTGCTCAAGCTGAAGGGCCGGATCGAGGTTATGGCCCCCGACACCCTGCCAAAGGATGGTCTGGTGATCGAGGACCAGCGCACATACGAGTGAGTGGGCACCACAGGGCCACTTTTCATTCCGACTAAAATAGTCGACATAGAGCCATGAGCTTTGCACCTACCTTCCTGACCCAAAAGAATCGCGATGGGGGCCGCGCCTTGTCTGGCGTGGCCATCGCTGTGGCATGTCTGTGTGCGCTGCCAATGCTGGCGGTACTGCTGGCGGCGTTGTCGGGCGGGGCCGAGACAGTGCAACTGCTGGCCCAGACGGTGTTGGGCGGCTATGTCCGGACCACGCTGGCATTGGTGGTGCTGGTGGCCTGCGGCACCTTTGCGATTGGGGTAGGCGCCGCGTGGCTGGTGACGATGACCCGGTTTCCGGGCGTGCGGTTCTTCGAGATCGGGCTGGTGCTTCCGCTGGCATTTCCTGCCTATGTGCTGGCCTATGCCTACACCCATATGCTGGACCATCCGGGCATTGTGCAATCGACGCTGCGCGATGTGACGGGCTGGGGACCACGCGATTACTGGTTCCCCGAGATCCGGTCGCTTGGCGGTGCCGCGCTGATGTTGATTCTGGTGCTCTATCCTTACGTCTACCTTCTGGCACGCGCGGCGTTTCTACAGCAGAGCGGGACCACGTTCCTTGCGGCGCGGGCGTTGGGATCCTCGCCCTGGGCCGCGTTTTTCAAGGTCAGCCTGCCGCTGGCGCGTCCTGCCATTGCGGGAGGGGTGCTGCTGACCGTTATGGAGACGATCGCGGATTTTGGCACAGTTGCCTATTTCGGGGTGCAGACCTTTGCGACAGGCATCTATACCAGTTGGTTTTCGCTGTTTGACCGCGTAGGGGCCGCACAGCTGGCGCTCTGCCTGCTGAGTTTTGCCCTGCTGCTGGCCATGCTGGAGCGGGTGCAGCGTGGGGCTGCCAAATACCATGATCCCGCGCGGCAGGCGAAAGCCGCGCCGCCCATGGGCTTGCAAGGCTGGCGTGCGGGTGCAGCGATGGTTTTATGCAGTATTCCGGTGCTGTTTGGTGCGCTGTTGCCGATTTTGGTGTTGTTCTTCATGGGCCTGGGGTCCGAGCAGGATTTGCTCAGTGCGCGGTATCTCGGGTTTATCCGCAATTCCGCCATGCTGGCTGCGATTGCGGCGGTGGTTACGGTGGCGGCTGCGATTTGCGTAGGGTTTTACGGGCGCATGCGCAGCGGTCGGGTGGCACAGGTGGCGACCTATGTGGCGCGGTTGGGCTATGCGGTGCCCGGCGGCGTGATTGCGGTTGGATTGATGGTGCCATTTGCGGCGTTCGACAATGCGGTGGATGCGTGGATGCGCAGCACGTTTGACATTTCGACCGGACTTTTGGTCACAGGATCGATCTGGCTGCTGGTAGTGGCCTATATGGTGCGGTTTCTCGCGGCAGCGCTTGGGGCTTACGAGGGCGGGCAGGCGATGGTGCATGTGAATATGGATTCGGCTTCACGCTCGCTGGGACAGGGGCCGATGGGCACACTGCGGCGGGTGCATCTGCCTATTCTGGCGCCCAGTCTGCTGACAGCGCTGTTGATCGTCTTTGTCGATGTGATGAAGGAGCTGCCCGCGACGCTCATCATGCGGCCGTTCAACTTTGATACGCTGGCGGTGCAGGCCTACCGGCTGGCCAGCGACGAGCGGTTGGAGGGAGCGGCAGTGCCGAGCCTTGTGATTGTGGCGATGGGGCTTTTGCCGGTGATTCTGATCTGCCGTCAGGTGGGGCGGCGTTGAACGCAGCCGGATCTGCCTGTGGCAGGTCGGTGGATTTGAGTTTAAAGGCACACTGAAGAAGGGAGGCCGCGCACCTTTAGTTTGGATGGCGCGCGGCTTGAAAGCTAGTCTTTGGCGAGTTTGTCCTGGGTTTTAGTGTCAAAATCGCTCGCATCGTGGCGTTCATGGAGTTGCATGGACAGGTCGTCGCCGAAGGCGCGATTGACCATGCGGCCACGCGTGACGGCGGCGCGTTTGTCGATCGCCTCGGCCCAGCGCATGACGTTCTTATAGGACGCAACATCAAGGAATTCTGCTGCGGAGTATAGGCGGCCAAGCACCAGCTGGCCGTACCACGCCCAGATCGCGATATCGGCGATGGAATAGTCGCCCGCAAAATACGCGTGATCGGCCAGATGTCGGTCCATCACGTCAAGCTGGCGCTTGGTTTCCATCGTGAAGCGGTTGATCGGGTATTCGTATTTCTCTGGCGCGTAGGCGTAGAAATGGCCAAAGCCGCCGCCCAGATAGGGGGCCGAGCCCATCTGCCAGAAGAGCCAGCTCATCATTTCGGCTTTCTGTGCGGGATCGGTGGGCATCAGCGCGCCAAACTTTTCCGCAAGGTAAAGCATGATCGACCCGCTTTCAAACATCCGCTGTGGTGTTTCGCTGGAGTGGTCCATGAGTGCGGGGATTTTGGAGTTGGGGTTCACTTCCACAAAGCCGGAGCCGAACTGGTCGCCCTCGCCAATATTGATGAGCCATGCGTCGTATTCAGCGCCTGTGTGACCCAGCGCCAGTAATTCCTCGAGCAGGATGGTGACCTTGACGCCGTTCGGTGTGGCAAGGGAGTAAAGCTGAAGCGGGTGTTTACCGATTTGCAGCTGTTTGTCATGGGTTGGCCCGGCAATGGGGCGGTTGATGGAGGCGAATTTTCCGCCGCTCTCTGCGTCCCATGTCCAGACTTTGGGTGGTGTGTATTCTGCCATAATATATTCCTCTTACTATCTGCTGCAGTTTTGACAGATATAGCGCGCAGCGAAAGGCGTATCTGAACCGGCTTCACGGTGACGTGTTAAGCCATGTATCAACTGGTGATCCATCTGGTCCACGTTAGACTATGGATATTGAGCCAAAAGCGACGGAGAGCGAGATGAAATCTACGGCGAACCGCGGTCCTCTTGCAGCTGTGATGGTTGCGTTGCTGGTGGCGGTTGCGCTGCCGATCCATGCGCAAGAGTCGCGCCCTGAACCTGGGTTGATGTGGAATAGAACAGGATTGCCTGCGGTTTTCCCGCTGCAGGTCAAGACATCGGTCGGTCGCGATTATGTGTTGTTGCTCTCGAACGCGGAGACAAATGCCGATGTGTTGGCGGCCTACGTAGTGGGCGGTGGGTTTTTCAGGGTGCTGGTGCCGCCTGGCCGGTTCAAGGTGCGCTTTGCGACCGGCATTCGCTGGGAAGACGAGAACACCATGTTCGGCACAGAAGGCGAGACGCAGATTGTCGAAATGCCTGAGCCGCTGACTTTCGAGGTTAAGGGGCTGGCCGTGAAGCAGGGGCACCTGATTGATCTGACAGGCTATGCCGCTGGAGAAACAGCGCAGATCCCGGTCGCACCTGTTCTAATTTGTCAGGACGTGGAGGTGATCCCGCAAGCCGGGCTTCATTCCCATAAATACTGGCAATATATTCCCGACCAACAGATGGCTGATCACGGACGGTTTTTGAGAATTCGCGCGCGATACTGCTGATCTTCGCAATGCCACAACAAAAAGGCCGCTCCAGAGGGAGCAGCCTTTTTAAGTCACCGGTCTGACGCGGCTCAACCCTGGCGGGCTTTGAAGCGACGCTGGGTCTTGTTGATCACGTAAACGCGGCCTTTGCGACGCACAACGCGGCAATCACGGTGCCGGTTTTTCAGCGAGCGGAGCGAATTGCGAACTTTCATGTGTCCGATCCTTCCAGTTTCAAGGCGCGGGCCAGCGCCGGGTTGCGGGCAGCGCATCCGTAAGCCGGAGGCGCCAGTGAATACATGGTGGGCGATACTGGGATCGAACCAGTGACCCCTTCGATGTCAACGAAGTGCTCTACCGCTGAGCTAATCACCCACTTATATAAACGCGATTACCGGCCCCGAACAAAAAAACGGGGCGCGAATGTACCGCGCTGTTCGCGTGCTATAAAAGGAGTCGCAGCCGTGATCAAGGGCTTTTGGCTTTGTTATAAACTACGCTATGTCTTTTATCTGAGAGGATACCCGTATGCCCGCGACTGCCTTCGATGTTCTATTGCCTGCATCTCCCACATCCTGTGTGATATTTGCATCACCGCACTCGGGGCGGGACTACAGCTGGTCGTTCATGCGCAAAACGGTTTTGAACGAACACGCAATCCGCTCGTCCGAGGATGCCTTTGTGGATCAGCTGTTTGACTGCGCGCCAGAATTTGGCGCGGCCTTTATTCAGGCGGGTGCGCCGCGCGCTTATGTTGATCTGAATCGCGCCAGAGACGAGCTGGATCCAGCGCTGATCGAAGGGGTGCGCCGTACGGGTCATAACCCGCGTGTGGCTTCGGGGCTGGGTGTGATTCCCCGCGTCGTGGCAAACGGACGCGCTATTTACCGTGGCAAGATGACCCGCCAGGAGGCGGAGGAACGGATTACCCAATATTGGGAGCCCTATCACAACCGTTTGCAAACCCTGTTAGACGCAGCACACACACGCCACGGACAAACCGTCCTGATTGACTGCCATTCGATGCCGCATGAGGCGATGGATGGTGTCGCCCGCGCCGGTTTGCGCCGCCCTGACGTTGTACTCGGTGATCGGTTCGGTGCAGCGGCGAGCGACGATGTCGTGGACCGGATCGAGCAGGCATTTTCCGCGGCAGGCTTCATAGTGACCCGCAACGCGCCTTTCGCGGGGGCCTATATCACACAGGCTTACGGTCGGCCCGCCAAAGGCCAGCACGCGGTTCAGGTGGAGATTGACCGCTCGCTTTACATGAACGAACAGCTGATCCGCCCCAACGGCGATTTCGATACCGTTCGCTCTGCCCTGCGCAGCGTTATCAAAGAGGTCGCTAAAATCGGACAAGGCCGTATCCCGTTGGCAGCTGAATAAACCTACTCAGCCCTATTTCTTTTGGCCCCAAATATCCCGGGGGAGTCCTTGGCCTTGCCAAGGACGGGGGCTGGCCCCCGGACACGCTCACCGCAATGTGCGTCCTTTGACAATGGCGCTTGCGCCAAATTTGCCGCGGATGGCATCCGTCGCGCGTTCGGCATTGGACCGTCGCGCTGCACCGGGATCCAGCAGATCACCCAGCTTGTCGGCAGCGGAGGCATCGCTGAGGTCTGACAGGCCACATCCCAGCAGACGGTAAGGCCCAGTCTCCTGCACCTGATCGAACAATCCGCGAGCGGTACGGTAAATCCGGTCTGCCAGCTGCGTTGGATCGCTCAGCGCCACGCGTCGGGACAGTAGGCTGTGATCGGCCCGCTTCAGTTTGAGAGTTACAACACGGCCCGCGAGGTTCTTGGCCTTGGCGCGGTCCGCGACTTTTTCTGCCATACGCCAGATATGACCATCCAGCAGATCAGGGTCCGAGGTGTTATCGTGGAATGTCGTTTCGTTCGAGATGGATTTCATGGGCGAATGCGCGGACACGCGGCGCCGGTCCTCGCCGCGTGCAAGATGGTAAAGCCGGTCTCCCATGCTGCCGAATCGCGCAACCAGATCGCTTTGCTCCCACCGCAACAGATCTGAAAAGTTGCGAATGCCCGCCTTCTCCAGCGATGCCTGGGCGGCAGAGCCAACGCCCCAAATCATGCGCACGGGCTTGTCGCGCAGGAAATCCATCGTCTCGGCGCGGCCGATGACCGAAAAGCCGTGCGGTTTGTCGAGGTCCGAGGCGACCTTGGCCAGAAACTTATTGTGGCTCAGCCCGATAGAGCCTGTCAGGCCAAGTTCCGTCTTCATCCGGCGCACCAGCCGTGCGAGCATCACGGCAGGTGGTGCGCCATGCAGGCGGGCGGTGCCGCTCATGTCCAGAAAAGCTTCGTCCAGCGACAGCGGCTCGATGGCGGGGGTCAACTCCTCCATCATGGCGCGGATCGCGCGGGAAGCTTTGACATATTCTTCCATGCGAGGACGGATCACCACGGCGTCGGGGCACAGCTTGAGCGCTTGGAACATCGGCATGGCCGAGCGGACACCGCGGATGCGGGCAACATAACAGGCGGTGGACACAACGCCGCGATGGCCGCCGCCAATGATCACGGGCTTTCCCTCCAGCGCCGGATTATCCCGTTTCTCGACCGAGGCATAGAAAGCGTCGCAATCCATATGCGCGATCGTCAGATCCCACAGTTCGGGGTGCCGCGTGACACGCGGGCTGGCGCAGGCGGGGCACCTGCGTGCATCGTCGAATTGGGTCAGGCAATCGCGGCAGAGTGCGGGCATGGCGGGGATTGTGATCTGTTTAGGGATAGTCAATCATACGCTCTTCAGCCGGAGAGAGCCATGCAATTCGACATCCAGTCCTACACAGGCACGCCTTTCGCCGGCGCCAAAGTCGCGCTTTATCTGGGCGATCAGCTGGCGGTGATTCTGCGCGATGCCAAGCCGGGGCTGGTGTTTGCCGATCATTGGGATCTGCCCGGCGGCGGGCGTGAGGGGGCGGAGACACCACTCGACTGCGCGCTGCGCGAATGTCGTGAAGAGCTGGGGTTGGTTGTGCCGTCTGGCGCCATTTGCTGGGGCCGTGAATTTCACGAAGCGGACGGAGCCAAGTGGTTCTACGTGGCGCAGATGCCTTTTGATGCGGGCAGCGATGTCATCTTTGGGGATGAGGGTCAGTTCTGGCGTTTGATGAGCGAGCAGAGTTTCGTGACCCACCCCAAAGCTGTACCTGCGTTTCAGCAGCGTCTGTTGCTGTGGATTGCCGAAAGAGACGGAAATTTTTGATAATTTTCACTCGGTCTGAAAAACCCCCCCGCTGCTTCTAGCGGGGGGAAGGTGACGATCGTCAGAAAGAAACGTATCGTCGGGGAGTATCACCACAACATACTTAATATGAGTGGCAATTTTGACCTAGTTGGACGGAGAGGGGATGCGCGTCAAAAGCAACGTCTGTGACGGATATAGCACACGTTCAGGTTGTTGGTGTCGCATCTGCCATCTCGGATTGGACATCGCGCGCAACTTTAGCCGGATCGTCGGCCTGATGGATCGGGCGGCCAACGACGACGTGATCCGCGCCGTTGCGAATGGCATCTGCCGGAGTTGCAACGCGCTTTTGATCACCCAAGGCGGCCCCTGCAGGGCGCACGCCGGGAGTGACAATGAGTTTTCCGGCTGCCTCCGGCTGGGCGCGGATCAGCGCAGCCTCTTGCGGGGAGGCGATGACGCCGTCGGCTCCGGCCTCGAACGCCCGGCAGGCGCGGTCCACAACCAGATCCGGCAGATCGCCCGCGCGGATCAGGCTTGCGTCCAGATCGGCGCGGTCCAGTGACGTCAGGATTGTCACGCCGAGGATTTTTAAGCCACTGCCCGCAGCGCCCTGCTTGGCAGCGCGTACCACATGCGGGTCGCCGTGGACGGTCAGGAAATCCAGATCGAACTGCGCCAGACCGCGCACGGCAGCTTCGACAGTTGCCCCGATGTCAAAGAGCTTCATGTCCAGAAAGATGCGCTTGCCGTGCTCTTGCTTTAGCTCGTTCGCAAGGGCCAACCCGCCACCGGTCAACATGCCGAGCCCGATTTTATAGAAGCTGACCGCGTCGCCCAGCCTGTTTGCCAGTTCGAGCCCTGCAACGGCATTGGGCACGTCAAGTGCTACGATCAGGCGGTCTTTTGAGTTGGCATCGGACATGGGAGACTCCATCAAGGTGGGATTGTGGCAAACGCCTTGCGGCATAGGCGATGGAGGGGAAGCTGTACAGAAAAAAGGCCCGGTCGCGCGCGTGCGGACCGGACCAGTGCATCAGAGACAGTGCAGGCAGGCTAGCGTCTCTGGTCTTACGCAGCGGCTGGATGTGCGGGGACAGTGCACTGATCCGGCTATCGGGCTGCGCAGATTCCTAAAACTGAGTGTGCGACCCTCAGGCCGCGTTGTCGATTTGGCCAAAGCCGAGCTTTACCAGCCATGCGCGCGGATCGAATTTCGCGCGTCCGGCGCGGGCCTTGGCAACGTGCCGACGCATCTGGGAGTGCATTCCACTACGGATTTTGTGCCGACGCAGGGCCTGTGTCTTGAGACCTTTCGCGGCTTGCTCGAAGCTCATGGTTATGGGTGCCTCGATCTCGCAAGGGTATTTCACAGCACGTTCGCCGGTGCCGACTGTTACCATCGCTTCGAAACACTGCGTCGCGGCGTTATACATCACGTCGCTGATCCGGATCATTGGTTGTGTCATCGCTCTCACCTCATATGCTCCATTTTTTTGTCGGAGCTCTCTTGCTTTGGTGTCAATTTGGACACTGCTGACAAAAAATAAACTGTTAAGATCAGAAAAAGTTTCCCCCTATTTGCTGGTTCTTTCCAGAATCAATGAAAATCACTTAAAAACAATTAATTAATATAGGAGAAAATCAGCCTATCGCCTGTTATGATCCGTTCTGGATTGAAAGAATCTGTGTTGTGGGGGCGGGAATGCGCTCGATTTGATCGGTTTTGCGTCTTGATGAAACGCAATCTGCTCCCCAATTATACGATGTAAGGTCCACACCTGACGCATGCCGCCAAGCGGGTGTTTCGCCAAGTGGACGCTTTTGAAAAGGAGACTACCATGGACCTGAGCAAGTTCACGGAACGGTCGCGCGGCTTTGTGCAGGCGGCCCAGACTATTGCAACGCGCGAGAGCCACCAGCGTTTGGCGCCCGAACATCTGCTGAAAGCACTGATGGACGATGAGGAGGGGCTGGCAAGCAACCTCATCAACGCGTCCGGCGGGAGTGCGGCCGCGGTGAAACAGGCCGTTGATATCGCGCTCGGCAAGATGCCACGCGTGACCGGTGATGCGGCCCAGACCTATCTGGACGGTGCAACCAGCCGCGTGCTGGCCGAGGCCGAAGCTCTGGCCAAGAAGGCGGGCGACAGTTTCGTTCCGGTCGAGCGTGTCTTGATGGCGCTATGTATGGTCAAATCCGGCGCGAAAACTGCGCTGGAGGCGGGCAAAGTAAGCGCGCAGGCGTTGAACACAGCGGTCAATGATCTGCGCAAGGGGCGCACGGCCGACAGTGCCAGTGCCGAAGACAGCTATGAAGCGCTCAAAAAATACTCACAGGACCTGACCGCGCGTGCGGAAGAGGGCAAGATCGACCCAATCATTGGCCGTGACGAGGAGATCCGTCGCACGATGCAGGTTCTGTCGCGCCGGACCAAGAACAACCCCGTTCTGATCGGTGAGCCCGGTGTGGGCAAGACCGCGATTGCCGAAGGCCTCGCGCTGCGCATCGTCAATGGCGACGTGCCCGAAAGCCTGCGCAACAAGCGTTTGCTTGCGCTGGACATGGGCGCGCTGATTGCGGGCGCAAAGTACCGTGGCGAGTTCGAAGAGCGTTTGAAAGCAGTTCTGAACGAAGTCACGCAAGCCGCAGGCGAGGTGATTCTGTTCATCGACGAGATGCACACGCTGGTCGGTGCAGGTAAGGCGGACGGTGCCATGGACGCGGCCAACCTGATCAAACCTGCGCTGGCGCGCGGCGAGTTGCACTGTATCGGTGCGACCACACTGGATGAATACCGCAAATACGTCGAGAAAGATGCCGCTCTTGCACGGCGGTTCCAGCCTGTAATGGTGTTGGAACCAACGGTGGAAGACACCATCAGCATCCTGCGCGGGATCAAGGAGAAGTATGAGCTGCACCACGGTGTGCGGATTGCGGACAGTGCCTTGGTCGCGGCGGCCACGTTGAGCCATCGCTACATTACCGACCGCTTCCTGCCCGACAAGGCGATTGACCTCATGGACGAGGCGGCGAGCCGTCTGCGCATGGAAGTGGACAGCAAGCCTGAAGAGCTGGATGCGCTGGACCGTCAGATTTTGCAAATGCAGATCGAGGAAGAGGCGCTCAAGGCGGAAGACGATCAGGCCAGCAAGGATCGTCTGGCAACGCTCCAGAAGGATCTGAGCGCGTTGCAGGAACGCAGCGACGCGATGACAGCTGCATGGCAGGCGGAGCGGGACAAGCTGGCCGGTGCGCGCGACATCAAGGAAAAGCTGGACCGTGCCCGCGCCGATCTGGACATAGCCAAGCGGGACGGCAACCTCGCCAAGGCGGGTGAGCTGTCTTATGGTGTCATCCCGCAGTTGGAGCGTGATCTGGTCGATGCCGAAAGCCGCGAAGAAGGCATGATGGTGGAAGAGGCCGTGCGCCCTGACCAGATTGCATCCGTGGTCGAACGCTGGACCGGTATTCCAGCGGGCAAGATGCTGGAAGGCGAGCGCGACAAGCTGCTGCATATGGAAGAGCAGTTGCACAGCCGCGTGATTGGTCAGGATCGGGCGGTCAAGGCCGTGGCCAATGCGGTGCGCCGCTCTCGCGCGGGTCTCAGCGACGAGGATCGTCCGTTGGGCAGCTTCCTGTTTCTTGGACCCACAGGTGTGGGTAAGACCGAGCTGACGAAGGCTTTGGCCGAGTTCATGTTTGACGATGACAGTGCAATGGTGCGGATTGATATGTCCGAGTTCATGGAGAAACACGCCGTATCGCGTCTGATCGGTGCCCCTCCGGGCTATGTCGGGTACGACGAAGGCGGTGTGCTGACCGAGGCTGTGCGCAGACGCCCCTATCAGGTTGTCCTGTTCGACGAGGTCGAAAAGGCGCATCCAGATGTGTTCAACGTACTGTTGCAGGTGTTGGATGACGGTGTGCTGACCGATGGTCAGGGACGGACGGTGGATTTCAAGCAGACGCTTATCATCCTTACGTCAAACCTCGGCGCGCAGGCGCTGAGCATGGCGCCCGAAGGCAGTGACATGGTGCAGGCCAAGAAGGATGTGATGGAAGCGGTGCGCGGGCATTTCCGCCCCGAGTTCCTGAACCGTCTGGACGAGACGATCATCTTTGACCGGCTCAACCGAGAAAACATGGACGGCATCGTGGACATCCAGATGGCGCGTCTGCTCAAGCGTCTTGCGGCTCGCAAGATCGAGCTGCAGCTGGACGAAAGCGCGCGCAAATGGCTGGCGGACGAAGGGTATGACCCTGTATTCGGTGCCCGTCCACTGAAGCGGGTGATCCAATCCTCGTTGCAGAACCCGTTGGCAGAAATGCTGCTGGCAGGTGATGTGAGCGACGGTGACATCATTCCAGTGAGTGCGGGCGTGGACGGGTTGATCATCGGTGACCGGATTTCGGCCACCAACCGGCCCAAACCGGATGATGCAACGGTGCACTGATGCTGCTTGAGTGAAGAGGGAAAAGCCGGGGCTGTTGCTCCGGTTTTTTCTTTTTCCTCATTACCCGCCGATGCGCATGGCGGCGGATGCCGGAAATCCTCGCCTCCGAGGCAGTGTTGCCATGCGGATAACAGCAATGGCGGAAAAGTTCACTGCCACTGATCTTTAGGTATCAGTGATACGGATCAGAAAATCTATTCGTCTCCAGACAGGTTGATCTGTTCCTATCGCGCATAAAAAAGCCCGCCGACACGGTGTGTCGGCGGGCGCGGTCCAGCTGGACCTTTGCGCGAGGGCTTAGGAGCCGGGCATGATTACCTTGTCGATGACGTGGATCACGCCGTTCGAGGCTTCGATGTCTGCAGTGGTGACTGTTGCGTCATCCACCATCACGCCGTTGTCCAGATCGATCATCACGGTATCGCCGTTTACGGTTGCGGCTTCCATGTCGTCAGTCAGGTCGGTGGACATCACTTTGCCTGCGATGACGTGGTAGGTCAGGATTGCGGCCAGCGCGTCTTTGTTCTCGGGCTTCAGAAGGTCCTCTACAGTGCCTTCGGGCAGAGCGGCAAACGCGGCGTCCGTTGGAGCGAACACTGTGAACGGGCCTTCGCTTTTCAGCGTTTCGACCAAGCCTGCGGCTTCGGCGGCTGCCAGCAGTGTGCCGAAGTCGCCCGCGCCTGCGGCTGTGTCCACGATGTCTTTCGAATGGCCGGCGGCAAAGGCAGTGGTGGCCAGAGCGGTTGCGGCGGTCAGGGAAAGAAGTGTCTTACGGAACATGGTATTCTCCTTGGTTGATGGTGAATGCGTGTTGTCGCATCGGAAAGGATACGCCTGCCGCGATCTTTGGTTCATATTTTTTGAGCGGTATATTTTCTTGACAGAATAACGGGTTGCACTAATGAGACGTGCATCGGCGGTAATCTGCCACGTGGTTTTCAAGCAGGCAAAAACCTGCCTGAAACACGCCGCTGGATGCGACATTTCATCTATCTGACTTGCCTTGCCGGTTGAGGCACTTTTACCGATCGTTTCTGACAAAAGAGTGTGTGTGATGAAATGTGTCCCTATTTGAGTTGGTGTCCGCAGGGGGCGGCCTTAGGTATATAGTGGCAATAAAGGAGACACCTCATGGCACTACGCTGGAAAAACACGCTCAAAGATCATCACGTCACGGATGAGGCGGCATTTCTCAACCGCCGCCAACTCATGGGGGGCGCGGCGGCGGGGCTGGGTCTGGCTGCGACCGGTGTCGGAGGTGCGCAGGCAGCGGGCGGGGATCTGGTGCCCAACAGCTATGAAGACATTACTCAGTACAACAACTACTATGAGTTCGGCACAGGCAAGGATGACCCCGTTCGCTACGCGGGTGCGCTGACCACGAAGCCCTGGACCGTAACGATCGGCGGTATGGTGGACCGTCCCGGCGATTACGCATTCGAGGATATCATGAAGGCCATGACGATCGAGGAGCGGATCTACCGTTTCCGGTGTGTCGAGGCGTGGTCGATGGTGGTGCCGTGGAACGGGTTCGAGCTGGCCGATCTGCTGGATATGGCGGGTGTTCAATCTGGCGCGAAGTATGTCGCGTTTGAAACCGCATACCGTCCGGATGAAATGCCGGGAGTGAAATATCCGGTACTGGACTGGCCCTATGTCGAGGGGCTCAGGTTAGACGAGGCGGTGCATCCGCTGACGATGATGGCTACTGGCATCTACGGCAAGGACATCCCCAACCAGAACGGCGCGCCGCTGCGTTTGGTGGTGCCATGGAAGTACGGATATAAATCCATCAAGTCCGTCGTGCGGATCACCCTGACCGATACGCAGCCTCCGACAAGCTGGAACAAAGCAAATGCGCGAGAGTACGGCTTCTATAGTAATGTGAACCCGGAGGTGGATCACCCGCGGTGGTCGCAGGCAAGCGAGCGGGTGATTGGCGGCGGGCTGTTCTCAGAGCGAATCCCCACACTGATGATGAATGGCTACGCGGACGAGGTCGGTGAGCTCTATACCGGTATGGACCTGACCAAGGATATCTGACGGGGTACGAGGGGCGCGCCTGTACTTGTGCCTCTCACATTCCTGCGCCGATGCAGGGGAGAGAGACGGACGTGAAGCCTGTGATCGACCGTATAAATGCTGCGCTGCGCCCCGTGCCGACCTGGCTTGTCTATATACTCTATCTCTTGCCGGTTCCGTGGTTGCTTTATCTCGGACTTACCGATGGACTGGGTCGTGAGCCGATCAAGGCGTTGGAGCATGAGCTGGGGGAGATTGCACTCCAGCTCCTCATCATCGGACTGTGTGTGACTCCCCTGCGTCGGTATCTAGGTCTGAACCTGATGAAGTTCCGTCGGGCGATTGGGGTTCTGGCGTTTACTTATGTCGCGCTGCATCTTCTGGTGTGGGTGGTGTTGGATATGAGCCTTCTGTGGTCGCAGATGTGGGCTGACATCTGGAAGCGTCCCTATATCACCGTAGGCATGGCAGGTTTTCTGGTCCTCGTGCCATTGGCGTTGACCTCCAATAACCTGTCTGTGCGTAAACTGGGTGCTGCCTCCTGGCGGAAGCTGCACAAGCTCACCTATCTGGCGGTGCTGTTGGGCGGAATTCATTACATTTGGTTGGTCAAAGGCATCCAGATCGAGCCTCTACTCTATATGGCGGTCATTTTGGCGCTATTAGGGCTGCGAGTCGTCAATCTACGCCGTAGTTGATTCCCTTTCGGGTGGATTCGGCTGGCGATTCCACCAGGATATGGACCCTCTTGTGGGTAACCCTGTGGATAACACCAGATCTTGAAAAGTAGGTTCGCGTGTTGACCCAAGCGTCAGGTAACAATCCTGCGCTCAGAGGGCCTCTGACGCAACCATAGTTCCCTAAGCTTTTGAATTGCATTGAAAATCAAGAAAATCATGAAAAAGCGCATTTCTCTGAAAAAACTGCTTGCGGGTTTGAGGAACAAACCCTAGAACCCCCCTTACCGAAGCGCAGAGATGAGCGACGGTGCATCG
>Ga0163215_100497_pt1 | contig 63020 bp, 52 predicted proteins | sample SynspAceP_FD_185934 | JGI IMG/M metagenome (GOLD analysis project Ga0163215, IMG submission 185934) | Saline lake microbial communities from Ace Lake in Antarctica - Synechococcus sp. Ace-P (Hybrid Assembly) | ecosystem: Environmental > Aquatic > Non-marine Saline and Alkaline > Saline | place... | reverse complement strand
CTCCGCGACAATCAACAACTACAAATCACTTGCCCGCGACAAACTGATCAGCCAATCTCAACCCGTCGCGGCCAAGGATTATCATCCTGATTGTCGCGCTGCTCTCATGCAGATTGTCGCGCTACACACGGGGTCGATCCAATATATTTGCGCCGATCCAGCGACGAAAAAGGCGGCGCTGATCGATGTGGTCTGGAACTTTGATCCTTCCAGTTTTGCCACAAGCACCGAAAGTATCGATCAGGTGCTGGACCTTGTGCGCGACAACGGACTTGTCGTTGACCGTGTCCTCGACACCCACCCGCATGCCGATCACGTCATGGCCTCCACTTTGTTAAAGGCCCGTACTGGCGCGCCGAATGCCATTGGCGAAAAGGTGCGCGATATCGCAAAGCTTTGGCGCGATGTCTACAACACACCGGACGCCTTTGATCCTGATGCGGATTTCGATGATCTGTTCGCCGACGGGGACAGTTTTGCCCTAGGCGATCTGACGGTGCGGGTGATGCTGTCGCCGGGGCATACGCTTGGGTCGATCACTTATGTCTGCGGCAATGCGGCCTTTGTTCATGATACCTTTATGCAGCCGGACAGCGGCACGGCGCGTGCCGATTTCCCCGGCGGCAGTGCCACCGATCTGTGGGAATCGTTGCAAGCAATCCTCGCGCTGCCGGACGACACCCGGCTGTTCGTCGGTCACGATTACGGGGCGACCGGGCGGGACGCGCCAGAATGGGAAGCGACCGTGGCGGACCACAAGGCGCACAATATCCATGTCAGCGATGGCACCGAAAAGGCCGCCTATATCAAAACCCGCATGGACCGGGACGCGACGCTGTCCCTGCCGCAGCGCATGCTGGCCGCCTTGCAGATCAACCTGCGCGCCGGGCAACTGCCCGCAGCAGAGGATGACGGGGCCGCTTATCTGAAAATTCCCGTCGACAAGTTCTGATCTTGGCGGACTGCAGGCGGCCGCGGGTGAGTGCCACCTGATCCGTCAACACCGCGCACGCTTTGCGCATCAGCTTGTGCGGGCGGCCAAACGGTAAGCCCGACACAGCTTCGGTGGGTGGATGAAGTTCAAGAGCCGCGGTTCGGCTGAATACGTGATCAGGGACCCTCTGCGCGCTCGAATCGGACGTCATACGGTCGTCGCTCGCCCAAGACAAAGGATACGCTGCGCGCTTTCCGAGCGGGGCAGGCGCGGGCGCAAGATCAGATTTCAGGGTTCCGCCAACAGCTGTCAGACCGCGCGCCTATCTTGCGCGTCAGCGGGTTAATTTAGCAAAATTGTCCGCAAGCAGTCCCTAACTATCTGAGAGTCCGTGTGAAACCTGCTGCTGCCGGGCATTTCTGTGCGGTTGAATAGCCGTAAAGCAACTGCCTGCGTCATTCGGGGGTGGGGTGATACATTTTTGCCACGCCCATTGCGGATCTTGATCCAGATCAAATCCGGTTCTTTCAGGAAACCATACCGTTAATACAAATTCATATTTGTGAATTTTGCGCGATCACAGGCCCGTGCGGTCTTGCGCGTTTGGGAGCACTGAAGGGGAAACAAATGAAAGTTATAAACTACAAGCTGGGCACAGTCGCACCTGCTGCGATATTGGCGCTGACGTGTAGCGCGTCATGGGCGGACACATTCGATACGAATCCCCTGATCGGTACATCTGGCGATGGTCTGATCTTTTCTGATCCAGCAGAGGGCGTGTTGGAACCGGGCCTTAAAGCTGTCACCTTTACCCAGACCAGAATTCCTGACGGTTCGGGCGGTTTTACCTACGTTGATCCGTTCGAAACTGTCGTCACTGACTTTTCTACGCTAGACTCGCGCGGTGCTGTGCCGAACTGCCTGATGGCGAACAACCCAGACATTTATTGCGATTCCGAAGGCGGTAGCGGCAAGCGTATCAAGACGCAGTTGACCGGCCGCAATCCATTCGACATCACGCTGCGCACAACCGCCAGCGCGGACCACCCGTCTGTCGATTACTTCACATTTGGCAAGGTCTCGAACTTTACCGGTGCGCGTATGACCGGTTTCTCTTTGGAATTGCTGGATGCTGACGGAAACCCCATGGGTCAGCTTGACCCGTCGAACGCCGTTCTTTTCAACCTTGATGCAGCAGACATTGGCCTCGGTGCCAGACTGCCTGACGGCTTGTTCGGCGCTGGCGGGCAAGAAGGCGAAGTCGGTTTCTTTTCTGACGGCCGCGCATCGCTCGCCTTGACGGCATCCGACGACGTCCTGACATTTGGCGCACTGAGCAACGAAGACTACGTGGCGAATTTCGGCACTGGCTTCATCGACAACACAATGACCCCGGACGGCCTGTTCTGGGACGACAACAACGATCCCGCAGACGAGGCGGCCCTGGTCGCGTGGAATAACATCGCCGGCGGTGGGTGGACCTATGGCACGTTGGGCACCGATGCCGATATCGACGCGCGGCTGGCCGAACTTGCATCCACGCTTGGTGTCGATGTCGCGGCGTTGGGATATGTCGACGGGCAACTTGTGCCGAGCGAAATCGTCGCCCTTGCCGAAGCGAACGGGCTGTTCGAAGTCGCCGAGGTCGAAGACCTGCGCAACGCCAACCTGAACTACACAATGACGGTCGGCACAGTGGATGGCGGCGAAGTCACCCTGCGCATCGTTCCGGTCTTCGCGCCCATCGTGTCGGGCGCACAGGACGACTATCAGTTCCAACTGGCCGGCTACTTTGATGCGGCGGCAAATCTGCCCTACTGGGACCTTGGCAACGCAGCAGAATATCAGGCGGCCATCGCGGATATTATGGCATTGCCCCAAAGCGAGCGGGCAACAGCCCTGAACAGCGTCGGCTTTAGCTATGCGCCAGCCTTTTCCAGCCTTGGGCTAGAAGCGGCACGCAATCAGGTTTCGACGATCACCTCATCCATGCCATGGGGCCACCATAGCGGCGAGGTTGACGCCATTTCCAGCAAGGGCAACGCGAATTCGTGGTCGATGCACGACGGCCTTTATGGATTTGCCGCCGTGGGCGGATCGCAATCCTCGTTTTCGCCAACGATAGGATCGGTCGGCTACGACATTGGCCTCGTATCGGTCACGGCCGGTATCGAGAAACACATCAAGGGTGCCCATGCTTCAGTGGGTCTTGCTGTCGGGGCGGCATCTGGCTCTGCTGACGCTTACCAAGGACTTGGCGAAATCGACACCGACGGCTTTTCACTGACGGCATTTACCCGTGCAAAGTTTGGTCAGGGCGGTCTGGTTCAGGCGTTGGTCGGCTATCAGAACCTTTCCTATGACTCGTCGCGGTATGTGATGGGCCAAACGGCAACTGGCAGCACAGACGGCTCGCAAACCTTCGCCGCGCTGAAGCTTGACTATATGAAGGACATGGGCGCGTTCAAACTAGGTCCAATCGCGTCGCTGGAATACTATAGCGGTTCAGTCGATGCATTCACGGAAACCGGTGCTGGCCTTTGGAATTTGGACGTCGCAGAGCAATCAGCTGATACGCTCCTTGCTTCGGTGGGTGTGCGCGGTGAATACCAAATGCCAAACACGGCGACCGACAGCCGCATGACGGGAAGCTTGGAATACACCAAGGCATCCGGCGATGACATGGTGGTGCAAAGCGGCTTTGTCGGCTTGCCGGGTCGATCCTTTACCGTCGCGGGTATGGATGACGACATGGTAAATGTCAGCTTTGGCTTTGAAAGTGTCCTGTCGTCGAACGCATCCAGAAAGGTCGCATTCCAAGGCGGCTACCGCGGGTCCTTTGGTAGCGAATATGACAGTCAGCAAGTGCAGGTTGGATTGAACATCCGCTTCTAATCTTCGACTTTGACTGACACGACATGGAAGCGGCACCCGAACTGGGTGCCGCTTTTTTTGAGTGATCCGCGCTAGGTTTTCTGTAACAAATTACGTCGCTTAATGCGATTCTAATGAAGGCAGCGGATGACACGTCCAGCCGTGATAAGCGTCGGGCCTGCTTTCCTCATTCTTCTGCCAAAGCTGTTGCCGCATCCGTCGATCCTAATAGCTGTGCGATGCGATCTGCTGAACCGTCAGGGGATACAGCCTGGAGCTGTCGCCGCCCAATGGTGCGCGCAGTTTGGTTCTATTATCGAGGTAAGGCTTCAAATCCCAGGGGTGACGAGTCGTTCAAAAGAACCGGCCATCACGTTCCGTAAAGTATCGAAATCTGCCCGCCAGTATGCAGCGTTTTGTAACCCCGAAAAGGCACAATGCGCCTGTAGCGTAAGGGTCTTTTTTGTTATCAAGGGGTTCAGATGGTGCTGTGAGAGAGGATTGAACTCTCGACCTCACCCTTACCAAGGGTGTGCTCTGCCACTGAGCTACCACAGCATCCGTGAGCGGGGAATTAGCGGACGTTTGCGCGGGGTGCAAGCCCTCTCTGGACCAAAAATTGCACAGCGGGTAGAAGAATTGCATGACAGACAAATCCACACCCGATACCGCCGCGCCGCGCGCCAAGCCTGCTGCCAAGGGCAAGACCCGCGAAGACAGGCTGAAGGCCGCGCTAAAGGCGAACATGGCAAAACGCAAAGCGCAGGCCAAGGCGCGCAGCGCTGATACCGCCGACTAAGACTTGCGCGACTGGACCTCGCGGACGGGTCGCTGTAACACGGCAGCCAACGCCGGCAGCAGGAAGGTCAGGTCCATGGATTCAATCGTCGTCAAGGGTGGCCGCCCGCTTCAAGGTCAGATCTCTATCGCTGGGGCCAAGAACGCCGCGCTGGCATTGATGCCCGCGACTTTGTTGTCAGAAGAGCCGCTGACGCTGACCAATGCGCCGCGCCTGTCCGACATCAAGACGATGACCGCTTTGCTGCAGTCGCTGGGGGTCGAAGTGACCTCTATGCAGGACGGCAAGGTGCAGGTGCTGTCGAGCCACGACATGACATCCACGACTGCTGACTATGAAATCGTGCGCAAAATGCGGGCGTCTAACCTTGTGCTGGGCCCGCTGCTGGCGCGGCATCATCAGGCGATTGTGTCGCTGCCGGGCGGCTGCGCCATTGGTGCGCGGCCGATGGATATTCACGTCACAGCGCTGGAAGCGATGGGTGCGCAGATTGAACTGCGCGACGGCTATTTGCACGCGAAAGCGCCCGGCGGGCTTAAGGGTGCGCGGGTGCCGCTGCGCTTTGCCTCTGTCGGCGCGACCGAGAATATTCTGATGGCCGCGACTTTGGCTAAAGGCACGACCATTCTGGAAAACGCCGCGCGCGAGCCGGAAATCGTCGATCTGGCCCGCTGCCTGCGCAGCATGGGCGCGCAGATCGAGGGCGAGGGCACCTCTACCATCACGATCCAAGGCGTGGACCGTCTGGGCGCGGCGACGCACCCCGTTGTCACAGACCGGATCGAGCTGGGCACCTACATGCTGGCCCCTGTTTTTTGCGGCGGCGAAGTCGAATGCCTTGGCGGGCGCATGGATCTGGTTGAATCTTTTGCCGAACGGCTGGATGCGGCAGGTGTCGATGTGACCGAGACGCCGAACGGTCTGAAGGTAAAGCGCCGCGGCGACCGGCCGCGTGCGGTTGACGTCGTAACTGAACCGTTCCCCGGCTTTCCGACGGATTTGCAGGCGCAGATGATGGCGATGCTGTGCTTGGCCGAAGGCACATCGGTGCTGGAAGAAAAGATTTTCGAGAATCGCTTTATGCATGCGCCCGAACTGGTGCGTATGGGCGCGAATATCGAAGTGCACGGCGGCCATGCTACCGTGCACGGCGTTGAAAAGCTGAAAGGTGCCCCCGTTATGGCGACCGATCTGCGGGCCAGCGTGTCGCTGATCCTTGCTGGTCTGGCCGCCGAGGGTGAAACGATTGTGAACCGCGTCTATCACCTTGATCGCGGCTATGAGCATGTCGAGGATAAGCTTGGCGGTGTTGGGGCCCAGATCGAACGGGTCACAGGCGTATGACCGAAGATGCACGCTTTGAAGACGGGGTCGACAAGCCGCTCGCCCTGATGGCGCGGGACGCCGAGGATTTGCAGGTTATCTCTGCCCTGGCGCAGGATGCGGTGTTTCCCGCGTCCGAAATGCGCTGGACCCCGGCCGACCGCCGCTTTGCGATACTGCTGAACCGGTTTCGCTGGGAAGACGCGGCCAAGGCGCATGGCCGCCGCGATTTTGAGCGGGTGCAGAGCGTTCTGCTGATCGAGGACGTCATGGGGGTGCGGTCCCAAGGTGTGCCAAAGGGCGACGCGGATACGATCCTGTCGCTGCTGGCGCTAGAGTTTCGCCCCGGCCCGGATGGCACCGGAGAGGTCGTGATGACGCTTGCCGGCGACGGCGTGATTTCCTGCGCGGTCGAGGCGCTGGAAGTCGTGCTGCGCGACGTGACGCGGCCCTATATTGCGCCGTCGCGCAAGGCCCCGCGACATCCGGACTGATTGCCTGATCGCGATCACGAGCTATATGCCCCCGGCGGGAGTTTTCCTGGCCAGATGAAGGCCTAATCCACCAAGGATGCCGAGATATGCCACAGTTTTTGGATGCGCAAAGCGCAGATTTCGAAGCGCAGTTTCAAGCGCTGCTAAGCGCGAAGCGTGAGGACAGCCCCGATGTCGATGACGCCGTCGCTGCGATCATTGCGGATGTGCGGGGCAGGGGTGATCAGGCGCTGATTGATCTGACGGCCAAGTTCGACCGTTTGACGCTAACGGCGGACAAACTGCGGATTTCTGCGGCAGAGGTAGACGCTGCTTGCGCCGAGGTCAGCGCAGAGGACCGCGCGGCGCTGGAATTGGCGGCGGATCGCATTCGCGCCTATCACGCGCGGCAGATGCCAGAAGATCAAAGCTGGATTGATGATGCGGGCGCAAGCCTTGGCTGGCGCTGGACACCTGTGTCTGCGGCTGGACTTTATGTGCCGGGCGGGCTGGCAAGCTATCCATCGTCCGTGCTGATGAACGCGATCCCGGCGAAGGTGGCCGGCGTGGGGCGGCTTGCGATGGTTGTGCCAACGCCGGACGGCGTGCTGAACCCGCTGGTTTTGTTGGCGGCGCGGATTGCGGGTGTGGACGAAATTTACCGCGTTGGCGGCGCACAGGCGATTGCGGCGTTGGCTTATGGAACGGACACCATCGCGCCGGTGGACAAGATCACCGGGCCGGGAAATGCTTATGTCGCGGCGGCCAAGCGGCGGGTGTTCGGCAAGGTCGGCATCGACATGATTGCGGGTCCGTCGGAAATCCTTGTGATTGCTGATGCGGACAACGATCCCGACTGGATCGCGCTCGATCTACTTAGCCAAGCCGAACATGATGAAAGCGCCCAGTCGATCCTGATCACCACCGATGCTGGCTTTGGCCAAGCGGTCGCGGCGGCAGTGGACAAGCGTTTAGAAACGCTGGAGCGTCGCAAGATTGCCGGGGCCAGCTGGCGCGACTTTGGCGCGATTATCACCGTGCCCGATCTGGCCACCGCTGTTGCGCTGTCCGACCGGATCGCGCCAGAGCACCTAGAGCTTTGCGTGGCAGAGGCTGAGGCGCTGAGTACACAGATCGCCCATGCCGGTGCCATTTTCATCGGAAGCTGGACGCCAGAGGCGATTGGTGACTACATTGGCGGACCAAATCACGTATTGCCGACCGCCCGGTCGGCGCGCTTTTCAAGTGGGTTGTCGGTTATGGACTTTATCAAACGCACCACTTTGGCCCGGATGACGCCCGAGGCGCTGGCCGCCATCGGGCCTGCTGCGGCGCGTCTGGCGCAGTCCGAAAGCCTAGAGGCGCATGGGCTATCCGTGCAGGCCCGCCTTGACCGATTGAACCGCACATGAGCCGCATCGTTGATATTTCGCTGGATGACAGCGGCCTGCCGCCGCCCAGCCCAGAGATCGAGCAAGAGCGCCGGGTCGCGATCTTTGATCTACTTGAAGACAACACGTTTACCTTGCCCGCCCGCGAAGGGCGTGATGTGCCGCCCGGCCCTTATCGGCTAGAGCTGTCGATCCGCGAACGCCGTCTGGTGTTCGACATCACCGACGCAGAATTGGGCGAGGCGGGGGAATTTCATCTGTCGCTTGGCCCGTTTCGGCAGGTGGTGAAGGATTACTTTCAGATCTGCGAAAGCTATTTCGACGCGGTGAAAACCATGCCGCCCAGCCAGATCGAGACGATCGATATGGCCCGCCGGGGCATCCACAACGAGGGTGCGCGGGTGTTGCAGGAACGGCTTGAGGGCAAGGCCGAAGTGGATATCGACACGGCGCGCCGTTTGTTTACCCTGATCTGTGTGCTTCATTTTGGCGGATGACAGCGGACATAAGGCGGCAGGTTTGCCGCAGTCTGTCTTGTTTTGCTGCGACCATAATGCCGTCCGTTCGCCCATGGCCGAAGGCATCATGAAAAAGCTATACGGCACGCGGGCTTACATCCAATCCGTCGGCGTGAATAACGACATGGAGATCGACGGCTTTGCGGTTTCTGTCTGCGCTGAAATCGGCGTGGCGTTGGAACGACACCGGTCCCGCAGCTTTGACGAGATGGAGCAATGGGGCGACGATCTGTCGTCCTTTGATCTGGTGTTGGCCTTGTCGCCCGCCAGCCAGCGCCGCGCGCTGGATTTGACGCAGTTCTATCATTTGGACGTGGAATATTGGCCCATTCTGGACCCCACGGGAATGGTCGACCAGCGCGAAGAGCGCCTTGTGCTGTATCGCCAGACCCGCGATCAGATCATCGCGCGTCTGACCGACCGCTTTGGCCCGCCGCCTGCTGACTAACGCGCTGATATGATTTCATATCTTGGTCTGTGGCTTGCCGCGTTTCTGGCGGCAACGCTGCTTCCTGCGCAGTCAGAGGCGGTCTTGGCCGCCCTTTTGGTGGCGGGGGACCATCCAGCCGCCGCGCTGATCGCTGTCGCGACGTTCGGCAATGTTTTGGGATCGCTGGTGAATTGGGTGCTGGGGCGGTCGTTGCTGCGCTGGCAAAATGCGCGCTGGTTCCCGGTGAATGATCGCCAGCTTGACCGCGCGCAGGGCTGGTATCGGCGCTATGGCCGCTGGTCGCTGCTGGGCAGCTGGCTGCCCATCGTCGGCGACCCGTTAACGCTGGTCGCGGGCGTTATGAAAGAGCCGCTTATTCCGTTCTTGCTGCTGGTGACATGCGCCAAGGGCCTGCGCTATATCATATTGGCGGGGTTGGTTCTGGCGTGGATATGACAGCGGGCCACCCCGATTGGTCCCCTTAGAACCCGATTTGCCTTGGGTTTTTTGCAAAGCCCGCCGGATATGGGGGGCAGGGGCTGACATTTGCCCTTGAAAATCTTGGGAATGAGGCGCATTTACACGCCGCAGCCGCCTTTGCGCGGCAACATTTTAGACAGGAGACCACATGGCCAAGGATGAACTTCTCGAATTTCCGGGCGTCGTGAAGGAACTGCTGCCGAATGCGACATTCCGGGTCGAGTTGGAAAACGGCCATGAAATTATCGCGCATACGGCTGGCAAGATGCGGAAGAACCGCATCCGTGTCCTCGCGGGCGACAAGGTGCAGGTCGAAATGACCCCCTACGATCTGACCAAGGGTCGGATCAACTATCGTTTCAAATAAACAAGGGCGCGGTGTCGCGCCTTTGCGGGCCTGCGGTTTGCTTGGCAAACCGCGACCGACACCCTGCGCATGCACCGGGGTGCTAATATGACTGACAAAATGCAACTGATCCTCGGTTCCGGCTCTCCACGCCGGCTCGAGCTGCTTGCGCAGATCGGCGTTGTGCCTGACGCCGTATCGCCACCTGACATTAACGAAGATGTGGCCAAGGGCGAACTGCCCCGCGATTACGTCAAACGCATCGCCGCCCAGAAAAGCGCCGCTATTATCGCGGGCCCGGACGAGATCGTTTTGGTCGCTGATACCACCGTTGCACTTGGCCGTCGCATCATGGGCAAACCCGTGGACGCGGCCGAGGCGCGTGCCTTTCTGTCGCTGCTGTCGGGTCGCCGTCACAAGGTTATTACCGCCGTTGTCGTCAAACGCGGCGACAAGACCTGGGCGCGCGACGTGCAGACCACAGTGATGATGAAGCGTTTGTCGCAACCTGAAATCGACAGTTACATCGCCAGTGATGACTGGCGCGGCAAGGCGGGTGGCTATGCCATCCAAGGGCCTGCCGGTGCCTTTATCCCATGGATCAACGGTAGCTTTACCGGTGTCGTCGGCTTGCCGCTGGCGGAAACCGCAACCCTTTTGGCCAGCGCTGGCTATCCCATTTACGGAGTCCCCGCATGAAGGGCCGCACGATTATCCTCGACGATCTGAACGGAATCGAAGCCGCAGCCTTGTTGGTCGATGGCCAGCTGGACGACCTGCTGGTTGATGCCGTTGACGCGCCGCGCCCCGGCGCGATTTATCGCGGCATTTGCGATCGTCCGCTCAAGGGGCAGGGCGGCATGATGCTGCGCCTGCCAGAGGGCGGCACAGCCTTTCTGCGCAGCGCCAAGGGCCTGCGCCCCGGTCAACCCATGCTGGTACAGGTCACGGGCTACGCCGAGGACGGCAAGGCCGTGCCTGTCACCGACCGCGTGCTGTTCAAAAGCCGCTATGCCATCGTGACGCCCGGCAAACCCGGTCTGAACATCAGCCGCCAGATTACCGACGACGACCAGCGCGACGCGTTGCTTGGCATCGCCAATGCGGCGTTCGAGGCGGACGGAGAGACGGGCCTGATTCTGCGCTCCTCTTGCGCCTTTGCCTCTGAAGACGACATCACCGAAGATATCATCGCGATGCAGGACCTTGCCGCCGCCATCATGGCAGAAGCAGAAGGCACCGAGCCTGAGGCCCTGACCGAAGGCGACGGCCCGCATGCGCTGGCGTGGCGCGAATGGGTCATCCCCGCAGAGGTCGTGACCGAGCCAGGCGGGTTCGAGAGCCTTGGCGTGCTGGATCAGATTGACGATATCTTGCGTCCAAAAATCACGCTGGCAGAAGGCACCATGTACGTCGAAGCCACCCGCGCGCTGGTGGCCGTCGATGTGAACACAGGCGGCGACACCTCGCCTGCTGCGGCGCTAAAGGTGAACCTTGCGGCTGCCCGTGTGCTGCCCCGTGCGCTGCGTCTCCGCGGCTTTGGCGGGCAGATCGCCGTCGATTTCGCGCCCATGTCCAAGGCGCACCGCAAACAGGTCGAACAATCCCTGCGCGCGGCCTTTCGTGCTGACGCGGTCGAGACGTCGTTGGTCGGATGGACCACAATGGGTCTGTTCGAACTGCAGCGCAAACGCGAGCGTCTGCCGTGGAAAGGTTTGCCTGCATGAGCTGCCCGATCTGCGAGCGTGCAACCGACCCACAATACCGCCCATTCTGCTCAAAGCGCTGCGCTGACGTTGATCTAGCCAAGTGGCTGACCGGCTCTTACGCCATTCCTGCGGCCCCAGAAGAGCAAGCCGACGACGAAGATTTTCAAGGCCTCGAAAAACCTCACTGATTTCGTGAAAAAGGCTCTGGACACCCCCGCGTGGCTGACCTAGAACGCCGCTACCCGATGGCCTTGGCCATCCCGGTGCCCGGGTAGCTCAGGGGTAGAGCAGTGGATTGAAAATCCTCGTGTCGGTGGTTCGATTCCGCCCCTGGGCACCATTTATAACGCTTTAGTGCGTTACATTTACTCACAGACAGATCGTGCTGATCGCCTTATGGGCGCGCTTTTTGGTGTGTTCGTAACTGTGCGGTGCGTTTGGGGTGCACTGGGATAGTTGCGGCAGCAATGGATCTCGTCCGCCTCATCACCGACGGCCATTTTGGCAAGAATGATCCTCTTTCACCTGCGGAATGTCTCTGGCTCTGGCGTAGTTTATATTCATGTGGGTTTGGATGGGCCTGCGCCAGTGGACGCTATTCTGTCGGCGCGCACCATCGCGCCGTACCCATGCCCTTGCCAACGGTGCGACCCCGGACGATCTGGACGCATGCAACGGCCACGAGGTCGCGGGCATGAGCTATCATTACCACGCAGGCGAGGCGGGCGGGAACGCGATCCTGTCCTGCCTGAAGGCGCAGGCAGGATGCGCGTCTGAAGACCCGGACGCGGTCTGTGATCCATCGGTGAACGCCCGGCCGCGGCGCCCGTAGGCGGCAACGTCATTCAGAAACAAAAAGGGGCGGCGTGCCATATGGCGCGCCGCCCCTGTCTTTTGCGCCGCTTGGGTGCTTTAGTCGGACAGCGACCCTTCTTCGTCACGGCGGGCGTGCATCTGCGCCTTGACCCGGCGACCGACGATCAGCGGGATGACAAAGCCGATGATGGCGATGGTCCACAGGCCAATGGCCAGCGGGCTGTCGATCAGCGTGAACCAGTTGCCGTTGTCGATGGTAATCGCGCGGCGCAGGTTGTTCTCCATCGCGTTGCCCAGAAGGGTGCCAAGGATGATGGGGACCAGCGGCACGTCCAGTTTGCGCAGCACCCAGCCCATCAGGCCAAAGCCAACCATGACCAGCAGGTCAAAGGACGAGCCAGAGATGCCGTAGATCCCGACAAAGGACACCATCGCGACCACGGGCATCAGGATGCGCGGTGGCACCATCAGCACGCGGGTAAAGATGCCAACCATTGGGATGTTCATCGCCAGCAGCATAAAGTTCGCGATGAACAGCGCGGCGATCAGGCCCCAGACGACGTCGGGGTTTTGGCTGAACAGCAGCGGGCCGGGGGTGATGTTAAGCGACAACAGCACCGCCAGCAGCACGGCTGTTGTGCCTGACCCCGGCACACCCAGCGCCAACATGGGCACCAGCGCACCGCCAGCGGCCGCGTTATTGCCGGCCTCTGGCGCGGCGACACCGCGTGGATCGCCTTTGCCAAAGGTTTTGCCTTCGGGATCGACCAGCTTCTTTTCAAACGTATAGGCGATGAATGACCCTAGCGAGGCACCCGCACCCGGCAAGACGCCCGCAAGGAAGCCAAGGATGGTGGACCGGATCATTGTCGGGGTCGTCTGCTTGATCATCGACATCGGCGGCGTCAGGCGGCCAATCTTGATCTTGGCGGCATCGGCGCTGGCTTCGCCGTGGCGGTTTTCAAGAAAGATGAACACCTCTGACAGGGCGAACAGGCCAACGATGGCGACAAGGAAATCAAGGCCATCGTAAAGGTGGACTTCGCCAAAGGTAAAGCGTGGCACGCCGGTTTGGGTGTCCACACCGATCATCGCAAGGCCAAGGCCAAGGGCGGCCGCAAAGGCCGATTTGGCTTGGTTCGTGGACGACACGCCGCCCAGCGTCATGAAGGCGAGCGCGAACAGCGCGAAGTATTCGGCGGGGCCAAACAGCAGTGCGATCTTGACCAGTTGGGGTGCCAAAAAGATCAGGCCCCACGTGGCAAAGAACGCCCCGACAAAGGACGCCAGACCCGATAGCGACAGCGCCTGACCGGCCATGCCCTTTTGCGCCATGGGGTAGCCGTCAAGACAGGTCATCATTGCAGGCTCGTCGCCCGGAATGTTCAGCAGGATCGAGGAGATCCGCCCGCCATACATGGCCCCGTAATAGACAGAAGTCAGCAGGATCAGCGAGGCCGTCGGCCCAAGGCCAAGCGTAAACGCCAGCGGGATCAGGATCGCCACGCCGTTCGATGGGCCAAGACCGGGCAAGGCGCCCATGATCGTGCCCAAAAAGCAGCCCAGCAGGGCCAGCAGAATATTCTGCCATGTCAGCGCAATGGCAAAGCCATCAACGAGGGAAGTAAGGGTATCCATGGTGATGCGTCCTTAGAAACCAAGTGGACCGCGTGCGAGCGACAGGCCCAGCACGAGGTGAAAGACGACATAGATGCCGAGCGATGTGCCAACGCCGGTCAACAATGAGCCAACCAGCCCGGACCCCAGACGCCATGTCAGGTAAGCCGAGGCAAAGAAGGTCGCGATGATGAAGCCAACCTCTGGCAGCAGCTGCGCATAAAGCACCATGACGACGGCGGCGGCGAAAATCTCGACCAGGCGACCAAGGGCGGGCCACTGGGGCGATTCGTCGGGGCGCAGTGCGATCACGGCAGAGCTAAGGCCAAGGATGGTGGCGATGATCAGCGGAAAGGCCTTGGGGCCGACGGCATCAGACAAGAAGCTTTCATTGATCGTCAATGCGGCCAGCGCAAAGCCAATCGCCAGAAGCAGCCCGACGACGCCAAAAATGCGATCGGTCATGGTGGGATCCTTTGACAGGTATGTGGGGGAAGGGGGGAACGGTTGGGGCGCCGCAAATTTTTTGCAGCGCCCCTGATGTTCAACGGCAAACGCGCCGTTTACTGGATGATGCCGATTTCTTTGGAAATCGCATTGATGCGCGCAACGTCGTCAGCCACGAAGGCTTCGAACTCTGCGCCCTGCAGGTCCAGCGGGGCCAGACCGTTGTTCGCCATGACGTCTTTCCAAGCGTCAGAGGCATAAAGGTCAGCGATCTTGGACACCCAAGCGTCATAGGCTTCATCGCTCATGCCGCCGGGGGCGTAGAAACCGCGCCAGTTGGCACCGATCGCGTCAACGCCTTGCTCTTTTGCTGTTGGGAAAACGGCAAAGTCGCCTTCCAGACGCTCTGGTGCCAGCACGGCCAGCACGCGGATGTCACCGCTTTCAACAAAGCCCTTGGCTTCGGATGCGTCGCCAGTGAACGCCTGCACGGAACCGGCCAGCAGCTGGGTCACAGCCTCGCCGCCGCCGTCAAAGGCGATGTACTTGACCGAACGCACGTCATCGATGCCATAAGCGTTGGCCGCGATCAGCACCTTCAGGTGATCCCAGCCGCCCACAGCAGAGCCGCCAGCGATAGAGATTGAAGTCGGATCGGTCTTCATCTGCTCCAGCAGGGCGGGCAGGTCGGCGAGCTCTGAATCGGCGGATACAGCGATAATGCCGTAATCAGCGCCGACCGATGCCAACCAACGGACCTGGTCCATTGTGTTGCCGGGGTATGCACCCTGCGCCAGACGGGTGGTCGTGGCGGATGATGCCGCGACGATCAGGTCGTTGCTGTCGGCACGCTTGTTCACGACTTCGGCGTAAGCGACACCGCCGCCGCCGCCAGCCAGGTTCACGACCTGCATAGTCTTTTCGATCAGACCTTCGTCCTGCATCAGCTTGCCGACCTGACGGCAGGTAAAGTCCCAGCCGCCGCCGGGGTTGGCGGGTGCGATGCACTCTGGGCTTTCGGGGGTAAAGCCCTGCGCCGATGCGGCAATGGTCGATGCGCCGAGCAGAACTGCGGCGATGGTCAGGCGTGTTGCCTTAATAGTCATGTGGAAATCCCTCCAGATTCGTTTTGCCGGGGCTTATGGCCGCCCGGAAGCCTGAGCCAACGCACCGCAAGAATTGCGGTCTCCTCGCGTTTGGCTGATAAGAGGTTAGGCGCTAAAGCTGTCGCGAACCTGTCATGGGGCGGCAGCTAGGCACCGTGGGGGGACTATGCGCGTTTTAATCGTCGAAGATGCCGCCGATGTCGCCGACGCGATTGCGACGCGGCTGGGGAAATCTGGCATGGCCTGCGATGTTGCCGGCAGCGTGGCAGATGCCGAGGATTTCCTGCGCGTTCAGCGCTATGACGCCATGGTGCTGGATATTAACCTGCCGGATCGCCATGGCACGGACCTGCTCAAAGACCTGCGCGCAAGGGGCGACCGTACGCCGGTCCTGATGCTGACGGCGCTGTTTTCCGTCGATGACCGGGTGTCGGCGCTGAACCTTGGGGCGGACGATTATCTGGTGAAACCTTTCGATCAACGCGAACTCGACGCCCGCCTGCGCGCCTTGATGCGGCGCGATGCGGACCAGAAAACCGACGCGCTGACGCTTGGCCCGCTGGCCTTTTCCCCCGCGACCCAGACCGCCACGCTGAACGGGGCCGCAATGGACCTAACCCGCCGCGAAGCTGCCCTGCTAGGCCTGCTGCTGCGCCACCAAGGCCAAGCGATCAGCAAGCAGCGCCTGTACGAGGGGCTGTTCGCTTTTGACGATGCCGACGTCGGCCTGAACGCGATCGAGCTTTATATTGCGCGCCTGCGCAAACGGATCGGGACGTCGGCGGTAAAGATTGAAACGCAGCGCGGCATTGGCTACCGGATTTGCCTTGATGCCTAGTGGATCGCCGCACCACCGTTGGACGCTGGTCAGCCGCGTCATGGTGGGCGTGCTGTCGCTGCTGGCGCTTGGCGGGGTCGTGGTGGCGCTGGCGTCCTTTGCCTATGGCCGAAGCGCCGCGCGGCAGGCGTTTGACCCGCTGCTGGTCGGCGCAGCGCAGGATATCGCGGAATCAATCTCGATCAGCGACGGCGCGCCAGTGATTGACCTGCCCGTTTCGGCCTTTGGCCTGTTGTCACTCGCCCCGGATGACCGGATTTTCTATGCGATCCACGGCCCTGACGGCGCATTGTTGACGGGCTACGATGGTCAGGATTTGCCAGAACGCAGCGGCAATCCCGCCCAGACCCGGTACCGCGATGGTACCATGCAGGGTGACGCGGCGCGATTCGTCACCGTGTCGCGCCTATTTTCCGAACGTGCCTATTCAGGGCGGGTGTTCGTCACCGTCGGCCAGACCATGCAGGCGCGCCGCGCCATGGCGTTGGACCTGACCCGCCGCGCGTTGCTGCTGACCGCACTGGGCGGCATCGCCTTGATCGTCAGCGCCTTTGTCGTGATCCGGTCGGCGATGCGTCCGCTTGCTGTCCTGACCCGCGATCTGATGCACCGCGACCCCTATGATCTGACGCCCATGCAGGCCGGCGGCCCGGCAGAGGTGACAATCATGGTCGGCGCGATGAACCGCTTTATGGGCCGCCTTGATCGCCAAGTCGGCGCGATGAAGAACCTGATTTCCGACACCGCGCACCAGCTGCGCACCCCTGTCGCCGCAATCCGTGCGCAGGCCGAACTTGCGCTTGAAGACGAGGCGCAGCGCCCGCAGCGGCTGGACCGGTTGGTGCTGCGGACAAGATCGCTTGGTACGCTGCTGGATCAGATGCTGTCGCGGGCGCTGGTGATCCACCGCATCGATAACGCTGCGCCGACGCCGATTGACCTGCGCGACATCGCCCTGACCGTGCTGGACAGCCGCGATCACGAACTGCTGGCCCCCGGTAAAGACGTGCAGCTGCAAATTGGCGAAGACGCTGTGATGGCCCTCGCGGACGAGATTTCGCTGACCGAAGCGGTGCGTAACATGTTGGGCAATGCCCTGCGCCATGGCACCGCGCCCGTTGTCGTGGGCGTGTCAGTGGATGGCGATATCGCCGCAATCTGGGTGCAGGACACTGGCCCGGGCCCGCCTGACGCCGTGCGCGCGGCCCTTGGCCAGCGGTTCGAACGCACCGCCGCATCCAAAGGCAATAGCGCAGGGCTGGGCCTGTCCATCGTCGCTGCCGTCGCCCGCGCCTTTGACGGGCAAATGATCATGGCAAATGTGCCCGGCGGCTTTCGCGTTAGCCTGACCTTGCCGCTCAAACAGCAGGACACGCCATGATCCGCGCCATTGCACTCAGCCTGCTGCTATCCTCAGCCGCCCACGCGCAAGAGGCGGTCAGCACCTACGCCGCCCCCGGCGCGGCTGTGACCACACCGCTTGTCGTCCGTTCGACCACCGATACAGAGATCTTTGCCCCGCTGCTGGACGCCTTTGTTACAGCTCATCCGGGCATTGCCCTCACCTACGAACAATGGGGCTCTAACGCGCTTTATGCCGCCGCGCTGCGGGCCTGCGATGGGGGCGGGGACGCACAGCCCGATGCTGTCATCTCATCCGGCGTGCATCAGATTGTCGATCTTGTGAACCGGGCCTGTGCGCGGCCCTATACCTCTGGCCGGACCCTTGCGCTGCCGGACGCGCGCCGCTGGCGCAACGAGGTTTGGGGCATCACCGCAGAGGCGGCCGTCACGATCTACAACAAGGATCTGGTGCCAGACGTGGACGTGCCGCGCACCCGGTTCGACCTGCTGGATCTGCTGCGCCGCAAACCCGAATCCTACCGGGGCAAGATCGCGACCTATGATATCGAGGCATCGGGCCTTGGCTATCTGTTCGCCTTTATGGACAGCCAGCAAGCCACGACCTTTGGTGGCCTGCTCGAAGGTTTCGCCCGCGTTGATGCCGTCGCCACCTGCTGCTCGGCCGAGATTATCTCATCGGTCGAAAGCGGCAAGTTTCTGATCGCTTACAACGTGCTGGGGTCCTATCTGGACGCGATGGCGAACGGTCGGGTCGGGGTGATCTATCCGCAGGACTATACGCTGGTGCTGTCCCGCGCTTACATGATTCCCAAATCCGCGCCGCATCCCGAAGGTGCCGCGCTGCTGCTGGATTTCATCCTGTCCCCGGCAGGGCAGGCGATCTTGCGCCGCAACCGTTTGGTGCAATCGGCCGAACCCGACCAAACCGTCCTGCAAGACAGCATCCAGCGCACGATCCCCATCGCACCCACCCTTTTGGTCGCAATGGACCAAGCGCGGCGCCGCATATTCGTTGGCAACTGGCGTGCGATTTTCGGAGAGGCGTATTGACCTGATAAAGCGCCGCAGACGCTGCAGCGCGCGTTAGTCACATTACCCCGGAGGGAATGTTTCTATCAACATTTTCAGGAAGTTACCGTGGCAGCCCGTAGGGGAGTCGAACCCCTCTTTTCAGGTTGAAAACCTGACGTCCTAACCGATAGACGAACGGGCCACTGTTGGTAAGGGGGCTTCTAAGTAATGCGCTGGGGGGGTGCAAGAACATTTTCGCGTAGATTTCGAAAAAGTTGCCGACCCCCGTTTTTCGCATCTTAAGCGAGTGCTGCGTCCTCTAATCGCAACTGCGGGCTTTGCCGGCCTTGCCAAGTGTTGACCTCTAGCCGGCCAACAAGGTGAAAACGCGCGCCGCCGTGCTGGGTCAACCGTGCGCCAAGCGGTCCGTCCATCGCACCAAAGGCGATTGCGTCGATGCGTGCGCCCATGCCGTCGCCAAAAGTCACCTTAAGGTGCCCTGTGCCGACCTGTTTTGCGAAAAGAATCTGGCAATCGGGAAACGCGAATCGCGGGGCGGGGGCACCGGCACCAAAGGGACCAGCTGCCGCGATTTTTTCGATCAGTTCGACCGTGGCCGCACCGGGCATCAGCAATGCATCGATTCGCAAATCTGACGGCCCAAGGGCACCCGCACCCTGTTTGTCTAATAGGACGGCGATCCGGTCCATCGCAGCGGGCAACATGTCCTCTGCCACGGTCAGGCCAGCGGCCATTTTGTGACCGCCGCCTTTCAACAGCAACCCTTCGGCGGCGACGCGCTGGATCACCGCGCCAAGGTCGATGCCGCTGACGGACCGGCCAGAGCCTTTGCCGACGCCGTCCTCTAGTCCGATGACAATGGCGGGGCGGTTGGTCGCTTCTTTTAGGCGGGCGGCGACGATGCCGACGACGCCGGGGTGCCAGCCTGCGCCAGCGGCCCAGACAAGGGGGCCGTCAAGGCCGCGCTCTGTCGCCTGTTCTAGCGCTGCTTCGCGGACGCGGTTCTCGATCTCTCGCCGTTCGGTGTTCAGCAAATCGAGGCGTTCGGCTAGTGCGCCCGCCTCATGCGGGTCAGCGGTCGCCAGCAGGCGCGCGCCCAGATCGGCGGCACCGATGCGTCCACCCGCGTTCACGCGCGGGCCCAGCAAAAAGCCAAGGTGGTACGATGTCGCGGCCTGATCCATGCCCGCCACGTCAGCCAGCGCCACCAGCCCGGCGCGCTGCCGCCGCGCCATAACAGTCAGGCCTTGGCGGACCAGCGCACGGTTCACGCCAATCAGCGGGGCCACATCGGCCACGGTGGCCAGCGCGACCAGATCAAGCATGGCCATCAGGTCAGGCCCGCGCTGGCCTGCGTCCTTCAGTTGGCGATTCGCCTCGACCAACATCAGGAACACAACGCCAGCGGCGCACAGATGCCCCAGATCGCCGCTTTCGTCCTGCCGGTTCGGGTTTACCACGGCCAGCGCTGGGGGCAGGGTTTCAGCGCCTAAGTGGTGGTCCAGCACAATCACGTCAGCAGCCGCAGCGGCAGCGATCGGGCCATGCGAAACAGTGCCGCAGTCCACGCAGACGATCAGATCGTGATCTTTTGCCAGACCCGCCATGGCCGCATCATTGGGGCCATACCCTTCGTCAATGCGGTCGGGCACATAAAGCGTCGCGCGCAGGCCCATATCGCGCAGCCAGACCAGCAGCAGGGCCGCAGATGATCCGCCGTCCACGTCGTAATCGGCGAAAACGGCGATCCGCTCGCGTGCTTTTACAGCTGCTAAAAACCGCGTTGCCGCCTTTTCCATATCGCGCAGGCTACGCGGGTCGGGCAGCAGATCGCGCAGGGTAGGGGCCAGAAACGCGGCAGCGCCGTCTGCGGTGATGCCGCGTTTGACCAAGGTGCGGCACAGGGCCGGGGGCAAATCCGTGTCCTGCGCCATCGCCTCGGCCAGACGGTCTTCTTCTGCGGTGGGGCCGATCCAGCGGCGTCCGGTCAGAGAAGCCCCAACACCCAAATACGCCGCTTGATCTGTCATCGTGTCACCTGTGTCTTGTGGTCATATCTGCCTTTGCGAAAGGCATGGGCCACACAGATGCCCCTTATGCAACCGGATTGCGATAGCGCATGTGCCGCACAGAGCCGGTCTTGGACCGCATCAGCATGGTTTCCGCCGTCACGAACCCCGGCTCGCGCTTGATCCCGGGCAGCAGGCTGCCGTCGGTCACGCCGGTCGCGGCAAAGATCACATCGCTGGTGACCATATCGTCGCGGGTATAGATACGGTCGAAATCGGTGATCCCAGCAGCCGTGGCGCGGCGGCGTTCATCGTCGTTGCGGAACATCAGGCGGCCAAAGATTTGTCCGCCCATGCATTTCAGCGCGGCTGCGGCCAACACGCCTTCTGGCGCGCCGCCAGAGCCCATGTACATATCAATCCCTGTGCGTGCAGCCTCGGCGCAATGCATGACACCAGCGACATCGCCGTCCGTGATCAACCGGATCGCGGCACCGGTGGCGCGGATTTCGGCAATCATGTCCTCGTGGCGCGGACGCTCTAACACGCAGACCGTGATATCGCGGATCGAACAGCCTTTAGCTTCCGCCAGCGCTTTGACACGCTCCGACGGGCTCATATCCAAGGTCACTACACCCGGCGCGAAACCCGGTCCAATGGCAAGTTTGTCCATATAGACGTCGGGTGCATGCAGCATTGATCCACGCGGGCCCATGGCAATCACAGCCAAAGCGTTCGGCATGTCCTTGGCGGTCAGCGTTGTGCCTTCTAGCGGATCAAGCGCGATATCGACGCCCGGGCCGTTTCCTGTGCCGACTTCTTCGCCGATGAACAGCATGGGCGCTTCGTCCCGCTCGCCTTCGCCAATCACCACGACGCCTGCGATGTCCAGCTTGTTCAACTGGGTGCGCATGGCGTCGACGGCGGCCTGATCGGCGGCCTTTTCATCACCGCGCCCGATTAGCGGGGCGCAGGCGATGGCGGCGGCTTCGGACACGCGCGCAAGGCCAAGTGACAGGCTGCGGTCGTTGAAATCGGGAATGGCGGACATGATAGCTCCTTCGCATGTTGCCTTGGCCTAGCGTTTAACCGGGCCAGATGACAAGCATGTGATCGCTAACAGGCCCTGCAATTCTGGACCGGACCTAAAAGTCTTCGTTCGAAGACTTTTTTACACCGCTTCGATTCGGATCGCGACGGGGGCCGTCGTGACGACGCCGGTTTGCGTGAAGCGCGCTAATGCTTCGTCCAAGGCCGAGCGGGTCGTTTTATGCGTCACGATCAGCACGGGGGCCGCGGTGTCGTGGTGGTCATACTGGCGCATCCGGTCGATGCTGACACCCGCGTCGCCCAGCGCAGCGGCCACCTTGGCCAGCGCGCCGGGTTTATCCAGCAGCTGCAGGCGCAGGTAATACGGTGCCGGGATGGCGGCGGTTGCCGCACGCGCGCGGCGCAGTGTGTGCGCAGGTTGGCCAAAGGTGGCATAGCGGGTGCCGCGCGCCAGATCCATGACGTCGGCCATGATGGCGCTGGCGGTTGGACCTTCGCCCGCACCTGCGCCGCGCAGCACGATTTGGCCCACAGCATCGCCTTCCAGCACGACCATATTGGTGCCGCCTTGCAGCTGCGCCAAAGGCGAGGTGGCGGGCACAAGGCAAGGCGACATGCGCTGTTCCAGACCGCGACCGGTCATCTGCGCCACGCCCAGCAGTTTGATGCGGTAACCCATATCGGCCGCTTGGCGGATATCCTCGATCGTGACCGCGCCAATGCCTTCGAGCGCGACGCCGCTGAAATCGACCTGCGTGCCAAAGGCAATCGCCGCCAGCAGGGCCAGTTTGTGCCCTGCGTCGATGCCGCCCACGTCAAGCTCTGGGTCGGCTTCAAGATAGCCAAGCTGGTTGGCTTCCTCAAAGACCTCGGCGTAGGTCAGACCTGCGTCTTCCATGCGGGTCAGGATATAGTTGCAGCTGCCGTTCATCACGCCCAGCACGCGGGTGATCTCGTTGCCGGCAAGCCCTTCGATCAGGGATTTGACGACGGGAATGCCGCCCGCGACGGCGGCTTCAAAGCGGATGACGCGGCCCGTGGCCTCTGCCGCCTCGGCCAAGGCTTGACCGTGGATCGCCAGCAGCGCTTTGTTGGCGCTGACCACATCTTTGCCAGCGGCAAGCGCGGCTTCGGTGGTGTGTTTGGCAGGCCCTTCATGGCCGCCCATGACTTCGATCACAACGTCGACGTCGTCGCGTGCGGCAAGGGCGACAGGGTCGTCTTCCCAGGCGTAGCCGGACAGATCGACGCCGCGATCCTTTTGCGACCGGGCCGATACGGCGGTGATGACGATAGGCCGTCCAGCACGGGCCGCCAGCAGATCGCCATGCTTTTGCACGATCCGCACGATGCCGACACCCACGGTGCCAAGTCCCGCGATACCAAGGCGAAGGGGGTCTGACATAGGGGCGGCTCCGATATTGCGGCGATAAGTTGTGGCGGTACTAGCGAAAAGCGGTGGCTACCGCAACGCGGCCCGTGCGATGGCGCGCTGCATCCGGGCGCGTGTGGCGGCATCGACAACGGGGCCGCGCAGGGCAGCGGCGCGGGCGCGCAGTCCGGCGGTGCTGCCATCCATTTGCACGGTCGACGCGGGGGTGATCCGACCGGGCAGTGCGGCCTGCGCCAACAGCGGGGCCAAGGGCTGCAATTGCGGATAAGGGGCGGCAGCCGCGGCTGCGGAAATGCGTCCGTCAAGCGACGGCGCATCGGCGCAGCCGGCAAGCAGCATCAGGGATAGGAACAATGGGCGGGCAGGGGGCATGGGTGCTACCTTTGGGACACGCACGCAACATAGCAGGACCGCCCCCGGGGGAAACCGCTTTTCATCTGAACGGATGTTCAGTTAATTGGGGTCATGGCGCGCAAGCAAGGCTCTCATGCCGGGATTACCGGACCAAAGGTGCAGGACGCCGCCCTGCGGCTGTTCGCGCAGCATGGCTATGCGGCCGTTTCCATGCGCCAAATCGCGGCAGAGGTCGGCGTGCAAGCTGGCGCGCTTTATAATTATACCGCCGACAAGCAGTCGCTTTTGTTCGACCTGCTGCGCGGCAATATGACCGAACTGATTGACGCGCTTGATGCGGCGGCGCTGACGGGGACGCCTTTGGCCCGGCTGGACGCCTTCACGCGGTTCCACATCCGGTTTCACCTGCCGCGCCGGGACACGGTGTTCCTAAGCTATATGGAACTGCGCAATCTGACGGACGAAAACTTTGCCCAGATTGCCGAACTGCGCCGCGCCTACGAGGACCGGCTAGAGGATATCTTGCACGATGGTGTCGCATCCGGCGACTTTACCGTCCCCGACTGCCGCGTCGCGACGCTTGGCCTGATTGCGCTGCTGACCGGCATCACGAATTGGTATCGCCCGGGTGGCCGCCTGACCGCGGCCGAGATTGAGGCGAATTATTGCACCTTGGTGTGCCAATCCGTCGGCGCACGCTTGGCGTAAGGCCGCAGCGCGAGCAGCGCTAAGATGGTCCATGACGCCACCCCCATTTGCCGCTATCACAGCGACGCGCCGCAACGTCCTGCGGCCCCGACCGGAGCAGACCGTATGACCGATATCCCGCCGCCCATCCTTGCCCCTACAGTGTTTCGCACGGCGACGGGGATTGGCGTGATGCTGGCGATGGCGGCGCTGCTGCTGCGCACTGCGTTTTCGCAAGGCCTTGTCACACAGGCGCTGATGGTCGCCGCCGCTTTGGCCGCGCTGGCGCTGGCCTATGCGATGTGGCGGGGGCGCAGTGACAGTTTGAACTGGACGCAAGACGGGCTGACCGACGGGGCGGGCCGCTTGATTGCGGCGCGGGGCGATATTGAAGCGGTTGATCGCAATCCAATGGCGCTGAAGCCGTCGAACGGGTTCACGCTGCGGATGAAGACGGCGCAAACGCGTGGTTGGCAGCCCGGGCTATACTGGCGCATTCGCAGCCGGGTCGGCGTTGGCGGGCTGACGTCGCCGGGCGTGGCAAAGGCGTTGGCTGACCGGATCGCCCTTGATATCGCAGGCGTGATCTAGCGCGGTGTGGTGCCTGCCCAGCGGCTGGGCAGGCAAGATTGGTCTAAGACGCGGTCGGGTAACTTTGGTTTCCCTGCCGCCTTAACAGTTGCGACTGTCCACATCAGCTGGCGTATTGCTAAAGCAGGTCTGTCCAAAGCGCGGCGCGTTGAAGACATAGGTCTGCATCACGATGTCTTTGATTTCCCCATCGCCCGAATTCCCGCCCCAGACGTTGCGCAAACCAAGGTTATAAGCGGACGAATAATGCGTCCATGTCTCGACGAGGATAAGTCGATCCTCATTCCCCATCGTCGGCAGATTTGCGGTCATTGCTCTGGAGTCAGACGTGGTTAGCCTGCTCTGAACGCCCGAGCCGCCACCATTGCGCGTTTCTGACCAGACAACGTGAAAGTGGTCGTCCGACGTTTCATTCGTTTCGCTGTCCTTGTCGTGATAGCGCAAGACGCTGACCCGCATTTCGGGGTTGGCATCGCTGTAGGTCAGGAATTTTAGCAGCCCATAGACCCCGTCAAGATAAGTGTCGCTGACGGCGTTTGTCTCGCGGCTCATCACGTCGGCGATCGTTATGGCGGCCTTTTCGCTGATCGCCTCGGCGCGGTAGGCGTCGAAATAGGCAAGCGTGGCCAGAAACGTCCAGAACATGATCGGCGCCAAAATCAGAAATTCGATCGTCAGTGTGCCGTCTTCTTGCCGCCAGAGGCGGTAAAGCGCGGCGCGCAGGCGTGCCTTTAACTCCATTGGAATGGCTCCATCACATAGGCAGAGGTCGCGGTCAGCGAATAATAACCGCCATTGCCGTCTTGAATCAGCGCCTTCCCGAGGCCAGCAAAAGGCAGCAAGGGTTTGATCTGCATGCAGACACGCAGCATCATCAAATCGTTGTTCTTGCCGTTTACGATCTCGATTGGGCCCGGAGGGGACTCTTCTTTGTTGATGCAGGTGATCCCGCCCGCTGGTGCCGCAAATGCCGTCGGGCTGCTGGTGATCATTTCAAGCCGCAAGCTGGATTCGCAATCTACCATAATCAGCGCATTGCTACAGGTAGAGGCCACCAATTTGTCGTGCGTTGGGTTTTCCATGATCCCCAAACGCACTTCGCGTACCGTCAGGTCTAGTCCACGTTCCAGCATGACTTGCTGCATGGAATACATGCCCGCCTCAATTGTCATGCCAAACATCATCCAGATCGCTGGAAACAAGATGACGAATTCCACTGTCGATGATCCGGCCTCTGACCGGCGGAACCGGCGCAGAAGTCGCCCAAGGCGTGATGTTGGTGCCCCGCAATCGGTGGGGGCCGCGGTTTTGGGATGACGGCGCATCATTGTGTCAACCGCAGATCGGTGATCTGTTTTGCGATGTTGGCAAAGATTTCGTCCAGCTCTTGCCCGGATGTCGCAAAGAAGTGGTTCGATGTGCTGGCACAGTTTAACATCTCGGTCCGGCCTGCCACAGCGTCGGCATCAGCGTCATCACCAGACATAGAAATCGTATAGATGATGATGCCTTTATCTTTGGCTGCTGTGCACATGCTTCGCATATATCCCACGCCCTGCGATGCCGTGTAGTATTCGCTACAATTAAGATAATTGCACTGTGATAGCCTTGGGCCGCTGTTTGAGGACTGCATTGCCCAAGAAAGGTTATGGTGAGCCCAGTAATACCGTTCGCTGGGATCATCGTAGTAATCATCGCGCATACGATAGGACCGGTCATTATAGCCGTCGGTCATCAGCACAAGGTATTTCAGTGACCGAACCTTGGCGCTAGCCGCGTCACTCGCTTCATAGGGCTCTGGGCGGTCAGCAAAGGCAGCGTCGATGACACCGTTCGGCAGTCTGGCTGCCGTGGTCTGAAACGTAGGATCAAGCAGCGTTGTCCCCCATTTCAGCCCCAAAAAGATTGAGGTACCTGCGCGCGGCTGGAATTGCCTAATCGCTGTGGTAATCTCGGAACTATTCTGGCTGATCGGAATAATCCGCTCAAATGTCTCTTTCGGGCAAACGGGTTGATCCAAGACGGGATTGGAACTGTCACGCGTGTAGCCCGATGCCGCTTTTGACGCACTACCAAACCCGTTAGCGTTGGTCTGGATGTTTTGTGTCTGCTCGTAGCCCACGCTTGCGCTGAACGACGTCGTTGTAAACGCCGAAGCTGGCAATTCGACGCAATGGGAAAAGTTGTGGGTCTGATCAACGTTCAAAAGATTGAACACATTCGGCCCAACATTCACATGTTCCGAATACGGCACGAGAGAGACCGAAATCCGGTCTTTGAATTCAGGCACCAGCAACGTTTCGACAAACTTTACCGCAGCGGTGCGCAGCTTGTCGATCCGGCGTGTGGTGGTGCCGTTGATGTAATAGTACATCGAGCCCGACAGATCGAGCACGAGGGACACTTCAACAGCGCCGACACCCTGAACAGCCGTGGAATTCGCAATGGCTGTCAGCGTTTTAAAGTCGTTTTCACTGTTGTTGGCGTAAAGGATATTGTTCAGGTGGCGCATAAAGAAGGTATCAAGTTCATAACGACCCTTCACCGACACCTCGCGCCGTTTAAAGCCTTGTTCAATAATTGGCGGGCCATCCATGCTGTCTGCCAAGCCTGACTTGGCAAAGTAGTCTGCCACGACGCTTGCCGGATCCTGCGACTGGTCCAGATTGGCCGCCGCCAGCGTGGCGCGGTCTGTCACGCCTTGCAACGTGGCGCGGCGGGATTCAAAGCGCATCAGGTCGACGGCAATGCCGCCCCATACCATCATGATAAACAGCATCGGCATAAAGACGAGGAAAAGGTTGCCGTCCTCGGACCGTACAAGGTGCAAGAGCCAGCCGCGCAAACGGTTGGATCGCTGGCTATGGGACTGGCCTGTGTGTCGCATCGTATCTTCCCCTTCAGGTGCCGTTTGGCGCATGGCAGGTCTGAAAACCCATTCCGCCAACCCGACATAAACACGGAAGGGGTGGCGAAATTACGGCAGAACTGCGCCGTCAAACTGGCTAAACCGCCGATTTGCGCCGACAATCGCGGGCAATGATGTCGATTGTGTTGACACGCGCAACGCGATCACGCGCGCGGCAGGCGGTAAGCATGGTTGCGAACAAAGCTGCGTTAACTGTCTGTTGTGAAAGTAAGTGTTGTGTTGGGTTAGGGCTACGAATCGGTCTAGGCTTTCATCAGCCCCGTATTCACGCGGGTGGCCGTATGTCGGCGCAGTACAAGGATAGCATGATGGACCAGCAGACCCCTCCGGCAGAACCCGGCTTTCGCGAAAGCGTTGACATCATGTTTAATCGTGCTGTCAAACTGATGGACCTTAGCCCCGGGCTTGAGGAAAAAATCCGCATCTGCAACGCGACCTATGTGGTGCGGTTCGGTGTCCGCCTGCGCGGCGCGATCCATACCTTTACGGGCTACCGGTCGGTGCACTCTGAACACATGGAGCCTGTCAAAGGCGGCATCCGCTATGCCCTGAGCGTACACCAAGACGAGGTGGAGGCGCTGGCCGCGCTGATGACGTACAAATGTGCGCTGGTGGATGCGCCCTTTGGCGGGTCCAAGGGCGGATTGTGCATCGACCCGCGCGCCTGGGACGAGCATGAGCTGGAACAGATCACCCGCCGCTTTGCCTATGAGCTGATCAAGCGCGACCTGATCAACCCAGCCCAAAACGTCCCCGCCCCTGATATGGGCACGGGAGAGCGTGAAATGGCGTGGATCGCTGACCAGTATAAGCGGATGAATACGACCGATATTAACGGCTCTGCCTGCGTTACTGGCAAACCGATTAATGCGGGCGGTATTCAGGGCCGGACAGAGGCGACAGGCCGCGGCGTGCAATATGCCTTGCGTGAATTCTTTCGCCACCCAGAAGATATCGCCAAGGCAAACCTGTCAGGCAAACTGGCTGGCAAGCGCGTCATCGTGCAGGGTCTTGGCAATGTCGGCTACCACGCCGCGAAGTTCCTAAGCGAGGAAGACAATGCCATTGTCACCGGCATCATCGAACGTGACGGCTCGCTTTATGCCGAAGCCGGTCTGGATGTTGAGGATGTAAAGAAGTGGATCGCGACCCATGGCGGCGTGGCGAATTATCCGCACGCCACTCATGATGCCGACGGTGCAGCCTTGCTAGAACATGAGTGCGACATCCTGATCCCCGCCGCGTTGGAAGGGGTCATCAACATGACCAACGCTGACCGCATCAAGGCCCCGCTGATTATCGAGGCTGCGAATGGTCCCACCACCGCCGGTGCCGACGAGGTGCTGCGCAAGAAGGGTGTGGTGATCATCCCCGACATGTATGCCAACGCGGGCGGTGTGACGGTGTCCTATTTCGAATGGGTCAAAAACCTGTCCCACATCCGCTTTGGCCGCATGCAGCGCCGCGCAGAAGAGGCGCGTCACGAGTTGATCGTGGCAGAGCTGGAGCGTCTGGACGAGATGCTAGAGCATCGCTGGTCGATGACGCCGAACTTTAAGGAAAAGTACCTGCGCGGCGCGGACGAACTGGAACTGGTGCGTTCTGGCCTCGATGACACGATGCGGACGGCCTATCAGGCGATGCGCGACGTGTGGCATAGCCGGGATGACGTGCCCGATCTGCGCACAGCGGCGTATCTGGTGTCGATCCGCAAGGTTGCCGATAGCTATCGCGCAAAGGGTCTGTAAGTCCTAACGCGCTGGGCGCAAAGGTTTTATGCCTTTGCGCCCAGCTGCGGTATTGTTGTTCGTTTGGCGGAAAGTCGGAGCAGAGCAAACGCCGCCGTAGCGGTGTTAAGTCCAGTCGCCGCGCCCGGTACCGACGGCGTCGGCCACATTCGTGAAACCGTCGCGTTCCAGCAGTGCGTCCAGCCCTTTGGCGATGTCTTCGGCCAACCGGATGCCGCCATAGACCAGCGCCGTATAAAGCTGCACCGCACAGGCACCTGCGCGAATTTTGTCATAGGCCTGCTGCGCCGACCCAACGCCGCCGACACCGATGATCGGCAATGCGGTCAACCCGGCCAGATGCGCCAGCACCCGCGTCGATTTTTCGAACAAAGGCTGGCCTGACAACCCGCCAGCCTCTGCCTTGTGCGGGCCACGCAGATCGTTGCGATCCAGCGTCGTATTGGTGGCGATGATGCCCGCGATACCAGAGGCATTGGCGACTTCGGCGACCTCTGCCACTTCGTCTAGCGACAAGTCTGGCGCGATTTTCAGGAATACGGGCACGGGCCGCTTCAGCGCATCATTCGTCGCGACGACTCCGGCAAGTAGGGCGGCCAAAGCCGCTTTGCCCTGCAAATCGCGAAGTTTTTCCGTGTTAGGAGAAGAGACATTCACGGTCGCAAAGTCGATGTGATCCCCGCAAGCGGCCAGTACCTGCGCGAAATCGCCAGCGCGGTCGCCCGAGTCCTTGTTCGCGCCAAGGTTCAACCCGACGATGCCTTTGTGGCCCTTTAGACGCGCGGCAATCGCTTCCATTCCGTCGTTATTGAACCCGAACCGGTTGATCGCCGCCTGGTCTTGCGTCAGGCGAAACAGGCGCGGTTTGGCGTTGCCAGATTGCGGGCGGGGCGTTGCGGCACCCACCTCGATAAAGCCGAAACCGCAGCGCGACAGCGGCGCAAGGGCGGTGGCGTTTTTGTCGAACCCCGCAGCCAGACCGACAGGGTTCGGCATGGCGATGCCCGCAACCGTCGTCCGCAACCGCGGCGAGGTGATAGGCCCGCCGCTGGGGCCCAGACCCATATTAAGCGCCGTCAGGGCCAGCCCATGCGCGCGTTCGGGATCGAACTGTTGCAGAACCGTTAGGGCCAGATCATCCAGGTGGCGAAACATCACTTAGTCCAGTTCTGGAAATTGATGCACACCGTCCTTGATCGGCAGCGGCTTGGCCCAGTGCACGTCATCATCCAGCAAGGGACGATACAGGTGCGGGAACAGATCGCCGCCGCGCGACGGCTCCCACCGCAGATCGGTGCCAAGGGCGTCCGCATCGACCGCGATCAGCCACAGGCCCGCGACATCGGCGAAATGACGCGCTGCAGTCTCGGACGCTTGGGCAGCGGTCGAGAAGTGAATGAAACCATCGGCCAGATCCACGGGCGCACCCGCCGTCGATCCGTCCGCACGCAAGGCGTCCCATTCCGGGGCGCGAAAGATTTTATAGATCAGCATGGGCGTTAAATGACGCAGGGCAGGGGCAAAAGCAAGCGCAGGCCGGCGCTGGCAGGCGGCGCGCTGCACCAATCTGCCCGTTTTGCGGTCATTTGCCTAAATGCACCGCCTGACCCAACGGCAAGGAGCAGCCTGTCATGCGACCTTCATTTGACTCAAGTGCAGTCAGCGGCCAATCTTTGACCATCAAATTAAAAATGACAGGGACACGACATGAACTTTCGCATTCTGGGAACCTCTTGCGCGCTTGCGCTTTTGGCCGGGGCTGCCAGCGCTGATTACAGCCTGACCATCCTGCACACCAACGACTTTCATGACCGGTTCGAGCCGATCAGCAAATACGACGGCCCCTGCGCTGTTGAAGATAACACCGCTGGCGATTGCTTTGGCGGCTCTGCCCGTCTGGTGACAGCACTGGAAGAGGCGCGTGCCAAGACCAACAATTCGATTCTGGTGGATGGCGGCGACCAGTTCCAGGGCACGCTGTTTTACACGCAGTACAAAGGCACGATGACGGCCGAGTTCATGAACAAGCTTGGCTATGACGCGATGACCGTGGGCAACCACGAATTCGACGACGGCCCCGAAGTGCTGGGTGCCTTTGTCGATGCTGTCGATTTTCCGATCCTGATGTCGAACGCCGACGTCTCGGGCGAGGCGCTGCTGTCTGGCAAGATCGCCAAGTCCGCGATCATCGAGCGTGGCGGCGAAAAGATCGGCCTGATCGGCCTGACCCCGGTCAATACACCGGAAATCGCCAGCCCCGGTCCAAACGTCACCTTCACCCAGCCCGCCGATGCGGTGCAGGGCGAGGTCGACAAGCTGACAGCGGAAGGCGTGAACAAGATCATCGTGCTGTCCCACTCTGGCTACATGGTTGACCAAGACGTCGCGGCAAACACCACCGGCGTTGATGTGATCGTCGGCGGCCACGACAACACGCTGCTGGGCGATATGGAGGGGGCCAAGGGCAAATACCCCACCATGGTTGGCGACACCGCGATCGTGCAGGCCTATGCCTACGGCAAATACCTAGGCGAGCTGAACGTGACCTTTGACGACGCTGGCGTCATCACCGAAGCCTCTGGTCAGCCGCTGGTCATGGACGGCGCTGTCGCCGAAGACCAGCCGACCGTGGACCGGATCGCTGAACTGGCCGCACCGCTAGAAGCGATCCGTTCTCAGGTTGTGGGTGACGCGGCCGAGGCGATCGAGGGCAACCGCGATGTGTGCCGCGAGATGGAGTGTTCCGGCGGTAACCTGATTTCCGATGCCATGCTGGCCCGCGTGGCCGATCAAGGCATTCAGGTCGCGATCTCGAACTCTGGCGGTATTCGCGCCAGCATCGATGCGGGCGAAGTCACCAAGGGCGAAGTCCTGACGGTGCTGCCGTTCCAGAACACCTTGTCCACCTTCGAAGTCACCGGCGCGGTTCTGGTCGAAGCGCTTGAAAACGGCGTCAGCAAAGTTGGCGAAGGCGATGGCCGCTTCCCCCAAGTCGCTGGCATCACCTTTGACGTGACCGCCGCAAACGAGGCAGGCAGCCGCGTGTCCAACGTCATGGTCGGCGACGCGCCGCTTGATCCGGCTGCGACCTACGGCGTTGTGTCCAACAACTTCGTGCGTAACGGCGGCGACGGCTATGCGATGTTCAAGACTGCCGATAACGCCTACGACTTCGGCCCCGATCTGGCTGATGTCGTGGCGGATTACATCGCAGAGGTCGGCAGCTACACGCCGTACACCGATGGCCGCATCAACATGAACTGACGATATTGCACCGCCCCGGACGTGTTCCGGGGCGGTGCACCTTGATACCCGAAAAATCTTCCTCGAAGATTTTCCCCCGCTTAAAGCTTTTCGTACGAAACGTTTTTGCCGCTGACCGCCGCGCACATTTGCCTGCATCTGGTCAGCTGCCGCGATCCACCCTATGTCTTTGGGATGTGTGGACGCATGGCAATTACCCTACCTCATGACGCGGTGGCGCAGGTGTTTTCTGCTGTGCCCGCAAATGATTTGCCCGATACACCCAATTACAACGTCTGCCCGACGGTGCCGGTGCATGTCGTCACATCGGATCAGGGCAGCCGGCGGCTGCGCGCCATGCGATGGGGATTCGTGCCGCAGTGGTACGACACGCCCACGAAAGGGCCGCTGCTGATCAATGCCCGCTCTGAAACGATTGCTGAAAAGCCTGCCTTTCGCGCCGCTGTCCGCGCGCGGCGCTGCCTGATCATAGCCAGCGGTTTTTATGAATGGAAACGAGAGGCGGGGCAGGTGCCGCAACCTTGGTTCATTGACCGCAGTGACGGCGCGCCCATGGCAATGGCCGGAATTTGGCAGGCGTGGGATAAGGGCGATGCGCCCCTTGTGTCCTGCGCTGTTGTGACCTGCACTGCCAATGCGGCAATGGCCCCTATTCACGACCGTTTGCCGGTGATCCTAAAGCCCGATGACTGGCCGCTTTGGTTAGGGGAAGCAGGGCACGGCGCGGCGGTTTTAATGCGGCCCGCGCCAGATGACGTGCTACGTTTTACGAAAGTATCGCGTCAGGTGAATTCAAACCGAGCCAGCGGCCCGGATTTGATCACGCCAGTAAGCTAATTTACGGTTAGTAGCTATCGGGCGCAGTTCCGGATCTCACAGACGCATTCGCTAATCTGTAAGTTTGACGGTCTCTTGTGTAAGTTGAGTTGTAGATCGACACCGACGATGAAATCCAGATCCACGAACCGTGCCGCAAGTCGGTTTGCTTTGTCGTGCGACCGTAAGCGTCTGTGTAGTAAAAGGTGACGTATTGGCCCGTTTGGTTATAGATCGCCACGGACTGACCACTGCAGATATAGTGGATGTCCGGCACATAGCCATAAGGTTCGATCCGCATGATCTTGGTGACACTACCGCAATCACCGGCTGCCGCCGCTAGGGGGGCCAGCAGGGCGAAGATAGTCAGGCACGAATTCATTAGCAGTTTGCACATTGGCACGTCCTCCGGTCGGATCACCACAATTGTTAAGAAGGTCTTGCTGCAAAAAAGTGGCGCGACTAAGGCGAAATGATGCACGAAAATGGGCTTGCACCTGCGCGTGGGGCAGGGCTATACCCAAACCTGCAAAGCGCGCGGGCGTTGTGTAATGGTTAAGACCTCAGTTTTCCAAACTGAAGATACGGGTTCGATTCCCGTCGCCCGCTCCATGCTCCCCCCTTATGTTGATCAGTGGATGGTGTGCCGCTTTGGCATTTGTGTAGCAGCGCCTTTCGCTTGTGCCCCGGCTGTCACAGTTTTATGTGCGATGCAGCTTAAGCAGGATGAATGATATGGCCGATGCGCCCCCAGTCACCGACGCAGAACGCGCCAAATCAAAAAACATGGGCGCGCTGCGCCAGCTTTGGCCGTTTCTTGCGCCCTATCGCCGCCTGATGGCGTTGGCGCTGGGCGCGCTAACGTTGACGGCTTGTGTATCGTTGATATTGCCGCTGGCGGTGCGCCGGGTTGTGGATAACTTCGACGTGCAAGCGGGCCAGTTGCTGGACCGTTACTTTGCCGCCGCCCTTGGTATCGCGGCGCTGCTCGCTGTGGGCACGGCCCTGCGCTATTACCTTGTGACGCGCCTTGGCGAACGGGTCGTCGCCGACATCCGCACTGCTGTCTTTGACCGCATGATCGGGATGTCGCCCGCGTTTTTCGAAAATATCATGACCGGTGAAGTGCTGTCGCGCATCACCACCGACACAACGCTGATCCTGTCCGTGATCGGCAGTTCGGTCAGCATCGCCCTGCGCAACTTTTTGATTTTTATCGGTGGTCTGATTCTGCTGATGATCACGTCGTTCAAACTGACAGCGCTGGTGCTGCTCTTGGTGCCTGCCGTTATCGTGCCAATCGTGGTGCTGGGCCGCCGCCTGCGCGTGCTGAGCCGTGAAAACCAAGACTGGATAGCCCAGTCGTCCGGCAACGCGTCAGAGGCGCTTTTGTCCGTGCAGACCGTGCAGGCCTTCACCCACGAGGACCTGAGCCGTAAAAAGTTCTGGACCGTGACCGAGAAAAGCTTTGACGCCGCCCGCACCCGCATCGCGGTCCGCGCTTGGATGACGGCCATCGTGATTTTCCTGATCTTTGCTGGCGTTGTCGGCGTGATGTGGATCGGGGCCCATGACGTGCGCGCTGGCACCATGACCGTCGGCGAACTGGTGCAATTCGTAATCTATGCTGTGATGGTCGCCGGGGCCGTCGGGGCCCTGACCGAAGTCTGGGGCGAATTGCAACGCGCCGCTGGTGCAACCGAACGTCTGGTTGAACTGCTGAATGCCGACGACGCCGTGCGCGATCCGGTTGCGCCCGTCGCTGTGCCCGATGTGGCCAAAGGGCAGATCAGCTTTGACGATGTTACCTTCCGCTATCCTTCGCGTCTGGGCGTTGCGGCCCTTGATCATGTGAACCTGACCGTACAGCCGGGCGAAACGATCGCGCTGGTTGGCCCGTCCGGGGCGGGCAAGACGACGATCATCCAATTGCTGCAGCGGTTTTATGACCCGACCGAAGGCGCGATCCGTCTGGACGGTGTCGATCTGCGCGATATGAAACGCGCTGATTTCCGCAAAATGATCGCGCTCGTGCCGCAAGATCCGGTCGTCTTTGGCGACACCGCGCGGGAAAACATCCGCTTTGGCCGCCCCGATGCGACCGACGCACAGGTAGAGGCAGCTGCAAAGGCGGCTGCCGCGCATGATTTCCTGATGGCGCTGCCTGACGGCTACGACAGCTATGTCGGAGAGCGCGGCGTGATGCTGTCTGGCGGTCAAAAGCAGCGGATCGCCATCGCCCGCGCGATTCTGCGCGACGCGCCAATCTTGCTGCTGGACGAAGCGACCAGCGCGCTGGATGCGCAAAGCGAAAGGCTGGTACAGGCCGCCGTCGATGATCTGGCCAAAAGCCGCACCACACTGATCGTGGCGCACCGTCTTGCGACCGTGAAAAAGGCAAATCGCATCGTCGTTTTTGACGGCGGACGCATTGTGGCCACCGGCACGCACGACGAATTAGTCGCCGAAGGCGGGCTATACGCGCAGCTGGCGCGCCTGCAATTTACCGACGGTATCGCTGCAGAATAGGAAATATCGTGGCGTCAGTCTTGCGACGCTGCGCCTTTTCCGTTCAGTGTTGGCAGGTAATAACAGGCCGTTGAGCGGCCGAAGACGTTCTGGGAGGGACATCATGGGATATGCAGGCCGGGCCGACGCCGCAGCCATCGAAGCGGAAACACCCTGGGCCAATCGTGACGTACCCGTCACGACGTTCGCGCAACTGACGCAAACGGCTGGGAAATTTCCAGATCGCCCTGCGGTCACGTTCCAGCTGGAATCGGGCCCCAAAGACCCAGCAGAGACGCTGACGTGGTCGCAACTGCTGGACCGCACCGTGCAGAGCGCGAACCTGTTTCGCAGCCTTGGCATCCGCGAAGGCGACGTGGTCGCCTTTATGCTGCCGAACTGCACCGAAGCCGTCCTGACCTATCTGGGCGGGCAGATTGCGGGCATCGTAAACCCGATCAACCCGCTGCTGGAACCCGAACAGATCGCCGCGATCCTGCGCGAAACCGGGGCCAAAGTGTTGGTCACGATGAAATCCTTCCCTAAATCCGACGTCGCGCAAAAAGCGGCTGCCGCCGTGGCGCTGGCGCCGAATGTGGGCCACGTGATCGAGGTTGACCTGCTCCGCTATCTGACCGGCGCAAAAAAGCTGATCGTGCCGTGGATCCGCCCCAAGAACGTGGCGAACCACAAAGCCAAGATCATGGATTTCGACAAATCCGTGAAAAAGCAGCCGACATCGCTGCAATTCATCGACAGCCCGACCGACCGCGTCGCCGCCTATTTCCACACCGGCGGCACGACAGGCATGCCCAAGGTCGTGCAGCATCTGTATTCCGGTATCATCTACAACAACTTCCTTGGCGCGCGCCTGCTGTTCACCGAACACGACGTTCAGATTTGCCCGCTGCCGCTTTTCCACGTGTTTGCGACCATCGTGTCGCTGGGATCCTCGCTAGGCTCTGGCGCGCATGTCGTGTTTCCGACGCCGCAGGGGTATCGCGGGGCAGGGGTGTTCGACAATTTCTGGAAGCTGATCGAGCGTTACAAGGTCACCTTTGTTATCACCGTGCCAACTGCGATGTCGGCCCTGATGCAGCGCCCGGTCAACGCCGATATCTCTTCGCTGAAACTTGTGTTCTGCGGCTCTGCACCGTTGCCGCTCGAACTCTATCGCCGCTTTGAAGAGGCCGCAGGCGTCACGATCTGCGAAGGCTACGGTCTGACAGAGGCGACTTGCCTCGTGTCGATCAACCCGCCGCATGGTGAAAAGAAGGTCGGCTCGATCGGCATTCCGTTCCCCTATACCCGCGTCAAGATCATGGACGTCGAAAGCCATGTTGAATGCGGCCCCGATCAGATTGGCGAAATCTGCGTGTCCTCGCCCGGTATTTTCAACGGAAATACCTACACAGAGGCCGACAAGAACAAGAACCTTTACTATGCGGGCGACGATCACGCTGCGCAGTTCCTGCGGACTGGCGATCTGGGCCGCGTCGACGAAGACGGTTACGTCTGGATCACAGGCCGCGCCAAGGACCTGATCATTCGCGGCGGCCACAACATCGATCCCGCCGAGATTGAAGAAGCGCTGGCGGGCCATGACGCCATCGCCTTTGCTGGCGCTATCGGTCAGCCCGATGCCCACGCAGGCGAGCTGCCATGCGTTTATGTCGAACTCGTCAGCGGTGCCAAGATCACCGAGGCAGAGCTGCTGGAGTATGCCAAGGCGCACATTCATGAACGCGCCGCACACCCCAAGCATCTGGAAATCTTGGACGCGCTGCCAAAAACTGCCGTCGGCAAGATCTTCAAGCCGGATCTGCGCAAAAAGGCCATCGCCCGCGTTTATGACAAAGCGCTCAAGGACGAAGGCGTCGCCGCCCATGTGGAAACGGTGACCGAGGACAAAAAGCTCGGCCTCGTCGCCCACATCGCGGGCACGGCCACCACCGAGGAGATTTCGGCGGTCCTGTCGCACTACACCGTCGCTTGGAACCAAGCGAATTAACGGGGGCCAGCCGCACCTCCACTTGGCTCAATAAACTCCCGCCGGAGGCATCACACGATGCCTTCGGCGCTTTGCTATCTGCCACGCGCCAAGCCGCCGATACAGTCCAATCCCCCTTGCTTGCGGTCCGCGCAGCATCGATGATCGCGTCATACCGCTTGGAAAGGCCGCCCTATGCTTTGGTTCGCGATTGCCTGTCAGATGGGCCTCTGCACCGACCGCAGACCGCCCCCGACGGCAGAGCCCTACATGATCGTAAACGACGGCGGCGGTCAGTTGATCAGCGCCGAGGCGGATCGCGCCGACTTGCTGGCTTGGGGTGGCAGGGTAGAGGTGCGTGGCTTTTGCCGCTCGGCCTGTGTGATTTTCACGACCTTGCCAAACGCCTGTGTCGGACCCGCCGCGACGATCGGCTTTCATGGATCGAATGTGAACAAGGGGCCCATCGGCAATCAACAGATGGCGCGCTATCTGCGCGGTGCGGCAAAGCGCAAATTTCTGGCGGAATGGCAGTTCATTCCCCCAACTGAAATCCACAAGATCACAGCCCGCCGCTACGCCGCGCTTGATCCGCAGATCAAGCTTTGTGACAATTAATGCACGAACCGCCTAAAACGTCGGCGGCGTGCAGGCGCTGATGACTTCGCAGACCTGATCGCTGGCGTTGCGAAATCGGTGGGGCAGGCGGCTGTCGAAGATATATCCGTCGCCGGGCACCAGCACGGACACTTCGCCGTTCACTGTGACCTCGATTTGCCCCTTTACGACAATGCCAGCCTCTTCGCCGGTATGGCTTAGAAACTCTGGCCCCGTGTCCGCGCCGGGCGGATAGGATTCGTGCAGCAATTGCAGCGCGTGTTCCGATGCCCGGCCCAATTGGCGCAGCGATACATGGGGGCGCGGATCGGCGTCTTGCGGCGCGATTTCATGAAACTCATGCGCCTTGAAAAAGTATGCTGGCTTGTCCTCAGCCACCGCAGGGGGCGTAAAAAAGTCCGCCATACTGATCGGGATCGCATCCAACAAAGACTTGAGCGACGCGACAGACGGCGATGTCTTGTTCTTTTCAATCAGACTGATGGTACCATTCGTCAGCCCCGCCCGCGTGGCCAGTTCACGCTGTGACAGCCCATGTTCTTCGCGCAGGCTGCGCAGCCGCTCTCCGATGTCCAACGCCTGTCTCCCTTTCGGTTGCCGCCCGTGCATGTGCTGGGTGCAGGAAATATTAAGGGGCGTTGCGCGGCAAAGTTTCAAGCGAAATCAACGAAAGGTCGTTGCACGACAAAAGGTGACGCAAAATGGAACGAAAACTCCGTTTGACAATTATATTAAACACGAGGCAATGATTTATTATACACCCCTTGGCCCGCAAAGGACCGCGCGCATGACCCAGAAAAGCAAGACATCTAAGACCAAGATCAAACCTGCGACCGCTGCAGCCGAGGCACCGCGCACCCCCCTGACTGTCGTGCCTGATCTGCCCATTGAACAGCAGTCGAACGCCGCCCTTCTGCGCCGCCGTACGCAGGCCGTGCCCCGCGGCGTTGCCTCTGCCACGCCGATCTTTGCCAGCTACGCCGAAAACGCAGAGCTGTGGGACGTCGAGGGTAACCGCTTTATCGACTTTGTCGGCGGTATTGCTGTGCTGAACACCGGCCATCGCCACCCGCGCGTTGTCGCCGCCGCCAAGGCGCAAGAAGACCTGTATACGCACACTTCTTTTCAGGTGGTGCAGTATGAACCCTATGTTGCGCTGGCCGAACGCCTGAACGCGCTGGCCCCCGGCGATCACCCGAAAAAGACGCTGCTGGTCACAACTGGCGCTGAGGCTGTGGAAAACGCGGTCAAGATCGCCCGCGCCGCCACGGGCCGCCCTGGCGTTATCGCTTTCACCGGCAGCTATCATGGCCGCACCCTGCTGACGCTGGGCCTAACCGGCAAGATCAGCCCCTACAAAAAAGACGTCGGCCCGTTCCCGTCTGACATCTACCGCGCACCGTTCCCGAACGCCCGCGACGGTATTTCGGTGCAGGACGCCCTGACCGCGCTGAACAACCTGATGCTGACCGACGCGCAGCCAGAACGCATCGCCGCGATCATTATCGAGCCTGTGCTGGGCGAGGGGGGCTATACCCCTGTTCCGTTCGAAATGATGCAAGCCTTGCGCGCCCTGTGCGACAAGCACGGTATCATGTTGATCGCGGACGAGATTCAGGCGGGCTTTGGCCGGACTGGCAAATGGTTTGCGATTGAACACTCTGGCGTCGTGCCTGACCTGATCACCGTCGCGAAATCCATGGCGGGCGGCTATCCGATCGCTGGCGTCATTGGCCGCGCCGATGTGATGGACGCGATGATCCCCGGCGGCCTTGGCGGCACCTACGGCGGCAACCCTGTTGCCTGCGCCGCAGCGCTGGCCGCGATTGACGTCATCGAAGAGGAAGGCCTTCTCGCGCGTTCGACCGAAATCGGCGACCACTTCAAGGCGCGCTTTGCCGAAATCGGCGCCCGCGCCGCGCCCTTCCGTCTGTGGGACATCCGCGGCCTTGGCGGCATGGTTGCCGTTGAATTCGTGACCGACTTCTCGACTGCTGCACCCGATGCCGACCTGACAAAGCGCGTTGTCGCGCACGCCTTGCAGCGTGGCCTGATCCTTCTGTCCTGCGGCCTGCATGGCAACGCCCTGCGGATCATGGTGCCGCTGACGGCGTCTGATGCGGTGATCGACGAAGGTCTCGCGATCTTTGAGGCCGCCCTGACCGCTGCCGTGGCCGAGCAGCAGCAGGCCTAAATATCTAAAAAACAATGAAATGGCGGACCTTTCGGTTCGCCATTTTTTGCCACCAAATTTGCCTTGCAGGGGACGCCGTTCCTTTTTCGTACGCGACCTGTTAGACATACGGCCTCCCGGATTTTCCCGGCCCTCAGGAAGAAATAGAAATGACTCCCTTCGCAATCGCCGGTGTTCAGATGTACGTGAACCCGCTTCATTCCAACGTGGATGGCATGATCCAGCGCCTTGATGTGCTGATGCTGCGCTTTCCGTGGACCCAAATGGTGCTGTTTTCGGAACTCGCGCCATTCGGCCCGCTGGATAAGTTCGCGCAAGAGCCGCAGAACGAAACTCTTGATCGGTTTTGCGAAGCCGCGCGCAAGCACAAGGTCTGGCTGATCCCCGGCTCGATGTTCATCCGCCACGCGGACGGGCGCATTCTGAACACGTCCTTTGTGATCGACCCCGACGGCAATATCGTCAAACGCTACGCCAAGATGTTCCCATTCCGCCCCTACGAGGCTGGCATCGCCGCAGGCACCGAATTTTGCGTCTTTGACGTGCCGGATGTGGGCCGGTTTGGCCTGTCGATTTGCTATGACATGTGGTTCCCCGAAACGACCCGCCAGCTGACCGCCCAAGGGGTCGAGGTGCTGTTGCACCCTGTGCTGACCGGAACCACCGACCGCGACGCAGAGCTGGCCATCGCGCGCGCCACGGCGGCGCAATTCCAGTGCTACGTCATCGACGTGAACGGTCTGGGATCGGGCGGCATCGGGCGGTCGTGCGTCGTCGATCCGACGTCCATGGTGCTGCACCAAAGCCAAGGTCAAGAGGACATGTTCCCGATTGAAATCGATCTGGATATGGTCCGCCGCCAGCGCGAAACTGGCATGAAGGGTCTGGGGCAAGTCCTGAAATCCTTCCGTGACCGGGACGTCGATTTCTCTGTCTATGATCGCACCAGCGGCGTGGACAGCTTCCTTAACACCTTGGGGCCATTGGCAATTCCACACCAAGGCACACGCGCCGGTCTGATGGTCGACGTGCCAGGAGAGGCCGAGATGGAGATCGAATATAAAACTCCGACGGGCACTGTTGCAGTCCCGCCAATCGTCCCCCACACTGACGTTATCTAACGCCACCTTGGCGACTGGCCCGGGTTTCACCGGACCAGTCCGCCCAATCGGCGTCCCGCGTAACAATACCGAGGACCGACCGTAATGCATTCCGTGACCGACTATTATTCTGCGACCCAGTTGCGTGCCGACCGTTGGAGCGAATTGCGAGAAGTCACAGCGCAACTGGCCCGCGAGGCACCAGCAAAGATCGACCCGACGCTGCGCAGCCAAGCCTCTGAACTGTTCGATGGCTTGGCCGAGATCGAGGCCTATTGGGCCTTTCCCGGCATGCAGGTGTTCGACCACATGCGCCGCCAGTTCGAGCATAACAGCTTTACCGAACTGTCCTACAGCGTCCACCGCGTCGCCCGCGCCCTGACCACCGGTGCATACCGCCGCCGCCACATTCCGCTGGACCACGACAGCGACGACCGTGAAGAGCACGACGACGAGGCGCTGCTGTCCCCCGAAGTGCGCGCCATGACCAAGCCCTATTTCGAGGTGCTGATCGTGGACGAGGTGTCCGACGCGCAGGAACACTGGCTCAAGGCCAATGTCCACGCCATGCGCCGCGCCGAAGATCCGTTTATCTACGAGGCTTTGGTTGTCCCATCGGTCGAGGATGCGCTGATCGCGGTGCTGTTTAACCATAACATTCAGGCCATCGTGGTGCGCCCCGGCGTGACGCTGCGGTCCAAGTCCGACCACCCCATTCTGGCGCGTTTTCTTGAAGGCGTTGCTGGCACCGACAAGCTGAACGACCTGCAAACCAAGGATTATGGCCCCGCCCTGTGCCGCCTGATCGATGACGTGCGGCCAGAACTGGACGCTTATTTGGTGACGGAACGGTCGGTCGAGGATATCGCCGGCACCGAACTCGGCATCTGCCGCCGTGTTTTCTATAACCAAGAAGACTTCATGGAACTGCACCTGAACATCCTGCGCGGTGTGCAGTCGCGCTATAAAACGCCTTTCTTTACGGCTTTGGTTAACTATTCCAAGCAGCCGACAGGCGTCTTTCACGCCATGCCGATTTCACGCGGCAAGTCGATTACGCGCAGCCATTGGATTCAGGATATGGGTGCGTTTTATGGGCCCAATATCTTCCTTGCCGAAACCTCTGCCACATCGGGCGGGCTGGATTCCCTGCTGGAACCGCACGGCCCGATCAAAGAGGCGCAGGAACTGGCGTCGCGCGCTTTTGGGTCCAAGCAGACGTTTTTCGCGACTAACGGCACCTCGACCTGCAATAAGATCGTCGTGCAAGCCCTTGTTCGACCAGGAGATATCGTTCTGGTCGACCGCGACTGCCACAAGTCGCATCACTACGGCATGGTGCTGGCGGGTGCGCAGGTTTGCTACCTCGATAGCTATCCGCTGAACGAATATTCGATGTATGGCGCTGTGCCGCTGCGCGAGATGAAGCAGCAGCTGCTGGACCTCAAGGCCGCTGGCAAGCTGGACCGCGTGCGGATGCTGCTGCTGACGAACTGCACCTTTGACGGTATCGTCTATAACGTCGACCGCGTGATGGAAGAGTGTCTGGCCATCAAGCCCGACCTGATTTTCCTGTGGGACGAGGCATGGTTCGCCTTTGCCCGCTTTAACCCGACTTATCGCAAGCGTACCGCGATGCGGACCGCTAATAAAATGCGCGCGCGGTTTAAGACCGAAGAGCACGCCGAGGCCTATGCCGCGCAGCAGGAAATGCTCAAAGGGGCCGACACCGAAACCATCCTGAATACCCGGTTGATCGCCCCGCCAACGGCACGCATCCGCGTCTATGCCACGCAATCGACGCATAAAACGCTGACATCGCTGCGGCAGGGATCGATGATCCACGTCAACGATCAGGACTTCAAAGGCGAGGTCGAACAGGCCTTCCACGAAGCCTATATGACGCACACGTCAACATCGCCGAATTATCAAATCATCGCCTCCCTTGATGTGGGCCGCCGCCAAGTCGAACTTGAAGGGTTCGAATTTGTGCAGCGCCAGCTAGAAGCGGCCATGTCGATGCGCCGCGCCATATCTACGCATCCGCTGCTTAAGAAATACTTTAAGGTGCTCAGCCTCGCGGAGATGATCCCGTCCGAATACCGCGAAAGCGGGACCGAGAGCTATTACGATCCCGACCGCGGTTGGATCGACATGCTAGAGGCGTGGGAGGACGACGAATTCGTCCTTGATGCCACTCGCGTGACGCTGGGCGTTGGCGGCACGGGCTGGGATGGCGATACCTTTAAGACGCAGATCTTGATGGATAAATACGGCATCCAGATCAACAAAACCTCGCGCAATTCGGTGCTGTTCATGACGAACATCGGCACCACGCGGTCCAGCGTCGCCTATCTGATCGAAGTGCTGGTCGAAATTGCCCGCGGACTGGATGACCTGCTGGATGACGCGTCAAAGATGGAGCGTCTGGGCTTTGAGCGCCGCGTCGCCAACCTGACGGAAAAGTATCCGCCGCTGCCCGATTTCAGCCGCTTCCACGATGCTTTCCGCGCCGACAATGTCACGTCAGAGGGCGATATACGCACGGCCTATTACATGGCCTATGACGAAAATAACTGCGATTACATGGACCTAGACGGATCGCTTCAGCACGCCCTAGACGCGGGCGAAGAGGTCGTCAGCGCCAGTTTCATCATCCCTTACCCACCCGGCTTTCCGATTCTCGTGCCGGGGCAGGTGATTTCGTCTGAAATCCTCGCCTTCATGCGCGCCTTGGACGTGAACGAAATCCATGGCTACCGCGCCGACCTTGGCCTGCGCGTCTTCACACCCGAAGCCTTGGCCGCCCAAACGCCGCAAAAACGACTGACAGCAGCGAAGAAGCTGACATCAAATAAAACCGCCGCAGAATAACAAAGGACGATTCATGACCACGACAGTTCTCAAGAATATCTCCGAAATTCGCCGGTTCTTTCACCGCAACGAAGAGCCCGTCTACTTTATCTCTGCGACCAACTTTAACCTGCTCGGCCTTGATGAGTGGGTGAAAAACTTCAAATATATCTGCTACATCGACTGTTACGGTGGCAAGCACCCCAACGTGTTCTGCCCGTCCGAACAGCCCCACGCAGAATTCCAGTCCATTGAGGACATCAACAACTATCTGCTACAGCACAAAGAGGTCATCGACTTCATTAAGCGCCGCGGCGGCAAGCCCAAGTTTGTGTTCCTGATGTTCGACGAGGAAACCGAACGCCTGTCCAAGGAACTGGGTGCCGACGTCTGGTTCCCCAAGGCCAAGCTGCGTCAATCGCTGGATAACAAGATCGAAACTGTGCGTATCGGTAACAAGGCGGGCGTCCCGTCGGTGCCGAACACGCTGGCAGAGGTCAAATCCTACGAGGAGCTGCGCCGGATCACCGAAAAGGCCGGGATCGGTCACGATCTGGTTCTGCAATCGGCCTTTGGCGATAGCGGGCACACCACGTTCTTTATCAAATCCGAAGAGGATTTCCGCCGCCACGAGCATGAGATCGTCGGCGAGGGCGAGATCAAGATCATGAAACGGATCGACTGCCGTGGCTCTGCGATCGAGGCTTGCGCCACGTCCCAAGGCACGATCGTTGGCCCGTTGATGACGGAACTTGTCGGTTTCAAAGACCTGACGCCGTATCGCGGCGGCTGGTGTGGTAACGAAATTCTGGCCACAGCCTTTCCGCCCAAGGTGCGTCAGCAAGCGCGCGACATGACCTTTAAGTTCGGCGAACAGCTGCGCAAAGAAGGCTATCGCGGCTACTTCGAACTCGACTTCCTGATCGACAAAAAGACGGGCGATCTGTGGCTGGGGGAATTGAACCCACGCATCACGGGCTGCTCCTCCATGACGAACCACGCCGCGTTTGCGCATGCCGACGCGCCGCTGTTCCTGTTCCACCTGCTGGAATTCAGCCGCAAAAAGTTCCAGCTGGATGTGGACGAGCTGAACAACCGCTGGGCCAACCCGGACATGATCGACAGCTGGTCGCAGATGGTGATCAAGCACACGGCTGATACGGTCGATATCTGCACCGAGGCGCCTGAGACTGGCATCTACAAAATGCTGGAAGACGGCCGCGTTGTTTATGACCGCTTCGACTATCACCGCCGCGCGGTGGAATCGGAAAACGAGGCGTTCTTTCTGCGCATCCTGCAGCCCGGCGATTACCGCTATGAAGGTGCCGACATCGGCATCCTTGTGACGCGCGGACGGTCCATGACGAAGTCGTTCCAGCTGAACGACCGCGCCGCCAAGTGGATCCACGGCATTAAGAAGTGCGTCTCGGGCAAGCCGCTTCCCGTCGCGTCCGCAGGGCCAGCGCTGGCAGAACCTGCCTTCAAGATCATGTAAATGCTCTGGCGCGCGCTATCAGAAGAACAGCCCGGTCCCCGGTGGGCCGGGCTGTTCGCCGAATACTGGCCCGCCTACCGCAAGTGGTGGTTGCGGGACGGCGAAAGCGCGCGCCCGACCTATCTGGAATGTCACCGCGCCTTGGCATCCAACATGCCAGAGCTGGTGCCACTTTACGATTCCCTGTGCGAATTGGCTGGCGGCGGCGATATGGCCGCCCGTTTCTTGTCCTTTTACAACCCGCCACCTTATCTCAGCGGGTGCAGTCAAGCGATCTGGCCCGGCACAGAACCCGTGCTGGTGCGCAACTACGACTACAACCCGAACGCCTTTGACAGCCTGATCCTGAACACCAATTGGAACGGCCGCCGCGTTATGGGCATCAGCGACGGGCTTTGGGGCCTTGTCGACGGGATCAACGACGCGGGGCTGGCGATCTCGCTGACCTTTGGTGGTCGGCGCATCGTGGGGCAGGGGTTCGGCGTGCCGCTGATCCTGCGCTATATCCTGCAAACCTGCACCACCACAGAAGAGGCGGGCGAGGTGCTGATGCGTATCCCGACCCATATGTCCTACAACGTCACGGTGCTGGACGAGCACCGCAACTATCTGACGGCGATGATGGGCCCGGACCGCAAGACGCTGCTGACCCGCAACGCCGTCGCGACCAACCACCAAGAACAGGTCGAATGGGTCAGCCACGCCCGCTTTACCGCCACGGTCGAACGCGAACGGTTCTTGCTGCACCGCCTGACCCTGCACCGCGACCCGCAGGATGTGTTCATCGACGCCTTCCTGAAACCGCCGCTCTACTCCACCGCTTTCGCGCAAGGCTTTGGCACGCTTTACACCACCGTCTACCGCCCAAGGCTACGCGAGATGGAAGTCCGCTGGCCCGGCACCGTTTGGCCCATGTCGATGCATCATTTCCAAGATAGCGCCCGCCGCGTCGCAATCCCCGGCGTCGCATAACAGCCCCTTTGGCATTCATCTTGCCAAAAATACTCAAAATCAGTGCCCGCCCGCAGTTGGGCAGATGCCCAACGCACTGCCAATCCAAACCTTACAAATCTGTATAGCGCGCGTCAGGCAATCGTCAGGGCAGGGGTGCATCTAAGGTTCATCAAGACGCAACCAAAGGATGCTGCCCATGACCCCCTCGATCCGCCGCTCTGCTGCCGCGCTGACGATGTTTGCCGCTTTGGCCGGCTCCACCGCCATGACACTCGCCCCGACCGCCGCGCTGGCTGTTCCCGCTGGCGGCTATGGGGATCTGGTCGAAACCCTGTCCCCCGCCGTGGTCTTTATCGAAGTGACGGAAAAGGCGCAGGACGCGCAGTCGCTGGCCGACGCCTTGCCGCCCGGCTTTCCCCGTGAAGAGCTAGAGCGCCGCTTTGGCCCCATGTTCCAGACTCCGCAAGGCGGCCAGGCAGAGCCGATGCACGCGCTGGGGTCCGGTTTTATCGTGTCCAAGGACGGCTATATCGTCACCAACAACCACGTTGTTGACGGTGCCCAGACGGTCAAGGTCACGCTGAGCGACGATAAGGAATACGATGCCGAGGTGATCGGCGTGGACACCTTGACCGATATCGCGCTGATCAAGATCGACACCGGCTCCGACCTGCCAATCGTGCCTTGGGGCGACAGCAATACCGTGCGCCCGGGCGACGAAGCGCTGGCCATCGGTAACCCCTTTGGGCTTGGTGGCACCGTGACCTCTGGCATCGTGTCCGCCGTGTCCCGCGACATCCACTCTGGCCCCTATGACGACTACATCCAGACCGATGCCGCGATCAACAAGGGCAACTCTGGCGGTCCGCTGTTCAACGCGGATGGTGAAGTTATCGGCGTGAACACGATGATTTTCAGCCCCGGCGGCGGGTCCGTGGGTATCGGGTTCGCCGTGCCATCTGATCTGGTGCAAAAAGTCGTCGCCGATCTGCAAGATGACGGCACCATCGCGCGTGGCTGGCTGGGCGTTCAGATTAAGCCAATGACAGAGGAAATCGCCTCTGTGCTGGGGTATGACAGTCCCAAAGGGGCCGTGATTGAAGACGTTTCTGCAGACAGCCCCGCCGCAAAATCTGGCCTGAAGAACGGCGATATCATCCTGACCTTCGCGGGCAAAGACATCGCGGATATCGGCGATCTGACCCGCGCTGTGGCTGACGTGACCCCCGGCACCGACACCGTTGCGACGGTTTGGCGCCAAGGGCGCGAGATGTCGATTGACGTGACCGTCGGCGATCTGGCGAAAAAAGCCGCCTAAGGCGACCCTATAGGCACGGCCCGATGCACCGGGCTGCTGTCCTTGGCTCTGGTTGATGCGCCAGCTGAGCCTTGGCCCCGCCGTTCCTGCCTTGGGACGCGCGGGGCCTTTTTCTTGCCAAGCGGGCGCGCACGCCCCATCTGTCAAAGGATTAGGCATGACGCATGGAAACACGATGAAGATACTCGTGGTCGAAGACGACCGGACGACTGGCCAATACATCACGCGCGGTCTGCGCGAAGAGGGGCATACGGTCGACTTGGTGGAAAATGGCCGCGACGGCTTGGTGCAGGCCACAAGCGCAGAGCATGACGTGATGATCATCGACCGGATGCTGCCGGAAATTGACGGCCTGACGCTTGTGAAATCCTTGCGCGGCGCGGGCAACCGCACGCCAGTTCTGATGCTGACCGCGATGGGATCAGTGGATGACCGCATTGGCGGGCTGAACGCGGGGGCGGACGATTATCTGGTCAAACCCTTTGCCTTTGGCGAATTGTCGGCCCGGATCAACGCCCTTGGCCGCCGCCCGCGTGCGCTGGCGCAGGATGTGACGCTGACCGCTGGCGATCTGGTGATGGACCTTGTCACCCGCGACGTGATCCGCGCGGGGCAAAAGATTGATTTGTTGCCGCGCGAATTCGCGATCCTTGAACACCTGCTGCGCCGCAAGGGCCGCATCCAGACCCGCACCATGTTGCTGGAAAACGTCTGGGGCATTTCATTCGATCCGCAAACCAATGTCGTCGAAACCCACATCAGCCGCCTGCGAGCCAAAGTGGACAAGCCGTTTGATGTGGACCTGATCAAAACCGTGCGCGGCTCTGGCTACCGGATCGAGGGATGAAGACCTTCTTGCACCGTCTGATCGCGCTGCTGCGTGCCAGCCCCGTGCGGCTGGCCTTGGGGCTGGTTGCTGTCTTTGCGCTGATCAGCATCGCCAGCCTAACCGCCAGCTATACCGCCAGCCGGAAATCGCTGGATGCCACCATGCGCAGCGACTTGCAGCAGGACGTTGCAGGCTTTCGCGCCGCGCCGTCGGCCACCGCGCTGGCCGCATTGGTCGCGGCAGAGGCGCGGGTCAGCGATCCTGCGCGCATTGTGTTGTCCTATGTTTCCCCGCGCGGGCGGCACTATGGCAACGGCGTGCTAGCGCAGGATCAAGACGGTTATTTCCTGACGACGCTGGACGGCGAAGGCACGCGCATCGGCGGCGAATATCTGGCGCTGACCACGCGGCTTTATGGCGGCCAACTCAGCATCGCGCGCAGCCGGGCCGAGATTGACCAGCTTTGGACGGTGTTCCGTAACATTGTGCTGCTGTCTCTGCTGCCGACGCTTGTGATCGCGCTGGGGGCGGGGCTGGTGATGGCGCGGCGGTCTGCGCGGCAGGTGAATGCGCTGGGGCGCACGCTGGACCAACTGACCAGCGGCGATTTGGCGGCCCGCGTGCAGCCCACGGCGCAATGGTCCGACGATTTCCGCCGTATCGGCACGCGCATTGACCGGATGGCGGCGGCGCAGGAAACCTCAGTGGATGCGCTGCGGCAGGTGTCGTCGGACGTGGCCCATGATCTGAAAACCCCGATCCAGCGCATTTCCGTGCATCTGGACGATCTGTCCGGCCTACCGCTGCCGGATGACGCGGCTGCCCTTGTCGATCTTGCGCAGGCAGAGGTCGCGGGCGTTGTGTCCGTCTTTCACGCCTTGCTACAAATCGCCCAGATCGAGGCAGGCACGCCCAAGTCGCGCTTTGCCCCCGTCGATCTGACAACGTTGGTCGCCACCTTTGCAGAGCTTTACGATCCCGCCGCGACAGAAGACGGCCGCGATTTGATCCTTGATGTCACCGCGCCGCAGGCAATGGTGTTGGGCGACCGGGATTTGCTGGGGCAGATCCTTGCTAACCTGATCGAAAACGCCCTGCGCCACACCCCCGCTGGCACGCCGATCACCATTGGTCTGCACCGGCAGGGCGGCGATGTGATCCTGACCGTCGCCGACAAAGGCCCCGGTATTCCCCAAGACGAGCGGAGCCGCGTTTTGCAGCGCCTCTACCGCCTTGACCGCAGTCGCGCCACGCCGGGCAGCGGTCTGGGGCTTAGCCTTGTCGAGGTGATTGCAGACCTGCACGATGCCACGTTGACCCTAACGGATCACGCGCCGGGGCTGATGGTGTCGTTGCGAATGGCAGCGCTGAAACAATAGCCTTCTGCGCATAAATCCATCGCCCGCGCGCGGCTGTGATATTCTGCGCACTTGCTTTAGCGCCGCGCTGCCGTCAGATCATTGACACAAGAAATTCAATCTGGGCGCGATCCTTTGCATTGCCGATGGCAGTGCTGACTGGCCCTTGACGTATTAAAGGGCCTCTCGCGATGAAAAATAACGCTGTCCAACTGCCGCTGTTGTCCCTGCGCCCAGCGGGGACGTGCCTTGCGATGGTGGCCGCACTTTGCCTGACGGGCCTGCCCGCGATGGCGCAAGACACCGCCGCGGCCCCGCTGGATACCGCCGCCAGCGTCGCGCCGCCGTCGGTCACTGTCGTACCCGTCCAGCAAACGCAGGTGACGCAGATGGTCAGCGCATCGGGCAATCTGCTGGCGCGTGAAGACGTTGTCGTCTCGGCCCGCGTGTCCGGCACGGAAATCGTCGAGTTGCTGGCCGATGTTGGCGATACGGTCAAACAGGGCGATATTTTGGCCCGGCTGAATGATCAGACCCTGACCGCGCAACTGGCGCAAGCCGATGCCAACCTTGCCGCCGCGCAGGCGACGATTGCGCAGGGCGAAGGGCAGCTTGCCTCGGCCAATGCGACGGCTAAGCAGGCGACAACGGCGTTGGAGCGCAACACGCAGCTGCGCCGGGATGGCGCTGTGTCGCAGTCCGCGTTGGATCAGGCGCAGGCCACTGCCGACAGCGCAAATGCGACTATTCAGACAGCGCAGGCTGCAATTGCGGCAGGCAATGCGCAAATGGCGCAAGCGATGGCGGCCCGCGATATTGCGGCGCTCAATCTGTCTTGGGCCACGGTGACCGCGCCTGTGGACGGCATCATCGCGGACCGCTCTGCGCGTTTGGGGGATTTGTCGTCCGCTGGCACTGCGATGTTTGACATGATCCGCGACGGTGTGATCGAGGCGGAGTTTCAGATTGTCGAAACCGATCTGGTTAAGATCAGCGTCGGTAACGCCGCCAGCGTGCAGGTCGCAGGCCTGCCGCCGCGCAGCGGGATCGTGCGCCGCATCAGCCCGCAGGTCGACCCGGTCAGCCGGCTTGGCACTGTGCGCGTGTCCGTCGACGATCAATCCGGTCTGCGTGCGGGTATCTTTGCCAGCGCTGCCATCCAGACGGCGCAGCGTTTGGCGCTGACCGTGCCCGTGTCCGCTGTCACCACAACGGGCGGCGACAGTGTCGTGCAAAAGGTCGTCGACAACACGGTTGAACAAACCAGCGTGTCGCTTGGCGTTGTGTCAGCCGGTCTGCGCGAAATCACGCAAGGCTTGGTGGAGGGCGACAGCGTACTGCTGCGCGCCGGTGCGTTCTTTCGGACCGGGGATAAGGTAACGCCCGTTGCCCCGCTGGCCGAAGATGCGCCGCCCGCAACCGACAGCGCAGAGGTTTCCGAATGAATATGTCCACCTGGGCGATCCGGAACCCAGTTCCGTCGATCGCCGCCTTTCTGGTCTTGGTCATCGTCGGCCTATTCGCGTTTCGCAGCCTGCCGGTCACGCAATTCCCCAATATCGACGTGCCGATCATCAACGTCAGCGTCGGGCAGGCCGGTGCCGCCCCGTCAGAACTGATCTCTCAGGTTACCAAACCGATTGAAGACAGCATTTCTGCGATCACGGGCGTCAAACATATCACATCTGTTGCGACGGACAGCAGCAGCGTGACCACCGTCGAATTCGAACTGTCGACCGACAGCGACCGCGCGCTCAATGACGTCAAAGACGCCGTGACGCGCGTGCGGGCCGAACTTCCCGACAGCATATCCGAGCCGCTGGTGCAGCGGCTGGATGTGACGGGGCAGGCGATCATGACCTATGCCGTCGCTGACCCCAGCCGCAGCATCGAAGACCTGTCCTATTTCGTGGACGAGGTCCTGAACCGCGAACTGCAGGGCGTCACCGGACTTGGTAAAATTACCCGCCTTGGCGGCGCCGACCGAGAGATCAAGGTAGAGCTTGATCCCCAGCGATTGCTGGCCTTTGGTATCTCTGCCGCGTCGATCAGCCGTCAATTGTCGGCGACCAATATCGACCTTGGCGGTGGCCGCGGCGATATCGGCGGGCAGGAATTTTCCATCCGCGCCCTTGGCGGCGCGGATACCATTGAACAACTTGCCGCCACGCCGTTGTCGTTGGCGGATGGCCGTACGATCCGCCTGTCTGACGTGGGCGAAGTCATCGACGGCCCGTCAGAGGCGCGCAGCTTTGCGACCCTCGACGGGCAGCCCGTCGTGGCCTTTGGCGTGTTCCGTGCAACGGGTGCGTCGGACCTGTCCGTGGCAGAGCGCGTTATCGAACGTCTGGACGAGGTGCGCGCCGCCTATCCCGGCGTTGAAATCACGCTGATTGACGATGCCACCGAATACACTGCTGGCAACTATCATTCGGCGATGGAAACCCTTTACGAGGGTGCCGCGCTGGCGATCATCGTGGTGTTCCTGTTCCTGAAAAACTGGCGCGCCACCCTGATCACCGCCGTAGCCTTGCCGCTGTCGATCATCCCGACGTTCTTTGTCATGCAGATGCTGGGCTTCTCGCTCAACACCGTGTCTTTGCTTGGGATCACGCTGGTGACAGGCATCTTGGTGGACGACGCGATTGTCGAGATCGAGAATATCGTCCGCCATATCCACATGGGCAAACCCGCCTATGAGGCGACCGAAGAAGCCGCCGGAGAGATCGGCCTGACCGTCATCGCGATCAGCTTTACCATCGTCGCCGTCTTTGCGCCCGTCAGCTTTATGTCTGGCATCGCGGGGCAGTATTTCAAACAGTTCGGCCTGACCGTCGCGGTTGCTGTGCTGTTTTCCCTGCTTGTCGCGCGCCTGATTACGCCGATGATGGCGGCCTATATCCTAAAGGATGCGCCGAACCACGTGGCGGAAAAAGACGGCTTTATCATGCGCGGCTATATGCGCCTGTTGACGTGGACGCTGCATCACCGCCTGATCACGATGATCCTTGGTCTTGGGATTTTCGCGGGCTCTATCTATTCCGCGACCCTGCTGCCGTCCGAGTTTATCCCAGAGGCAGACGAGGGCCGTTTGCAAGTCAGTGTAGAGCTGCCACCGGGCGGGACGTTGGCCGAAACCCGCACGATCACAAATGAAATCGCGAGCCGTGCCCAGGACATCGCAGAAGTGCAAAATGTGCTGGTGCAGGGCGGCGCGGGTGGCAATGTGGCCAAAGCCAATGTCACGGTCACACTCGGGGCGAAGGACACGCGCGAACGCAGTCAGTTCGATATCGAGGATGATCTGGTCGCCCGCCTTGCCGATATTCCCGATGCACGAATCAACATGCTGGCGGCAAATGGTGAAAGGGCGGTGAACGTCGCCGTGCTGGGCGATGATTTGGAAACGGTCACACAGGCCGCGCAGGATTTGGCCAGCCAGATGTCCGGCGTCGCGACCATCAAAAACATCACCAACGCGGCCAGCCTGGAACGGCCAGAACTGCGCATCACCCCGCGCCCGCAAATCGCGGCAGAGCTGGGCATTACCGCATCCGACCTCGCCTCGACCATTCGGGTGCTGACCATCGGTGATACGGATGCGAATCTGGCGAAATTCAGCATTGATGGGCGTCAAATCCCCATCGTTGTGCGTATCGCCGAAGACAGCCGCCGTAACCTGGAACTGCTGACCAGCCAGCGCATCCCCACGCAGGCAGGCGCGCCCGTGCCGCTGTCGGTTGTCGCGGACGTGACGCTGGCCAACGGCCCGTCGTCTATCGAACGCTATGACCGCGAAACACGGATCACCCTGCAGGCCGACCTCGCTGACGGTGCGGTGCTGGGGCAGGCGACAGGCAGCATCTTTGCGCTGCCCGCCGCGGGGTTCGATCTGCCGACGGGCGTGCGCGTGCAGCCCACCGGCGACGCCGAGGTGCAGGGCGAAGTCTTTGCATCCTTCGGCACGGCGATGGGGGCGGGCGTGATGCTGGTCTATGTTGTGCTGGTGCTGCTGTTCGGCAGCTTTGTGACGCCATTTACCATCCTCATGTCACTACCCTTGGCCATCGGCGGGGCGATTCTGGCGCTGTATCTGACCGGATCGGCGATTGGCCTGTCGGTGATCATCGGCTTCTTGATGCTGATGGGAATCGTCACCAAAAACGCGATCATGCTGGTCGAATTCGCGCTAGAGGCGATGAAGGCAGGGGCAACCCGGACCGAAGGCATGATGGATGCAGGTCACAAACGAGCACGGCCGATTGTCATGACCACCATAGCGATGGCCGCAGGCATGGTGCCGTCGGCACTGGCGTTTGGGGCAGGGGGCGAATTCCGCTCTCCGATGGCGGTTGCGGTGATTGGCGGCTTGCTGCTGTCGACGCTGCTATCGCTCATTTTCATCCCGTCGCTGTTTTCAGTGATCGACGGCGGGCGCAGCAGGGTGTCCCGGCTGTTGATGCGCGGCTTGAACGTCAACAAGCCGCAGGATGCGCCGGCAGAGTAACGATAAAGGAGCTGTGTCATGCAGCCCCTTTTTTTGTGTCAAAAGGGGCGTGCGATCTGTTGATCGACAAATCGATCAGCGGAGCGATGTGTTTGATGTCGCGAAATAACGAAGCATCATTTTCCATCGGAAAATCGTATGCTTCGATCAAGACTGTCTCGCGGTGAAATGGTGGGCGACCCTGGAATCGAACCAGGCGTGCGTCTCCGCGAGAGAGATTATTATATTATTCCAATGGTTTAACTGATATTGAAATCGGGGTCGTTTTGTCGATTGTATCGAAAATAATCCCAATTGTATCGAAAAGGACAACTTAAATCGCTCGAGCTAAACTGGGTGAGGCCGATCGGGAAAAATATCTTATGGGTTGGAATAGATATTTAAGTCATAGCTCGGCTGACGCGGTGACTTGATGCAGGATTGCCTTCATTCCTCGTCGGCTCTGGACCGACAGTGAGTGTGGAGGCTAAACTTCGCAAACATTTATCAGGTAGGAATACAGGTATGTTGTTCAAGGAAGTCTGTGACACATACGTTCGCTACGTGACTTCACCCCCAGATGATCCCATTTTTCATGAGCTAGTGCCCAGTGATCGGGAAGGGCGTTATCAACGCAACCTTGGCTTACAGCAGTTCATAGGGAGCGCACGGCCATTCTTGATTGATAACGATGCTTTCGTTCTGATCAACACTCTTGATATGGATATCAAGTCAGGAACAGACCTTGTTCCACTGTTGCTTGAGGCACCATTCCCATTCGAGATTAGCTGGTTCGAGTATGGCGATCAAATAGACGTTGAGGGCGGGGATCGGAAACGTTGTCGGACCGGCGTGTTGATCCGTAAAGGGGAAACAGGCGTATTTGCCTGCTGCTTTTTCAGGTTCGATGGACAAGCGATATTGGAACCATTTATTTTTATTTCGGTCACAACCGACCACAAACTTACGATGACTTTGGACCCTTACACATCGCCTAAGTTACTGAAAATGTTTGAGGGTTCAGATGAGCGACGGCTAGAAGATGCAAGCGTTGTTGCAATGTCAGAAGCGGGTCTAGCTGTTTCGACCGTCGTCAGAATGACGCACCTCATTGCGACCCGAAGGGGGCCACTCAGCCAGGTTTCTGAGCCACTTATGTCACGACAAGAACGTCGACATCTCGAACGAAAGGGTGCCTTGCCAGAGGGGCTGCATCCTAACGTTACGCGCATACTTATCAATGAGCAGGGACGTTTGCATCTAGCTGCAGTCGATGAAGAAGAAGGCGGCGAGGGAGGCGCACGGAGGCGTGCCCACCGGGTGCGTGGGCATTACATGCGCAAAGCGGCAGGGGGTAGGAGTTGGCGTAGCGCTCACGTCCGTGGTTTTGGACCCCTGAATGAAACGACTCGGAATGTGGGGGTAGATTCAAAAGCCATAAGTCCTAAGGCATGATGGGAAACGTGCCTCCGTTGAAGGGTTTTATCAGCAAGCGTGGGATGCGTGGCTCCGTGGTTTTCGGGTTAATGTAGGTCGGAAGGGCGCTGCATAGTAGGCCTGCGCCGAGGGCCGTCTTTGGCTCAGTCCCGACGGGATAGACTTAAACCGGTCATTCAATTTCCCTCGCGACGGCTTCCGCTTCGGGCCGTATTTCAATCCCTCGGTATTGCAGACTTTTCTTCTACAACTGGATCATTTAGGTTAAAATCCAGGCAGCATATTTAACCAGCACGTTCAGTGATCGCCCGCAACCAACTGAGCATTTCGCCGTCGGCATCAATCTCACGGAGTTGCGTAAGCGTCATATGCGCAGTCACTAAATTGTTAAGGCGGATTTTTGCTCTCGATTGCTTTTTCCCCTGCGTTCTAGCATCGAGTTGGTCCCAAGGTTCATGCGCGTCGCTGGCATCGTGGACGTGCTGCGCGACAAGGGCAGGTACATCACACCATTCGGTGAAGTTCGGTGCTTCGGGATATTCGAATTCCAAACCAATGCAGGCGGGATGTAGGTAGTTCTCCATCTCTCGGCGGTTTGTGAGGAATGCGATGTCCTGTGTGCTGCGACCGTTCACCGTGGCGACATGCTCGCCATATTTAGGCCTGTCTGGCGTATCGCGGTCATAAATGTGAACCTCAATCATTCCGGCATTTACCAAATATTGTTTTTCTACCCAATGTTTGAGGTTGCCGCCGCCGGTCGGGATGAATGCAATTCGCTGGTCACTCGTCACGTCGACAAGCGAAGGATCATGGTTGCAGTAGAGTTTAAAAACATGCCCAAGAAAGCTGACATCATGTGGACCCTCCACGTAGATAGCGACCTTAGCCCGCTTATCAGGGTAGATACCAAGGCTCGCCGCAACTCGATCAAGAACGCCGTCAGCAGGACCCTCGACCTGCGGATGGCCATTCCCGTCCCGTGTGACAAGCCGCACAGACTCTGTCGGCACTAACCCAGCGATCGCTGGCACATGCGTCGTCATCATTACCTGCGTTTCTGGGTCATCGGCCAGTGCAATAAGCGCTTTCACTAGCATTATCTGATTATCGGGGTGCTGTGAGCTTTCCGGTTCTTCTACCGCATAAATGATGCGTTGACCGTTACTGTCTCCACGCTTGCGCTCTACTTCGGCGCGAAAGAAGTTGAGCAGTATCAGCCGCCGAACACCGCTGCCACGCTTGTTAATCGGGATTTGGTTGTCACCGGTCAAACTTAGCTTGAATCCATCCCATTTTGGCTCGGCCTTGAAAGATGGTATTAATTCGCCTGCAAGTTGAGGGTCCATCTCCTGCAGTTTTGCTAGCGTCCGCTGGGCCACTTCCATAGCACTTTGTTGGACGCGCTGCTTAATCACTTCAAGGTCAGCCTCAACTTCGCGCACCGCAGCGGCGACTGCGATTCTCATTGGATCGGCGATTTCGGGATCGTCGTCTTTGCTCGGTCGATCAGCTTGAAACAATGCGAAGGTGGGAAGTTCTTTCTGTAGATTGTCCCAGACTTTTTTGCCGTCCTCTTCAGATAAAGGAATTAGTCTTTCGGAACGATGTGCATCCCCCACGGTCGCTCGGATAGCCCTACGCAGTGCGGCGTTAGATCGTTGATCGACACCCGCATCGAAATCGACATCGACATCTCTAGCGCGTATTTTAAGCGCTGCGTTCTTAAGTTGAAGCAAGTCAGCAAGTGTTTCGGCCGTAGGGTGGTTCGCACGTGCGAAAACCTGTTCTTTCGGGGTCTTTATCGCGCAGTTAAATCTTTTAACAATTTCGAGTTGACCCTGAGCGTTCAATAGGTGCTCTGTCTCCAGCGTTGTTTCCGAATTTGCGTCTAGTGTCAGGGAGACAGGAAAGAGATCGAACACGCAACTTATTTCAACGACCTTGCTCTCGGTGTGAACGCAAGGATCGGACTGATCGATCTTCACGAGTTGATTGTTGAAAAACACTTCAAGCGCCTCAAGGATCGTGCTTTTGCCAACATCGTTGCGGCCCATAAGCGCTGTAAAATCGCCGACATGCACGATGGTGCGATCCTTGTATGAGCGGAAATTCTCCATGCTAAGCGAAAGCAACCTCATGATGTCTCCCCATAATTGACTTATACAATCTGATAGTAGGGCATGTTTAACTGACCTGCCAGCGAACATAAATTCGGCTTTTCTGAGGTTTCGGCGACGTCGCCGGTCGCAGCGGGCCCTAGGCCTCCGTGCTCAACGGAGGCCGAGTCGGCACTTCATGACATTAGATGTCCGCAGCGAAAGGTTTAAAAATCCACATCGTGGTAATGTGATCAAAAAATCTTCTGCACAAGGCCCGAAAGTGCCCTGCGTTAGGGATAGGAATGGAGTATCGGTCGAGTCCTGTCGCGTGATAAGATATTGAAAAAGCATGGATATAGTTTTCGGTCCGACTTGATGCTATATCCAAGCTATTTCTTTTATTATAAATTTCTACTGCCTTGTTGACCAAGCTGACTTTATTACATTCGTAGCTTGAAGGTGGATAATATACATTTCAAGAGCATCATGAAATAGTTTAGTTCTCGGTCGGGCCGTCGATTTATATTCGTCAATAGCCGCTAATACGTTGGCATCGATGTTCATGTGAATGGCGCGGTAGGTTTTGTCGTATTTAATTGCCATCGCTTTTTCCAGTTATAACAAATTTGCTTCGCATTTCCTCGAACGCCCGTAAATCATCACTATAGTTCAACACCCTTTCATCGTGCCACCGAGCTATCTCCCTTACCGCCTCGAGTCTAGCTTCTAAAATACCTATTTCAATATAGCACATGTATCTCGAAGTTGATTGACTTGAAGAGTTGCAATTTGGATCAATTTCGTTTTTATTTAATGTCATATTTTGTCCTTTCTGATTTTGCTTTAATCGCAGTTGCAATACATCCCAGTAGGGAACACTCTTGGCTTAAGAAAAGACTTACGCGATGTGTTTCTACTTAAACTATTTGTGAAAATTTACATAAAGATTTTCATGATTTTAAAACTTCACATGTAGGTATGTATCTACACTATTTATAACAAAAATATCAAGATTTTGCTGCGAATGAGTCAATTAAATAAACCTACTTTATTGCAAGACGGCCACGGAATAACTTTTTAGAAAAATGCGTTTTTATATGCTTTGATTGCTTTGATTGCGTTGCTTGATGGTGGTCAAATCTAATTGCGTATTTCTGTATTTGTGATTAGGTCTGACGCCCGATAGGACAATGCTGCGGTCGTAAAGCGTCTGATCGCATCCGCACTACTGGATCAACTGCTTGAAGGATTCGCGCAGATTCCAACTCACGCTGCCTTTTGCGCAACGATGGACCCAGAAGGTCGATGGCGAAGATCAAAAAGGGTTATATCGTAGTTAATTTGTGACTTGTTATATGCGGGTAGGGTAATGTTGTGATTGTACGACGCCGTTAACTCATTACTGCAATCTTAGGCGTACAAACAGTGTGGTATCTGAGTGTTTGCTTTTTGAGCTTCTGTTTAAGTCAGCGCTGCATTGAGAAACTCCTCAGACGGATCAACAAGCATCGTGTCGCGATCATTGTATCTAATTCCTACTGATGTTGTTGGTATAGTGCCGTATGACTGTTGCGTCTTCTTGCTTAGCAATTCTAATGCCCAACATACCAACGCACAGGCTTAGCTAAGTGTTTGTTGCTTACATCGCATGGCGCATGCTTCTGGCGCTAAGGTCGTGCGTCGCGTGCCGCGTTTCGGCTTGGCCTGCCTCAGCGCCTCAATCATCAGCACTTTCAACTCGCCACGTGGTTGAGCGTGGATAGCAGCATAGATCGCTTCGTGACTGATGCGCTGACTGGGATCATCTGGATGCATAAGCCGTAGTCTGGCCGCGATCTGCTCTGGCGACCAGCGCCAATAGATCAGATGGCTGCGCACCCAATCATAAAACGGGGCCCCGGGGGCCAATTTTCGCGGCCGACCAGAACGTCGCTGCGCAGTCTGATAAGCACGCCGTGCCACCTGAGGATCGTAGTCACCAGGCACGCCGCCCCGCTTCAATTCATGCCCAATAGTGCCGTGATGCCTCCCCAGAAGACGGCCAATCTCACGCAGGCTTGAACCCCGTTGATGTTCTGCAAAGATTACGCCGCGTTCCTCGGCGTTCAGGTGTTTGTAGTAGCTTTCCATAGCAACATCCTATGCCCTAAGGGCGCAAGGTGTCGCACTTCAATCTTGAGCCTAAGGTGTCCCTGACATTTCTCGATCGTCGTCGAATCAGCGTTAATAGTGCGTGACGACATATTGTGCGTTGCTTGTCCTGTTCATGCGGGGTGCATCTATGCTGATCATATGGACGTCTGGATGATAATGTAATAAATCCAATGGGCTAGCGGGGTTTTGTTTCTGAAAACATAATCGGACTTGACTATCTCAATCTATAGAAAATCAGATGTTGACATGTGCGTGAATCCGGCTTAAATATGGAACTTCCAAATGGTTGTGGTGACCTTTTTGACGGCAGCTTTGCTGCCTTTCAAAAAGTTGCCGCTACCGCGACAAGTCCCATCTTTATTGTATATTGATGCTATAGCAGTAACCAATTTTAGTTTGGTGTTGGCTATAAACTAAAACATATAGATTTCGCTATATTTGTTAGGCTTAACCCTAGCTCACTTATAGTTATTCCCATGACTGGGGACGATTTGACCGAGCGTCGTGCTCTGTCGATTAGACTGAATGATCGTCGTTTTGGCGTTCGTTGATACATTTTTTGAAAACTTTAAAAGGATACTTAATGAAAGACTCGATATTCTATGACGGCCCAGATGAAAGATTCGAATGGGAGAGGTTGCAGGACAAAAATGATTGCATATTTTTTGACAAAAAATCTATGGCTGATAGCTGCGTCAGATTGGATGAGCTAGTCGAGGAGCTTTATACAATTTTGGATGTGGAGAATTACACAAATTTTAGCTATACCGCAAGCAAAGTAGCGCAGGCGTCGAAAGACAAGACAATTATCAGGATGGTGCTGTGGCATCTATATTTGGCCAATCAAGGGCATCCAGACCAGTATGTCGCAATAAGTTTAAGGTCCGATACTTTCAAGTATTGTAACATATACAATCCTTATAAGATTTGTAAGAGAATTTCACCTATATTGCACAAAATGCATGAAAATGGACTCATAGATTTTCATTCAGGATTCATGAACCCCAAGACTTCGAAATTCACCCGGATTCGTTCGTCGTTGTGCTTGGCTGAAAAGCTAAACGGCCTTCCACATGATCTGACGGAAATATCAAATGCTGTTCAGCCAATAATTTTCAAAAATCGTAAAAGCAAAAAAGTTATAGGTGATTTTTTGGATATGAGCGACAATGACGTTGTTGATGCCAAGAATACTGTAATAGAATATAATAAAATGATGGCCTATCACAGGATAAGACTTAAGGGGCACCAACATTCACGATTCTTTTGGAAGGATTCAACAGGTAGAAATCACGTATCTCATCTTGATAGGCGATTTTTATATTCAGTCGTTCATGTCGATGTCGATGTCGATGTCGGGGCTTCGTTGCTATACTTTAGAATGCATGGTCCTAGTTGGCAGGGCATGCCAAAAAGGTTTCGGCAGAATCTGCTTATCGATGACGCTGAGACGATTGAATTGGACTACACTGCGCAAATATTGAACATTGCAGCGAGTTTAAGTGGTATTCAGTTAGGTCAAGACCCTTACAACATAAACATAGGGTTAGGAAACATTTCATATAAGTCAAATAAGGCAATTATGAAGAAGGCCATAGTTATAATGCTGAATTGTGACAGCGAATCTTCAGCAGTTAAAGCGTTGCGTAGTAGTATCCAAGATGACAGTGAACTTCTTGATGAAGTCCGTAGTTGCATCGTTAACTTCAAAATGACTGAGTTGATAGTATCTAACTTCTTCAAAAAGATAATTGAAAATTATCCGTTTCTGGAGGAATTGTCATTTCGTAGTATGGGGCTATCGCTTTTCAAGCTTGATGCGGAAATAGCTAGACGCATCATTCAGCGCCACCTCGATGCTGATAAAGTTATATTGCCAATACACGATGGTTTTGTTGTCAAGAAAGAAGATGAGGATTTTCTGCTTGATGCAATGCGTGGTTCTTGGGCAGAACGGTTCAATACTACGATCGGTGTAAAGAAGGAAAATAGTGACATTTGAGCTAAACGAATCGTTATGCGATGGAAGCAGCAAGTCTAGACTGGCCAATGTGGATGATGATCTCAGAACCATACTTCCCACCGCCATTTAAACTGGCATGCTTGCATCCTTTCATCTCTAGACCCGGAAAGTCGAGCATTTCTGAAGGCTGGAACAGCTTGGATTCAAGATTGAAGTGCGACGGTTGATTTAATGGCCGCAAGTTCTTCGGCCATGGCTTCGGCGGGAGTTCTCCATCCTAGTGTCTTACGAGGACGGTGGTTCATCATGCGTGCAACGTCGT
>Ga0163215_100494_pt1 | contig 63375 bp, 42 predicted proteins | sample SynspAceP_FD_185934 | JGI IMG/M metagenome (GOLD analysis project Ga0163215, IMG submission 185934) | Saline lake microbial communities from Ace Lake in Antarctica - Synechococcus sp. Ace-P (Hybrid Assembly) | ecosystem: Environmental > Aquatic > Non-marine Saline and Alkaline > Saline | place... | reverse complement strand
CTCTGCGATGCTCATAAGACTGCCCCGAATGTGGATCTTCCCCGCAAAGCCAGGCCCGACGCACGCATCGCTGAACCAAATGAAAAACCTGCACCGAGTTGGGGTCGGTAATTTCGCATCTTGGCTTACGCGGCATGATCGCCTCCTTCATGGGGGGTGAACTGAGCTAGTTTTCGTCAAGTAAGCACATCGCCGCCGCTTCGCCAATAGATGGGTGGCCCCAACTTTCGCCCCGGCACCGAGTGTCGTCACCCAGTCTTGGCCACGTCGGCCCAAGGCGTCGTGGTCGAATTGACGGACGTTTCCGTTTTGATCGGTGAGCGACGTTTTTTCGGATTGACGGCTTTGCATGTGAATCAACGCAGTGAACAAGAGTAAGACAGCAATAGTATACCTCATCCATCCGGAGGGCACCGACCCCGTCGCTTGGTGCCAAAGCATAACCTGGAAAAATACTCTGTCCCCTGGTTTCGGTTGCGGCGACATCCTGTCGTCGCTTCGATCCCTGGTTCGCGATCGACGATACGCATGGTCGGCATCCAGCCGAAGGGTGTGGAGGGCAATCCTGCCCACTAATGAAAAACGGCAGCCTTACGGCGAGCGATTGGACTCGATTCTCCGGTGCAGTGGTTGGTTAAAAGGTACCGGACACCTTTATTTCCTCGGGCCATCACACACCTCATTGGTTATCGATTCAGCAAACTCGACGCAGTGATAATCACCACTACAGAGTGATAGGTCAATATCCAGAAATATGCTCTATCCCCAAGATTGCGCCCGCTTTGATCGCGCCGTCCCCTTTGATCGGTCTTATTCTGCTCTGAAAATTCCGGTGGCGATTAATGCCAATCCACCGCAAATTGCAACATATCCAGATAGCCGAATAGCCTTGACGGAGACCATCGGTCCGATCAAGAAGATCTTATGAGGTTTTCGCTGAAGCGCACGATGCGCTTCTGTGGGGAAAATTGCATTCAGCGAACCTGCAATGACTAGGATTAGTCCCAGTGTCGTGAAAATGGACACTCTGCGTTCCTTGACTCTTAAGCGAAAATCATTCTTTAAATTTAGAACGTGTAGCAACCATCGAAAGTCAAGGATCCACCGGCACCAAAGCCAACGCCGACTCCAATAGAGTCGGGACCTGATCCTTGAGTCGGGTCATTCCCAATTGCACCGCCGAAAAATCCAATGGCGCCCTGTAGTGAAACTTGAAACGAGCGACCGCTACACAAGCAACCCTTTGAATACCCTTTGATAGCTCCACCGCTCGCACCACCACCGACCCCTACTCCACCACAAAACATGTAGGTTTTAGGTGACCCGCAGTCGTCCGAACATCGAAGCACTGTTGCGGTTCCTGCCAAACCTAAACCGCCAAAACCGCCCAGCCCCGTGCAACTGATTATTTTCCCCGATGGATCTAAGTTGCGAGTCGGCAAGGAGCGAACATACTCGTAAAGATTCCAAGGACTCCCTTCATACCCAATCGGATCTCTGGAGCTAAACCTCCCCAGTTGTGGGTCGTACCATCGGTTACGGAAGTAGTACAGACCTGCAAGCGGTGTCCACTCGCGGTTGGTGTAGGTGTAGTGGACGTTGTAATTGCTGGTTGTTCGCGATGTAAAATCGGCTTCGAAGACGCTGAGTTTGCCGTAGGGATCGTACTCGTAGCGTTCACGAACGAAACCAGAGGTGTCGACGATGGCAGTGGTGTTCCAGTTGGCGTCAGCGAGGTAGTAAAGTCGCTCACCGAGGAGACCGCCGGAGGGCGAAATATCCCGGTCGCGGAGGATGAGATCGTCGATGTAACGGAGGCCCCATACGTATTGACGACGCGGCGTATTGGAGGTGTCGACATGCTCTTCGACGCATTGCCATGCGTCGGTGAAGTAGTACTGGTAGGTGCCGGCGAGGGTTCCCGAGGCGTACTCTTTGGCGACGATACGGAAATTGCGACCATCAAATTCGTTTTCCAAGAGGGTGTTTGAGGTGGCGTCGTCGACCACCTTCGTCATCCGGTTCCAGGCATCATACGTCGCCGTCATCGTGGCGTTGGTGCCCAGGTCGGGCCGTGGGTTGGTCGTCGTGTTGCCGTTCTTGTCGTAAGCGGGTGTGGCCCAGATGTCGCTCGGCGTGTTGCTGATGTCGGTGATCTCGTTGACAGCGTTGGCGGTGCGAGTTTGATTGAAATCCCACGTCCCGTCGCCGCTCTCGTCTTGCCGAAACTCTTTCCAGTTACCGGTCGGGTCGAGCGTCCAGCACTGGGCCGATTCTAAGGTTGTGATTGACGTGTGGCCTGCGTTGAGTTGGCCACGCTTGCCGGATGCGAGACGGTGTAGTTCGTCGTAAGCGTACAGCCAGTCGTGCTCGCGGTTAGGATCGGATGGGTTTTCTCGCCAGGTGCGGTTACTGGCTCGGTCGTAGCGGTACTGGATGCGGGATAAATCGGTTCCGGCGGAGACGTCGCGCCAGCGGACGTCCTTCACTCGTCCGAAGCGGTCCAGGCCGGAGTAGATGTCGCCGGTGTCGGGGGCGATGGTGAGTGTCGGTGAAATGAGCGTGTAGCGGAGGTCGGGTTGGGGGCTGGTTTGCTCGATGAGGGTTCGTAGACCCAGTCGTTTGTAATTCGCCAAAACTTGGGAATCATCGTCGATCAGACTGGACACTTGGTTGAGTTTGTCGGTGATCGATCCGGCGGTACCGTAATCGCGGGTGATGACGCGTCCGTTGGGGTACGTGATGGAGTCTTGCCGAAGGGTGTTGTCACTACCGTCGGTGTAGTTGGTTGCGACGTGCGGTGAGGAAGTGGGATCGACGGCGCCGGAGTGGGCTTGGCCGGTGTCGATGGATTGGTTGAAATCATTGAACTCGAACGTGACCTCGTTGACGACGCTCCCGCTGCCCACGGTGGCGTTATCAAATGAAGTGAACCGCGAGACGTTGCCTCGAGCGTCATAACCCTTTTCGATCCGTCGCACGCGGTCGTCGACTCCGGTACCGAGTTTCGTCACCCGGTCTTGGGCCGATCGGCCCAACGCGTCGCGGTCGAATTGACGGACGTTGCCGTTTTGATCGGTAAGCGATGTTTTTTCGGATTGACGGTTGTAGGTGTGGGTGACGCGGTCGGATGGGCCGGTGGAATCGGGAAAAATCTCGTGACTGAGCAGATGGCTGGTGGCGATCCCCGAACCGGCCAGCGTGGTGCCGTGAACGTACTGGGTGACTTGGTCGCCGGTGATCGTGCCTCCGGGAGAGACGTTTCGGTTCCGCCGCTTTTGGCTGTCATAACCGTAGGTGGTTTGGTCGTAGTTGACGCCACTGGTCCCTTCGCCGGATGCCGGGATCGTGTGGTAGACACGCATCGACGAGACGAAACAGCAGTCGGTGTACTGCGAGGTAGTCCAGGCAGTGAACGAGGCTTGCGAGAAGGAATCGCTCGGCTGCAAGCGACCCGAAGCCGATCCACGCGGGACTTGGATCTGTTCGAGAACATTCCCACGTGCATCCCGCTGCTGGATGTTGACCGGGTTGATCAGTGTGTAGGTGTAGGCGGGGCCGGTCCCTGTTGCGTAGCCGCTGGCGGTCCAGGTCGCGTGCTCGGCTTCTTTGTAAACCGTCCACTCTGCGCGGCGGATGACGGTGGCCGTGCCGCCGATATCGATCGTGTGCGCAGGGCCGAGTTTCTGCGTCGTTCGTCCCTGCGAATTGATCTCGTAATCAGAGACGAGGTGCATACCGCCGCCGCTCGGCGTGCTCCAGCCCGACGGCACACCCAATAGCAACGACGTGTCCACGTCGTCGATCTGCTGTAACGTTGCCCCGAGGACTGGGTCATAGACCCTGTGCGTGATGAATCCAAGCCCATCCATCGACCACGTTAAGTTGCCGCGCTCGTCAAGCACTTGCTTCTCAGTGGTCGCGGTATTGGGACCGTTCTGCGCCGTCGTGACGATCGGCAGTGTCACCGTCTGCTGTTTGATCTGGACACGATCGGTATACCACTCATGGGCATAGGTTGTCTCCATTGGATCTGCGCCCGTGTCGTCACGAAACTGAGTTTGCTTCGAGATCGGGTAGATCGTGGCATCACCGCCCGTTCGCTCGTTGTATTCGAGTTCGCTTTGAAGAACCGGTGTTCCGCTGCTTCCCTGCTTCAGCGACGTGGATTCGAGGTAACCGGCAGCGGCACCGCTTCCGGTGGTGGAGTAGTAGCTGCGTAGATTGATGAGGCCTTCGGCGGATCGCAACGTGATCCCCAGGTCCGCCTGACTGGGATCGTAGCTGACGACAGCCGAAGGCAGCGCAGCTTGGACGAGACGCCCGTCTGCATTGTGAGCGTTGGCGGTCAACCATTGGTCGGAACCAGAGGTGAGCACACTGAGCAAGCCTTGTCCGATGAAGTTGGTGTAAACCGTTTGAATGGAACCACCGGGACGGGTCTCGGTGGTCTTGCGGCTCCAGTGGTTGTAATCGTCCGTGTGAAGGCTTAGCTCGTAGGCAAAACTGTACATCAACGATCCGCGATCCACGAACTCTTTGCTCACCCGCCGCTGAGTATCGTATTCGAAGCAGTATTTGGAGTACTGCAAAAGCACCATGTTGCTGACCGTCGTGGGGTCGAGTGAATCGGCCAGCAGATCTTCGTAACCATCAGGCTCCACGACATATCGCAAGCCATGTTCAAAACCCTTCGGATCGGACGACTTGTAGTAACGGTAGTAACTCTGCTTGATGTTGACCCAAGCCGCCCCAGACGGCTCTTGAACGCGAACCCGCATCAGATCACCCGAAGAGCCGAAGCTGTTCGAGCCGTCGTAATACTCGTACGTCACCCGGCGGACATTGACCCAGCCGTTCTCGTCGACTTGGCGACGGTACGTCAGCGAGTTGGTGAGTCCCGTCCCGCCAAATTCGTAGTCAAACTGCGTGGTGGTCGTTTCACTCGCCACCACTGTTTCCCGCTGAATCGTTTGGATCCGACCGGTGGGCGAATACGTAATCACATCGATCTGCTGACCTGACACATCGATCATGCCGATCAACTGACCGGGCAGCGGTTGCAGAACTGGCGTGCCTGAGGAGGAGGACGAGCTAGACGGCTCGCCATCAAAGTCTTGGAAGAACCAGGTCTCGCCGGAGGGTTGGGTCAGGACGTATCGATGCAGATCAGAGTCGTGCGTCAGCACAGATTGACCGCCGTAGCGAGCCACAAAGGAAACGCTGCTCGATGATGGATTCGACGACGAACTGCATGAAGACATCTGCTACTTCCCGTGTCGGGAGTGAGAACGAGTCTATTTGAACCGATCATTGTTCGACTGTTCTGAGCGCCAGTCAACAGTGAGAGAGTGGAAATCTTTTCAGTATTCGTCGATTCATTTCCAGTTTTACGAAGCGCCGTGGCGAGCGGGCTATTGATTTACAAGCCCGACGCGTGATTTTTGAAGTTGCGATTCTCCGAATGCCGGTAAGCACGGCAGCATTTAGCGTCGAGCGTGAGCCCCAGGAATCACGTGCAACGAGAAGCGGAAGCCCCGAAGGGCAGCGTTGTGAAGCATTTTGTCGCTGTGTTTTACGATGTTTCGTAGCTTGGGACCTTTGTCCCGGGCGAGCAATCAAGGTAGCCATCGAGTAGTCGCTCCGACTAGGGCAAGCGGGCGGAAGCGGGCGACCTGGGTGTCGTGCAGAGGGCTAAGTTGAGCAACGCCGTTGGCGTCAAGAACAAAAGCTGGACAAGATCCAGAGGCTCAAAAGCGGAGCTTTTGAGCATCCCGGGGTGAGCCAACTCAAATTCTCAATTGATCCAGACCAATAAGCAGGTTCGGGTAATTCATTGCGTAGAACTCCATTAGCCGTTTGGGCGTTAGCCCCGGTTAAACTCGCGAACCGTGGCTAGCGTCAAAACGGCTAATGCACCGAAACACTTTCCCGAACCTGCTTAGTCCCAGCAGAGTTGCTTGCCGTCGAAGATTGGGCCATCCACGCAGGTGCGTTTATAATCCCATCCGCCGTCGTCTTGGTTGACCTTGGCGACGCAGGAGAAACAGATCCCGATCCCGCAGGCCATCGGCGTTTCCATCGAGACTTGCACGTCGATGTCGCGATCGGCACAAACGCGGGCGACCTTTTCCATCATGATCTCGGGGCCGCAGGTGAGCACGCGGATGCGAGATTGCGGTGCTTGTTTGGTGAGACGATCGAGTCGCTCGGCGAGCACATCGGGGACGAGTGCGAGTCGGCCTTCGGAGCCATCGTCGGTGCATAACGTGACTTCGAAACCGGCGTCACGGAAATCCGGCACCCCGGCGAGCAGCGACGCCCGCCGCGCCCCGTAGATGATCTCGACGTTGTCCGCCCATTGCCGCGTGATCGCATCGCGACCGGCGACCAGCATCGGCGTTTGTCCGATGCCGCCGACGGCCATCATCAGTCGGTCGCAGGGGTCGTCGCGGAACCAATTGCCGAGCGGGCCCCACAGTGAAATCGATGTGCCGACCGGGGCGGCGGACAAGGGAACAGTGAGTGCTCCCTTTTTCAGATAGATTAAATCGATCGAATCGGGTGATCCGTTTTCGTCGTCATGCACGTCGTAAATCGCAAACGCACGCCCGATCAGGGGCGCGTCGAGTCCTGCCAACCGCATCATCACGAATTGGCCGGGCCGAACGCTGGCGGCAATCTCTGGTGCACGCACTCGGACGAGAAACGTGTTCTCGGCGATTTCGCGGTTGACCGTGATCGGGGCGGTGAGGTGGACGAGAGAATCGGCGTAGTGTTTCGCGTGCAGTGCAGCCATGAGTGGTTAACGATTTCCTTTCCGTTTGCGATTGGTACCGTCGGATCGTTGGGACGATTTTTTCTCGGTTCCGCGTCCACGTGAGTCGGAGGAGTTTCGGGAGGAGTTCCGCGATGCCGATTTGCCTCTGCCGCCGGTACGTGCTCGGGAGGCGGAGGAGGTCTTTTTCGCGGCCGCGCGTTTCTTTTTCGGATCCGGTGGCTCGGAGACGACTTCGTCACCGACGATGATCTTGCCGACGCGGATGGCATCGCGATCGGGGGTGGGGGTGGTTTGTTTGTCTGTTTTGACGGGGCGACGGTTGGTACGTGGTTGGATTTTCCCGTCGGCGGTTCGTGGTCGGGGTCCGGCGGTGCGGGTGGCGATGTTGCCGCCTTTGCCGGCCCGGCTTTTGGGTTTGGGTTTGGGTTTCAGGTCGCGTGGTTTGCCGACACCGGGCCCGCGTCCGTCCGAGCCGCCTCGTCCGGCGGCTTCTTCGGCGGTCGGTTTGGCTGGCGGTGCGGCGGTGGCTTGGGCGGCGATGCTGCGTAGTTTTTCGATTTCCTCGCGGGTCAATTTCCGGTAGGCACCGGCGGGCATCTCGCCGAGTTTCAACGGTCCGATCGCGATCCGGCGGAGCGTTTGGACTTTGTGTCCGAATTTCGCGAGGATCCGCCGGATCTCGCGGTTCTTACCCTCACGCAATCGGATTTCCATGTCCGTCGCTTTCTTGCGTGCTTTCAGAACTTTCGCCCCGTCGACGCGGACCAATCCTTCGGCGATGTAGATGCCTTCCCGCATTTTCCGCATCGTTTCCGGTCGAACTTCGCCTGCCACGGTGACTCGGTAGACCTTTTGGATACCGAATTTCGGGTGGGCGAGGGATTGGGCGAGTTCGCCGTCGTTGGTCAACAGGATCAACCCGTCGCTGGTGCGGTCGAGTCGCCCGACGGGGTAGACCCGTTCGGTCGGCGGTACCAGATCGATCACGCGGACGCGGCCCTGCGGGTCGGAATTGGTCGAGACGACGCCGGTGGGTTTGTGGACGGCGTAATAGACGAGTTTTTGTGGTTTCAACGTGAGGCCGTCGACGCGCACTTTCTGCTGCGTCAAATTGACCGTGACGGCGAGTTTCGTGATGACTTCGCCGTCGACTTGCACGCGTCCTTCGCGAATCAGGTCTTCGCAGTGCCGTCGGCTGCCCAAACCCGCCGAGGCGAGGACTTGGTTGAGACGTTTGGCATCATCCTTGGGCGACGACTTCTGCGGCGACGTGGAGGTCGACGTGGCGGTCGACTTGGCGGTCGATTGCTTCTTGCGTGGGGCGGGTTGGCGGGGCATGAAGCGAAGGTTCTAAAAAGGAATGACAGCAAAAAGCGAGCCCGAATCAGCTCGCCTCCGCCCATCTTAACACGCCCGGCGGTATTTTCGCAGTGGTCAAATTCGCTCAATAAACGTGCCGGATGCCGAAGTGGATTCCTTGCATCACGAACGTGTCGTAACGAAGACCAGCGTTGGGAGCGTCAATCGTGTTGACGGGGTCCATCATGCCGGACAACCGCACCGCGTCGGTCATGGCGATAATGTTGTAACCGAATGTCACGTCAAACCGCGGGTATTTGTGCCAACCGATCGAGACATCGAATTCGGGTACCCATCCGAACGTGCTGGAGGAAAACACGCCGCGATTGTCTTCGGTGACGAGCAATCCGGTGTTATCGATGTTCGCCGGTGGCGTGTTGGTGGAGATAACCGAGCTGCCGCGTCGTTCGGCACGTCGACTGACTTGGCCGAATCCGACTTTGCCGAGCCAGTCGAAACTCCAGTTGCCCTCGCGGTAACGGCCTGCGAGCCCGAATTGGCCGCCGTGGAATTCGTTGCGGGCGTCGAAGGAATCCGACGTGGACAAGGTTGTGCCGATGGCATCGGGGAAGGGATCCTGCGTCCGAGTGCTGGAGGTTTGCATGTGCAGATCCTCTTGCATTCGCATGAATTGGTAGCCGTAGAGCACGTCGTAGACGGTGCCGAGTCCGCCGGTCCAAAACTGACGCACGGAGATATCGCCGCCGAAAACGTTGCTGCTACCGGACAAACCGACTGAACCGAACCGTCCGAAATTCTCGGCTGTATTAGGGAAGGCGACGAGCGACGCGTTCGAAGTGCCACCGACCGTGGTGGGCACCGCGAGGATGCGGTTTCCGTTGACGCCTTCGCGATCGGAGAACGAGAAGTCCGATTCCGTCGCGGCCCAACCACGCAACACGAGGCTGCGGTTGCGATGCGAATCGAGCCAAGTCCCGATGGTCAGACGTCCGCCCGCAGTGAGGTCTTGGAATTCGTTTTGACCACCGGCGAGAGTCGTCGCGGCCGGCAATCGTCCGGCGACGGCGCCGGCGGTTCCTGCCGGCGACGTCGTGACGAGCGCTGGAATCAAGTCACCGTCTCGGAAGAGCAGTAATAACTCGACCGACGCAAACCATCGGCAAGGATCCATCGACAGCGAGGCGTTGTGGGATCCGCCGCCGGGGCCGCAGGAATGGCCACCGTCGCACCCGTAGGAGTCGCACCCGTAGGAATCGCAACCATAGGAATCGAACCCGTAGGAATCGTCTCCGTAATCTTCGTATTCGAGATGGCTGTCGATGACACTGCCGAACTCGGTGCCCGAGCCGACGACCGAACCGCCGTCGTTCCAGATTGGGCCCTGCCCTGGATTTTGGATTAACGTTTCATGCGATCGCATTGGTTGCGGGCGGTTGTGACTCGGGTTGAGCTGTCGACCGATGACGCGTCGAGATTGCGGTGCGTAGAGCGTCGCACGCTGGGTGGGTTGACCGCTCGGATTCTCGAACGAGACGCGATCGATAGCGACTTCGTTTTGACCGGACGGTTGTTCTTCCGAGCTGATTTGCGATGCCGAGTTCCCTCCCGACAGGGCGAGCACCCGGGCGGGGCCGCGGGGGACCATCGACGGCAAAGGTTTCAATACAACAGGCTCGACAAGGGTGTTGGTTGAGGATCTGGTCGGAGCGTGGGTCGGAGCGTGGGTCGGTGAGTTCGCCGGAACGTTGGCAACGCGTTCGGATGCGCTGCCAGTTTGCGTCGACGAAACGGGCGGGCGTGAAACCGGGTTGTAGGTATCCCGATCGGGCTTCTTCGTCCGCACCTGAGCGCTTGCCGGTGTCATCATCATCAGCAGCGAGAGAACCGCCCCGAGGAGAACAACCGGCGAAGAAATCGCGGTAAAAGGATTCGAGCCGGATCCGATACGGAGCGGCGAATGAGCGGCAGATTGGTGAGATTTTTGGTTCATCACGGAATTCACTCGACCTAGGTCCATTGCACTCGGACGGACAAAAAATCCGGCCGGGTGTCAGCGCAAAACAAACGCCCGAGGGTGTTATCGGGCGTGCGGGTCAGGAGGGTTGAGCGAATCCGGTAAACTTTGCCGGTTATGGCGATTGTGCGGGCGGAGTTTTCCGCCCGTTCGTACCTCGACGCTCCGCGTCGAGAGAGCGACGGGGCCTATTAATTCACGACGCGGAGCGTCGTGGTACTCGGTCACTTCCCTTTCATGACCCGCGAGCGGATCGTGATCAGGTCCTTCATGACGTTACCGAGTGACGCCGCGTGGTCGGGCACACCGAAGGCGTCGTGCAGTTGTTGGTAGAGTGGGTAGAGTTCGGCGTAGGTACTCGCGGCGGATTTGCGTGGTTTGTAGACGATCGAGGGGGTGCCGGTCATTTTTCGCTGGGCGGCGGGCACGGTGCGGTAGGCGCCGCCGACGACGGATCCGAAGATCGCCGCACCGAGGGCACAGGTTTCTGCCGATCGGCTGATTTTCATCGGGCGATTGCACACGTCGGCGTAAATCTGCATCACCATCGGGTTGCGTTCGGCAATGCCGCCGCAATTGATGACGTCTTTGATCTGCACGCCGCATTGCTCGAACCGATTGATGATCGTCAGGCTTCCGAACGCGGTTGCTTCGATCAACGCCCGATAAATTTCTGCAGCCGTGGTGTGCAGCGTTTGGCCGACGACGAGTCCGGTGAGCAGGGGATCGACGAGGACGGTGCGGTTGCCGTTGTTCCAATCCAACGCGAGCAACCCGCTCTCGCCCGGCGCGATCGTTTCGGCTTCGGCGGTCAACGTGGCGTGAGCCTCGCCCGCGTGACCGTATTTCGCCGGTACGAGTTGCCGGACGAACCAATTGAAAATATCGCCGACGGCGGCCTGCCCGGCTTCGAGCCCATACATGCTGGGCAAGACCGAACCGGGCACGATGCCACAAATGCCGGGGACGTCTTGGATCGGTTGATCGAGAGGCCACACCGTGATATCGCACGTGCTCGTGCCGATGATTTTCACGAGCGTGCCAGGTTTGACTCCTGCACCGACGGCGCCCATGTGGGCATCGATCGCTCCGGTGGCGACGGGGGTTCCCTCGGGCAGTCCGACTTGGGCGGCGATCTCGGCGGTGAGTCCGCCGACGCTTTGCTCGCCGGTCGACGCGCTCGTCGTGAAGTGCTCGGCAACTTTGGCCAATTCCGGATGCAACCGACGGAGGAACGTTTTCCGGGGCAACCCGCCCCAATCGTCGTGGAACATCGCCTTGTGCCCGGCAGCGCCAATGCCGCGTGGCATCGTTTCAGGTTTCGTGTTGCCGGTGATGTACCCAGGTACGAAATCGGATAGTTCGACCCAAGCGTAGGCGGCGTCGAAGACGTCGGGCGACTCTTGTTTGCAGTGCAGGATTTTGGCCCAATACCATTCGCTCGAGTAAACGCCGCCGCACTTGGAAAGGTAAGCGTCGTTGGACTTGGCGGCTTTGTCGGTGATCTCGGCCGCCTCGGCGACGGACGTGTGGTCTTTCCATAACCAAGCCTGGGCGGCGAGGTTCTTTTTGAAACGGCGTTGAAACGCGAGCGGCACGCCCTCTTCATCGACCGGGATCGGAGTCGAGGCGGTGGTGTCGATGCCGATACCGATCACGTTCTCGGCGCGAAACCCTTTTTGTTTCGACGCCGTTGCGATCGCGGAAGAAACCGTGGAAACGAACCCCGCGATGTAGTCGGCTGGGTTTTGACGGGCGACATGCGGGTCACGTCGATCGAGCAAAATGCCGTGCTCGCCGCTCGGGTAATCGAACGCCGCCGATGCCACCTCGCTGCCGTCGGAAACATTCACGATCAACGCCCGGACGCTGTTGGTTCCGTAATCAACGCCGATCGAGTACTTCGCTTCAGGGGACTTGCTCATCAAAGGCTTTCGGTAGGGTTCGGTTTGATTTTGTCGGTGGCGGCAATCCTCACCCGACGCGTTCGTTTAGGAGTTGCGTAGCTCGACTCTGTGAGTCGAGGATTGTTGTTCCTTTTACGCCCGACTCGGAGAGTCAGGCGACGCTCGGATTGATTGACGAGACCGCGCTAGCGCGTCCGGCCGCTTTGAATGATCTCAACGAGTTCCGCCCGCATGGCTTTCGCGATGTCAGGGTGATCGGCGATCACGTTTTTCTTTTCAGCCGGGTCGACCGACAAATCGAACAATAGGAACTGGGGCACATTACGCCGTCGCAGCGGTTCCTCGACGACGACATTGTTGGCTTTCTTGCGGTCGTATCGATGCAGTTTCCACTTGCCTTTGCGATAACCATAGGATCCCGAGGAACCGTTGTCTTGTTGGACCAGCGATGCGCGATTGCTCGTTTCGGTTTGCCCCAACAACGCCGCCGAAATATCCATGCTGTCGAGAAACGCGTCCTCGGGAATCGATTGACCCGTCATCGCCGCGAGACTCGCTGGCAGATCGATCGTGCAAACGATCGCGTCGCTGACGGTCGGTTCGATCCGTCCGGTCCAACGGGTGATGAACGGCGTGCGGGTGCCGCCTTCGTAAACGCTGTACTTGCCGCCCGTGAACGGACCGCCGGCGCGATGCTCGCCGATCTTCTCGATCGCCTCGTCGGCGTAACCGTCGTCGAGCACCGGGCCGTTGTCGCTGCACAAAACCACCAGAGTCTTTTCGGCGAGTTGCAACCGATCGAGTGTCTTCATCAACTCACCCACACACCAATCAAACTCGATAATCGTGTCGCCCCGAAACCCAAGCGACGTTTTGCCCTGAAACCGCTCGTGTGGCATTCGTGGCACGTGAATGTCATGCGATGAGAAAAACAGAAAAAACGGTTTGTCAACATTCTGCTCGATGAACTCGTTGGACTTCTCCACCCATTTGTCGGCAAGATCTTCGTCACGGAATCGAGCCGCATGACCTCCGGTATAAAAACCGATACGGCTGATCCCGTTGTGAATCGTTGAGTTATGTCCGTGTGACCAATCCATTTTCAGGGTATCGCGGTGAGTCAAACCGGTCGGATGGTTGTCACTCGGTTTCTTCTTACCGACCCACAAGGGGTCCGCCGGATCGAGGTTGAGCACGCGATGGTCTTGGACGTACACCTGAGGCACGCGATCGTTCGTTGTCGGCAACAGGAAGCACGAATCGAAGCCGATTTCCAGCGGCCCGGGTTTCAATTCGCCGTTCCAATCCGGACCGCCTTCGCCGCCCAAACCCAGGTGCCACTTGCCGACGACGCCGGTCGTGTAGCCGGCGGCGTTGAGAGTCGTCGCGATCGTTTCGGTTCCCGGTTGGATGATCGCGGGTGCGTTCGGAGGCGCGATGCCGGTGCGTTCGCCACGGAACGCATACGTTCCTGTCAACATCGAGTAACGCGTCGGGGTACACGTCGATGCCGAACAGTAACCGTTGGTGAAACGAATCCCCTCAGAGGCGAGCCGGTCAATGTTGGGCGTTTGCAGTGCCGTCGCCCCGTAACAGGAAACATCGCCGTACCCGAGGTCGTCGGCCATGATCACGATGACGTTGGGCCGTTCGTTCGTGTCAGCGAACAGCGAACCGTCGCCAATCACCGAGACACCAATCACGGAGAACGCAATGAGGTTGATCGTTTCGCGTCGAATGCGGTTTTCCGAGAATCGTGAAAACAGACGGATCACATGGGCGAGCATGGCGGAATTCCAGGCGATTGGGAGTCGTTGATGGGGAGCAGGGCGACCGACAGTGTGTTCACTCGCAATTGACAAGTCAATTCGGCTCGATCTCGGATGTAAATCAAATTCGGCACGAGGCATTGAACTTGAATTCTCCCTCGACGCTCCGTGTCGAGTCCACGACGGATGTGAAATTCTTCGTCGCGCGGCGCGTCCCGCTGCTCTCGATTGAGTTTCACGCAGAAACTTCACGGGACCACCGCGAAGAAAGCACAGGCGACACCCGCTCGTTGACAGTGTCGCGGCGTGTTGACAATCGTTTTAATGAGATCGTCCTGAAGTCAAAAAACGACGCGATTAAAAAAAGTATTTCGGGCACGTTCCTCGATGCGGCATTTAGCCTGGAACTGCGAAAAAACGCCGTCTTTCTAAGTTCTTCTCGATATGAATCCACGTGTCCGTAGCACGCTTTCTTTTTATACCAAAGCAGGTTTTGGCACGGTCGTCGCTTAAGGGTTTTTTCGAAATCATCAACGCTCCCGACGATGTTGTTGAGAGCGGATTTGCGTTCACGGTGCCGCGAAAATCACTCAAGTATGAGTTTGATGATCGAGCCGAAAAAACAGTAAAGGGTTTAATAATGCCACGCTTGACTACCACTTCGTTGATGGTTGCCGCTCTGCTGGGAAGCCTCATGGTCGCCGATTACGCCGAAGCCCAACGGCCTCGCAACTCGATCGAAAGACGCCTCCGCCCAGGCAGAGGATTCTGGAACGATTCCTCCCGCTCGACGAACTCGACAATGAATCGGACTAGCTCGAACTATCGCAGCACGCCGAACTATCGCAGCACGCCTGAGTACAGCTCACCTCAGTATGCTGCACCTCCGTCGAGCATGACGCCGAGCTACGCGGCGCCTCGGTCGTTCAGTACGCCGACGCAAAGCATCGCGGGTCAGAACTTCGTACCCGGCAACCCGGTCGTGATCGGTTCGCAACGGTCGACGCCGAGGTACTCGACGCCGTTTTACAGCAACCCACAGCCGGTTGTCGTGGGTTCCCCGATTTACTCGTCGCCACGGATCGTTTCGGATCGCGTGATTTCGCCGCAACCGGCAGCGAGGATCGCCCCACCGGTGTCCAGCCAGGTGCCGTCGCAAGTCGGTCTGGGACAACCCGCCCATCGCAAATAGTAATTGACGAGTGAATCAGGGCGATCGGGGACATCTCCGACCGTTATCCGATTCAGTCGTGCTTTGCTTAAGCAGGTTCGGGAAAGTGTTTCGGTGTGTTAGCCGTTTTGGCGTTAGCCACGGTTCTCGCGTATAACCGGGGCTAACGCCCAAACGGCTAATGGGGTTATGCGCAATGAATTACCCGAACCTGCTTAGAGGGCGGTTTCTGACAAAGCAGGCACCCGTATGAGTTTCATCAGGCGACCCGACACGTTCCAATCTTGAACGTAAAGGTTGCCGTCGCGGTCCCAATAACTTCCGTGGGTACCGCTGAATTCGCCTTCGACCCATTCCGATTGAGGAACGTTGAAACTGCCACCTTTCTTCGCATCAGGATTCTTTCCGAGTACCGCGACAATGGTGTTGGATTTATCCAATACCGTTAGCCGTCCTTTCAGGTCGGGCACGGAAACGAAATCTCCTTGGATCGCGACCGACGTGGGTTGCCCCAATCCGGTAACGACCTCTCCGATAAAGTTTCCGTCGAGGTCGTAGTGTACCAACCGTCCGTTGGGTTGATGATTGCGATCGCAGACCAACAAACGATTTGGTTCGTAGCGAGTGTCGAGCGTCATCCCGTGGGCGGTATTGAATTGTTTCATGCCGTTTCCCTTCTCGCCGAAGTGCGACAGGTATTTTCCGGTTTTATCGAAACGGAAAACATGGTTGCTCGCATAACCGTCGGACAAATAAATGTCGCCGTTGGCAGCGACGGTGATCGCGGTCGGGTTGAATTTCGTCAGGTTCAATCCGGACTCTTCGGGGAACGGTAACCGCATGACAATGTCGCCCGAGTGGGCGTCGAATTTGATTCCCTCGGCATTTTGATTTCGGGCACCGTAGATGAACTCGCCGTCCTCTTCGACGCGAATTTCCATGTCGTGAATGTTAGAATAATCCTTGCCGAGGAAAGTGTGGAAAAGTTTTCCGTCGGGCGAGAAAACAAATACGCCTTGTTGGGTGCTCGTGAAAATGTTCCCCTTGGTATCGATGACGACACCACCGTGAGTCGGGCCGAGCGGTGAGTTGCCGTCCGGACGCAATCCCCAACCGGGAACGGTGTCGAAGGTTATCTCCCCGGAACCCATGCGAACCGGAGCGATTTCCAGAGCCGTCGCGGTGGCCGAAACCGCCTCGTCCGCGATCACGGAGGTCACCGCAGAACCGAAAAGCACCCGTAGCGTAAATAGAAACACGATCGATCCGAGCAAGCAGGTGCGACCGTCGTTCCAGGAATACTTCATAGCGAGACTCGTTTTTAAAAACAGTGGGGAGATGGGCTTCGAAACCGGACGGGTCAGGGTACTCCCGCTCGATCGCGGATTCTACCTCCGGCGGTGAACAGGATGTTGTCTCGACGGTGAAAAGATTCGTGTTGCGGCAGAGGCGTTTCAATCGGCATGGTTTTCGACTATTCTCGTTGAATTCCCCGCGTCGCAAATTCTGAAGACCTCGTGATTTTCCTATGCCCCTCAAGACCGTTTCTGAAACCGTGACCGAGGAGACCGTCGGCCGAGCCGATGTGTTGGTGCGTCGACTCTGCGAAACCTCGCACAGCCAATCGCGTGGGATGTTCGACCGGGGCTGCGTGACGATCGACGATGAGCCTTGCGACGCCCCCGGCACGTTGCTTGAACCCGGCGACGCAGTGTCGGTGCGTTACGACCCGACGCAGCGGTATCGTGAGAAGAAGGAGAAACGATGGGACGACCGGACGTTCACGGTCGCCTACGAGGATGAGCATCTGATCGTGGTCAACAAAGCCGCCGGGACGTTGACCGTGCCCACCGACCGCGTCGAGCCGAACACGCTCGTCGAGCGGGTGTCGATTTATTTGAGCCATTCGCGAAGCGAGCGAGAAGCGTGTTTGGTCCATCGTCTCGACCGCGAGGTCAGTGGTTTGTTAATCTTTGGCAAACACCCCCCGATCGCCGATCTGCTCATTGAGCAATTCAAAAATCAAAAACCACGTCGAGTCTACAACGCGATCGTCGCTGGAACGCTACCCGACGATGAAGGCACCTACGTCTCGCACTTGGCCACCGGCAACAATCTCGAACGTTATGTCACGACGCCGTTCAAGGACAGCGAAGAGGCGATCACGCACTACCGAGTTTTGAAACGGTTGGAAAACGCGACTCTCGTGGAGGTGGTTTTACAAACTGGAAAACGCAATCAAATCCGAGTCCAGTTCGCGCACGAATCGCACCCCGTGCTCGGTGACACCCGTTATCAACCCGAACTTTCAGCACACCCTCGTTGGATTCGCAAACGCATCGCGTTGCACGCGACCTCGCTATCATTTGTGCATCCGGTGTCCGGCGACCCGATGACGCTCGAGTCCCCCTTGCCCGCCGCCATGACGAAGTTCATCCACGGTAGTCGCAAGGCTGGCCGTACGTCAGGCTTTCCAGCCTGACAACCGTACGTCAGGCTTTCTAGCCTGACAGTCTATCGGAATTCAGTACGCTAGGCTTTCCAGCCTGACAGCTTTGCGGATGTCAGCCTAGAAAGGCGAACGTACGTTATATCCGCCCGAGTTTGGCGTTGAAGGTGTTCACGAAGATGGGTTTGAGTAATCCAAAGAAACCGCTTCGTAGCGCTCGGTTGAACGTGGCGATGACGGAGTCAATTTCCTCGGTCGTGATGCACAAGGGCGGGACAAAACGGATCAAAAAAGGTTTGTCCGGGTTGAACGCCACGAGCACAGGCTGTTTCGAATCGTTGACGCAGCGTGACGCGATCAAACCGCCGAACGAACCACGCAACAACCGAGGCAGTTTCGACTCCTCAAACTCAATCCCCAGCATCAACCCCTCGCCGCGAACGTCTTTGACGAATGAAATATCACGAGTCGTTTCTCTCAGTTTACGAAGAAAATACTCGCCTGCGGTTCGAGCATGGTCGGCGAGTTTTAATTCCTCACCCGTGCGGATCGCGTGCATCGCCATGTGAGCACCGAACTGACAACGATACAGATTCTCGTATCGCGTGAGCGCAGCCGCGTTCGTCTTCAACGCATGTTGGTAAACCGCGTCGGTGCAGAGCGTTGCGGACACCGGGAACACGTTGTCGCTCATCGCTTTGCCCATCAACACAATGTCGGTCGCGGGGACTTTGTCTTGATGGTTTAGGAAAATACCGGTCCGGTACATCCCGGTTTGAATCTCGTCAACGGCGATGAGAAACCCGTATTTTTCTTTTTGTTGTTGGAGAAAATCAAGGAACGTTTTCGGGATCGCTTTGACGCCCCCTTCGCCTTGTACCGTTTCCATGACCACGACAGCGACGTCACCGGTTTCGAGGTAGCGTAACAGTTCGTCTTTGCCCTTTTCATCAAACGGGTCGACGTAGTGATTGTGGGGATAGAGAGGTCCGAACGGTTCTTTGAATCGGTGGCGAGAGGTGGCGATCAGCGAAAGGAGTGTCTTGCCGCCGAAACCGCCTTTGAGTGCGATGATTTTTTTCTTAGGCGCCGCCGCGAGCAACGCCATCGTCAACGCGACTTCCGTGGACGTGGCGCCACTGACGGCGGGGAAAATGTGGGCGTAACCGGTTTTCTCATGAACGAGCGATTGCAGGTCGGTCCAGTAATCGTGCTCTGGATCGTGGTCGGCGAACACGGTATCGATGACGTTGTCGGGATTGTGTCCTTGCAAATTCACGCCGTAGGTTCCCGACGCGTCGATGACGGTCTCCTCGCCGCGGCGGGTATGAGTTAGGATTTGCGTTCGGTAGGCCGACCGGATGTCTTTGTTGAGACCGCTGATGTTGAGCATCGTCGCCATCTTCGGGCTGCAATGCGTTTCGTACATCTTTGTCGTCGCGAGGTGCGACTCGGTGGCGAGTTGCAACGACTCGATCACCGCCGGTGCCAAACTCGCGTACGCTGGCGTCGATTTCAAATGTTCGAGCACGGTGGCGAGAGACGCGCTATTGCCGCCCCATGTGTTGCTGTGCAGGTTGTAGTCTTTCGTCGTATCCCAAACCTTGAAAATGTCAGGTGACATCAGGAAGCAAGCGATCGGGACTTTATTCGCACCGAGGTTTTCACCCAACGCGATCACGTCGGGCAAGGTGGCGAGTTGGCTGGCGATCGGTGGCCGGGTGGTTAGATCCGTGGAGGTTTCGTCGAGGATCGTGTAGACGGTTCGGCTCGCCGCGTCGGCGAGGATTCGGTCGAGATCGGTGGTCGGAATGTCGTCGGTGTGTCGCAGTAAAATGCTCGACGGATTCTGGGTGCCGACGTATTCGCAGAAGCCGTCCCATTGTTCGAAGTAAACGATCCCAGGCACCATCGCTTCGTCAATGCCGCCGTCGAGAGGGTCGAACGTGTCTTTCAAATTTCCGGTTGGATCGTAGACCGCCGTGATCGGAACGCGCTCGGGATGGAGCAGGAAATGGTTGTGACGAACGATCTTCAACGCACCCGAAATCGCCTCGGATGTGGAACTGCAAAAGAATGTATGAGTCGGCAGTGCGGTCCGACGCTCACCGTTGATCATCGCATTAAGCAGGCAAGCGGTGCGAGCCTCGAAAGAGGAGATTTGCATGCGAACATAAAACGGCACACGGTCACGAACACGCGTCCGCAGACGGTCGAGATCCCCGGTATCCAAGGCACGCGAAAGTAGGTTGGCGTGTGCTGTCATGAGTGGTTGGTGGTTGGTGGTTGGTGGTTGGTGGTTGGTGGTTGGTGGTTGGTGGTTGGTGGTTGGCGGTTGGCGGTTGGCGGTTGGCGGTTGGCGGTTGGCGGTTGGCGGTTGGCGGTTGGCTGGTCTATAGATTGCCAAAAGCCAAAAGCCAAAAGCCAGAAGCCAGAAGCCAAAAGCCCTTCACCCCAAGATCTCGATCAAATCTGCCACGTCGGTTTCCGACATCCGGTCGATTTTTTCGGCGGCCGAATGAGGTAGAGAATAGTTGTCGACGGTCCCCTGAGCGAGATTTTTTGCCCGTCTCGGTGAAAACAGCAGCATTGCGATCACTGCCGTCGCCGGAATCAGGCTGCCGATGTCTTCCCGAGGCCGAGTCATCTCGCTCGCAATACCATCACGTCGGGTCCAGTGTCGCCACAAATCGCGGATTAGTTCTCGCCGTGTCGCCCCGTTGTAGGCGTTCGCGATCGTGACGATAAACCCGTTGTGCGTCGTCACGCCGGGGTTCACGTCCGGCAACCTTGGCACCGATTCGCCGATCGCAATTTTCACGCTCGCCTCGCACAAATTCACGCCCCCGGCGAGCGCATTGGACGATTCGCCGATGCGTGGATTGCACTCGATGTAAAACGGCGATTGAGTCGATTCGCCGTAGAAATACTCCAACGACAACGGCCCATGCCAGTTCAATGCCTCGCCGAACCGGGCCACGTGATCGAGCACCGGGCGATGGATCGCGGTCCGGCGGAGGGCCGGACCGCCACCGATTCCGGTTGCTAAAACGTCCGCACACGCCGCCGCGACGAGTCGTCCGTTTTGGAACACCGCGCTGACTTCGGATTGGCGACCTGGAGCCGGTTGTTGGATCACGATCGGTTCACCTTGACGCCAAACACCGGCCTCGCTGAACCGGGCGATCGTGCGACGCATGTGGTCTGTGTCGGTGATCCGTTCGACGCCGAGACTCGCGGTGCTGTGGGAGACTTTGAGGAAGCATGGGAAATCGTCGTGGGCGATCAGTTCGGATTCGCTCTCAACGATTTTCGTCTTCGGTGTGGGCAATCCGAGTTCGTCCATCAGAACGGCGAACTCCGCTTTGCTTTGAACTCGCCGGATCGCGTCGAAATCTGGGACCGCCAGGCCGACTTTTCGACCGAACGCGTCACGAAAACGAGAGAACGCATAAACCTGTTCGTGGGTCGGGAACAACACGTTGTAATCGCCCCTGGAAACCAATTCGGCGACGCGGCGAACGTAACCGATCGGATCGATCGCGATTTTCGGACAATCGATCCGCCGCCGCACTCGGCTGCTGAACCGGCATTGGCACCAAGGTGATGGGTCGATCAAATCGATGGTATAACCGGCCCCTAGCCCGTAGAGCGTTTGCCGGGCGGAATTGCTCGAACCCTCCGAAAGCAGCACCCTTGGTTTTCCGGCGGTTCGGTTCATGTCAGAATTCGGTCGGGTGCTCGGAAGGAGAGATTCGTCCTTGAAGTCAGCGTCACGTCCATTGTTCTCGCGATTGATTCGCTCGCCCACGTTTTACCTGATCGTGGCGATTTTGGCATCGGGTTGGGTGTTGATGCAGCGGTTTGGCAAAACGGAGCTGTTGCAGATTCGTGAAACCTACGGCGTCTCGGCAGCGGTGGTCACGTTGCCGTTGCAGATCGTGATGGGGTTGACGCCGTTCCCCTCAGATTTGTTTTCGATCGCCAACGGTGCGTTGTACGGGTTGTGGATCGGGACGCTGTTGAGTTGGTTCGGGTGGTGGATCGCGGCGATGTTGCAGTTCGCGATCGGTCGTCGGGCGCGGATGGATTTCGAGTTGGATGCGGAGGCCGAACGGGTTCCTGGGTGGCTGCGTCGGTTCCCGGTCGGGCACCCAGTCTATTTGATCTTCGTGCGTTTGGTCCCTTATCTCGGGATGCACATGGGCTCCCTCGTCCCCGGTGCCGCTGGCGTGCCGTGGCCCCGATTCGTGTGGTGTTCGGCGATCGGAACGTTCCCCGGATCGCTAATCATGACCGCCGTTGGGGCGGGGTTGGTGCGTTGGTGAGGCTTTCCAGTGTCGAATTTCAATGATTCGAATGCTCTTTGTGAAACGCATGACATTCCGTCGTCATGGGGCAATCTGGTAAACTGCAACGCAACTCGAGTCCCTCTTCCCCCGACACCCCGACACTCCGATCGACACCTCTTCGCCTACGCACGATGCCGAGCGGATCGCGACCGCTTTTCATGAAGCGGGGCACGCCGTCATGGCAATTTCCCTCGGCCGGACGATCCAAAAGCTCACCATCGCACCGGGAAAACCGCAATTCGGCGGCGCCCGGTTGGGGCATTGCGAAATCCAAAAAGGACGTCGAAAATCCTCGCACGATCCGCTCGAAGACGATTGCCTGATTCTGCTCGCAGGCATGGTTGCCGAATCGCTCGTGACGGGCCAATATTGCGAATCCGGCGCCGCCAGCGACCTGCGAGACGTCGCCAATTTAATCTGCACGCGGGCTGCCTCCCCACGGCAACATGAGACACTGCAACGCCGCATCCTCGCCAAAACCGAACATCTCCTCGCCGACGACGCCCACGTCGAGGCGATCCGAATCATCGCTCACGAGCTGCTCGAAAAAACCACCATCAGCGGACGATCCGTCCGCCATCATTTCAACCAAGCCCAACAACGACACTCCTAAAAAAACGCAAGCGACCCCCATGGCCAATTCCACCGCGACGGACCCGCAAACGATCAACGCAATCGCTCGCGAATTGAACATCCCTTTCAAACAGGTCACCGCCGTCGTCGATCTGCTCAAGGAAGGCAACACGATCCCCTTCATCGCTCGGTATCGCAAAGAGGTCACCGGCGGACTCGACGAAATCGCGTTGCGAGCGATTGAGGACGCACTCGAAAAATCTGCCGCACTCGCCGCTCGAAAAATGACCGTTCTCAAAACCATCGCCGAACAAGACAAGCTCAGCGACGCGTTACGCGCCCAAATCGAATCCTGCACCGACCTCCGCACCCTCGAAGAAATCTACCTCCCCTACAAACCGAAACGACGCACCCGAGCCACCCTCGCCCGCGAACGCGGACTCCAACCGCTCGCCGATTTACTCCTTCAACAAATTAAACTCGATCGCAGCAAGAACGACACCCTCGCCGCGTTCGTCAATTCCGATGCCGACGTCCCTGACACCGACACGGCCCTCGCCGGCGCGATCGACATCATCGCTGAGCAATGGAGCGAAGACGTTCCGGTACGCAAATGGATGGCCGAAAAAGGCATGCAGTTCGGCAAGATCACCTCGGCGGTCAAGCGGGGAAAGAAAGACGCGGCGTCCAAGTTCGAACAATACCTCGACCGCCAAGAACCCGCCGCCCGCATCCCCGGACACCGCTTGCTCGCCATGCTACGCGGCGAATCCGAAGGCGTGCTCAAAATCGGTCTCGCGATGGAAGACGAGCGAGCGATCTCCCATCTCAAATCCACGTTCATCCGAAACCCCTCCTTCGAATTCAATCGCGAACTCAACACCGCCGCCGAAGAGTGTTTCCATCGCCTCCTGCAACCGGCGACCCAGTCCACGGTCATGCAAACGCTCAAAGAACGGGCCGACGAAGAGGCCATCAACGTGTTCGGCAAAAATCTGCACGAACTGCTGATGGCGGCCCCCGCCGGACCGCGAGTGACGATCGGCATCGACCCCGGTTTTCGAACCGGTTGCAAAGTCGCCGTCGTCGATGGCACGGGCAAATTTCTCGACAACACGGCGATCTACCCCACGCCACCCAAAAGCGACATCGAGTCGGCCGGAAAAACGCTGCTCGGACTGATCCGAAAATATGACGTGCAACTGATCGCGATCGGCAACGGCACCGGTTCACGCGAAACCGATGCCTTCGTCGCCGACCTGATTGCCGACAACAACCTCGACGTGACCAAGGTCATGGTGAGTGAATCAGGCGCGTCGATATACTCGGCGAGCGAACTCGCGGGCAAGGAGTTCCCCAACCTCGACATCACCGTTCGCGGCGCAATCAGCATCGCACGACGACTCCAAGACCCCTTGTCCGAACTCGTCAAAACCGATCCGAAATCCATCGGCGTCGGACAGTACCAACACGACGTCAATCAATCGCGTCTGCGAAAGTGCCTCGACCGAACCGTCGAAACCTGCGTCAACCATGTCGGCGTCGACCTCAACATGGCGAGCGTCCCGTTGCTGTCCTATGTCGCCGGCATCGGACCGAAACTCGCCGAGAACATTGTCACCTACCGCGACGAGAACGGACGTTTCGAAAGTCGCAGCCAATTAACGAAGGTTCCCAAGCTCGGCAAGAAAGCGTTCGAACAGGCCGCCGGGTTCCTCCGCATTCGCGGCGGCAAGGAACCACTCGACAACTCCGCCGTTCACCCCGAGAGTTATCGCCTCGTCAGCCGCATGGCGGGCGAGTTGCAGGCGGACGTGAAAGCTCTCGTCGGCAACGCCACCCTCAGCACCAAACTGCAACCCGAACAATTCGCCGACGATCAATTCGGACTGCCCACGATCCGCGACATCATCGCCGAACTCGCCAAACCCGGACGTGATCCACGCAGTGAATTCAAAGTCGCAACGTTCGATTCGTCCGTCAATTCGATGGAAGATCTCGCCATCGGAATGGTACTCGAAGGCGTCATCACCAACGTCACCCACTTCGGCGCGTTTATCGATCTCGGCGTCCACCAAGACGGATTGATCCACATCTCCCAACTCGCCAACACCTTCGTCAGCGACCCCAGCGAAATCGTATCGGTCGGCGACGTCGTGAAAGTGAAAGTGCTCGAAGTCGACATGGACCGCAAGCGGATCGCCGTCACTCGTAAGTTTTAGTGGAAGGATTCGTTCGGCTGCCAAGGTCGACCGGCGACTCCGTCGCCGGGAGATCCCGGCGCCATGTTCGCTTTGAACGAGGCGAACACCCTCCTCCGAACCGCTAACCTGACCGGCCCCGTGTTCCTCCCGAAAAGCGAGAATCGAGCGCTTCGCCGCGCGGACGATGATGCCGCTGCCATCGGGGAGGATCCGACAACCGCGAGGTCGTTTCGCGAGAACCTCGGCGGCGGAACGTTCGTTGAAGTTGAGTTCCGAGAGTTTGGAGAACTCGCCACATTGCCGACACAACGCCCCGCCCTCTTGGATGTTGATTGAATTGCTGTCGAGTAGCACGCCACATTACGGGCAGGATTGTGTCATGGCGTTTGATTGTTTGAGCTAGAGTTTCCATTCGGCTCTCCGAGCCGACAACGCTTCATTCGCCGCTCCGTACGCGTTCGGTTCGGAGAACCCGACATTAGGTTTTTGCCGAGACGGTTCTCAGTTGCAGTTCGTTGAGTTGGGCGGCGTCGACGGCACCGGGGGCTTCGGTCATCATATCGGACGCTTTTTGTGTCTTCGGGAACGCGATGACTTCGCGGATGTTGTCGAGTCCGGCGAACAACATGACCCATCGGTCGACGCCCAGGGCGATGCCGCCGTGCGGTGGGGCGCCGAAACGCAGCGCGTCGAGCAGGAACCCGAACCGGTCTTTCGCGGTCGCCTCGTCCATCCCGAGTAGTTCGAACACCTGGGCCTGCACGGCGCTGTCGTGAATCCGGATCGTGCCGCCGCCCGCTTCGCTGCCGTTGATGACGAGATCGTAGGCTTGGGCACGACATTTTTCAGGAGACCGCATCAATTTCGGCAGGTCTTCGGCGAGCGGTGCGGTGAAGGGGTGGTGCATCGCGGAATGGTTGCCGGTTTCCTCGTCTTTTTCGAACATCGGAAACTCGGTCACCCAACTGCAATTGAGTTCACCGGGTCCGTAAAGTTTCATTTCGGCGGCGAGTCGTTTTCGCAACCCCGAGAGTCCTTTGCAGGTAACGGCCCACGAATCGGCGAGGAACATCAGCAAATCGCCGGGTTCTCCACCGAGCAGTTCGCGGATTTCGGCCAAGTGTTCGGGAGTGAAATTTTTCGCGATCGGACTCCAGAGGGTCGAATCGTCTTCGACGCGGAACCATGCGAGTCCCTTGGCACCGAAATCCTGTTGCACGAACGCGGTCAGTTCGTCGATTTGGCGACGGGAATACAACGCTGCGGCGCCGGGGACGCGGATGCCGCGAACGAAATTGCCGGCGTCGGCGGTGCCCCGGAACACGCGAAAATCAGTCTTGGCGGCAACCGGTGTGACGTCCACGATTTCCAAACCGAATCGCAAGTCGGGCGCGTCGCTGCCGAACCGACGCATCGCCTCGTCGTAGGTCATCCGCGGCAAGGGCAGCGTGATGTCTTTGCCGAGCACCTGTTTGGCTGTTTTGGCGACGAGTCCGTCGATCAATTGGATGATGTCATCGGCGTCGACGAAGGACATTTCGAGGTCGAGTTGGGTGAACTCGGGTTGGCGGTCGGCTCGCAAATCTTCGTCACGGAAACACTTGGCGACCTGCACGTAGCGATCGAATCCGGCCACCATGAGGATCTGTTTGTAGAGCTGGGGCGATTGCGGCAACGCGTAAAATTTGCCGGGATGCACGCGGCTGGGAACGAGATAATCGCGGGCTCCCTCGGGCGTACTGCGGCCGAGGATCGGGGTCTCGACGTCGATGAAGTCGTGCTCGGCGAAGTAATCCCTCATGCACTTGATGATCTCGCTGCGACGGATCAACGTTTGCTGCATCTCTTTTCGGCGCAGGTCGAGGTATCGATACTTCAGACGCAGGTCTTCGCCGGGCAGGTCGGATTGGCCGGGGGTGAAGGGGGGCGTTTGGGCGGCCGAGAGGATTTCGAAATGCTCGCTCCGGACTTCGATTTCACCGGTGGCGAGTTTGGTATTGGTTTTGCCTTCGAGCCGATTGGAGACGACACCGCGGATCAACACGACGCTTTCGTTGGGCACATGACTGGCCGCGCCGATGAGTTCCACGCCCGCTTCGGGCGGCCCCACGACGACCTGGGTCAGCCCGTAACGGTCTCGCAAATCGATGAAAACGGCGCCGCCGTGATCACGCTTGTTCTCGACCCAACCACACAGGGTGACAGGCGAACCGACGTCAGATTTACGGAGTTGACCACAGGTATGGGTACGAAGCACGGGAAGAGAACCAAGAACGATTGTGAAAGGGAAGAGGATTTCGGCCCGTAGGATAAACTCTCGGGGGCAAACCGCAACGGGAGACGAACGGCCCTGTCGTCCAGTCCCCCGCCTGCGCTGCCGGTCGTGTCGTTTTTTAGTAGAAAACCGCTCCGCGTCGCGAATCATTCACTCTCTCGATGCGGAGCGTCGAGGTACTCTGTTCCACAACCAAGCGGTGTCGATGACTCCCACGCGTGCGTCGATTATGATTACCCGCGTCTCTTATTTCACCGCCTTCCCTCTTCCAATTCGTATTCATGGCCGTCAACCCCAACGAACGGATTCCTTGCCGGATTTTTGATCGCGCGTCCGACGCGAGTATCGCCGCAGCCCAAGAAATCGCGGCCCTGATCCGGCAACGTGCTGAGACGAATCGGCAGTGCGTGCTCGGACTCGTCGCCGGTTCCTCCCCGGTCAACGTGTACAACGAGCTGATCCGGTTGCACCGCGACGAGGGGTTGTCGTTCGCCGATGTGGTGACGTTCAATCTCGACGAATTTTTCCCGATGCAGCCACACGAATTACAGAGCGTGACGCGATTCATGCACGAGCACCTGTTCGATCATGTGGACCTGCCCGCGTCGCAAATCCACCTGCTCGACGGGGCGTTGCCACGCGATGAGGTCGCCGCTGCGTGTGCGAACTACGAACAGGCAATCCGCGACCACGGCGGCGTCGATCTGCAATTGCTCGGCATCAACCGGGCCGGGCACATCGGACTCAACGAGCCGGGGTCGGACCGTGGGTCACGAACTCGCATGATCACGCTCGATCAAATCACGCGGACGGACGCGGCGAGTGATTTCTTTGGCGCTGAAAACGTGCCGCGTCACGCCTTGACGATGGGCGTGGGCACGATCCTCGAAGCCAAACGGATTTTGTTGTTGGCGTTCGGGGAAGGCAAATCGGACATCGTCAAGCGAACCGTCGAGGGGTTCGCGAATTCCAACGTGCCGTCGACGTTCCTGCAAAATCATCCAGCGATTTTACTGTTACTCGACGAGGCCGCCGGATCGGATTTGACTCGCGTGCAGAGTCCATGGTTGCTCGGCGAGGTGAATTGGGACGACGAGACGATCCGCCGGGCTGTGATCGATCTGTCCGACGCGACCGGCAAAGCGATTTTGAAATTGACGGACGCGGATTACAACGAGCAGGGGTTGCAGGATCTGCTCGCCGCCCACGGCAACGCTTACGACATCAACTTGCGAGTGTTCCGGCACTTGCAATCGACGATCACAGGATGGCCGGGTGGGAAACCCGATCACGCGAAACAGATCGGGGATCGACCGGGCAACCGTGACGACATCTTCCCCAAACGCATCATCCTGTTCTCGCCGCACCCGGACGACGACGTGATTTCGATGGGCGGCACGTTGATCCGGTTGGTCGACCAAGGCCACGAGGTCCATGTCGCGTATCAGACCTCGGGCAATATCGCGGTGTTCGATGAGGACGCGTTGCGGTACGCGGAGTTCGTGGAAGATTTTTGTCGCCAGTTCGATCTCGCGCCCGCTGGTCTCGTGGAACTCGGCGATCACGTCGACGCGTTCTTGCGAAACAAGAAGGCGGGACAAATCGATAGCGAACAGGTGCAGGACATCAAAGGCCTGATCCGTCGCAGCGAGGCGAGACAGGGTGCGAGATGTTGCGGCGTTCGAGACGAGAATTTGCATTTCCTCGATCTGCCGTTTTATCAAACCGGGCGGGTGAAGAAGTCACCGGTGTCGGAACCAGATTTCGAGATTACGATGGAATTGTTGCGTCGGATTCAACCGCATCAGATTTACGCAGCCGGTGATTTGTCGGACCCGCACGGGACCCACCGGACGTGTTTGTCAGTGATTCTGCAATCCTGTTTGCGATGCCAAGACGACCCGTGGTACGAAACCTCGGCGGTCTGGTTTTACCGGGGTGCGTGGCAGGAGTGGGCGCCACATCAAATCGAAATGGCGGTGCCGCTGAGTCCGCAGGAGGTGCAACGAAAACGCCAAGCGATTTTCAAACACGAATCGCAAAAGGATCGTGCGTTGTTCCCCGGCAGTGACGCCCGTGAGTTCTGGCAGCGAGCCGAAGCGAGGAATGCCGAGACGGCCCGGCGGTATGACGCTCACGGGCTCGCCGAGTACGCCGCGATTGAGGGCTTCGTTCGTTGGGATGGGAAGATGGGAATCGAACTTTGAGATTGTAGGACAATTGTCCCAATTGTCCCCGCAACCGCAGGTTGCGCGAGGGCGGTTCGACAGCGTCGAATTTTTCGCAACAGGATATGAAATACTGGCTCATCCGGCGGCAGTGTGCGCCGCAGGTTTTCCAGGCATGGCTCCCGTGTCCAACGAGATTGGTGCATGAGACATGGATGCGGGTAGACTGCGTAAGCCGGAAGAAACGCAGTCGAGCTCGGCAGAGGCGCAATTTGACAAGGGATCTCTCGGCCGCCCGCGTTTCCCTGCAAAAGCGGTCCGCCGAGGGTGCCGACGGTCCTCGGCGGATTTCGGTTCGCCGAGGACGATTTTTCATCAAATCATTCGACACAAGGCCCACGCCTTCGAAAACCTCGGCCCTGGAATCTGCGCACGCTTCCGTCGGATGAGCCGAAATACTGCTTGCTTGGCGGCGGCCAGGGGGACAAATGAGACAAGTATCCTACAAACTACGCGGCGGCTCGGCGTTTTAACATGCTGGGTTGAGACGGCTGCGTGCGGGCGAGGAGGTTTTTGTCGGAGAGATGCCGGCGGACGACTCGCAATAAAATGTCGCGGTAATCGGCGGCGTCCTGGCCTTCTTCGATCCATGCCCGCACTTCGATCCGTTGCGATCGTTTGCCCACGCATACCAACGTGGCTTGCGGCGTCGGTGTCAGTAGCACCTCGTCCTGTTGCAGGACCAACTCGGTCAAACTGCGACACAGGTCCGCGGTACGTTCGTCGCGACTGACGGCGACCTCGATCGGGATCACGTGCAACCGACCGGCGCCACGATGGTTGATCACTTCCTCGCCAATGAAATGTTGATTCGGCACGATCACCTCGCGGCCCTCATCGTCGGACAACACGGTCGTGCGGAGACGTTGAGCGGAGACTCGGCCGCGGGCGTTGCCAACAGAAATCATGTCGCCGAGTCGAGCCGGTTTTTCAAACAACACGATCAAGCCGCCATACAGGTTTCGCACCATGTCTTGCAAACCGAACCCCAATCCGATCGCCAAACCGACGGCCAACCACTGGATCGTTTGCCAACGAATCCCGATCCACTGGCAGGCGATGAAACAACCGATGCCGAACAACAGGAACCGGCCCAGTACCAACGAGAAGTGCTCCATGCCCTCGTCGAAGGAAACCCGTTGCAACACCAGCGCGTCGAACAACGCGGGCAGCAGTTTGGCGAGTTGAAAGGCGACGAAGAGGGTGACGGCGGCGAGCAACAGATGCACGACGGTGACGGGTTTCGTTTCCGTGGCCGTGCTCGTGGTTGTTTGCCCGGCGGCGTCGACGACCGAGCGGGTGACGGTATCCTCGACGTTCCAAACGACCGGGTTGCCCATTTCGAGGTTGGGGAAAATATCGATCCACATCCAACCGATGCTCACGATCCCAATGCACACCAACGCACACTGACATAGGAACGCGAGTTGGTGTTTGAGTTCGAGGAAATGTTCGGTCAACACACCTGCAGCAACCGTGTCGGGTTCGCCAGCACGCTGCGATCGGTCGGATCGATTCAAACCGGTGCGATGGGAGTCAGTGCGATACGAGTCCGAACGAAACGAATCCACCTTCGGCGCCGACGCACCGGTCAACAACGCCCAAACGCGAGCCGAGATGATTTTCACCGCTGGCCACAACGTCGCGACCACGATCAAACCGACGAGCGTGATGATCGCCCGCTGAATCAATTCATACGCCGTGAACGAATAACCGAGCACGGACAACGCGATCATCGCGAGCGGGAACCCGATGCCGGCGAGATAGATCACCAAGCGTGAACGGTGGATCACACTGCCGCCGTATTTTGCGATCAACGGTTCGAGAAATCCGCCGGATGGACGCAGCGACAGATGAGCGGTCCAGGTCACCAATAACATCGCGGCGATGAACCCGAACCGCGACGCCGAATCACGCCACATGCCGTGATCGAGTTCGCCGACGAGCGTCGTCACGTAGGCGGCGAGCACCAAACCAAGCCCGATGATTTTCAGGTAAGTTGCCGCTCGCTCGCGTCGCGGTAGATCAACGCCCGCGAATTTGTGAACGTAACCGCTGTTGCGTAAACATTGACGCGGCATCTCGATCATCAACGCGACCAACGCGGCGGCATTGAAACCCGTCGCTGCGTTGAGGGTTGATTCGGAAACGAAACCGTCGCCCAACCATCGTGCGATCGCGTAAAGAATTCCCGGTAGCGCGACCGCGATCAACACGGTCAACACGCCGGCGACGATTTGGTGCGTGTCCGCACTGGACTCTCGCATTCGTTTGCGATCACCGATACCGAGCAACAACGCCTTGGCACGCCAACGCAGGATCAAAATCAAAATGATGGAAACGAGCAACCCGATTCCTGTAACCGGCGCGGACTGCCACTTCCGCTGCACACTAACGCCGAAATCCGCACTACGCCCGGAATCAAATAACGCCGAGGCGCCACGTCCGAACCGTTTCATGTCGGCGAGCGCGAGCGGGTTGCCACTGCGAATCCACGTCACGTGTCGATCGATCAACGCTCGGAACTGTGTCGTCAGGTCGGCCGCTGCGGTGCTCGTCGAATCCAGTTCGCCGATTTTCTGTTGATAGTCTTGGTATCCCAATCGCAACGACGCGATCCACTGAGCACGCTGTTGCAACAGTTGTTGAACTTGGGACGACGCGTTTCGGTAGCGTGAGTCGTTGCTGCTGAAATTGAAATCGGCGAGGATCGTGCCGGCTTGAGCGAACGGATCGGAACCGTCGAATTGAACCAATTCCAGTTCGAGTTCTTGGCCGCGCGATCGGGCGAGTTCTGCACCGGCGAACAAATTCGACGAGTCATCGACTTGCCACTGGTCGAGTTGCTCCTTGCGGCTGCGTAACAGCAACCCGATCGTCGGGGTCAAACCGAAATGCGTCAATTTCACGTTGATGTCTTGGTAGTCATCGTTGGTGCGTTGCAGTTTCGCTTTGGCATCGTCGACCCGCCCGGCCAACCCGGCGTGGAGCTGCGTCAGGTCGATCCACTGCTCGACAAACTCGGCGTTCTCGTTCGCGAGCTCTTCAACTGGCGACGCCGACGAGTCCGCGATCTGACGAAAACGAAACGCCGATTGTTCCGCCGATTCGATCCGGCTTTGCAGCGTCGTGTAGCCGGTCGTCGGAGAGGAGGATGTGTTCGAAAAAGGGGTGTAACTGGGCGTCGAGGTGAAATTCGTTGCGTTGTTTTGCGACGTTGGGGAAAGACGTGGTGCCGGTGTGGAATAGGTCGGTGTGGAATAGGTCGGTGACGAATAGGTCGGTGACGGCGTCGAGTAACTCGGCTCGGAATAGATGATCGTCGGGTTCGACGGATACGATTCGGAATAAGTGATCGGATAGGACGACGTTTGTGCGAGTGCGGCGGGACCGCCGAGCACGCCAGTCAGACTCGCGACAAACAAACAACCGGCGAGGAACGTCCACGACGTCGCTGCTGTCGTCATCGCGGGCGCAGTTGTCTGACGTGAGAAACGCAAACAGGGAACGGGTTCGGTCATCATTGACCACAGCCTGAAAAGGACACGAGCAAAAAAGTGGTTTCGATCGATTCGATCGAAATCGGATGGCGCGCATCCGGAGACGCTTCTTTATCCGATTGCCCCTATCTGCCGACATAGCAATCGAGTTTCACACGTTTTTTCAGGAGAGGTTGCCGTGAAGGAGGCAGAGCCTCCAAGACAGTGTGTTCCCAGGCGGGAGCCTGGGAACAAGGGTTCCGCCTGGGGACACGGGGCCTGAATCAATACTCCTCGTACTCGTCCTGGTCTTCACAGAAAGGGTCGATCATCTTGCCGCTCCAGGCGACGATTCGTTGCGATGTCGGCCACTGTGCGGCGACCGCGATCATCGCGACGACGGCGAGGCATTCGCCGATAAAAGAGTTCGTTGAAATTGCCGCCGCCCAACACGCTGCGGCGGCAAAACAACCAATCGTCGCGATCGAAAACGTGCGGTGAACGTGGGCCAAACGTTTGCTGAGACGACACGAACGATAGATGTCCCGCAGCGGGCTGTCCCATGCCGGGATGAAACTCCGCAGAGCCACGCCTCGGTGATGAGCACGCAAACCCCGCCGCAACGCCCGTGCGTTATTTCGCCGATAGATCCCCAACGACAACGCGTTGATCAACCCACCGGCTAACAAAAACAGAACGAACAGCAATGCCTCGATTCCAATCGAAGAGAACCATCCGTCGGATGGAAGACTCGATGAACCGGCGCCGGAAAACAGTCGAGTTTCGAGTCGCGCCGCCAATCCACCGATGAGCACCACTAACAGCGTCAGCACTACCGACACGATCATCACGTTTCGCAGCACACGTTGATGATCGGCGAGACTGCGCATCGCAAATCGCTGGCGGAGGGCGATCGGCGTGCGGGTGCGAACGTGGATGCCGAGAGATCGAAGCGCCGAGGGCACGAACAGGACTCCGGCGACCAACAGCAACACGGGCCAAACCACCGCGAGGGAAACAACTCGAGAGGGCATCATCGCACCGGCCAGCATCGTGACCCATTCCGCAATCACGATGACCAGACAAGCCGCCGCCGCAGTCCATCCGGCCGCACCGACTCCGGCAACGGTCCACGCCAGCGTTCGCTGAATCCGGCGGGTGCGAACCCGCTCGGACGTCGAGTGCGAGGCGTCGACATCGACCGCCCTTTCCTCGACGGTGCCGTTTTTCTCCACCTCGTAGGCGTTTCCGGTTTCCCAGGGGATCGGATCGACGCCATCCTCAACGACGGTGTCGTCGGGAGTTAACGTCGTGGAAACCGGTGGCAACGGGGACGGGTCGAGGCGTCCGTCAATCTCGCACGAGAAAGACGCGCTCTCAGTGGCGGGCGAAGGATTCGGATTCCAATGCACGGGACGACATTTCGATCAAGACGGGAAAAGACGCGAGAATCGGCTCGAGAAAAGAAAAATGAGGGCCGAATCCGGTTCTGCTAGCAATCGCAATTGATAAGCACAACTGGCTAGACCCCCTAGTTTAACCCGCCCTCTCAGCGGCGGCAATCTTTGCTTTGTCTATTCCTAAGTGTGAGTTCGCTCCCCAAACCGGAGTGACCGTTGGAATCGTCAGGTTCGACAGGAATGGCCGTGGGAAACGATGCCGGATCGACGGCAGCGAAAAGTTTTTTCCAAGAGTTGGCCGAGGGGGTGACCAAACGTGTCACCGGCCTCGCGAAGAATGGTTGCAGTTCAGGGCATTCGCCATTCACTCTTTGACTGCGAAGGATTTTTCGATGACTCAGATGACTCTTTTCTCAGATTTGACGACTTTGACCGACGTCACCCCCTCTTTGGTAGTTCCCGTCGTGACCCCGGCAGCGAGCGGTTCGAAAGAATCACGAAAAAACGAACGGGACACTTTGTCTCGGCTCGCCGAGTTGATCCGGGACGGCCGGGCCGCTGCGGTGGCTCAATCGCAAGCCCGCAGTCGTCCGATCCAATCGATCGGAGAATTGGCCCAATCCGTGTTACTGCGTCACGACTTGGTCGCCCGACGCCGGGCCGCCCGTGCTCAGGCGGCGGACCGAACTGCTGCGGGCCGGGTTGCTGCCCAAACCTCCCAGACCCCGGTCACGGCGACGAAGACTCGCGTGCCCGTGGTCGGATTGGCTCAAACGCCCGCTCAAGTTCATGTCGCCTCATAAATCAGTCGAAAACGAGGCATAGGCTCGTTCAATTCCCGTTGCCCCTCATTTCCTCGACCGCGTCGGGGGTTTCGTTTGCTGCTGAGGCGGGATTTGGAGTCTCGGTTTTGGAATTGACTTGGGATTTTTGTCGGTGTTTGGCTTTCTCTCGTTTGCGAGACCGCCACGCCTTCCACACCGATCCGAGCAGAAAACTGACCGCCGAACAGGCCAACAATAACAACGTCAACGAATACTGGCGGCTGAAAAAGAGCAGTTTGATGTCGACCTTCTGCTGATTTTGGAAGGCCACGACAACGAGGACGAGAACGGCGATTAGAAACAGGAAATAGCGAATTTTTTGCAGCATGAGATCGAACAGACAGAAGCAAAAGGAGTTGCTAGCAAATGGTTTGCTAGCATAATGAGAGGTGGCACCGGCCGGCTCGGCGGGTGATTCCAATCATAACCCGAGGCGCCCGTGAGCGACCACACCACGCTGATTTCTCTGGCAGCAACGGCGATGAGGCGGTGGGGTGATTCCGATGGCAACGACAGGAAGCTGACGCCATGACTCAATCGAGCGCGACGGGACGAAAAAAGTCCGGGCAAAAAGCGTCCACGCGAAGAGCCGGCAAGACGCAGGCGGGGGATCGATTCGCCCAGCAAACGTTTGCGTTCTGGGAACCGGCGGGCGAGGAACCCGTAGGCCAGCCTTTGGCTTCAAAGACCGTGCGGCTTTCGAAGAAAAGTGTGGTTGCGGCGACGACTTGCGACACCCCTCCCGCAACGGAGACTGCTGATTTAGCGAGCCGTTTGGGCGTTAGCCCCGGTTTCCACGCCACACAACCGGGGCTAACGCCCAAACGGCTCACGCTATCTTGTTCATTCCAACTAAATCAGCAGTCCCCAACGCGGGAGGGGTGCGTTGGAGGTTCATCAAAGGTGACAGGGAAGGTGCTTACCAGCACGCTCTCGGACGCGAAACCGGATCGGGAATCGTTGATGGCGGATTTACGCAACCGGGCGGCGGCGATTTCGACCAGCCCGGCGATGGACTCGGCGGACATGTTCTCCACCGGCACCCACGTCGTCGATGAATGGTTGCCCGGCGGCGGTTTGAAACGAGGGTGGATCTGCGAGTGGATCGCCGGGCATGACGCCAGTGGTGCGTCGTCGCTCGCGATGATCGCGGCGGCATCGACGATTTCGAAAAATCCGACATCCGAGAGTTCGAAAACGGAAAACGTCGCATCGGTTTCACCGCGTCTCCCGCACAGTGGCCCGGTGATCGTGATCGATCCTGCGGGGACGTTTCATGCTGCCGGGGCGATCGCGTGCGGGATCTCGCCGCAGCGGATCGTGGTTTGCAGGTGTCCCACGCGGGCCGACGCGGTGTGGGCGATTGATCAAGCCCTACGGTGTGGTTCGGTCGCGGCGGTTTGGGCGGTTTTGCCATGGAATTTGAACGACCGTGATGCGCGGCGGTTGCAATTAGCGGCCGAAACGGGGCGGACGCCGGGGTTGTTCGTCGTGCCCGCGTCGACAGGCGTGCGGCCTTCGTTTGCCGCCGTTCGCTTACACGTCACCTCGGTGCCGGTCGATGCGTCGCGATTGTCAGCCGATGATCGGGCGGCGGCTGGGTTGCCGATCCGGTCGCCCTTGGATTTGCGCGTGCTGCGTGTTCGTTTAGAAAGGGCGCGAGGCCAACGGGCCAACGAAGCGTTTTTGGCGATGACGCACGACGCCCGGTTGCACCGACTCTCCCCAGCCGCGATCGCCCGATTGCAAACTCCTGTTCCCGTTTCTCTTCCCGCAGGCTCTCGACATGAACCGGTTGCTGTGCCTTTGGTTGCCCGATTGGCCGATCCAACGTCGACTCCGGGACGCCGCGAAGAAACCGCCGACCGACGCGTCGGATGAGGAATGTCGCTCGGTTCTCCGAACCGACAGCGGAGGGAGCGACAATAACCAACGATTTCGGCTCGGAGAGCCGAGCGACAATCCAGAGCCGAGCGACAATCCAGAGCCGAGCGACAATCCCATCATTCTATGGCACGCCGACGCACGGCGGGGCCGCGTCGTCGCAGCCGCGTGTCACCGAGCGGGAAACGCAGGCGTCCGATTGGGCATGCCGGTCGCCCAAGCGGCTGATTTGGCGGCGATGACCGATGCGGTGTTCGAACCTTACGACCGTGACGCCGATCGGGCGGCACTGCAATCGCTCGCCGTCGAATTGCAAACCCACGTCAGCCCCCAAACCGCCGTCGAGACGCTGGAGCGTTTCAAATGGGCGGGCCGATTTCGCCACGATCCGGAATCGATCGTGATGGAAATCCAAGGCGTCACGCATCTGTTTGTCGACAAAGACAACCCGCCGGAAGATTCTCAGACGGCCCACGAATCCAGACGAGCGGGCGAGTCGGAATTGCTATCCGCAGCGGCAGCGATCCTGAGTCGACATCAACTGCGTGCCCGATTCGGGCTCGCCGATACCGTCGGCGCGGCTTGGGCGTTGGCCAACCACGCACCCCGAACGCGAGAACGTGCCGGCGCATGGATCCCAGACCGGCACGACGTGTTCATCGCCCCGCCGGGTCAGACCGCCGAAGCGTTACACACGCTGCCGGTCGCCGCGTTGCGCTTGCAACCCGACGTCGTCGCGACACTGTCACGATTGGGCGTCGAGACGATCGGCAGTCTGTTGCGATTGCCGCGCGAGGGTTTAGCCACCCGGTTGGGCATGCCGTTGTGCAACCGGATCGCTCAAGCCACCGGCGAGGTGGAAGAGTCGTTGATCGCGATCGCGCCGCAGTGTGAGCATTCGGCGACGTTGTTGTTGGAATACCCCAGTGACGCGATCGATTTGCTCGCCGATCGTTTGTCACACTTGATTGTCCAATCGACTGCCACGCTCCATCGGTTGCACCGGGGCGTGTTGCGGCTGCGATGCCAGCTCGAATTCACGCAGCATCCGCCGATGGTTTTGGAGACGGGTTTGTTCGCACCGACGCTCGATGCCGAACATCTGACATCGTTGATGTTAGGCGCACTCGAATCGCAACGGCTCGGTTCGAAGGTGACTCGAATGACCGTCGCGGTGGCGCAGCACGCGGCGTTATCGAGTCGTCAACCGTCGATCTTCGGCCCCGATTTCGCAGCGACGTCCGGTGAGGATTGGACGTTGTCGACCGAGACGGCGCGTTTGATCGATGGGCTCGCCGGGCGTCTCGGGGAGGACAACGTGCGCGGCGTGCGAGTCAGTGAAGACCCGTTGCCGGAGAACGCGATTGTCGATTTTCCCATGACGGCGGACCGCATGAAAACGCAAACGAAGAACGCGAAACGGAAGCAGCGTTCGCAGGTGACCGCTCGGCAACGAGCGGCCGCCGAGGCGGAGCGTTTCGACGCGCCACCGAGCGGCATCCCCAGTGGCATCTCAACCAGTGGAAACGGTGGTCCTCGCGTCAGTGATCTCGGTCGTCGACCGATCGAACTGTTCGCGCCGCCGCCATCGATCACCGCGTTGCGGTTGGATTCGGATTCATGGAACAGCGGCGACGGTTTCCCCGCTCGGTTTCGCATCCGTGGGCGGGTCGAACCGGTGCGTCATCATTGGGGGCCTGAACGGATTGAAACACGATGGTGGCGTGGGCCGTTGATCCGCCGTGATTACTTTCGAATCGAATTGGAGAGTGGTGCACGGTTGTGGATTTTCCGTGATCTGCGTGAGGAAGGTGATTGCGGACGGTGGTATTTGCACGGGCGGTTTGCGTGAGAGGAACCCGTTGATCGTTTTTCGATTGTCTCCAGAATTTATTAAGACGACTTCGTCGACAATGGTAACCCGACGCGTAAGCGAGGGATCGAGCGTGAATCCCTCGCTTGCGCGTCGGGTTAAAAAACAAAACTCAAACAACAGGATTTCATCATGCGTTATGCGATCATCGGGAGTGGTGCGGTCGGCGGTTTGTACGGGGCGATGTTGGCTCGTGGCGGCGCGGACGTGCATTTTCTTTTGCACTCGGATTTCGATCACGTCGCTGCGAACGGTTGGCGGATCGATTCAAAAAACGGCGACTTCGTGCTCGAAAAACCGAACGTCTATCAACGTGCCCAAGACATGCCGAAATGCGACGTCGTGATCATCGCGTTGAAATCGACCCACAACGGTTTGTTGCCAGACATCTTGCCGCACGTGTTGGCGGAGCGGGGCGCGGTGTTGTCGTTGCAAAACGGGCTCGACGTGGAACGCGACAGCGTCGAGGCGGCGGCGGGGCACGACGTGCTCGGCGGTTGCTGTTTCTTGTGCAGTAACAAGGTCGGCCCGGGGCATATTCACCATCTCGATTACGGCCGGATCGTGTTCGGCGTTTATCGAGACGGCGACCCGAAGTACGATGACTCGAAAGGAACCGCCCACGCTGCCGGCCAGTCGATTTTTGCCGACATGATCGCCGCCAGAATCGACGCCGAGTGGACGGACGATTTAGCCACGGCCCGGTGGCGGAAATTGATGTGGAACATCCCTTTCAATGGATTGTCGGTCGCGCTCGATGCCTCGACCGACGCGATTATCGGCTGCCCGGCGAGCCGCGAGTTGGCGGACACGATCATCCGCGAGGTCCACCGGGGGGCGGCGGTGTGCGGTCACGTGATTGACGAATCGGCAATCGAAAAAACGATGCAGCACACCGAAACGATGGTGCCCTACGACAGCAGCATGCGGCTGGATTTTTTGCACGGTCGGCCGATGGAGGTCGACGCGATCTTTCGAAATCCGTTGCGGGCGGTCGCCGAAGCGATGCAAACGCGGGCAGAATCAGGTAGCCCGAAATCAGCCAACTCGGTTGAAAATCCGGTGCATCCGATGCCCTCGGTGGCGATGCTGAGTCAACAGTTGCAATTTTTGGATTCACGGCCCCGTCGGGCGTCGAATCTCGGCCGCTGAGCGACTATCCTGTCAAGGGTGAATTTCCCTCTATCGACCATCGTTTGATTGAAAAACAACATGTCCGACGTCTTCACCCAGGGCGGCACCGCTCGCTCCGAGATCTACCACGAACTCGCCTCCCTGCGGCTGACCGATCCGCATACGCATATCGACCCGCACGCGCCCGCCTCGACCACGCTCGCTGACCTGCTCGGTTATCACTACTACACCGAACTCGCCCACTCCGCCGGGATGCCGAAATCGCAGATCGAGGATCCCGCGATCGGACCGAAGGAACTCGTCGAGCGGCTCGTCGGTGGCCTCGCCCCGTTGGAGAACACGGTCCAATACAGTTGGTTGATCGAGATCTGCAAGATGTTCTTCGGATTCGATGAAGACCGGTTGCACGTCAATAATTGGGAGGCGTTGTATGACCGCAGTGAATCGATCATGTCCTCGGCCGAGTGGCCCGACATGGTGCTCGATCAATCGAACATCGAAGCGGTTTTCTTGACCAACGATTTCGACGACGACCTCGCCGGTTTCGATACCGATCGTTACATCCCGTGTTTGCGGACCGACGATCTGGTTTTTCATTTGTCTGATCCCGTCGTGCAAGAACGTTTGGCGAAATGCACGGGCGTGTCGCTCGACGGAACATTGTCGAGTTTGCGAGCGAGTCTGCGTGCGTTGTTCGTTCATTTCGTCGCTCGTGGGGCGCGGGCCTGTGCGATCTCGTTGCCGCCCTCGTTCACACCGACTGCGGTCGCCGACGGGCGTGCGACGACGGCGCTCGACGCGGTGTTGCGAGGCGGCATCACTGCCGACGCGTCTCACAAGGAGGCGTTGTCGCGGCGGGTGTTCTGGACGCTCGCCGAGTTGTGCGACGAATTCGGGTTGCCGTTCGATTTGATGATCGGTGTCAACCGCAAGGTTTATCCGGGCGGCGTTTTCCAAGGCCAGGATTTGTATGACTCACGGGTTTCGTTGATCCAGTATCGCGATTTGTTCAACACGTTTTCGGATGTGAAATTCCCCGTCTCGGTTTTGGCCAGCGTCACGAATCAGGAACTCGTTAGCTACGCCTGGATTTTCCCCAACGTGATTCCCAACGGGCATTGGTGGTACAGCAACACGCCGTCGACGATCGCGCATGACCTCGCCGCTCGATTGGAAGCGGTGCCGCAAAACAAGATGATCGGGTACTACAGCGACGCGTATAAACTGGAATTCGTGTGGCCGAAATTCAACATGTATCGCAAAGTGCTCGCCGGCGTGTTGGCCGACGAGTTTGTTCGCGACCGGGGTTGGAGTGTGGAGCGGGCGGTCGAATTCGGACGTCGTGTTTTGAAAGACAACACGGAAGAAATTTTCTCGCGCCGTGCCGCTGATCCCATCGCGAGCGGTGAGAATGCGACGGAGGCAGGGGCAGGCGATCCCCTTGAAACCGACTTGCTCGGCGGCATCGCGACGAGCGCAACCGGGGCGGTGTCCGCCGCGACCGGGGTTGGACTTGGAGTCGGGGCGGTTGCCGCGACCGGTGCCGCTACGCTTGCCTCGGCGCTTGCCTCGGCGCTCGCGTCGGAGTCGGTCGATCCGTCTCCCTCGACCGCCGAACTCGCCGAAATTGAACTACAGGATCCTTTGAAGACGCTCGACGACGATCCGAGCGAGGACGTGCCGACACTCGATGAAGACGACTCGGATGTGATGTTCGTCGATGAGGCGGAACTGGAAACCTACGACACCGTGGTCGTGGAACCGAACGATCTTGCCGCAGCCATCGTCGAGGAAAGCGTGGCCGAGCCAAGCGCCGACGCGGATGCAAAATCCAATACCGAAGAAGACCTTGGCCAACCCGGCGACGAGTCGTTCGATCATGCCACGAGCGACTTCGCCGAGGACGCCGCCGTCACGATCATCGAAGAACCCAGCCCGGCAGATGTGACGGGAGCATTGGAGGAACTCGAAACACCTGAGCTAGAGATTCCGGAACTCGATATTCCAGAGAGGGAGATGCCCGAGCTCGACATTCCTGATCGCGAGTTGCCAGCCGCCGAATTCGCGGAAACCGAACCGAGTGATCCCCATGCGACTCAGTCGCTCGATTTTTCTGCAGAACCGGAACCGTTGACGGAACCGTTGACGGAACCCTCGACTGCCGAGTTACCCGCGATGGAAGAGTCCGCTTTCGATCCCTTGCCGATGGACGATGAGATCGGCGAACTCGATTTAGACGACGTCGAGTTTCTCGACCCGGCGGACGACTCGGTTCATGACGCCGCCAGCATCGGATTGATCCTCGACGACGAACCGCTCGACCTCGGTGACCTGACCGGCGACAGCGAAACCCCAGCCACCGCACCCGCACCGGCCACCGCCTCCGAACCGGCCATCGAATTCCTGGATACTGACGACGACGACGAAATACCGGAGATTCGACAACTTCGTGGGGAAACCTCCTTCGCCCCCGACGACGAATCCCTGCAACTTCAGTCCGACCCTCAAACTGGCGAGCTGCGGTTCGGTGCCTCCGAGCCGGCACCGGACCTCTCCATCGATTCCGAACCGGCAACGCCTGCGGACAGCAACAACAACGATGACGAGTTCGATCGGAACGGGCTCGAAGACGACGAAACCGATCCGGCGTCAACGAACTGAAGTAACCGAGCGACATTGGTCTCAATTGCAGTTGTCATGGAAACGGTGAATTTTGTAGCGTCGAGGACCCACGGGCTGTTCCACGCCCGGAATCCGCGTCCCCACGCGACAAAATTCGCAAGGTTTTGCCATGCAACGCATCGTTAATCGCTCACCCGAACGCCCGTCTATTCACCGCGGCGCCGGTTTTTCGCTCACCGTCTTACTCGGTTGTGCGGTATTCCCGGTGCTCGGCGGATGCAATCAAGGGCGTGTATTCTCGCCGATGGCGGGCCGCTCGACGATGGACAATTCCGGTCCCGCGATGGCAGCCACCCCGCCCACCGACGACCCCGCCCGATCGCGGCGAATGGTCGCCCAAAATCGTGACACCGGAGTGCGAATCACCAGTGAAAACGCGACGCCGGAAACCGACATCGCGGCCGTCCAGCAACGGCTCACCCCGACCGGCTCACCGCACACGGCGAGCGGCTCCGCACGCCAGGTCTCGCACCGCACGGCAGCACCTGCTGATTCAACGCAATCGGATTCCGCCGCCCGCCACGCCGCGATCAACACGTTGTTGAGCGACTCGCCTCGCCGCCAAGCATCGAGCGCAATTCCGAACGAACCAAGCAACGTCGGTCCGGTCAGCCACATCACCTCGGACACGGGCTCGCCCACGTCGCTCGAAATGCCTCCCGGTTTTGACGGCGTCGACGTCAGCGGATTGATGAGTGCGTTGCAAGGAGCACCGCCGGAAGTCCAAAAGGCTGCGATCGCGCGACTGATCGCGATGTCTCGCCAAAGAGCCCAATTGACCCAGCAACCACGCTCGATCGACGACGCCCTGCTCGCCCAATTCGACTCGCTGCCCGAACTCCCCGATGAGGTCATCGATCGCGGCGTCAGCCCCGCCCGGATCGGACAATCCCGAGTCCCCGCAACCGCTCAAACCGTCGCTCAAACCGTCGACCAAACCATCGTCCAGGCCGCGCCGACATCACAGGCCCGGTTCACCATGTCGTCGGATTCGCCCTCAACGATCACGCCGGTCGAGACCGATCCCATCCATACCGCCGCCTACGAATCGATTTCCGACACGCCCCCCAATGCCCCCCAACGAGCCGACATCGCGGGCGTCGAGCCGGTCTTGGCAAAATTCTCCGACGCCAACGCGAAACCCACCTCCCACGTTTCCCTCGCGACCATGCAAACGCCCGTCATCACCGCGATCGGCGAGACCTCACCACCGGGTGAAGAGCAGCCGATTTCTCCCGTCGTGGAAATGAGCGACGCCCAACTGTTCGACGAACTCGTCAAACGCTTGCAGGTCCAAACCGCCGGCGAGAGCGACGCCGACCGCCAACGACGCCAAGTCACCGCTCGGCATCTGATGGTGCTCGCAGGCCACCCCGACCGGGCCGTCGATAACCTCGAAGGTTTGACACGCGAGGAACAAGAATACCTCCGCAATCAATTGCTCGGCTTGTGGACGATCATCGACCCCCAAGGACACCCGGTGGCCTCGCGACGGTTCAGTTCGGCATTGCCGGCGATCCGCAAAGCGACCAGCCACTTGGCCGCCGCCAGCGATTCGCTGGAAGTTCGGGCACTCGAATTTTGTACAGAAATCGAAGCCTACGGACAAATCAAACCGTTCCCTCAACGACGGTTCGCCGCCGGTCAAGAAATTATTCTCTATTGCGAAATCGAGAACTTCGTCTCCGATCCCGTCGACGGCGGTTTCGAAACGAAATTGCAAGGCAGTTACGACTTGCTCGATTCGGTCGGCCGCCGCGTCTCCAGCCAAACGTTGCCGGAGGACCACCAGGTCTCCCAAGCCCGGTTGCGTGACTATTTCATCGGTTACCAAATGTATCTGCCCGATGAAATCGAACCGGGCAAGTACCAATTGCGTTTGACGATGGAAGACATGCACGGCAAAAAGTACGGCCAATCCACCGTCGATTTCGAAATCAAACGTTGAACGCTTGACCCCGGCACGTTGAAAAGGAGAAACTCTGACACCGATCATTTTTTCTCTCACGACAGTCTGCCCACGCCATGGCCAAACCCCGCCCCGCCAAACAACCGAACGACCAAATGTTGCTGAGCGGGTTCGATGATGAGTCGGTCCCGGAACCGGTTGAGAAAGCCGAACCGGTGAGTCAATCCGAATCGGTTGAGAAAAAACAGCCGGCTAAGAAAACCGAAACGGTTACGGCCGCCCCACCGGTCGAGAACAGGCAATCTGTTCGTGAAACGACACCGGAATCCAGAACACGTACTGAAACCACCAAGGAACGCGAATCGACTCGCGATTCCGCCCACGAAACGCCCACGCAGCGGACCGAGCGACACGCCGCCGTCGGCATCTCCGACGAGTCACTGCCGGAAATCCTGCGACGTCCGATCCCGCCCACGCTCGACGAACCGATCCCCGATTTGAACGACCAACTCGTCGTCGTGATCGATTCCCACTCGTTGATCTATCAGGTTTTCCACGCCCTCCCGCCGATGACCAGTACCGGCGGGTTGCCCGTCGCGGCGGTTTACGGGTTCGTCGGCGACGTGCTCGAATTGATCGACCGCAAGAACCCCGATTACCTGATCGCGACGTTCGACAAAAGCGAAATCACGTTTCGCAACGAACTGTTCCCCGATTACAAAGCCAACCGGGATTCGATGCCCGACGAACTCCGGCAACAGATCCCGCTGATCCGTCATGCGATCGACGCGATGGGCATCGGCATCATGGAACAATCCGGTTTCGAGGCCGATGATTTGCTCGCGACCGTGGCTGCGAAAGTCGAATCGGCGGGCGGACGGTGCCTCATCGTCACGAGCGATAAAGATTGCCGACAATTGATCACCGATCGGACGCAAATTTACAACCTCCGCAAAGACGAATTGATCGACGCGGAAAAATTGAACGAGTTGTGGGGCGTTCGTCCCGATCAAGTCGTCGATTATCAATCCCTCGTCGGCGACCCCGTCGACAACGTGCCCGGCATCTCCTTGATCGGTCCGAAACTCGCGCAAAGTCTGCTCGAACAATACGACACCCTCGAAGGCGTGCTGGACAACGCCGACAAACTAACGGGGAAAAAACGCAAGCAGAATCTGCTCGAAGGCCGCGAGAAAGCGATGCTGAGCCGTTCCCTTGTCGCTCTCCGCAAGGACGTCGAGTCGCCGGTCCCGTGGAGTCGCTCGGTTCGCACCGCCGCCGATTTACCACGCGTCGACGCGTTGCTACAGGAGTTCGGTTTCCGCCGGTTGCGAGGCCGCGCCGCCGAAGTGCTCGGTGGCGTGGCACCCGCCGAACCGGTCGAATCGGAATGGGTGACGCACTACCAAACCATCGACACCGAAGACGCACTGCACGAACTCGCCGCGTTGCTCGCCACGCAACAACGCATCGCCATCGATACCGAAACCACCGGCACCCACGCCCGTGGCTGCGACCTCGTCGGCATCTCGGTCGCTTGGGACGCCGGTCACGCCGCCTACATCCCCATCCGTGCTCCGATGGGCGAAACAACACTCGACGAAACGCTCGTGATCGAAACGCTGCGTGAAGTGCTCGAATCGGAAACGATCGAAAAGGTCGGCCACAACATTAAATTCGACGCGATCGTGTTGCGTTCCGCCGCCGGCAATCTCGCCCGTGATGAGACGTCATCCACACCCGACCCGGCACGTATCTCCGGTGTAATCATTGGTAACATCGCGACCGACACCATGGTCGCCGATTACTTGCTCAACCCCGGTTCCCGCAGCCACACACTCGACGACGTCTCCCGCCGCCGGCTCAATCACACGACGACCTCGATCAAAGAATTGATCGGAACCGGCAAGAAACAAATTCGCATGGACGAGGTCCCCGTCGACGAGGTCTCGCCCTACGCTTGCGAGGACGTCGACGTGCCCATCCGGTTAGTCGACACGTTCCATGCCGAACTCGACGCCCAGGAACTCGGCGAACTTTATCGGACGCTCGAAATGCCGTTGATCCGCGTGCTGATCGAGATGGAAACCAACGGCATCCGAGTCGATGCGGATACGCTAGCCGAGATGAGCGGTCGGTTTGAAAACGAGATCGTGGATTTGAAAGCGGTCGTGTTCGCCGCCGCCGGTCGCCAATTCAATCTCGACAGCCCCAAGCAACTCGGTGTGGTCTTGTTCGAAGAACTCGGGTTGCCTGTGATCAAGAAAACGAAAACCGGCGTCAGTACCGACGCGGACGTTTTATCCCAACTCGCCGTCAATCATGAGATCGCCCGCCATCTATTACAGTATCGCCAAGCGACGAAACTGAAGAGCACGTACATCGACGCATTGCCGCTCTTGATTTGTGAGAAAACCGGACGCATCCACACTTCGTTCCGCCAAGACGTCGCCGCGACGGGACGACTCAGCAGCAGCGAACCGAACCTGCAAAACATTCCGATCCGGACCGAGCAAGGCAAAGCGATCCGGGGCGCGTTCACCGCCAGCGAACCGGGATGGGTGTTACTCGGTGCCGATTACTCGCAAATCGAACTCCGCGTGCTCGCCCACTACAGCGGCGATGAGGCGTTGCTGTCCGCGTATCGCGAGGACGCTGACATCCACACCCGCGTCGCTGCCGAGGTTAACGGCGTCGAGGAAAGTGAAGTGACGGCGGACATGCGGCGGATTGCGAAAACGATCAACTTCGGCATCGTTTATGGGCAGAGTCCTTTCGGGTTGGCTAAGACACTTTCGATCTCTAAAGAGCAGGCACGGGATTACATCGAGCTATATTTTCAGCGTTATTCCGGCGTTGAGAAATTCATGATGGACACACTCTCCCGCTGCCGCACCGAGGGATACGTGTCGACGATGTTAGGCCGTCGACGGGAGATTCAAGGCGTCCGTGATCTCGCGGCGCTACCGGAATCGAAACGTCGCTCGCTCACCGAGGCGGAACGGATTGCGATTAACATGCCGATCCAAGGCACCGCCGCCGACCTGATTAAACTCGCCATGTTGCGTGTCTACGAACGGTTGCAACAAAGCGACCTGCAAGCGCGGTTGTTGTTACAGATTCACGATGAGTTGTTACTCGAAACGCCCGCCGAGGAAGTGGATCGGTTGAGTGAATTGATTGTCGAGGCGATGACCGGAGTGATGGAACTCGACGTGCCCTTGAAAGTCGACGTGGCCTCGGGCCCGACCTGGGCGGATTGCTGAACGTAGCCTGACTCTCCGAGTCCGGCCTGAAAAAACACCACCATACTCGACTCAAAGAGTCGAGCTACACCGACTTTCATTGCCGACGATTCAACCACCGATGCACGCAAATGAACACAGATGAAATCGCCGTACCTCGCTTTAACCAGGGCACTTCGTCGAGCAAATCGCAGTTCTCGTTTATTTCATCGGCATTGATCTGTGGTTTTCAATTCCATCTGTGTTTCCAATTTCACGTACGCCCAATGCTTTCGTAATTAAATCGACTTATCAACAGTACCTATCGCAACTCATGTGAGTGCGGATTGTAGGACCCTTGTCCCAATTGTCCTTCGACGCATTCGAGCGAAGCTCGAACAGTCCTACAATCAACCACCAACGTTCTATCCAGTGGATGCCGGATCGGCGCCGAAGCGGCTTGATCCGGCCTACGCCTCCCAGACCACCTTCCCAAGGATCCCTCATGTCATTTCATCCAACTCGCATGATTCTGTTAACGATATTGATCCTATCCCTCGGCGATCATGTCGTCGCCCAGTGGACAACCGAGACAATCGCCGGGACCGGCCGCCCCGGATTCTCCGGTGACGGCGGGCCGGCAATCGATGCTGAAATCAATGATCCGTTCGGCGTTGTCCGTGGTCCCGACGGTGCCATTTGGTTCTGCGAATACGGCGGCCAACGGGTCCGCCGCATCGATTCCTCGGGCGTTATTGAAACGGTCGTGGGCAATGGACAGACGGGCTACGAAGGTGACGGCGGTCCCGCCATCAACGCGTCGCTCAACCAACCCCACGAAATCCGATTCGATGCTAGCGGCAACCTATTCATCGTCGACATGAAGAACCACGCCATTCGACGCGTCGACCGACAGACACAACAAATCTCCACAATCGCCGGTGACGGACAACCTGGCTACGCGGGTGATGGTGGACCGGCCGTCGAGGCAAAATTGAACAAACCGCATAGCTTGCAATTCGATCGCAAAGGCGACCTCTACGTGTGCGATATCGGCAACCATGTCGTGCGGAAAATCGACATGGCATCTGGTATCATCTCGACGTTCGCGGGCACGGGGAAACCGGGCAAGACGGTTTCAGACGCACCGATCAACGGCAATCCTTTGAACGGACCACGATCGATCGATGTCGACCGCGAGGGGAACTTATGGTTGGCAACACGCGAAGGGAACCAAGTATTCCGAATCGACCTCAAAACCCAACGCATCGAACACATCGCGGGCACGGGGAAAAAGGGGACGGCGGGCGATGGTGGACCCGCGAAACTGGCCGAACTCAGTGGCCCGAAAGGCATCGCGATCGACGTCGACGGCAACGTGTGGCTCGCCGATACCGAGAGCCACTCCATTCGCCGGATCGACGCGAAGACCGGCACGATTCACTTGATCGCCGGGACCGGCCAGGACGGTGACGGCCCCGACGGCGCTGCCGAGAAATGCCAATTGAAACGACCCCACGGAGTGTTCGTCGAACGCGACGGTTCCGTCCTGGTCGGCGACAGCGAATCCCATCGAGTGCGAGTGATTCGCAGGTAAGGATTGTAGGACAATTGACTTAATTGTCCCCAGACGCATTCGAGCGAAGCTCGAACAGGATATCTACAATCCGACTGAAATGGCGATCGCGTCGCCTACGGGGGACAATTGGGACAATGGTCCTACAAACCACCAATGGACAACTACTTCAAACGGTAGCTCATCAGTTTGTCTTGCTCGCGGAGGTACATCATTCCGTTGGCGATCACGGGGTGTGCCCACGTGGCACCCTTTTGATATTCAGGGCGGAACGTATGCACGACTTCGTAACCGTCCGGAGTCGCTTTGGCCAAAATCACCGTCCCATCTTGGCGGCGGAAAATGAGGTGACCGTCCGCGTACACGAGACTGGTCTCGCCCTTGCCCTCGGCTCGCTCGGGGCCCCAAGCAATCTCCCCAGTCTTCATTTCAACGCAAATCGGCATCCCGTTGCCGTTGCCATGGCCACAGTACAAATAGCCGTCGACCAACGTGATGCCACCGTGCTTGTTCTGCAACTCACGTGATTCGAGCCAGTAGACCTCGTCCATCTTCACGCTGTCGTTGCCGTCAACGGAGAGTTTCAACAACGCCGAACCGGTGTTGTATCCCGTGCTCGTGAACACGTAATCGCCATCGACGATCGCAGTGGGGATGTTCGCGGTCGTGTTCGCGACACGAGCGTATCGCCACAACACCTCACCGTCGCTGGCCCGGATCCCGACGAGTCCTTGACCGACCAATTGGATGTACTGCTTCACGCCGCCTCCGTTACTGATCACAACGGAAGCGTACCCCGCACCATTTTTGAGCGAGCCGTCACCATCGGAACCGAGTTTGCTAGCCCAGATTTCCTTGCCGTTGGTTTTGTCGAGCGCCACGACCATCCCGTTGTCACCGCCGGGGGTACAGACGAGCGTGTTTCCATCGACGAGCGGCGATTCACTGAATCCCCAACCGCTCATCATCTTCCCGCCCCAATCCTTGAAATCGCGGGTCCACGCGAGCGAACCGTCACGTCGATTCAGGCAAACGATTTTGCCGTCGCTGCTAACCATGTACAACCGATTACCGTCGACCGTTGGCGTCGTCCGACTGCCGTCGTAACCGTGCTTCGGTGCCCCGTCGGTGATCGGTTGTTTCCAAATGACGTTGCCATTATCTGCGTCGATCGCGATCACCGATTGGCTGTCGGAAAAATTCCCGCTCGTGTAGACAACCCCATCGGCAACGCTGACGCTGGCGTACCCCGAACCGACGCCTTCGGTGATCCACTGCAACGGCGGTCCGTCTTCGCCCCAAGTCGAAAACAATCCGGTCTCGGACGAGCGGTTGGCCCGGTCGGCACCACGCCACTGCGGCCAATCTTCGGCGACCGTGGCGGCGGAAACGCAGAACCCGAGCAGTGCGTGCGTCGCGAGCGTAAGAAGCGAGAGACGTGTTTTCATGAGATTGTTTTTTTGAGAGAGGGGGGCTGGTAGGCAGGGAGATTCAGATTCCCATTTGAGCGAGCATGTCGGCGACGCGTCCGACGCTGTTGGTCAGTGACGGATGGGATTCTTGGAATTGGGCGGTCGCTTCGGACAACCGATCGGCCAGCGATTGCGAATTCACCTCGGCGCGATCGAGGCTGTTTTGAATTTCGTTGACAGCCGTTTGCAATCGGTCGCGTTCTTCCGCGTCGAGTTCTTCGACGCTGGCGAGTTGGGTGCGAAGTTGTTCGAGGGTTTGATCGAGTTCGGTGCGCATGGTGGATCAGTGGGGACGGATAATCAGGGAGACGAGCGAAGTGCGGCGTAATATATCACGCCGGGTCGGTCGCGGGGAATCGTCGGCTCGCAGAGCCATTGTCGCTCGGTTCTCCGAACCGAAAGCGTGACGAAGTGGTGTGTGGAGCGTTGTCAACTCGGAGAGCCGAACGTCCCTCATTTCGCCGCATCGAGCTTCAACAACGCGTACTTCCGCTTACCTCGCCTTAGCACGATCACCGATCGACCTTCGAAATCGGCGATTGTGATCCGTTTTTGCTCGTCACTGACGCGGGCGTTGTTCAGGTAAACGCTGTTTTCTTTGACGCTGCGCCGTGCCTCCCCGCCGCTGGCGCACAACCCGGCGAACTGCAACGCCTCGACGATCCACAACCCGTCGCCAGCGATCTGGTCTGCGGTCACGTCGCAACTCGGCACGTCGGCGAAAATTTCGCGAAGCTGCGAGTCGGGCGTGTCGCCGAGTTCGCCACCGAACAAAATCTGAGTCGCACGCTCGGCTGACTCGATCCCCGCCTCACCGTGGACGAGCGTCGTCATCCACGACGCCAGACGCTTTTGAGCGGCTCGTTCACCGGGTGATTTTTTCGTCCGTTCGACCAGTTCGTCGTACTCGGATTTCTCGATCTCGGTCAGGTAAGCGATGCACCGCATTACGTCATCGTCGGCCACGTTGACCCAGTATTGGTAGAACGCGTAGGGAGAGGTCCAATCCGGGTCCAACCAAATTGCACCGTTCTCGGTTTTGCCCATTTTCTTGCCGTCACTCGTCGTCAACAACGGCGCCGTCACGCCGAACAACTGCTCGCCCGTCATCCGACGACCCAAATCGATGCCCGCCGTGATGTTGCCCCACTGGTCACTACCGCCCGCCTGGATTCGGCAACCGTGCTCACGCAGCAGGTGCACGAAATCGTAAGCCTGCAACAACATGTAACTGAACTCGGTGTAACTCAACCCCGCTTCGCTGTTCAACCGGCTGCGAACGGACTCCTTGCCCATCATTGCTCCGATCGGGAAATTCTTGCCGACGTCACGCAGGAATTCGAGATACGAGTACCCCTGCATCCAATCGAAATTGTTCAACAACCGAGCCCCGTTGCTGCCGGTGAACCCGTCTTCGCCGTCGAAGTCGAGGAAGCGTCGCATTTGTGCCGCGACACCGTCCACGTTGGTTTTCAATTGATCGGCCGACAACAGATTGCGTTCCTGACTCTTGCCACTCGGGTCACCGATCATCCCGGTCGCACCGCCGACCAACGCGATCGGGCAATGGCCGGCTCGTTGGAACCGGCGCAACATCATGAGCTGCATCAACCCGCCGACGTGCAGACTCGACGCCGTCGGATCGAAACCGATGTAGATCGTTTGCGGCCCCGAGGCGAGTAATTTGACGAGTCCCTCCTCGTCGGTGATTTGATGCAGCAACCCACGCCAACGGAGTTCTTCGATCAGGGTTTCGGATCGGGGCGGAGAAACGGAGGGCGAGTCGGTCATGGTTGTTGGCTGGTTCGGGGCGGTTCGTGGGAAGATGTTTGGGTGGCTGCGATCAGCATCAGGGCTTCGGCGAGCCGTAAATCTTCCGGGTAGGTGATTTTCAAATTGTCGGCTGATCCGGGCACGATTCGCACGGGATGGCCGATTCGCTCGACCAATTCGGCATCGTCGGTCGCCGGTCGGCCACGATGACGTGCGTAGGCTTGGCGAATCAAGTCCAGATGAAAAACCTGCGGTGTCAGGGCTTGGTACATGTTGCGTCGGTCGACCGTTTGGCACCCCCGATCCTCGCCGCCAGGGATTGGTTCTCGCTTTAACGTTCCCGTGATCGGGCTGGCCAAAATCGCCGCGCCGCCAATCGCGGCGGCATCGAACACGGCGGTGATGTCGTCGTCTCTCAGCAGCGGCCGAGCGGCATCGTGGATCGCGACCCACTGGATCGCGGGCGAATCGATCGCCGCGATCGCGGCAGCGACCGTGTCACTACGTTGCTCGCCACCGATCACGAACCGAATTCGGTCAGGCGATGTCAAATACGCGAGTTGATCTTCGAACCGATCTCGGTCCGCCTGAGCAATCGCCAACATCACGACACCGACTTCGGGGCGACGGAGCAGGGTTTCAGCGGCAAACGTCCACAATGGTTTTCCGACCAGGGACACGAGCAGTTTGTTACTACCGCGACCAAACCGCTGCCCGCCGCCCGCAGCGGGCAAGATGACTGCGACGCTGCCGAGGGTGATTGGGATCATGGGGCGGTTCTCGCGGTCGGGCGCAAGCGGACTTATCGGTTTAATTAGCCGATGGGCGTTAGACCCGGTTTTCTACACCGGTAACCGGGGCTAACGCCCATCGGCTAATCCTTGCTGGCGATCAACAGGTCGATAGCGGGCTTTCGGTTTAGTTAGCCGATGGGCGTTAGCCCCGGTTTCCACACCAGTAACCGGGGCTAACGCCCATCGGCTAAACTTTGCTGGCGTAAGAATGATCAAATCGACAGCCCGGTACCTTCCGGTAATTGAAGATTGTGTGTCACTTCCACCGGATTTCCGCCGTGCTTGCCCCGGTCGGGATCAAAACTGACAAGCTACCAACCATGCAGGCTAGCAGCCTGCACTAGGCCGGCTGCGCCGTATTCTTCACAGCCGCGTTGAGGCGACTTTTGGTGCGGTTGGCGGCGTTGCGGTGGATGACGTTGCGGGCGGCCGCTTGGTCGAGTTTCTTGCACGCGATGCGGAATTCGCTTTGGGCTTTTTCTTGATCGCCAGCGACAACCGCTTCCCGGACACGGCGTACGGCCGCTCGCATGGTGCTGCGGACGCCTCGGTTGCGAAGCCGGCGGACGTCGTTCTGGCGGAGTCGTTTCTTGGCGCTCTGAGTGTTTGGCATGTGATTGGTGGCGGCAGGTGGGCCGCGCCCGAAGGTGATCAAAGGGAATGGATCGCGTGCCTTTTCGATCGCACGCGGTTTTGGGAAGCGGCGTAGTATGACAATCCGACGGGTGACTGTCCAGACGCATCAAAAACTTCCATAATCGATCTTTCCCGCCCTCAGTCTCGCTCCTCTGATCCCGAAAACCTTGCCTCCGTGAACTCTCCTCACGAACCATTGAACACTCTTTTGAAACTTCCAAACGCCGGATTCGTTGCCTTGGTGGGCTCCGGCCCGGGTAATGCGGATTTGTTGACGTTGCGGGGACAGCACTTCCTCAGCCGCTGCGATGTGGTTTTGTACGACGGGTTGTCCAACGTCGAAATGCTGGTCCACGCCCCCGAGGCCGAGCACATCTGCGTCGGCAAACACGGGCAATCTCGGATTTGGACCCAAACCGAGATTATCGAGGAAATTTTGCGATACGCTCAGGCGGGCAAATCTGTCGTGCGGCTCAAGGGCGGCGATCCTGCCGTATTCGCCCGGACCAGCGAGGAGGTCGACGCGTTGGTGGCCGCCGGGATTCGGTTCGAAGTCGTCCCGGGGATCACCGCGGCCCTGGCAGCGGGGTCGTACGCGGGCATCCCGATCACCCATCGCGGGATCGCCTCGGCGGTCGCGCTGGTGACCGGGCACGAGGAACCGGGCAAATCGGAATCGGCGCTGGATTGGTCCGCCCTCGCGGCGTTCCCAGGAACGTTGGTGATTTACATGGGCGTGACGACGGCAGCGGTTTGGACGCGAGCGTTGTTGGACGCGGGCAAACCAGCCGAGACGCCGTGCGCGATCGTGCGGCGGTGCAGTCTGCCGGATCAACAACAGATCGCTTGCCGGCTCGATGAAGTGGCCGGCTACCTAACGCCGGCGAGCCGTTTCCGCCCGCCCGTGATCACGATCGTGGGCGAGGTGACCCGATTAGCCGGAACGATGGATTGGTTCGCTCAACGGCGTTTGCACGGTCAACGCGTGATGGTGACGCGGCCAGCCGGACAGGCCGACGAACTGGCCGCGGCGATCGCCGATCTCGGGGCGGAAGTGATCCGGCAATGCGTGATCGAAATCGTGCCGCCGGAAAATTGGTCGGACGTCGATGACACCATCGATCGGTTGTCCCGTTTCGACACGATTGCGTTCTCTAGCGTCAACGGCGTGCGGTTTTTTATGGATCGAATTTTACAACGTGGTCTCGATGTTCGATGTTTGGCGGGACTGCGGATCGCGGCGGTGGGCGAGGCGACGGCGAAACAGTTACGTGAATTTCATCTCGCTGTTGACGTGGTGCCCCAACAATTCGATGCACCGGGGTTGGTCGCCGAACTCGGCACGAGCGTGCAAGGGCAAGCCGTGTTGATCGTGCGTGCGAACCGTGGCAGCCGTGTGTTGCCGGAGGGATTGGCAGCCGCCGGAGCCAACGTCACGGAGATTGCCGCGTATCAAAACGTGGACGTGGCCGAACCTGATCCCAAGGTGCTGGAACGGCTGCAACGCGGCGAGGTTGATTGGATCACGGTGACGAGCAGCGCGACGGCGGAGAACCTGGTCCGGATGTTCGGTGACGCGCTGCAAGGATGCCGGTTCGCCGCGATCAGTCCGATCACCGCAGACGTGCTACGGTCGCATGGATTGAAGGTCGAGGCCGTTGCCACGACGGCGACAATGGCGGGGTTGGTGGAGTCGATTTAGTTTTTTGCGACGTCTGAGCCATTAGGTTGGTAACCCGACGCGTAAGCGAGGGAGAGTCGTTTTACTGAAAGATGCCTCGCTGACGTGTCGGGTTACCCTCTCGACGCTCCGCGTCGTGAATCGTGAAAATACTCACTCGACGCGGAGCGTCGAGATACTCTCATTCGCCGCCGCGTAGGCCTGATGCCCCGTCGAATCCCCCGGCAACACCGAATGTTGCTCCTTCGGAATGCTCGCGGCGTGCTCCGCGATCACGCCGGCGTACTTTTCATCCGTTGCCAAATTATTCCATTCGTGCGGGTCTGTCTCGTGGTCGTACAACTCCCGTGAGCCGTCGTGATACTCAATGAACCGATACCGAGTCGAACGGACCGCGTAATTGCCGGGCCCGAAACTGGTGATCGCCGGATGGTCCCACTCCGCCGCAGGCGATTTCAACAATGGCACGAGGCTGTCGCCCTGCTGGTCCGCATCGGCCGGCAACCCCGCCAGTTCCAACAACGTCGGGAACAAATCGATCAGCTCGACCGGTCGGTTGCTGCGTTGGCCTGGCGTTATCCCCGGCGCCGAAATGATGACCGGCACGCGAGTCCCATCTTCCCACAGCGTGCGTTTCGCCCAACGTTGTTTCTCACCGAGATGGAACCCGTGATCGGAAAACAAAACCACGATCGTGTTGTCCGCATGATCGCTCGCCGCCAACGCGTCCAACACGATCCCCAAACAATCATCCGCGAACGTCACCGACGCTAAGTACGCCTGCACCGCATGTTCCCACTGGCCCGCCCCGGTGATCCATTCGTGCGTCGGTGAAACGTGACGCAAATTCGTTAGGTCGATCGCATACTGACTTAAATCGTTGCGGTCGTCCTCACGGACCAACGGCAATTGGATCTCGTTTCGCGGGTGCAGATCGAACCATTTCTGCGGCGCGTACATCGGCACGTGCGGTCGATAAAAACCGACGCCCATGAAGAACGGCTCGTCGCCGGGTTGGCTGAGTTTCTCCGCCGCCCATTTCGCCGCCTTGCGGTCCGGCATGTCATCGTCGCTCTCCGGATAGACGCCCCAATCCCATAACGGATGGCCGTGAGGTTGGGAAATCTTCTTCGCCGGTCGCGGCCCGAATCCGCCCGACCGCTGGTATTCTTGAAAAAAACGTTTGTCGCCAGTGTGGAATAATTTCCCCGTCGCCATCGTACGATACCCGTTCGCCGCGAACACCTCCGGCATCGTGGCGACGTCTTTCAGTACCGGGGCCTGACGCAGATCCGGGGATAGGAAATAGACGCCCGACGAGTGCGGGTATCGGCCCGTCATCATGCTCGCCCGCGACGGATTGCATACCGGCGATTGGCAATGCGCGTTTTCGAACAACGTGCCATTTTGGGCGAGCCGATCAATGTTCGGCGTTCGCGATTGCGGATGCCCGTCGAGGCAACCGACCCAATCATTGAGGTCGTCGACGGAAATCAACAACACGTTCGGCCGCTCGGCCGCAGTCGCTACCGACGCCATCGCGAACATGAGAAACAGAGCCACACGAAATCGATACATGAGAGGTCCAGTGGGGAAGGGCGGGTGGTCAATCCGTTGTCGGGGAGGCGTGTTGTTCCAGCAGAGAATCCAGCGCCGCGACGATTTCCGTTTCGTTGCCCACGATCAACCAATACTGATACTTCAACACGGTATCATAATCCAACGTCGCCCGAACGATCGGCGCAACGTGCATGCACGGACCCGCGACCGGATCGTCGGATTGCCCGCCACCGTGAGGCCCGAAATTCCAGTGTTCCGACGCCTCGGGCGAATACACCGCAACACCGTCACCGGCCGCATTGAAAAACGCCATCGCGTCGAGCGGCGGTGTCGTGCGTCCCCACGGCGGTCCCGGCGGCGTCTGCTCGTCCCGCCAATTCCCCTCACCGAGATAGCTTTTAACGCGGGAAAAACTGCGAGTGAAGTAGCACGCCGGCACCTCTTGATGTCGCGACACCGCGTCGCCCCACCGGTCGCCCTTTTTTCGATTCGATTGAAACTCGCAACGCACATGGATGATGTGCTGCGATTTCGGATCGATCGTCGTCCACTGACGCATCACCGCGTCGGCTTCCTCGTCGGCCATGTCCCAAAGTTTCGGAACCGTTTCGCTGTACAGCGTCTCGTCCCGTTTTTCGAACACCGTCACCCGCGCCCAACTGCCTCGACTGCCGCTCGCCCCGACGCCACCACCCTGGATCGGGTTCCACGGCCACGGGCTCCACGATTTGCTTTGCCCCTCGTCGGTCCGGTCGAGCGATTTCCCCGCGTAATAGGATTGCTGGATCAACCGCCCTGGGTCGGCGAGGTTGACGATATTCTTCGGATACGAATTCGAAGACAACCAAGTGATCGCGCCGCCCATCTCGCGATCGATCCCCACCTTCACGGCGGCGTTGTCGGTCGCCATTAAATCGGCGGCTGAACCCGGTGGAGTGTTCGTAACTGAGAGAATCAAAAACGTGACAAGCACGAATCGAGTTCGGAGGTATTGATTCAAAATCATGAGGGGTGATGCGCTCGTTGGTAAAAAGGGGGTGATCCGGCAGCAGCGTGCGCCGGAGGTTTTCAAGGCATGACTGCAGTGTCCAACGAGATTGGTGGATGAGTATGGATGCTAGTCGACCACGTAAGCCGGAAAAAACGCAGTCGAGCTCTGCAGAGGTGCCACTCGACAAGGGAGATCTCGGTCGCCAGCGTCTTCCTGCAAAAGCGGTGCGTCAATGGTGCCGACGGTCCTCGGCGGATTTCGGCGGATTTCGGCGGATTTCGGTTTGCCGAGGACGATTTTTCAACAAATCATGGGACACTGCAGCCATGCCTTGAAAAACCTCGATCCTGGGGTCGGCGCACGCTTCGGTCGGATGAACCTGAAAAGGGGGTGAACATTCAATTTTTTGACGCGCGGCAGGTTGCACTGCGACGTCGCACCCCGCCAGCAACGAGGTCGTGCGGCTTTTACGTTTTTTTGATTGCGGGTGTGCGTGGTTTCGCGTGCAAGAAATGACCTTCGTATGCATTTGGATTTCGCAGAGGATGCGAGTTGCTTTGAATTCCAAAAGACGCACGCGAGTTGTCATGAACCTATCGGATTTGACTCGAAAAAAAAAGTTTCGCGTCTTTCGGTAATCGCCCGAGGGGCCACGAAGGAAAGAAATCGATCCGAAGCTCGATGGGAGACCGGAAAATCAAACGGCTTGAGAGGGGGGGGGGGGGAGTTTCGTGCTGTCTCCCAAACGATCCTGGAATCGCCTCGGTGGGAGGCATGGGATTTCCTGGGATCGCGGCGAGTTGCATTGCAGCCGTGTTCACTTAGAATTCACGCGATCTTGATCGAAAATTCATTTTTGCCTCCATTTGAAACGCCGATACTTTGGATTTTTCAACACTACTGACGATGATTTTCGAACTCATCGGCGGGCTAGGGATTTTTCTTCTGGGCATGAAAAACATGTCCGATGGGATGCAGGCGGTCGCCGGCAATAGTCTCCGGCGACTGATCGGGTCGATTACCAATAACCGATTTTTTGCCACGACGGTCGGCGTGCTCGTCACGTGCATCGTTCAGTCCAGTTCGATCACGACGGTGATGGTCGTCGGGTTCGTCAACAGCGGCGTGATGGGGTTGTCCCAGGGTGTCGGTGTGATCATGGGTGCGAACATCGGGACCACGATCACGGGCTGGATTCTCGTGCTGAAGGTCGGCAAGTACGGTTTGCCCCTGCTCGGCGCCGCGGCGTTCACGTACCTGTTTTCCAAGAGCGATCGGTGGCGTTATTGGGCAATGTTCCTGATGGGAATCGGGATGGTGTTCTTCGGTCTGGAAATCATGAAGGACGCGTGCGCGATCATCAAAGACATTCCCGATTTCGAGGCTTGGTTCGCGAAATTCAATGCCGACACCTATGGCGGCGTGCTTAAGTGTGCGTTGGTCGGTTGCGTGATGACGACGTTGGTGCAGTCCTCGTCGGCGACGCTGGGCATCACGATTTCGCTGGCGACGCAAGGCGTGATTTCCTACCCGACGGCCGCCGCGTTGATTCTCGGCGAGAACATCGGTACGACGATCACCGCGTTCTTGGCGTCGCTCGGGGCGACCACGAACGCTCGCCGCGCCGCGTATTTTCACGTGATTTTCAACATGCTCGGCGTGTTTTGGATCACGCTGATTTTCAGTTGGTATATCAAACTGATTCAATCCATCATCGGCTTCGACGTGACCGCCATGGTGCTCGTCGATGGTGTGGAAACCTATCCGAATACCGTCGCGGCGATCGCGGCGACGCATAGTGTGTTCAACGTGGCCAACACGCTGTTGTTCATGCCGTTGACCGGTCCGATCGTGCGGTTTCTCGAGCGGTTCGTTCCGTCGATGCCATACAAAGAGAAACCGAAACTAACGGATCTCGACGTCCGCATTCTGGAGACACCATTGCTCGCGATCGAGCAATCTCGCAAAGAGATTTTGAAGATGGGTGACGGTTGTTTGAAGATGCTCGATTGGTGTTCCGAACTGATGAACCAAGACGATCCTGACAAGGCGCTCGCGGACCGTTTGAAACAACGCGAACGCGTGCTCGATACGGTGCAAGACGAGGTGGCCGCGTTCATCACGGGGTTGTTAGCGGCGAACGTTTCGCACTCGATCGCCGAGGAGGGCAGGCGGCAATTGCGGATCACCGACGAGTACGAGAGCATCAGCGATTACATCGTCAATCTCGACAAATTCGATTGGAAATTAAGGCGTGACGGGTTCCGGTTCACCGAGACGCAGCGTCAGGATTTGACGCAGCTCAACCGGCACGTTTCGGAATACGTGAGCTTGATTCACGCGGCACTGACCCAGGGCGATGACAACGTTCAAATCGCGACCGAGGCGTCGTCGAAACGGATTCGCAACGAAGTCAAATCGCTACGGGGAAAACACCTGGAGGAATTGTCTTCCGGTTCGCTCGCGCCCGTCGTCAGTGTCGCGTTCATGGCCGCGCTCAACGCGTACGCCCGCGTCCGTGATCATGCCCACAATGTGGCGGAAACCATTTCAGCAGATCGTTGAGGTGCCGTAGCAGGCTGCCCGCCTGCACTACGGACGCAACCACCGGACGCAGCGGCCCAGGGCCAACAGCAGGTGCTCGATCGGCACACGGCGGATGTGGCCGTGACGGTCGGATTGCGTCACCGCTTGCGATTCGAGATTAACCGCCGTCAAATAACCGCCACCGAAACAATACGTGTCCACCACCACGAGGTGGGCGTGGCAGAGAACCTCACCGCTGGGCTGCGGCGTGTGACCGAGGTAAACTCGTTTGCCACTGACGTGCGGCATCGGCAGCAGTTTCGGCAGGTGCGTCCAATAGGTCAGTTCGTCGTTTTGCTCGGCGATGTTCTGAGTCGGATGATACATCGCATGAACGAAGATTTCGGTCTCGGTTTCGTGGTGCCGTTGCAGATGGCAAAAAAAATCAAGATGCCGCGATGGGATTTTCGTGATCGATCCGCCGTAGCTCGTCACCGTCGCGTTACCGCCGCTCCGCATCCACGTCGCTTCATCGAGCCCGTTGATCACGACGCCGTGCAACATGACTTCGTGGTTACCACGCAGAGCGATCACGCGGCACTGCTGGGATAGCTGCAACAACTGCTCGACGACGTCGCGCGAGTTCGGACCGCGATCGATGTAATCGCCGACTAAAATGACTTCGTCGTCACTGCCGAGCTGCAACGCGTCGGTAAGCGAACGCAACGCTTTGCCGCACCCATGGACATCGCCGATTACATAACGTGCCACAAAAATGCTTAATTCAATTCGGGGTTGAACCCCGAATTTTCGTCGGGGACAGCGAGGTCCGGACGCAGATCTTTCAACACCGCATGGCCGCAGCGATGGACGAGTTTTTCCCAGACTTGTTCGGGATCGTCGAAGATTGAATCGGCCTCGGCGGGCGTGACGAGCCAACCGCCGGCGTCGAGTTCGGACTCGAGTTGCCCCGCCCCCCAGCCGGAATAACCGACGATGAATTTCAAACGAGAATCATCACGCCGCAGCAAAATCCGCAAATGATCCTCGTCGGCGGTCATCCACGCTGGCACATCGGACCACTGAATCGACATCGATCCCCACGGTTCGGCGGGGTGATCGTGGAGCGTCGTTTTCGTGCCTGCGGGATCATGGGCTTCGTTTTCATCTTGCTCGCTAGGCGGATGGGTTTCCTCCGCGTCGCCGCACGGTTCGCCGATACCCGCGATCTCGTGCAACACCATCAAAGGGCCTTCGACGGGTCCGCCGACGTGGATTTGGTCGCGATAGGAATCCGACTCCGAAGACGCGTCGCCGATTTCGAATGAACTGGGTTGGGAGGTTCCTGACGGGCTCGACATCTCAACAATTTCGCTAAAACGTTTCGACGAGCCACGGTTGATGACGACCCCGAACGCACCCTCGTCGGTATGCCGAATGATGAAAACGACCGAGCGGAAAAAATGCCCATCCGTCAGGTACGGGGAGGCGACGAGAAAGCAGCCTGTGCAGTTTTGTGATTGCGACATCATCGACGGTCCACCCCTAGCAATGCGTTGAAATCGTAACCCGACGCGTGAGCGAGGGATTCCCCGCCGGAGAGTTTTAACCCGACGGCCTAACCTGAAAAATTGTCCCGCCATAAACAACCGGCCCATGACAATCCGACACCGAATCCGACGAGCATGTTCGTGTCGTCGGGGCCGAGTTCCCCACGGCGGCGAACCCGATCGATCAGGATCGGCAAAGTACACGATACCGTGTTGCCAATGTCCGCCAAGTCGATTGGCAGCCGTTCTTCGGTAACATTCATCCGCAGACGGAGTTGATCCAGCATTTTCCAAGTTGCTTGGTGCATCAAATAGCGATGCACGTGCGAGTCGTCGAGCGAATTGGCGGCAAGGATTTCGTTCACCAATCGCGGGATCGCCTCAACGGTGAACCCGATCAGGCTGGGGCCGTCCATGTACAACCGGCTCTTCCATCGTTTTCGGTGGCGGGGCCGGATCGCATCCTCAGGAGGCCGGGAACCGCCGTCGCCGACGATCAGCATGTCCGCCCCGCTGCCGTCGCTGCCGAATTGAAAACCCCACAAACTCGGTTCATCACCGGCGGTGATCAACGTCGCCGCCGCCGCGTCACCGAAAATCGTTCGCAGACTGCGATCGTCCGCATCAATGTATTTGCTGTAAGTTTCCGCCGTTAATAACAACACCCGCCGGGCCACTCCGCTCTGGATCAATCCATCGGCCATCGCCAGTCCGTACACGAAACCGCTGCATCCGAGATTGAAATCGACCGCCCCGCAATGCGTCGGCAACCCCAGCCGATCTTGCAGCAAACACGCCGTCGTCGGCAGCGGGTAATCGGGCGTTTGGGTACACAACAGCAGAAAATCGATCGACGCCGGATCGATCGACTCACGCTCGAAAAGATCTTTCGCGGCGTCGAAGGCCAGGTCCGAGGAGGTCACGCCCGGATCGGCGATATGCCGCTGTTGAATTCCCGTCTTTTCGGCAATTAAATTCAGGTCCCAATTCGGAAACTGTTCCTGCAGGCTGTCGTTGTCTTCCACCCGAGGCGGTAAATGAACGGCGATGGGACCGATTTGAGCGTACAGCACGGGAATCTTCAGCGGACGGGGGATCGAAGACGGGGAATCACGAACTGGAATTCGAACAGGAAGCCGAGAAAAAGGCCACAGAGGAAGCCTCACCGGGTTCCGCCCAAGCGTAGCAGCCCGCTCGCTCGGGTGGAATGTGGAATGAATCAAAGCCGGTTGGCGGTTGGCGAGTGGCGAGTGGCGGTTGGCGACTGGCGGTTGGCGGTTGGCGGTTGGCGGTTGGCGGTTGGCGGTTGGCGGTTGGGGGGTGGCGGTTGGCGGCTGGCGACTGGCGGTTGGCGGTGGGCGGGT
>Ga0163215_100493_pt1 | contig 63745 bp, 47 predicted proteins | sample SynspAceP_FD_185934 | JGI IMG/M metagenome (GOLD analysis project Ga0163215, IMG submission 185934) | Saline lake microbial communities from Ace Lake in Antarctica - Synechococcus sp. Ace-P (Hybrid Assembly) | ecosystem: Environmental > Aquatic > Non-marine Saline and Alkaline > Saline | place... | reverse complement strand
ACCACCTTATCGGAGCAAGCCAATAAGATGTCCACAGAGGCCGAAAAGAAGACGGCTGATACAGCAAAAAATGTAACCGAATCAGGTAAAGGTATTGAGACTTTGCGTGATACGCTCACTTTAGCCTCCGCTACTATTCAAGAATTAAGCTTAAAGTGCCAAAATATTTCAACCGTGATGCAATCTATAAAGTCCGTAGCGGAACAAACCAATTTATTGGCCTTAAACGCTGCGATCGAGTCTGCTAGAGCGGGTGAACATGGGCGCGGATTTGCCGTGGTTGCCGATGAAGTAAGACAACTGGCTATTAAATCCAAGGAAAGCGCGGAAGAAATTGAAGCCATTACTGCAACACTCATTAGCAGTGCCAGTAACTCCGTTACCCAAATGAATCACTGTGTCACCATGGTTGATACTTCAGTTGGAGAATCCTCTAAAAATGCAACAGTTATGGGCGAGATAGTAAAAGCCATAGGAGAAGTGAGTACTAACGCGCAACAAATCGCGATGGCATCGAAACAACAGTTTACCTTGTCCAATACTATTTCAGATGCAGCGCAACAGTTGAATAGCTTATCTAAAGAAGAGTCTAAGCACATGAGTTCAGTCAAACACGAAGTCGTCTCTTTACACGATATGTGCGTGGCTTTACTCAAACAAATTAGCCAATTTAAAGTATGAAATTGGGGCTTTGGTTTGGTTTGGCTCTTTGGTTGGCAGCCGTTTTTGCCCTGCTTAAAATTGCCGACGCTGCCAAACTTAGCCCCTTTGATCCCACTCAGTCGCTGATCATGCAGAGCATGGACTTGAATTTTGAACCTCGCCTAAGTGCAGCACTCAAACCTGTGGAAACTGATTTAGCAAATAAGGTTATCCATATCCGCTCAGGCGACTGTGTATGTGAATCTTTAGCCGAAAAGCACAGCAGTGAATTATCCAATAACTTAGCTAAACTAGGTTTTAAAAGCGAGGCGATTAACCTCGATGCCCTGCCAGAGTTAGCAAAGTTGGTGCCGTCTACACCTGCTGTTATGGTATTCAACCATGAGCAGAAACTTCTCTATCTGGGCCCTTACTCTGAGGGTTTGGGCTGTTTCACTAATTCTAGTTTGTCACAAAAAATCATTAAACTAAGTCAATCACGCTACTTTGGCGCCCAGATTAACGCGGATGTAGAGGGTTGTTATTGTGCCAACAAACTTGCCGTTACTCGCTAGGATTCAAACTTCTTCACCACCGTAGCGGGCAGCCAGTTCATCTAGTTCAGAGCAAGTATAATCAAACCCACGGCCATCAAATAGGTAGCTTATCTGCACCGTATGACTTGTTTTGGCTAAACTAGCCTTAACGTGAACGTTCCCCGAAGACGATGACCAATGGGTCAATTCATTTAAAAATCGATTAGCTATCTGCCCATCGTTGAATCGATACTGCAATTCGTTTTTCAAATCTAGTCCTTGCTTTTCTTTTGCTACTCTAATGACAGTGACATCATTTTGTAGACTAATTATTATTGTTCTGTGACAAAATCTAAACCACCACAAATCGCTGCTACCTGCGCCACAATACAATTTTCAGCATCCACTTTAGGGCTGTCTGGATAGACTTCTGTGGTTGTTGTGTAACTTGCGTTAGTTAAGCTTGCACATAAACCCAATTTTTTGAGTGGATAATTGATCACGCCTTTTTGTTCCATTGGCGAACCAATAATCATGCCCTGCTCATCGCATGGTGCAATATGGGTGACTTGTTCTACTGCAGCAATAATGGCGCTTTGCAATGCCTCACATGGGTTTAGCGTGTCCCCTACAGTATAGAAACCATCAGGAATGTCCCAACTGCGCTGCTCAATCGCGTCTCGAGCCGCTAAGGCAGGACGAAACTCGCTGTTATCGCTATCCGTGGTTTCATGCAGGTCAATGTGCAGCAACACATTTAGCCCCTCAGTCAAACTGAGTAAATTGGCCGCTTCAGGCGCTGGACTATCCGCGTAAAACGAGCGATTCGGATCGATGGCTAAAGGATTCCACCGATTAATGGTCTCGTAACCCCACGGACTAACACAGGGAACAATAATAAAGTTGAAGTCCTGAACATAATCTTGTGCCTTGGTTTGGGCAAAACGCAAAGCACCATGGACACCACTGGTTTCATATCCATGCACACCACCGGTAATTAACACGATGGGATTATTGTCGTCCCACTGAGCACTGGTCAGCGCAATAAGAGGATATGTATCTTGTTCATATTCAAGCTCACCGTATTGCTGGGTTTTAAATAAGCCTGAGGCTGCCATAGCAGTAATGGGTGCCAGAACATCCTGTGCGTAAGATCTCTGCACTTTTTGCGCAGACAACCATTGTACTTTTTCCTTCGCTCCCCACTTGTGTCCGGGTGAACCGATGGGATATGGACTTTCTAATTGCATATAATACCTACAGTCTCAGTTAGTTATTGAAAGTGAGTCTCAATTAAAACCTTAACGCTCACCATTGTCATTCAGCCCAAAAGCCGACGTTTCTCTCAGTGCTTGCCACTAGTTTTTCATCAGATGCATGATGATAGGCAAATTTGCTTGAGGGAATTCATAGTTATTTAATTCATCAATATTAACCCATTGGGCAAGTTGATTTTCCTGCGGACTCGGCTCACCTAAAAACTGCTCGACTAAGCGAACATCTAGTTTGACCTTTTTATCACCATAGTCATGTTCAATAACCATTAGAGCTTGTTGCTCTAGTACAGTGATATTGACCTCTTCTAGGAGTTCTCGGCATAGGGTTTGCTCGATACTTTCCTGTTGTTCACGCTTGCCACCGGGAAATTCCCATAAGCCACCTTGATGCAGGGTGTCTGCGCGTTTACTGATATAGATCTTATCCGCACGTTTAATTACGCCGACAGCAACTTCGACCACTTTCATGTTTGTCTCCAATATTAAGCTATAAAAAAGTCGAACAACGGTTCGACTTTTTTGTGGCTACTCAACGATATGGATACACACTGTTGTTATCCTTGAATAATGGTTATTTAAACCTAACTCAATTTACCGTGACATTGTTTGTACTTTTTACCTGAGCCACAAGGACATAAGTCATTACGACTAACCTTGGGACCTTGACGTAAAGCGGCGCTTTGGGGCGCGGCTTTTGGTTCATTAGGTGACTCATGTTCGAAATTTTTGGCTTGTTTTGCTTCAGCAATACGACGTTTCTCTTCCATTGCTTCAACGTCGGCCTCGGCTTTCACCTGCACCTTACTCAAGATAGTAATCACTTCTACTTTGAGGGTTTCAAGCATTTGTGAAAATAATTCGAAAGATTCCCGTTTGTATTCTTGCTTAGGATTTTTCTGAGCGAAACCACGTAAATGTATACCTTGGCGCAAATAATCCATGGCAGCCAAGTGTTCTTTCCAGTGGCTGTCTAAATTTTGTAACATCACCGCTTTTTCAAAATGACGGATAACAGATGCGCCAACAATATCTTCTTTTGCTTTATAAGCGGCGACCACTTCGCCAACTAAACGTTCACGTAACTTCTCTTCAAACAATTTGTTGTCGTCGGCCAACCACTGTTTTACCGGTAGTTCCAATAAGAAGTCGACTTTAAAACGTTCCTCTAAACCGTCGACATCCCACATTTCATCTAAGGATTGGGGAGGAATATACTGATCAATTACCCCGTTTAGTACGTCGGCACGAATGGCTTCAATAGTGGCGCTAATATCGCCCTCATCCAGCAATTCATTACGTTGTTGATAAATAACTTTACGTTGATCATTAGCAACATCGTCGTATTCCAATAACTGCTTACGTATATCAAAGTTACGCCCTTCAACCTTACGTTGAGCATTTTCAATTGCTCGAGTCACCCAGGGATGTTCTATCGCTTCTCCGCGCTCCATACCTAAACGCTTCATCATATTGCCCATTTTTTCTGAGGCAAATATACGCATTAGGGCATCATCTAACGACAGATAAAAACGCGATGAACCAGGATCACCCTGACGACCTGCACGGCCACGTAATTGGTTATCGATACGTCTTGATTCATGACGTTCCGTACCGATAATGTGCAGACCACCGGACTTAAGTACAGCGTCGTGATCGGCCTTCCATTCTTGTTTAATTTTCTCTACCGTGCCGGGTTTAGGATCATGAATTTTATCGACCGCGACCTGCCAATTACCGCCTAATACGATATCCGTACCACGACCCGCCATATTGGTTGCAATAGTGATTGCACCGGGTTTACCCGCTTGGGCAATGATATCGGCTTCTTGTTCATGGAACTTGGCGTTAAGAACCTTATGGGGAATTTTAGCTTTTTTCAGAATACCCGAAATCAGCTCTGAATTTTCAATGGATACCGTCCCAACCAAAGCCGGTTGCCCGCGTTTAACACATTCTTTAATGTCTTCTACAATGGCTTCATATTTTTCTTCGGCTGTTAGATAAATTAAATCAGCTTTATCTTTTCGTACCATAGGTTGGTTAGTCGGAATAACCACAGTCTCTAAGCCATAAATTGACTGGAATTCAAAGGCTTCAGTGTCTGCTGTACCCGTCATACCAGAAAGCTTCTTGTATAAACGGAAATAGTTCTGGAAAGTAATCGAGGCTAATGTTTGATTTTCATTCTGAATATTAACGCCTTCTTTTGCTTCAACTGCTTGATGCAAACCTTCCGACCACCGACGGCCTTCCATGGTGCGGCCAGTATGTTCATCAACAATAACAATTTCATTTTCTTTTACAATGTAATCAACGTCACGATGGAACATCTTGTGGGCTCGTAATGCGGCATTCACATGATGTAAAAAGGAAATATTAGTTGCGGCAAACAACGATTCACCTTCAGGTAACACACCTTCCCGTTGTAAAATCTGTTCAACATGGATCTGCCCATGTTCGGTCAAATGGATCTGTTTACCTTTTTCATCGATAGTGTAGTCGCCCTCACCCTCTTGACCTTCCTCATCTTCTTTATCTTGCTTTTCTAGTTCTGGAATAATCAAGTTAATCTTACGATAAAGCTCAGAACTGTCTTCCGCTTGCCCTGAAATAATCAAAGGCGTACGCGCTTCATCGATTAAAATAGAGTCAACTTCATCTATCACCGCAAAATGCAAAGAACGCTGCACTCTATCTTCAGGGCTAAAAGCCATGTTATCGCGCAGATAGTCGAAACCAAATTCATTATTGGTTCCGTAAGTAATATCAGCTTGGTAGGCTTCTTTTTTCTGCTGATGATTTAAACCAGGAATATTACAACCCACGGTCAAACCCAAAAATTCAAATAAGGCTCTACTCCAATCTGCATCACGGCGAGCAAGGTAATCGTTCACTGTAATAACGTGCACACCTTCTCTAGTCAATGCATTCAAATAAGTGGGTAAAGTAGACGTTAGTGTTTTACCCTCACCCGTGCGCATTTCAGAGATTTTACCTTGATGTAAGACTTGGCCACCTAACATTTGCACGTCAAAATGACGCATGTTAAAGACCCGCTTACTGGCTTCTCTAACCACCGCAAAAGCTTCAATCAGAATATCATCTGTTGTCGCACCATCACTGATGCGTTGCGAGAATTCTGTTGTTTTAGCTTTTAACTCATCATCTGCCAATGCTTCATACTGGCTTTCCAATTGGTTAATCTGCTCAATAGCAACATTAAGTTTTTTAAGAATACGGTCATTACAACTACCGAAAATTTTGGTGAGGATACTCGAGAACATCAACTTACAGCTTCCAATCTAATAATTAGTTGTTACATAGCACAATGACTAACTAACAGGATAAAAATAAAACAATCGGCTCACTGGGAGCCGATTATCAATGATTCTACGGTGCGTTTTAGTTAAACGCTTTTTCGACCCACACTACTCCCGATAAACATAGGGAAGCGGATCAAGTTGTTGCCCTTTTCGCAGTACTTCGTAGTGTACATGAGCGCCAGTCGAGCGGCCAGTATTGCCCATTTCAGCAATAACTTGCCCTTTGGTTACTACATCGCCTATCTTAACATTAACCAGCTTATTATGCCCATATCGAGTGACTAATCCCTCGCCATGGTCAATTTCTACCAGATTACCATAACCGTATCGGTCATCGGCCCAAGTCACAATACCCGCTGCAGTAGCTAATACGGAGTCTCCCTCTTTTCCGGCGAAGTCAACTCCCTTGTGCATTGAGGGTTGCCCATTAAAGGGGTCTTTGCGCACGCCATAATAAGATGACAACCATCCTGATACTACTGGTCTACCCGCAAGGCGACTCTGTTCACTTATATTGTGCCTTAACATGATAGATTCAAGGGCGCTAAGTTGTTGCGCCTTATGTTGAATTTGCACTAGCAAACCATCCATCTTATTAAGTAAACTATTTTCAACATGAATACTAATGCCTTCAGAGTCGGCCGGCCCACCAACCGCGGGGCCTTCAGCGAAGCTAAACTCCTCAGGGTTTAAACTCGCTTCCTCAACTAAACGTGCACCTAAGGCATTTAAGCGCAACAAATGACTTTGCATTTCTGCTAATTTCATCGTCATACTGGTCAATTGTTGTTCAGTCGCACTTTTTAACTCTGTCACCCGTTGTTCTTGCTGTTCAAAGCCAGCTTTGGCATAACCAATGCGGTCTATGTTTTCATCTATTGTTTGGGTAGAGCGGCTAGAAACTAAAAAAATGCCGCATATAATAACTAGTGCAATAATTAATTGTTGTTTGTTTACACTAAATTTAAGCCGCGTTTTTTCGCTTCTAACAAGCAAAGTGATGTTCATTCTATTAATAACCTCTTTACCAAAGCTTGAGCTGGTTATCGTCCCTATTCTTGGGTGTCAATATGCTCGATTTAAAACGCCACTAACTGGGCTATCTAGAGTTTGTCCTGAGTTTAGGTCGTAACTCGTCATTTATTGGGACTGAGATTAACACAAGCACTGATAAGTTCAAAACGCCAAAAATACAACTTATAAAAGCAAAAATGCCGCAAAGCTGCGGCATTTTATCAAATACAGTTTAATTGGCCAGTATAGGCGAAGCGAATTGGATAGGCATTTCCTCAGGACTATCGTAACTGACAAATTCCCAAGCTTTTTTATCATTCAACAAGGCATTTAACAGCTTATTATTTAAGCCGTGCCCTGTTTTATAGGCCACCAACTCTCCAATAATACTGTGACCTGCTAAGTATAAATCACCAATAGCATCAAGTATTTTATGCTTTAAGAATTCGTCGCTATAACGTAAACCCTCTGGGTTTAACACTCGGTATTCATCCAAGGCCACGGCGTTTTCCATACTTCCACCCAATGCAAGATTATGAGAATGCATATATTCAATGTCTTTCATAAAACCAAAGGTACGAGCACGGCTCACCTCGTTAACATAGGAGCTTGAATCAAAATCAAGCACCATATGCTGACGGGTTTGGCTGATCACAGGGTGATCAAAATCAATCCTAAAATCCACTCTAAAACCATCATAAGGACGCAGCTCTGCCCATTTGTCGCCGTCCTTAACCCTAATTGGTTTAGTGACTTTGATAAAACGCTTTGCCGCATTTAACTCTTCAATCCCTGCTGACTGCAGCAGGAATATAAACGGACTGGCGCTGCCATCCATGATGGGTAATTCATTGCTGTCAACTTCAACAATAATATTATCAATCCCCAACCCAGCCAAAGCAGAGGCTAAATGCTCAACCGTAGAGATAGTCGCACCTTGCTCATTGCTGATACAAGTACATAACATAGTATCGCCAACCGCATTCGCGCGGGCCGGAATATCTGCATAAGGCTCAAGATCAACGCGGCGAAATACGATACCTGTATTCGCCGGCGCTGGCCGGAGAGTCATTGTGACCTTGTCACCTTTATGCAAACCTATGCCAGTTTCCTGAACAGATTGTTTGATGGTACGTTGTTTAATCATCTACCTTTTGCTCGATTGCCAAAAACGTAATAAAAATGGGCACGTATAGTATTAAAAATGCTTAGCCTTGTCAAAATACTGTCATAAACCACTAATCTTCAGCATATTCTGATTATTGGTAGATGCAATATCAAGACAACATTATTAACCCTAAAATTCCCTTCCGCTAATTATTAATCGGCTTGTTTACGCAAAAAAGCCGGAATATCTAAATATTCTAAATCGCTACTGCTCTCATGTTTATCTTCTTGCGCAGAAGAACGTAAACTTTCACTGGTGATACTGGAAGGTATCGGAGCTGAGCCATTAGCTTGTAATCTAAACTCATTGTGATCGTTCATCACGCGAGGCGCTCGATTCGAGACTAATGAGATATCGGGTTTACGTTCAGTACCAATTCCTGTAGCCACCACGGTGACACGCAATTCGTCGGTCATATCCATATCAATAACGGTACCGATGACCACTGTTGCATTTTCAGAAGCAAAGGCCTTAACGGCATTACCCACGGTTTCAAACTCATCAATAGAGAAACTAGGACCCGCAGTAATATTAACCAAAATCCCTCTTGCGCCTGATAAATCAATATCTTCAAGTAAGGGACTTGCAATAGCGATCTCTGCCGCTTCCTCGGCACGGTCTTCACCACTAGCACTGCCATTACCCATCATTGCTGTGCCCATTTCAGACATAACTGTTCTTACGTCCGCGAAATCCACGTTAATCAAACCAGGGCGAGTAATTAACTCAGCAATACCTTGTACGGCACCGCGTAATATGTCATTTGCCGCACTAAATGCCTGCAATAAAGGGGTACCTTTGGGTAATACCTTGAGCAATTTCTCATTGGGAATTGTAATCAAGGAATCAACATATTTGGATAACTCAGCAATACCCTGCTCAGCAAACTCAGTACGTTTACGTCCTTCAAAAGGAAAAGGTTTAGTCACTACTGCAACTGTCAGTATGCCCATTTCTCTGGCTATTTTAGCCACCTCTGGCGCAGCGCCGGTACCAGTACCGCCACCCATGCCTGCGGTGATAAATACCATATCAGCACCTTCTAAGCATTGGCGAATAGTGTCAGCATCTTCTTCAGCCGCTTGGCGTCCAATGTTTGGATTCGCCCCTGCGCCTAAACCTTTGGTTACACCCGAACCAATTTGTAAGGTCACATTAGCCGCTGAACTACGCAACACCTGTGCATCAGTATTAATTGCAATAAACTCCACGCCTTCGATAGAGTGTTTTACCATGTGCTCAATAGCGTTTCCGCCACCACCGCCCACACCAATAACTTTAATAATTGCTTCTTCGCTATGACTATCCATTAATTCAAACATACTATCTCTCCGGTCTTAACATCCAAACAGTCGGGCTATATTCCCTAGCCGCTGTTAATTAAAAAGGTTAAAAATAAGTCGGCTAAAACTCACCCTTAAACCAACTTTGTATTCTTTGCCAGGGTCCATCACTGACTTTATTTTTTGTGGCTAATTTACTTAGCAAATGATTTTTGCCGTATTGCAGTAATCCTACCGCCGTAGCAAATTTGCTATCTTCTACATATTCAGACAAACCTTTAATGCCCAGAGGCACGCCCACCCTAACCGGCATTTGAAAAATTTCTTCGGCAAATTCTACTGCCCCTTCCATTTTTGCCGTGCCGCCGGTAAGTACTATCCCTGCAGCAATTTGTTCTTCAAATCCGCTAGCACGAATTTCATCGTGAACTAATTCAAACAATTCTTGATAGCGTGGCTCAATCACTTCTGCCAAAGTATGCCGAGACATTGCTCTGGCTGGTCTACCCCCCACACTATGCACTTCTATACTTTCTTCCATACTGACCATGTCTTTTAAGGCACAGGCATAATTAATTTTAATTTCTTCGGCATGGTTTAGTGGGGTACGAAATATCTTGGCAATATCACTGGTAATCTGATTACCTGCCACAGGAATAACCGCGGTGTGGCGTATCGCTCCGTCAGTATAAATCACCATATCCATGGTACCACCACCGATATCAACCACGCACACACCGAGCTCTTTTTCATCATCAGTTAGTACCGCATAACTTGAAGCCAAGGCAGAAAATATCATGTGATCCGCGCTCAGTTCACAGCGTTCAACACACTTCACCAAATTTTTTGCCATGTCATCAGCACAAGTAATGATATGGGCCTCCGCTTCCATCCTGACGCCCGACATACCAATAGGATTTTTTATGCCTTCTTGCACGTCAATAGTGAATTCTTGTGGCAATACATGTAATAATTTACGCTCAGCCGCGATGGGCACTGAACGGGCTGCATGCACCACATTATCAACATCTTCTTGTGTTACTTCTTGATTATTTATCGGTACCATACCGCTTTCATTCTGGCACTTAACATGGCGTCCGGAAATCGACATAAATACCGAAGACACCCGACAATCAGCCATAAGCTCCATTTCGTGTACAGCGCGTTTAACTGACTGTACAACTAAATTCAGATCATTAACGCCGCCCTTATCCATACCTTTGGATGCATGGCTACCCACGCCAACAATGCTGATACTATTGTCATCAAGTAATTCGCCCACCACAGCTTTAACATTACTGGTGCCTATATCTAAGCCAACGATAAGTTTGCGTTCTACGACCTTAGACATTGTATTTTCTACTCACTTTAATTAGCTCTCTCGCTGTTTAATTTTTGTCATTTCTGCAGTCTGGGTGTTTATCCAGCCCACAGCTAAACCTGTGTCGTAACGCAAATCAACATAGTCAACCGCCTTATTCTGCGTCGATATCAGTGGAAAAATATCCACAAACCGCTGCAAGCGGTCAATAAACTCACTGCGTCCTAAATTCAACTTTATGCCGTTTGCCAAACGTAAATTCCAAGCAAACCGTTCGCTCAAAAATAATTCACTAATTTGTAAATGCGCCACCTCAAGTAAGGATTGCATGTCGCGATATCCTTGTAAGGCAGTTTGTTCACTGCCGCCCGGTCCAAACAAGCTGGGCAAGCTCAGTTGTTCGCGCTTAGCTACCTCAATACCATCAAATACTTCGCCATGTTGATTTAACAATAAATCATCATTCCATCGTGCCGCTGGTACCTGTTCTACCACATAAATTTCTAAGCCATTTGGCCAGCGTTTGCGTACTGATGCTCGATAAACCCACGGTAATGCTTCTATCATTTTGTGAGTTTGTGCTACATCTAATTCAAAAAAGCTACCCGGTTGAGCTTGTCTAACCAAGCCTTCAATTTGTTTATCTTCAATAAACTGGCGCTCACCCGAAATAGTAATTTCTTTTAAGGGTGCTTGCTGCTCGTCATCTAACCACGCTACTAGCTTCACCAAACCCAACACCAACACTAATAATAAACACAACAGAAACGTCAGACCGATTATCATTTGTGAGCGCGCCTGAGGCGCCGGTAATTGGGCCTGCTCTGACATATGGTTAAATATTACCCATAGACGTTTGCAATACCGCTACCGACAACTCAGTAAAACTCATACCCGCTTGTTTCGCGGCCATTGGCACTAAACTCTTTTCTGTCATTCCTGGCACGGTGTTCGCCTCTAGCAAATAAAACTGTCCGGTTTTATCTTGCATAAAATCTATCCTGCCCCAACCACTGCCCGACAAAGCATTGAAAGCCTTTTGTGCTAATTCAGCCAATTCCTCTTCCTGCTCGCCACTTAGGCCGCTGGGACAGAAATATTGGGTGCTATCAGATTTGTATTTGGCGGTGTAATCATAAAAAATACGCGGGGTCGACATACGAATAGAAGGCAAAGCCTGACCATTTAATAGACTGACGGTAAATTCAGAACCTTGAATGAACTGCTCTATCAGGACATGCTCATCGTAGTTAAAAGCGTCTTGAATGGCCGTTGCTAATTGTTGTGTATTGTTTACTTTGGTCATTCCTATGCTAGAACCTTCTTGCGCAGGTTTGACCATAACCTCATTCCCCAATTTATCCATTATAGCCTTGCAAGATCCCGCATCAAAGGAACTTTTAACGGCAATTTCATATTTAGCAGTGGGTAAACCTAAAGTTTGCCAAATCTGCTTACTTTTTATCTTGTCCATGCACAAAGCCGATCCGAGCACACCGCTGCCAGTATAAGGAATATTCAGTAACTGCAAGGCTCCTTGCATAGTGCCATCTTCTCCGCCACGACCATGTAACATGATCAAAACTCGTGAAAAATCTTGCGTCAGCAGCTCGGTAATGGCCTGCTCAGCAGGGTCAAAACGATGAGCATCTATACCCAACGACAGAAGACTCTTTAATACCGCATTACCGGAAAGTAATGACACTTCACGCTCAGCCGATTTACCACCGAACATTACAGCCACTTTGCCAAAAGAAGATGGGACTACCGAATCAATTGCCTTCATTGCACCACCCCCTTGCCTAATTGCTCAATATCAAGTTTGCTGCTTTGTAAAAATTTGGCGATTTGCCCGATATTACCGGCCCCTTGGGTCATTAAAATATCTTGGTCAGTGAGAATTTCTGCTAACAACTTTGGCAATTCATTTATGTGAGATACATAAACAGGCTCTAATTCACCCCGTTGGCGAATTGAACGACACAAGGCTTTACTATCTGCTCCATCAATTTGCGCTTCACCGGCCGAATACACTTCCAGTAGCAGTAACACATCAACCTGTGACAGTACCTGTACAAACTCTTCATACAGGTCTCGTGTGCGGGTATAACGGTGTGGTTGATAAGCCATCACTAGCCGTCTATCCGGCCAATTGTTGCGAGCTACAGCAATTGTTGCTGCTACTTCCGTTGGATGATGGCCGTAATCATCAACCAAAATAACCTGGCCCTTTTGGGTCGTGAAATCACCCAGCAATTCAAAACGACGACCTATACCTGAGAACCCTGCCAACGCGCTTACAATAGCTTGATCTGATACATTTTCGTCCGTTGCCACGGTGATAGCAGCCAAGGCGTTAAGTACATTGTGCTGACCGGGAATATTCAGACGAATCTTTAATGGCGCTAGATCGGCTCGAATTACCGTAAACTCACTTTGATTAAACCCAAGTTTAACATCAACCGCTCTTACATCGGCGCTATCTGAGATACCATAGGTTAAATATTTTCGCCCGATGCGTGGTAATAATTTACTGATAACCGGATCATCAATACACATTACGGCTAGGCCGTAAAAAGGCAAATTGTGTAAAAAGTCGATGTAGGTGTCTTCCATTTTTTGGAAATCACCTTGATAGGTATCCATGTGATCTGCTTCAATATTGGTGACCACACTTACCATCGGCTGCAAATGGATAAACGAAGCATCACTTTCATCAGCTTCGGCTATTAAATAGCGGCTTGCACCTAATCGTGCATTGGTACCGGCACTGTTAAGTAAGCCACCGATAACAAAAGTAGGATCTAAGTCTGCTTGCGCAAATATAGTCGCAATCAAACTAGTAGTAGTGGTTTTTCCATGGGTACCGGCAATGGCAATACCATGCCTAAACCGCATTAATTCAGCCAGCATTTCTGCCCGGCGAATAACCGGTATACGCTGCTCTATTGCCGCTTTAACCTCGGCATTACTGGGATCAATCGCACTGGAAACCACTACCACGTTGGCATGTTCAACATTACTAGCTTGATGCCCAATAAAAATAGTTGCACCTAAGTTTTGCAAACGCGCTGTCATTCCGTTGGTTTGACGGTCCGAGCCTGCAACCTGATAACCTTCATTTAATAAGACTTCGGCTATGCCTCCCATTCCTGCGCCGCCGATACCGACAAAATGAATGTGTTTAATACGGCGCATTTCAGGTACATGATAATTCATTGCCGAAGGTTTAATCATTGCTCTGCTCCGCTAATTGTTCGCATATTGCAGCAACACGTTGTGTGGCATCTAAACATGCCAGTTTTTTTGCTTTTTGACTCATTAAAATTAATTTTTCTGGTTGTGAAATACAGAGGTTAATAAGAGTTTGCAGTGCTGGCACTGTAAACTGGGTTTGTGGCAGTAAATACGCAGCTTGGGCATCGACTAATACTTGCGCATTTCTAGTTTGATGGTCATCAACGGCATGGGGTAAAGGTACAAATATCGCGCACACACCGGCCGCCGCTACTTCTGCTACTGTCAGCGCACCTGCGCGACAAATAACTACATCAGCCCACTCATATGCGCCAGGCATATCATCAATAAATTCACTGAGTTGCCAATTAGCTTTTTGACTAAAATGTTGCTGATAAACACTTTCAAGCCCACTCAAATTTCCCTTCCCACTTTGATGGCGAATTTGAACATTGTTTTTATCAGCCAATGCGAGGGGCACAATTTTGTTCAATACTTGTGCACCCAAACTGCCGCCAACGACCAGGATGTGCAGTGGCGAAGAAACCTCAGTTTTAGTGGGCAAATTGGCAAACGCCAAACGCACAGGGTTACCGACCCATTGATATTTGCTAGCTTGGCTGGGATTCGAGCTACGTTGTGCGCTAAAGGTATGCGCAAAGCCAGTCAGCACGCGGTCAGCTAAGCGCGCTAATATTCGGTTAGTTATTCCTGGTACCGCGTTTTGTTCATGCACCACTAAGGGTTTGTTCGCCAACCACGCTGCCACGCCACCCGGACCACTGGCAAAACCACCCATGCCGATAACAACATCAGGATTAAACTGCTTAATGACTTTTGTCGCTTGTAGAATAGATTTAATGATCTTGATAGGCGCAGCCAATAAGCGCAGGAAGCCATTGTTACGTACTCCAGCCACATCTATAAAACTAATGGTAAAACCGGCTTTAGGTACAAGTTCTGCTTCCATACGTTCGCTGGTGCCAAGCCAATGTATTTGCCACTGTTTTTCTGCCAATAAATGGGCGACGGCTAAACCCGGAAACACATGTCCACCAGTACCACCAGCCATGACTAATAAGCGCTTATTCATCTAAGCCACCATTGATGTCTGTTTGTGCTTTCTGTTTTTTCAAACCTTGGATGACTTGACTAAGGCGTTTTTTACCGGTACTGATAACGTTTTCGTCTGGTGGTGGGGACACTTTACGATTAGCCTTGCCAGAAAAACCTTTGTTCAGGGCTTGGATACCATCAACTCTTAACTCAAAGTCAATACGCACCAATATACCCACCGCAATGGCCATAATGATTAAACTGGAACCACCGTAACTTAATAGCGGAAAAGTAAGTCCTTTAGTGGGTAAAATACCAGCACTGGCACCAACATTCACCGCAGTTTGCAAACTAAACCAAATACCTATGGAATAGGCCAAATATGCGTCAAAGGGACGTTCTTTGCGCAAAGCAAGCTTACCCATACTCATGGCTTTAATAACAATAATCAGCATCAATACCAATACCGTTAATACGCCGGCAAAACCAAATTCTTCGGCCAAAATAGCCATAATAAAGTCAGTATGAGCTTCCGGTAGGTATTCTAATTTTTGCAAACTATTACCCAATCCTTGGCCAAATATATCGCCACGACCATAGGCCATTAGTGATTGTGTCAATTGATAACCACTGCCAAACGGATCGGCCCACGGATCCAAAAATGAAGTAATACGCTTCATACGATATTCTTCAAATACAATCAACATAATCACGGCCAAGCTGCCGGTAACGGCTAAACCAAAAAACTGCCACAATTTAGCACCGGCTAAAAATAGCAGACCTACTGTAGTGGATAACATAACAACTACAGTGCCTAAATCGGGTTGCATCAGCAATAACACGGCAAGCACAAAAAACACCACTAAGGGTTTAATAAAGCCTTTTATATTCTCAGTCACTTCTTCAAAGCGCCTGACCAGATAACCCGCTAAGTAACAAAAGAAAAATAATTTAGCCGGTTCAGCGGCCTGAATTGTAATGGGGCCTATAACTAGCCAACGCGTACTGCCGTTAACACTGCGACCAATCAATAACACAGCCACTAACAAAGCAATAGCCAGTAACAAAAGCCATACATTGGTCATTCGCCACCAGCGCATTGGAATTTGCATCACAATCAACGCGGCCGTAATGGCAAGTAAGATATAAATACCGTGGCGAATAGCAAAATAGAAAGGATTATTGTACAGCCTATCCGCCACTGGCATCGATGCCGAAGTAACGATCACAAATCCAATAGATAAAATAGCTAAGGCCACTAACAACAATAATGTGTCATAGGCTTTACGAACATCCTGTCCGGGCACCTTTGCACTCGGCGAACTATCATGCTTGTGCACAAAAAGATGGCGCAACACCTCAATTTTTGATTGTACTAAGGTCGTCATGCAGAGCACTCCTGCACGGTTAATTGCTGCACTGCTTGAATAAAACACTCACCACGATGCTGATAATTATTAAACATATCTAAACTGGCACAAGCGGGTGATAACAACACCGTATCATTAGCCTTTACGTGCACAGCCGCAAGTTTAACCGCTTCTTCTAAGCTGGTGACTTGCACACTATTTACTTTTAGTGCGGCAATTTTGTCGCCGTCTTGACCCAAGGTAATAAGCAGGTCAATTTTTTCATTTAACAACAAGCGCAGCGGACTAAAATCTGCCCCTTTCCCCTGTCCACCAGCAATGAGTACTAATCGGCCTTTGCAAGTATCGGCCAAGCCTTCAATGGCTGCCAACGTCGCCCCAACATTTGTTGCCTTAGAATCATTTATCCAACGCACTTGGCGGTGTAGCGATATAGTTTGGCAACGGTGCGCTAAACCAGCGAATACTCTCGCTCCCTGTTTGATGCCGTGGGTGTTTACCCCTGCTAACTTAGCCAGAGCCGCTGCCGCTTGAATATTCAGCATATTATGAGCACCCACTAACAAACATTCAGTACTGCTCAACCAGTGTTTGCCTTGATAATGCAAGCTGGCACTCGATTTATCCCAGCTAAAACCGCTCTGACTGGCCGATAAACCAAAACTGATATCAACAGCGCGGTCCTTGGGTAGAGTAGCCAAATCGTCGCGATTTGCCACCACAAACTTGGCCTTTTTATAGATACGGTGTTTAATATTTTGATAGTTTTCAAGACTGCCATGCCGATCAAGATGGTCATCACAAATATTCAATACGGTCGCCGCCAGTGCCTGCAATGATTGTGTGGTTTCTAATTGAAAACTTGATAGTTCAAGTACCACAATATCCGCTGGAATATTCAATAAATCTAAGGCTGGCACACCTATATTGCCACCCATCAAGACTCTCATTCCCCCGGCCTTGCACATTTCAACGACCAGTTGAGTCACCGTTGATTTGCCATTAGAACCAGTAATAGCGACAATTGGCAGAGTATTAAATTGAGCAAATAGCTCAATGTCGCCAATCACACTAACACCAGTCGCGATAGCATGTTGCAATGCAGGCGTTTGCAAAGTAACACCAGGACTGACAATAATTAAATCAGCGTGACACAATTTACTCACATCGAACTCGCCAAGATAAAGTGGGATATCGATTGACAATGATAGTTCTGGTCGACTATCCATGGCTGTAACGTTGGCACCCTGTGCCAATAAAAACTGCACGCAGGACAGACCCGTAAGCCCCATACCTACTACTACAATGTTTTTATTTGCCAAGTTGACCGTTGCCATGACCCTTTTAATACTCCCTTATCTTAATTTTAAAGTCGCTAAACCGATAAGTACCAAAATCAATGAAATAATCCAAAAACGCACGATAACTCGCGGCTCTGGCCACCCCTTTAATTCATAATGGTGATGTATCGGTGCCATTCGAAAAATGCGTTGCCCACGTAATTTAAATGAGCCCACTTGCAATATCACTGATAGAGTTTCTGCTACAAAGACCCCACCCATGATGATTAGTACAATTTCTTGGCGTACCAATACTGCCAAGATGCCCAAGGTACCACCCAACGCCAAGGAACCCACATCACCCATAAAAACTTGAGCCGGATAAGTGTTAAACCATAAAAACCCCAAACCCGCCCCGACAATTGCGGTGCAGACTATGACCAATTCACTAGTCAGGGGAATATGCGGAATATTTAAATAAGCGGAAAAATTCACGTTGCCCGTGGTGTAAGCAAATATGGCGAAGGCACCGGCAACTAAAATAGTCGGAACAATAGCCAAACCATCTAAACCATCGGTTAAATTTACTGCGTTGCTGGTGCCAACAATCACAAAGTAAGTCGACACAATAAAGAACAAGCCCATTTGTGGCATGACTTCTTTGAAAAATGGCACTAAGAGTGCGGTTTCAGCCACATTTTGTTGGCTGGCATACAAATAGAATGCAACAACGAGGGCAACCACTGACTGCCAAAAGTATTTCCAGCGGGCAATTAAGCCCTTGGGATCTTTGCGGATCACCTTGCGATAATCGTCGATAAAGCCTATTAAGCCGTAAGTAGCCACCACAAAAAGTGTCACCCATACATAACGATTAGACAAGTCGGCCCACAATAAGACACTGATCATAATTGCCGCTAAAATTAATAAACCACCCATTGTAGGTGTGCCTGACTTAACTAAATGAGTTTGCGGGCCATCAGTTCTTACGGTTTGTCCTATCTGCATATGTTGCAGCCAGCGGATCATTTTAGGACCAATCATCAAGGCAATTAATAAGGCGGTCAATGTACTTAAAATGGCCCGCAGGGTCAGGTAGGTAAATACATTAAAACTCGAATCAAATTGTTGTAGCCACTCGGCTAGCCAAATCAACATGCGATTCGCTCCCTAACCCGTTCAAACTTTCCCAAGTTAGAGCCCTCCAATGCCTCAACAACACGTTCCATTTTGGCACTACGAGAACCTTTAACAAGGATAGTAATATCCCGTTGTTCACCCGCTAATTGATTCAGGATAAATTCGCAAAGCAAGGTGATATCACTGAAATGTTTACCTTGAGAATCAAATACACCGCTGGCACTTTGGCTCAAAACCCCTAAGGTATATAACTGATCAATGCCTTTTTGTTTGGCATATTCACCCACTTGTTCATGGTAATAACGGGCTTTTTCACCTAGCTCAGCCATATCCCCTAAAATCAAGACTCGGCGTCCCGCAAAACTGGCCAGTAAATCAATAGCCGCATTGACAGAAGCAACATTGGCATTATAGGTATCATCTAAAATTTTGACTTGCTTGCTTAATTGTTTGACGTTTAAGCGTCCAGCAACAAGGGGCATATTGCGCAGTCCTTCAACAACGTCGTTCAAAGTCGCTCCCACACCGATAGCCAGCGCTGCAGCCACCAAAGCATTACTGACATTATGCATGCCGGGTAAAGACAAAGACACGCTAACACGACCTTGAGGTGAGACTAAATCAAATTGCGCACAACCATCTAAACCTAAAATAGTATCTTCGGCGTAATAGTCCGCCGGCTTGTTGCAAGAGAAACCATGAATTTTAGTTAAGCGTAATTTACTTTTCCAAAAATCGTAAAATTGACTATCGACATTTAATACTGCGACACCATGGTCAGGCAGTCCTTTAAAGATCTCGCTTTTGGCTCTCGCAACACCAAGTAAACTACCAAAACCTTCTAGATGAGCAGCAGCAGCATTGACTATGGTCGCTACATCAGGTTTTACCATATCCGTGGTATAGGCGATTTCACCTAAGTGATTTGCCCCCATTTCTACCACGGCAAACTCATGATCAGCTTCAAGACGCAACAAAGTTAAGGGTACGCCAATATCATTGTTAAAATTGCCTTTAGTGGCTAGTACCTTACCGCGACGAGATAAGATAGCTGCCACCATTTCTTTAACGGTTGTTTTACCACTACTGCCGGTAATACCTACCGTAAGTGGAGCCACTTCTTTTTTCACTGCCCCAGCCAATAAGCCTAAGGCCAATTTAGTATCACTGACAATAATTTGTGCAATATCAAGATCAATCGGATGAGTTACAATTGCTGCAACTGCCCCTGCTTTTTGCGCTTGATTGATAAAATTGTGTCCATCGAAATTAGGCCCTTGCAAAGCAATGAACAAAGCCCCTTGCTCAATATTGCGCGTATCGGTGCTTACACTTTCAATCACCATCGAGTGATTGTTGGCATCAATAAGCTCGCCTTGAATTTGTTCAGCCACCCACGATAGTGAAACTGGGATCATAGTACTTTCCCCTGTTGAAACTGCTTAACAAACGCTCTTTCGTCGTAAGCTTGGCTCTGTTGGCCAATAATTTGATAGTTTTCATGTCCCTTACCTGCAACAAGAATGATGTCTTGCTCCTTACATTGCTTAGCAGCTAACTCAATCGCTTGAGTGCGACTGTGTTCCACCAAAATCTGCTTAGTGTTAGTGCAACCTTGTAATATATCTTCGACAATCTGTTGCGGTGTTTCGGTACGCACATTGTCATCAGTAATGACAACACGATCCGCTAAACGCTCAGCAATAGCGCCCATCAGCGGCCGTTTGCCTTTATCACGATCGCCTCCACAACCAAACACACACCACAACTGACCTTTACAATGTTGCCGTGCGGCAATTAAAGACTTTTCTAAGGCATCCGGCGTATGGGCATAGTCAACTACTATCGTGGCTTTTTGCGGATGACTAAAAAGCTCCATTCGGCCGGCAACAGGCCGTAACTTTTGTGCTACATACGCAATATTTTTCAGGCTTTTACCCAAACACAGTTGTGCGCTTATTGCCGCCAGAACATTGGCGACATTAAACTCACCCACAAGATTAAGACGCAATTCGCAATTTCCCCACGAAGACTCCAAACTAAAACGCACACCTGTGGCAGTAAATTGCACCCGATTGGCCACACAATACTGATAGTCAGTCGCGATAGTCTTAGTTGAAATATTCACTCCATAAAGGGTTACTTTGGTTTTGCTAGACGTATTAGCGAGCCATCGTTTATGTTCAGGATCGTTGGCATTAAGTACCAATGCCTTTAAACCGGGTTGCGTCAATAAAATGCGTTTTGCTTGCGCGTACTCGTCCATGGTTTGATGATAATCAAGATGATCACGGGTTAAATTAGTAAACACTGCGACATCGGTCTTCAAGGCCGATAAGCGATCTTGGACCAAGGCATGAGAAGATGCTTCAAGCGCGACTTGGTAAACACCTTCACCGACAAAATCGGCTAATAAACGTTGAATACTAATCGCATCTGGGGTGGTATTTAAAGTGCTATTGAGTTGGCTAGTTTGACCTTGATAGACGCCAGAACCTAAGGTGCCAATAGACGCACTGCGCTCACCCAACAAAGCCGCAAGTTGATTAGACAACTGCACCACAGAGGTTTTGCCATTCGTTCCCGTAACGGCAATAACCGACAATGAGTTGGCCGGATGATGATAAAAATAGGCGGCCAACTTCGACAGTTTGGTGGCCAACTCAAAAAAAGAAATAATCAAGGAGTTTTCACGCATGCTGACTTGTCCGTGCAACTCGGCACTATCACATTGTGCAATAATGACTTTGGCACCTAAACTAATCGCTTGTGGAATAAAATCACGACCGTCACGATTATGGCCTTTCACCGCGATGAAAGCCTTATGAACAGCAACATCTCGGCTATCAAGCACTAACTCACTGACCATGATGTTGGGCGCGACGATAGCAAAATTGGCTAGCAAGGCCTGAATACTTTGCGCAAAGGGCTCAGCAAATTGACTATCGATGGATACCATATCAACCCGCATTATGTGTGCCTCCAACAGCAACCAATGACGACACCGTTTTGTCATCAGGCGCCACATTAAGCATTTGCAAACTGCCCGCCATGACTTTGGCAAAAACAGGGGCAGCTGTATCGCCAGCGTAATACATGTCACCTTTGGGTTCGTTGATCAGAATGACTACCGCCAATTGCGGGTCAGAAACGGGGGCAACCCCGGCGAAAATATTGACATATTCTTCACCGTAACCGTTGGCAATGGCTTTACGAGTAGTACCGGTTTTACCCGCCACACGGTAGCCTGGAACGGTAGCTTTGCGCGCTGTGCCGCCCTCTTGCAATACACTTTCCAACATATGTAATACCTGACGGGAAACCTGCTCACTGATCACGCGCTCGGACTCAACGGGCTGGTCGCTTTTAACAATACTCAATGGCCGTTTCATTCCACCATCACCAATAATGCTATACATGCGCGCCAATTGTAGGGCAGTAACAGAAATCCCATAACCAAATGAGAGTGTTGCAATATCAAAATCAGACCAACGGGGCCGCTCATTAAAAATGCCATTGGTTTCGCCCAATAAGTTAGCCCCACTGCCACTCATCAAACCCACGTTGTAATACATATCAAGTAAATATTCTTTTGGCACTGACAAAGCTAACTTTGAGGTGCCCATGTTACTGGAATGGCGAATAATATCAGTCAAACTAATTTTGCCAAGGTTATGTCCATCCCGAACAATTTTGCCACCCAAATGCATCCAACCCGGGGATGTGTCGATCATGGCGTTAAGATTGACCGAACCAAATTCAAGGGCGCTGATCATGGCAAGTGGTTTGACCGATGACCCGGGTTCGTAGGCGTCGGTAACGGCACGATTACGGATCCGGTGGGGAGAAACTCCTTGGCGATTATTGGGGTTGTATGAGGGACTATTAACCAGAGCTAAAATTTCGCCCGTCTTCACATCAGTGACCACAGCAGAGGCCGATGTTGCCTTATAAAAATTAATCGCCCACTTAAGTTCTTTGTAGGCTAGGGCTTGAATCCGTTGATCGATAGTTAATTGAATATTGTGCGCTTGTTTGCCTTCTTCAGTAGCCAGTATTTCCACTTGACGGCCTTTACCATCACGGCGAATTTGCCGAGTACCTGGTGTGCCTGTTAGCCAGTCATTGTAGAGTTTTTCAATACCTTCGATACCTTCATCATCGACATTCGTAAATCCAATAACGTGGGCTGATACTTCGCCAGTGGGATAATAGCGGCGAGACTCATTACGCAAATAAATACCGTCTAAATTGAGTTGGTCAACATAGTCGGCCATGGCGGGAGATACTTGACGCTGCAAATAAACAAAACGCTTAGCAGGGTCATCTACTTTAGCGATAAGATCACTGATATCTTGACCTAGCACTTCAGCCAGTGCCTGCCATCGTCTTTTATCACTAAACCCAGAACCTTGAGCAATTTTTTTAGGATCGGCCCATATGGCTCTAACCGGCACACTAACAGCCAGCTGCTGGCCATTTCTGTCGGTAATAATACCACGATGGACCGGATCGTTACGCGTGCGCAAAGTACGGTTATCACCCTGCTGAATAAGTTGATCGGGCGATACCACTTGAATATAAGCCGCCCGAACACCTAGGCCAATAAAAACCGATAAAATAACCATCAGGACCAGTACAAAGCGCCAATGTAATAAAGTCGGTGCGCTAAGCGCTTTGGCTTGAGCTGAGCGAGATGAATTGACTGAGCGTTTCATTTGATGCGCACCACCACTTCTTCATCTGGGTCTGGACGATGCATATCCAATTTCTTTTCGACTAAGGTCTCAATGCGATTGTGCTCTGATAAAGCACTTTGTTCTAACACCAAATGGCGCCATTCAACATCCAAGTGATCTTGTTGCTGCATTAACTTTTCAAGTGCAATCGCCATCTGTCGATTGTGATGGGCACTCAATATAACCGCCACTGCACTAATCAATACCACCAGAAACAATAAAACCCGCAGTAGGTGGCGGGCTAAATCAGCAATAATAAAACTGAGTAAATTAAAGTTCGTATTAGCGCTTGTCATAGCTTTTCTGCCACCCTCAGCACTGCACTGCGAGAACGTACATTTTGCTTTAATTCACTGGGGCTAGGCATAATTGCCTTACCGATGGCTTTGAGTGCTTTGGCCGCGTCTATCTCAGATTGAAAAATCGGCATACCATGAGGGACGTTAAGTCCTTTACTTTGCTCACGAACAAAACGTTTTACAATACGGTCTTCTAAAGAATGAAAACTAATGACCGCTAAACGGCCACCCGGGCTAAGTGTCGTCAAGGCGGCTTTTAAGGCACTACGAATTTCATCCAGCTCACTGTTAATATACATACGAATAGCCTGAAAGCTGCGCGTTGCTGGATGTTTGAATTTATCTTTTACTGGCACGGCTTCATCAATAATAGCCGCCAATTGTGTGGTGGTTTCAATAGGAGTAATAGCACGCGCATTAACAATGCCATGGGCGATACGCTTGCCAAACTTCTCTTCACCCAATTCTTTGATAACTTGAGTAATATCTTGTTCATCGGCTTTCGCCAACCACTGCGCCGCACTCAGACCTTTACTGGTGTCCATACGCATATCGAGGGGTCCGGTACGCATAAAACTAAAACCACGTTCAGCATCATCCAACTGCGGAGAAGACACGCCAAGATCAAGTAATATACCGTCGATTTTGCCTACTAATTGCAATTCCTCAGCAACATCACTCAATTGAGAAAAAGTCATATGGTGAATCGAAAAACGTGGGTCATCTGCAAAACGCTCTGCGGAGGCAATCGCTTGTGGATCCCTATCTAAGGCGATCAATCGACCTTTGGCAGATAAGGCATTTAAAATTTGTTGACTGTGACCACCGCGGCCAAACGTACCATCAAGGTAAATACCGTCAGGATTGATGGCAAGTGCGTCAATAGATTCTTGCAATAACACGGCATTATGGATGAAGGAGGTAGTCATTAAAGGGCAAAATCCTGTAGGCGTTCGGTTAGTTCAAAATCGGCTTGTTGTTCAGCTTCGACATCCAAGCTAATTTGCTGTTGCCAAACATCAGCATCCCACAATTCAAATTTATTAAATTGCCCCACCAACATGATTTGTTTATCCAATTTGGCATGTTGACGCAGAGGTGAACTGAGTAAAAAACGCCCATTTTTATCCATTTCACCTTCCATGGCATAACCCAACAACAGACGTTGTAGGCGACGTTCATGAGGATTCATACTAGATAAGCGAGAGAGTTTTAATTCAATTTCTTCCCATTCGGGCAGTGGGTAAAGTAGCAAGCAGGGTTGTTGTGTATCGATCGTACAAACCAGTTGTCCCTGACAATCGTCCAGCAAAGACTGCCGATACCGAGTAGGTATCGTTACGCGCCCTTTAATATCTAGACTGATTGCATTAGCGCCGCGGAACATTTCCCTAACCTTTTTTAATTTTTATCTGTCGAATTGAACTGATTATGCGATAAATCGACCTCTTAGATCCACTTTCCGCCACTTTTACCCACAATGTACAGTTTAGGTACCACTTGTATTGCATGTCAAGGACTAAAAGCAGCAAATGAAAGGCTTTGCTAGCCGCAATAAATCAGCTATTTCCGAAGTATTTGATATCGCTAGAAAAACACCAGAGGTGACGCAAGTTGGTAACAGGAAAATTAAAATCGACTAGGTTGTCATATTTAACTTTAAGCGACTAAAAACGGTTTTCAAATTGCTCTAAAACACGTGGAGGCTAAAAATAAGCAAATTTAGTGGGATATTATGTATTTAAGTAATATTATACTATTTATACTAATAGCAATTTTTGAATTTTATATTTATTAATCATAAGCTTAAGGAATATCTCGGTGCTCTGCAATACTATTTATTCAAGTATTAGCTGATGGATAACGATGCTATCTATCCTAGCCTACAAGACAAAGTTGTTTTTATAACTGGCGGCGCGTCAGGCATAGGTGCAGTTATGGTCGAAGCGTTTTGTCGTCAGCAGGCTAAAGTTATTTTTATTGATATCTTGGCTGATACCGCTCAAGCCCTTTGTGCAAAAGTGCAAGCAAAATATGGCAATGAGCCTGAGTTTACTCACCTCGATGCCACTGACATTGATGCCTTACAAAATTTTATTGAGGCCATTCCCAAGCGCTTCAAAAGACTCGATATATTAATTAATAATGTGGCAAATGATATGCGTCACTCGCCCTTGGAAGTGAGCCAAAAAGCATGGCGAGATTGTTTATCAGTAAACCTCGATGCCACGTTTTTTGCCTCTCAAACAGCGATAAAGTTGATGCGAGAAAATCGCAAAGGCAACATCATTAATATTAGCTCTATTAATGTCCTTATCGGCCCACGGCAAATGCCCGGTTATGTGGCTGCAAAGTCAGCGCTTAATGGCTTAAGTAAATCCTTAGCCAATCAATATGGTGAATATGGTATCCGCATAAACACTATCCTGCCGGGTTGGGTTACCACAGATAAGCAATTATCCATGTGGCTAACACCAGAGGCTGAGCGAGAATGGCAAAAATCTGTTGCCTTAAAAGGACGGCTTGAATCACGACACGTAGCAAACATGGCACTTTTTTTGGCTGCTGATGACAGTGCGATGATCACCGGACAACAATTTATTGTTGATGCGGGGCGCACTTAATGCTGCCTAACAACGGACTGATGGTAATTGGTGATTGGGGTACCAGCGTTAGTCGCTTCTATCTGTGCCGTTTTAATCAGCAACACATAACAGTATTAGCCCGTTCGCAAGGACGGGGCATTAAGCATATCAGCGACCCTCAAGCCTGCTTTTTTGAATTATGCCAAGGCTGGTTTGATCAACACGGTCCCTTACCGGTTTTTTTAATTGGTACTGTCGGGGCTGATATTGGCTGGAAAAAATCCCCCTATGTAGCTTGCCCTACTGAACCTCATCAATTAATCGACAATGCCATTAGTTTTAAAGCAAGAGGCATAAAAATTACCATATTGCCGGGAGTCACTTGCACTAATATACATGGTTTACCTGATATTATGCGAGGCGAAGAAACCCAGCTGTTTGGCTTTTTATCTCAGTGCCAACAACAAAAGGAACACCTAGTTTGTTTACCGGGTACCCATACCAAATGGGCCTTATTAAAGAACCAACAGATTCACTCTTTTGTCACCAGTCCCGTCGGTGAGTTATTTGAAGTTCTTTGCCATCATAGTGTCTTACTAAATCCGTCTATCAACCAACGTGCTTGTGAAATGAGTTTTGTCCAAGGTCTGCAAATTGGTATGGCCACCAAGAATAATCTCCTGCATACCTTATTTGCGACTCGTTCATTGCAAGTAATTAATAAGATGGACAATAACCAAGCTGCCGGCTATTTATCAGGTTTGCTAATTGGTACAGATGTAAAGGCGGCTATGCAAGATTTTCATTTATTCAGCGACGTGAGTGTCATTGGCTCGGACTATATTTGTAGCCTGTATGTTCAAGCTTTAAACCATATTGGTATTACAAATACGCTTTTTAGTAGTGAAGAGGCTACAATACTGGGTTTGCAAACCTTAGTTTCAAGCCATTGGGAGACACATATCAGTGCTTAATGACATCAGTCTAGAACACAGTTTACTAGTCAATAACTCACTAGGTGAAGGTGTCATTTGGGATCACCGCTTACAGCAACTTTACTGGACCGACATCCTACAAAATAAACTCTATTGCTGGACTTTTAGCGGTGAGTTGGCGGTTTACCCCTGTCCTGAGAGTCTATGTAGCTTTGGGCTAACTCGTGATCCTCAGTGGCTCATCTGTGCTTTTCCGAGGGGCTTTGCCTTTTTTAATCCCAGTAGCCAAGCACGGCAATGGATTACGCATGTTGAACTCCCCGATGGTGCGCGTTTAAACGATGGACGAGTTGACCGCCAAGGCCGTTTTTGGGCCGGTGCTATGGTCGACTCATCCAAAGGTAAACAACAACTAGGCAAACTTTACCGCCTTGATTTTGATACGACGGTCAGCGCGCAAATTAGTGGCGTACGAATATCCAATAGTTTGTGCTGGAGCCCTAAGGGTGAGCGAATGTATTTTGCTGATTCCCCAAGTCGTTGCATTCAAAGTGCTGAATTTGATCCAAAAAGTGGCAATATTGGCCAATTACATGACTTTGCCCACACAGAGCCAAAAGCTTTCCCTGATGGCGCATGTATAGATAAAGATGGCTGTTTGTGGAGTGCCCAGTGGGGCAGCTCAACGGTTAAGCGTTACAGTCCTAGTGGTGAGTTGTTGGTTACCCTGCCCCTCCCCTGCAAACAACCCAGTTGCGTGACCTTTGCGGGTCCCAATCTTGATTACTTGTGTGTTACCTCAGCGCGTCAAAATTTAGATCAAACCCAGGTCAGCCCAAACGATGGCGGACTTTTTATATTTAGTAGTCCTTATTCGGGATTACCAGAAGAGATATGTCACATGCCGATGTCAGTTGTTAAGCAAAACTAACATCTGATTAGCGAATTTACTTTAAAGATAAATAAAGAGAATAAAATGGCAACAAGAATGTTTAGCGGAAATTTTACCCAACACATTGTGCAATCGCTTGGTAAAGCTATTGCATTAGGCGAGTTCCCGCAAGGCCAACCTTTGCAGGCAGAAGCGCAACTCTGTGAGTCATTTGACGCCAGTCGCACTGTATTGCGCGAAGCGGTGAAAATGTTAACCGCCAAAGGAATGTTGGATGCGAGGCCACGTCGTGGCACTATCGTATTGCCTGAATCCCAGTGGAATTTATCTGATCCTGATATATTAAATTGGATGTTGGCACGCAAAGGTAATTTGCCGATTATTTCAGAATTTGTTGATATGCGCTTGGCAATTGAACCGGCTGCTTCGGCCTTAGCCGCACAAAATCTCAATGAAACGAGTCGCCTCACGCTGTTAAAAGCGATGGAAAGAATGAAAGCGGCTGACCGTGGTGAAGATGATCATTTAGATGCAGATATTGCCTTTCATGTAGGTATTTTAGAAGCAAGTAATAATCGTTTTTTCTGGAACATGCGACATACCATCGAAGTTGCCTTACGTTTTAGTATTCGCATGACCAATCGTTTTAAAGGCGTAGATCGTGCCAGTGTCGATGACCATCAAAAGATCCTAGACCTAATATTAGCCGGTAATCAGCAGGGAGCAGAAGATCAAATGCGTACCTTATTGATAGAAGCTAAAACTCTATTAAATAAAGCTTTAGCTGAAGAAAAGCATAAAAAATCTTTGTAATTATGTAAAAGGACCAGAATGACCATGCAGATCTCAAACTGTATACTCGCTATTGACCAAGGAACAACATCTACTCGCGCCATTGTGTTTGCCCCAGACTCCAGCATTGTTGCGGTTGCTCAGCAAGAATTTGCACAACACTATCCTCATGATGGTTGGGTAGAACATGATCCGGAAGATATTTGGGCTTCTACCGTTGTGGTATGCCGTGAAGCCGTCTCTTTAGCCATAGCTAAGGGCGCCCGCATAACGGCAATTGGCGTGACTAACCAGCGCGAAACCACCGTTGTTTGGGATCGTTCTACTGGCCAAACTATTTATAACGCTATCGTTTGGCAAGATAGGCGTACCGCAAATACCTGCCGCACTTTACAAGAGCAAGGTTTATTCGAAGCTGTAAATTCGCGCACAGGATTATTACTTGACCCCTATTTTTCGGCTTCAAAAGTTGCCTGGATACTCGATAACGTCGAAGGAGCCCGCGATAAAGCACAAGCTGGCGAGCTCGCCTTTGGTACCATTGATTCGTTTTTGATTTGGCGCCTTACCGATGGCCAAGTACACGCCACAGACGTAACTAATGCCAGTCGCACCAACCTGTTTAATATTCATGATATGGCCTGGGATGACAAGCTACTTGAAATTTTCAATGTACCCAAATCAGTGCTGCCTCAAGTGAAAGAATGTGCTGATGATTATGGCCATACTACTGAAGAATTATTTGGTTTCTCTTTACCCATTTTAGGCGTGGCTGGCGATCAACAAGCCGCCAGTATTGGCCAGTGTTGTTTTCAACAAGGCGCGATTAAAAGTACCTATGGCACCGGTTGTTTTGTCATGCTCAATACAGGTACGCAGGCCTTTACCTCTAAAAACAAATTACTCACCACAGTCGCGTACACCATAAAGGGCAAAACCCATTACGCCTTAGAAGGCTCGATTTTTATCGCAGGAGCTGCGGTACAATGGTTACGAGATGGTTTGGGTTTAATAAGAAGCGCCTCAGAAACGGAAGCATTGGCTAAGTCAGTGGGAGATGATCATGGTGTATTTATGGTACCTGCCTTTGCCGGTTTGGGTGCCCCACATTGGGCCCCACAAGCACGTGGTGCAATATACGGCTTAACCAGAGGAACCACTAACGCCCATTTTGTGCGTGCCGCCCTTGAGTCTGTTTGTTATCAAACTACCGACTTAATGCATGCAATGGCCGAAGATGGTGTGTCTATTGATAAGATAAGAGTTGACGGTGGTATGGTTGGCAACAGTTGGTTATGTCAGTTTTTGGCGAACATACTTAATATCACGGTAGAACGTCCGCAAATTTTAGAAACTACCGCATTAGGCGCCGCTTATCTTGCCGGATTGCAGGCGGGTATCTATGCCTCAGTCGAAGACCTCGCGTCGCGTAACAAAGTTGATGTTGAATTTAACTCTACTATGGATAAAACAAGCCGTGAGCAATTATTAAAAGGTTGGCAAAGTGCAGTGCAAAGTACCCTAGGATTTCAAGCATGATAAGCAAGCATATTTTTGGCCATTTACCAGACGGCCGCGCAGTAGAACAAACTAGCCTAATTAATGCTAATGGCATCCAGGTGGATATATTAAATCTTGGTGGGATCATTCGACGTTGGTTAGTACCCACCCCCTCTTCTAAACAGGTTGATATCGTATTGGGCTTTGATAAGGTTGAGGACTATTTAGCCGACCAAGCTTATCTTGGTGCCCTAGTTGGTCGCTATGCCAATCGAATTAAACACGGTAAATTTACTCTCAATGAAACCCACTATCAGCTTGAAGCAAACCAAGGAGGTAACAGCTTACATGGCGGAGTCGATGGTTTTAATCGTCGCCTATGGCAAACCAGCGTGCTCACTGAAACGCTCAACCCTAGTATATGCTTAAAGTTAATTAGTGAAGACGGCGATCAAGGATTTCCTGGTCAACTCCAAGCTGAAGTCATTTATACCCTCAGCGAAAACAATACCCTGAGGATTGAGTATAAGGCCAGTGCTGACCAAACTACCCTGTATAACCCTACCCAGCATAGCTATTTTAACTTAGCGGGCCATCAAAACGGCGATATTGCCAGCCATCAGGTACAAATACTCGCCAGTCATTTTACCCCTACCGATGGCAACGCAATACCCAGTGGAGAAATAGCCACGGTTGCCAATACCCCTTTTGATTTGCGTGAACTTACGCCCCTAACTGCAGGTTTAGCGAGCACTCATGAACAAATTAAATTTGGTAGCGGCTATGATCACAACTGGTGTTTAGATGATTATCGCGCTGATTTACATCAGCCATTTTTTGCGGCAATGGCGATAGAAACACAATCCGGACGTAAGTTGATTGTTAACACCACGATGCCTGGAATGCAGTTATATACTGCTAATTTTTTGGGCTCAGAGCCTGTCGGCAAAGAAGGGGTGAGCTATCAAGGTAACGGCGCCCTGTGTTTCGAAACCCAGTTTTATCCCGACTCGCCTAATCAGCCCCATTTCCCCAGCGCTATGCTGGAACAAGGCCAGACCTTTTATGCTGTTACCGAATATCAAATAGTTTTGTAGGAGCAAGCCATAACGGATGTTATACCCAAACCACTTGGAAATGCGAGTTGCAGAGTGGCTTGGGTATATAAGCCCCATACATTTTTGTAGTCATGGCTTCAGCCACGAACATTTTTAAACCCTAAAAGACATCGCCAACATTATTTAGCGCTACGTGGCCGCCATAAAAAACAAAAAGCCCCGTTGACTTTCAGTCAAGGGGCCTCAACAGTTAATGCAAACTTAAGCTGTTGCTGGTTCTTTAGCTGGTTCTTCAATCTTTAATTGCAATGATTGAATCGGTGAAGCGCCTTCACCTGACATTTGCACTAAACGATTTAATTGACCAAGAGATAGCAAGATCGCATAAATCGCCCCCAGGAAGCCGGCTTTATGTAACTCTAAAATCTGCTCATCAGACAATTCATGTAAACGCTTTTCGCTGATGCTTTGCATGCCGTTGATATTGCGTTGTTGACCACTGGTGTATTGCACACGCAAAATGATAGGATCAAGTAATTTCAATTCAATTAGTTTATTAATAAAACGTTGAGTGGCCATTTCACTGTTGGCAAGATCAGACAATAACTGTTGACGGTTTTGCAAGTAGGGACTGGCTTCACCCGCTTCAGTAAACAATAACTCACCTTCTTTAGTGCCCACTAGTTCGCTATTTTCATCAATATACACGCCTAATTTTTCCCCATCAGGACGCACATCAAAAGGATAACGTTGAATATTCAAGGGCACGCTATGAGCGCTCCAATTACCATTTTGCATGTATAAATTAACGTTTTGTTCAGTACCTAACATCACTACACTGTGGGTAATTTCTGACTTAGGATCTTTAACAAAAACAATAGGCATACAACTAGCAAGTTGGGCGTATTCTTTTAATGATGCAGCTGCGATATGGGCATCTTTTACATGTGCAAATTCGTGTTTGAGATTGACGCGCAGGTCTTTATGTTTTTCTTTATCTAAGGGGATATAATTCATGGCCATGGAATACTTCTCTTTTTAATTTTTAAATAAAATGTGACTTAGTCGAAATGCTGACGAAATAATTTAATTCAAGTGCGACTAACGAAAAACTGTCGATGTTAGGGCTGACCACTGTGGTATGTTGCCCTACATTGAGTCATGTCAACGATGCCAATATTGCAATATACAACGGCTAAGCTAACAAAAACGGCCAAAAGTATCTTACATTTAGCCGTTTTTGTCATCCTCTGCCCATCGCTTATTTACATAGTGCAACTATATGGCCAAAACTATCTCAATTTCGCCAATAAAAACAAAAACTTAGACAGCAGAGTAAAAATTAATATTAGCAAATATCGCATTTCCTGTTAATCAATCTATATATTTAGCCTTGAAAAACCCAGCCATTCACGAATGTCTTGCAGTGGAATCAATATATTCTTGTAACTTAGCCTGCGCATCATCACCAAATAAAATCTCACACGCTTCTTTTAACCCCGGCGCTTCGATTATGTCTTTGTCGCGCACCACCAGTGATATTTTTGAACGACGGCGTAAAAAATCTTCCAATTTAGTGACCATTTCACGTTCAGCTGCATGCTCAATTTCAACTCTTAGATATTCAGAGTTTTCGATCAGCAGCTCGGCCATTTGTGGATTTTCGCGAATTTTTTCTAACATATTAATGGCGTTACGTCCATAACGTCGCCAAAACCTCGACGTTAGCGACTCTGAAGATGTCACAGGTGTTAAAGCATCTAAGCCCATCAATTTGGCCCGGTGGAAAAATTCATCCCTGACTGTATCATCAGGCTCTCCGTACCACTTAAAATGGCTATAAGGCAGGCTTATTCCAAAGCTTTCAACGATACCTGCAACCTCGTCACCAACATTGATGCAGTCTGTTAACTTACCGCCAAAAATGGACAAATAATTGTGTTCCTTATGTTTGTCGATAGCATGTTTACGGGATAATTGTACCCAATCTGCTTTACCTCCAGCGCCCTTTATCGCTAAGGGGCGAACACCACATCGTTCAGAAATGATGTCCTTTTTGCTTAAGGGTTTATCTAGAGCGAGCAATTTATTGACATTATCCAACACAAACTGTCGGTCTTTTTCGGTGACATGGGTTATTGGGCTTTCAACTTGGGTATCGGTGGTGCCAATGCAGGTTTTGGGCCCCATGGGTATGACAAAAAACAGACGGCCATCATCGGCAAAGAAGGTCAGAACTTTATTACTTGGTGTCACCCTGTCTACGATAAGATGAATACCTTTAGAAAAAACGTGATGATGTTCAGTCTTCTCATTATTGACCATATTTAAGGGATCAACAAAAGGCCCTGCAGCGTTAATTAATACTTTTGAACGAATTTCAAATTCTTGTCCTGAAATGCAGTCTTTGGCTTTAGTCACCCATGTTTTATCGCTGCGCGTTGATCCTAAAGACTCAACATAATTGGCTGCGATACAACCATAACTCATACTAGAACGAATAAAATTAAACACAAAACGCGCATCATTATCATACAAATAGGCGTCTGAATATTCAAAACCTCCTATTACGTTTTGAGTATTGATGACATTTTCCATGGATTTAATTTTGCCGCCCGAAAGATAACTCGGCATTTTGGTAAAAAAACGCCCCATCATCCAATAAAGTAAGGTACCCATGTAAACAAACAGTGGAGGAAAACGAAAACCTTTTTGAATACTGGTCAAAAAGCGAATTTCCTTCACTGTTGACGGATAACTGCGCATTAAATGGTTACGACTAAGACACAACTTGTTGACCAAACCGTATTCATAGCTTTCTAAATATTTAATTCCGCCCCAGGCTAAATTCGATGAGTTAGAACTGGTAAAGCCGGCAAAGTCGCCTTTGTCAATCAGCGCGACTTTAACTCCCTTAGCTGCCAGTGCAGCAGCTGACACAGCGCCGTTAATGCCACCACCGACAATCAAAACATCATAAGTGCCTTGGGGCAATTTGCTAATATTACTTTTTCTCAAATGACTCATGGCGATTCCGATAATTAATACGTTTAAATTTTGTTTACTTGCTCAAGGCCATCATCACTGCCCCAAGCAAATTCTGCGCTTTGCTTAAAGACCACTTTATTGACTAACAGTGCCATCGATACACACGACACTAAAGTCACAAACATCAGGTGGATGTAATGCAGACCAAATGGAGCGTGAATAGGTGAGAAGTCGAAGGACAAGAAGCCATATAAAAACACACCAAAAATAACAGCAAAGATACCCGCATTGGCGTGTACGTTTCTAAACGCTAAACCGACTATAAAAATGGATAGTATCGGCATACTGAATAGACCCCACAGTTGCTGCAACAAATTAATAATGCTGTCCGCTTGGGCATAAACAGGTACCAACAATAACGATATAACGGTTAGTGCTGCGGTGATCCAAGCACTTAACTTGGGTACATTTGAAGTATGTCCCACATAGGGTTCATGAATATCACAGACGTACAATGTCGTGGCTGAGTTTAGGTTACTGTTAAAGGTAGATAGCACAGCTGCAGCCATCGCGGCAGCAAAAATACCAGACAACCAAGAGGGTAGTAAGTCGCCCACTATGCGCCCATAAGCGGCATCACCAATATCACCATAAAGTTGAAAGGATACGATGCCAGGAATAACCACGATAGCAGGTACAATTAACAGACGAATGCCTACTGCGGCATACACCCCTTTCTGCGCTTCTTTTAAGTTTGGCGCAGCCATAGCACGCTGAGTAATAACCTGATTAGTACCCCAATAAAACATTTGAATAAATATCATACCGGTCAACAAGGTGGGCCAAGGAATGGGCGAGTCATTATCGCCAATCAAGGTCATTCTATCTGCTGGGATAGCAGAGAAATCATAATCGATCGCATTTAGCGCTAAAAACACCACCACAATTGCCATGGTCAAAAGCAACACACCCGAGTAGGTGTCTGATACAGCAACTGCGCGTAATCCACCAAAAATAGCATACATTGCGCCAAGCACGGCAAATGCGGTTGCAATATACATCAATGGAATATCGACGTTGAACATAGTCTGCATAAACAAAGAGCCAGAATAAATAACCGCAGGACAAAATACCAAGGCACTGCTTAAGAAAAACAACACCCCAATTACTGCGCGTATGTGTTTGTTTTGATAACGTTTTTCCAATAACTCTGTTGTGGTCGTACACTGAAATTTGTAATAAACCGGTAAGAAGACTTTGGCTAATATAATTAAGCCAACTAAGGCGGCAAACTCCCACCACGCTAACAATGCCATTTGGGTACCGTTAGTGCCCACTAATTGGTCGGTACTTAAATTAGTTAAGGTGATAGAGCCCGCAATGAAATACCACTTTAAATTACCACCAGCGAGAAATAATTCTTTATTTTGCTGGCTTTCACTGGCGTTCTGTAAACGACCTTTACCACGGCATTGTAAATAAGTTAACAAGCCAATTAGGGCCGTTACAAAGGCGAAAATAGATACTTGGAGCATATTATCTGACATCTTTATTCCTCTGCGTTAACGCGCATTTGCACGCCAAGAATTTTATTCTCTGAACGATAGTTATGTTGTTTAATAAGTCGATTAACTTGAATTAATGATGACAATATTGCATGAATGGGCAATAAGAAATTTTTCTTATTGAGCTCCAAAATATCAACTTCGGGTAACTGACGTAGTGCCTCTTCATCAATGGTGTAGATACCTTTGACTTGCGTTTTTTTACCATCACTAAACTCCATAATAAGCTCAATTTCTTTGAGTAAATTAAGTTTGAGTAATTGTTGAGTAAATTGGTGGCTTAACTGTTCTTGTTGATAATATTCAGCCATTTTTTGTTGGATCTGCAGCAAAAACTGACTGGGTTCACCATTGTGATAAAGTGCCTCTCCCTCGGATTGACTGAGATAGTCGCTTTGTTCATCAATGTAAATTGTTAACGTTTTTTCTTGTACTGGGTCAGGTCCAAATTCAAAGGGTTTACGCAAAAAAGCGGAAGGCACATGCACGGCTAACCATTCTTGCTCAGTAAAAAATGGATTAGCACCTGCGACCAAACTTAGCATAGCGACGGCCCGAAATTGCCCTTGTGTGGGTTCTTTCATATACACAACGGGAAAACTACTCGCAGCAGCGCCGAACTCATGCACCACTAATGAAGCGTGATGTTGATGCTCTGAAAACGCAAAATTACTGTGTGGTTTTATTTTTATATCCTGGTGTTTAACAGGATCAAGTAGTACATAGTTAGACATTATTATCTCTCGTCAGAGGGTATTAAAGTTTCGAAAAACCTAAGGTATTTACTTTGTTGATAAGTTCTCTGTGTGTTGGCAAGGTATATTTCAATTGCTCTATGCGTTTTTGTGTCATTAAGCTTTGTTTTTTGGCTAACTCACCTTGCTGATACAGATGTTTCATCTGACTAAAATCAGACTTAAAACCCACCCCATAAAGAATATATTGATAACTGGCTGCACTAAAGGCTTCTACACTATCAGTAAAGTCATATTCGTTGGGTGAGCGGTAACGCCATAATGTGAGTAATTCTTGCAATGAATCAGGCACACTGGCAGTTTTGCGGTGTTGTTGCCAAAACGGCTCAGTACGCTCGCTCAACACATAGTGTAGTTTTAGAAAATCAATCACACCCCGCCATTTTTTTAACATCATGGCATTAAAACGCTTTGCGGCTATAGGCATAAGCCCAGCGTCTGCTGGTAGTTGATCTGCAATAAAATTTGCTGATGTTTCTATCAACATTAGAGCGGATGCTTCAAGAGGCTCTAAAAAACCGGCCGCTAAGCCGACTGCAACGCAATTATTTTTCCAAAATACTTCGCGGTGCCCGGGTTTGAAGTTTATCTTTTTTGCATTCTCTATTGTTTCACAGCCAATGTACTGAGCAAGGGTTTGTCGTGCTTCTTCATCAGAGCAATGCTGGCTTGAATACACATAGCCTACCCCACGGCGCTGCTGCAAACCGATATCCCAGATCCATCCGGCTGTTTGAGCAGTCGCGATGGTATGGCAAGCAATAGGATCATCAGCTTGGGTATAAGGCACTTGGGTAGCCAATGCGGTATCCGCTAAAAAGACATGGTCGCAAGGAACAAAAGGCACTTTCAAGGTATCTGCGAGTAACAAGCTACGCATGCCTGAACAATCAACAAACAAATCGGCTGCTTGCTCACCGTGTTGTTTGGTCTGTAAGGCCGTAATATCACCTTGTTCGTTTTGTTTGACTTGCTCTACCGTATCGCAAATATGCTCAACACCAAGTTGATTGACACAGTGTTCACGCAACAGGGTAATAAATTTAGCGGCATCTAAGTGATAACCATAATTGGCAATGACTTCGAATTCTTTGTTGGCGATGGTTTTAGGAGCAAGGCCATGTTCACATAGGTAGTGTTGAAAACTAACTGCAGCAGAAAATGAACCAGATGACTCAACATTCGATTGCCAATAAGGGGCGGGATCAATTCTGTTGAACCCCTGAGGCTCAGTAAAAGGGTGATAATACACATCGTTTTGTGCTTTTATCCAATTGACAAATTTACTCGCTTGCTTAAACGTTGCGCCACAATCACGCATAAATTGCGTTTCTGAAATGCCAAGCTGAGCTAAAGTTTTGCGCATAGTGGGCCAGGTGCCTTCACCAACTCCCACAACAGATATGTCAGGCGACTCAATTAGACTGACCTGAATACCTTGGTTTGTTGAACTACCTCCGTGTTTTTTTGCAAGAATGCCAGCGGTTATCCAACCTGCCGTACCCCCGCCAAGAACAATAATTCGTTTAATAACTCCAGACAACGTTTTTACCTTTAAAATGCTTGTTAAACTTTCAGCAAAAAAGGGGATTAAATCCCCTTTTTTAACTTACTAATACAACTTAACTAGAATGAACCTCTAACACCTACTGCGTAGCGTGCACCTGAACGAACTTGCTCAGTAAAGTGACTCGCTAGACGACCGTGTTTAGATGTGTATTCATCAGTAACATTGATGCCTTCAAATACGACAGTGAAGTTTTCATTAATGTCGTAACTAGCACTGACATCCCACTGGCCATAAGTGTCAACATATTCAGGCTCGGCTGTATCACCATTACGTAAAGTCTGTAAAAAAGATTCGCGGTTATTAAAGGCAACACGTGCTTGGAAACCGTCTTTTTCATAGAAGCCAATTAAGTTTTGTGAATCACCTAAACCTTCTAACTGGAAGTCATCGTCACTGGTGCTGTTAACAATAGTCGCGTTTGCTTGGAAACCAAAACCACTTTCCCAAGTATGGGTCCAAGCCATTTCTAAGCCTTCTACTTGGGCTGCAGCGCCATTACGCGGACGGTTAACTTCAAAATCATAACTACCGCTAGCTAGAGAGAATGTCTCTGTGGCAGGTGTTGATGTAATAAAGCCAACAACATCTTTACTGAATAGACCAATAGAAACAGCACTCGCATCAGCATAATACCATTCGTATGAAACATCCCAGTTAGTTGACAAGAAAGGTGTTAAGTAAGGGTTACCACCACTTGCTAATAACAAATCAGGACGAGTTGAACCTATATTGGTCACTGGACGCATATCTGACATGGTAGGGCGAGTTAATGTTTCTGAGTAACCAAAACGTAACAACATATCTTCTTCAATTTCAAACTTAACGTTTAAGCTTGGTAATAAGTTGCTATAGGTATTTTCTAATGAAATTGGTACAGATACACGTTGGCCACTCGCGTCTACCTGATAGGTTTGATCGAGTATGGTACCGTCTAATGGATTCTGTGAAATATCTAATAAGGTTGCTTGATTACCTGATGCTGTAGTAGTGGTTTCGCTGTAACGGAAGCCCACATTGACCGTCCATGGCATATCACCCAAGTCACCTTGGAACACAAAATCAGCATAGGCAGACAAAATTTCTTCGTCAATTTCAAAGCTGGTGCCTAATTCGACGGGAGTATAACCATTTAGTGCAGCAAAGGCCGCAATATTGGTCGCGCCATCTTCACCACGGTTGATAGACTGGCCAGCAATAGCGCCATCAGTTTCTAGGAAAGCTAAATAATCATCAACGTTGTAACCATAAAACGAAGATGGGATACCATCAAACCAGCCGTTTGGTGATACTAAATACGCTAGGTCGTCAGGAACATCAAAGCCGTAACCGCAGTAGAAACAGTTAGGTAAGCTAGGTGATTGGAAGACTTTGGCAGATTTAGTTCTATCCTGTGTATACAAACCGTAACGCAATTGAGTAAATGTTTCGCTGTCAGGCGTATAAGTAAAATCAGCACGCATTTCAGTAATGTCATCTTTACGCTCATCGCCGCCACGTTCTACATAGTGAGCGCGTAACTTACTGGCATCAGCTTCGGTGAATGGCCCATCAATACCGTCAGAAGAGAACGAAGGCAAGTCGCCACCGCCAGTGAAGTCGTAAGTATAACCGTTAGCATAGCCCATAACCGTAAATACGCGGCTTTGATCACCACTTAAATCTTCAGCCGAAGAGGTTGAAATATCGATATTGACATTCAACTGCTCGTTTAGGTCCCAATCTGCATTAAAACCAAAACCTTGAATCTTAACGTTACGATCTAAACCTTGCTGTACAAAGTCAGTTGCACCCGAACCACCGCCCATAGGATCATTAAAGGCATTATGTGACCATTTAGTCACGGTTTCTGTAGCGGCATCGACTTCAAAATCACGGAAGTTGCCAGGAGTGAACCAGTTTGCGTAGTTACTGACTTGTGAATCCACCTTAAACTTAGAATATAGACCATCAAAGGTAACAGTTAAGTCATCACTTGCAGCATACTGTACGACTAAGGTACCGCTGGTACGTGTTCTATCTTCCTCGTTAGACGTTAAATCTAAGTTACGTGGAACCCACACGTTAAACGCTTCTTTACCGGCGCCTGTTGCAGCATTGAAGTCATTGGTTTGAATACGGTCAACGCGATAAAAACCACGAGTATCCGCTTGGTTAATTTGAGCATCACGCTTTTGCACAGACAAAGACGCTAATACGCCTAATTTGTCGTCCATAAAGGTATTACTCACTAAACCAGAAAAACTTGGCGTCGTACTTTCTGACAGACTGTCATAGGTTGCTTTTACACTGCCTACTGCTTTAAAGCCGTCTAGGTCAAAAGGTTTAGCGGTTTTTAAATTAATATATGAACCGATGCCACCTTCTTGGTTAGCGGCATTAGCGGTTTTATAAATGTCTGCACCAGCAATGAGTTCTGACGCCAATGTATCAAAACTGAATTCACGGCCCGCTCTTTCAGACGCCATTTGACGACCATTGACAGTGACTAGGTTGAACTGAGGTCCAAAACCGCGTACAGAGATTAGCTGGCCTTCGCCGCCACTACGGTCAATTGAGACACCGGTAATACGTTGCAACGATTCAGCAACGTTTTGATCAGGAAACTTACCCAAATCTTCTGCTGCAATACCGTCTGATACAATTAAGGCTTCTTTTTTATCAGAAAAAGAACGTTTAAGACTACTAATTAAACCACGAACCTCAATTACCTCAACATCATCTGCAACAGGCTCAGGTGTTTCTTGTGCCAAGGTCGCTCCTGAATACAAAGCAGTTGCCACTGCCATGCCAAGAAGAGAACGTTTAGCAAAGTTTTCTATTTGTTTTGTTTTGTGTGTCATGTGTTTTCTCGTCGGTTGTAAAAATTAACGCGTGATAAATTTTCGATATTTATACACCAATATTCATTTTCGCTCAATAACAATAACAAATGTTTTACAATAAACAAGCCGCATAATGGCAAATTAAAAACATAAGATATTGTTTTTATTGTAATTTAATTATTAACAAGCAATTAACTAACAACATTCACTTTCTTTCGTTTATTTTCATTTAAAATACAATCCACTAATTATAATATTATTAGTATTATTACGATTAATCAACATGTTAGCGAGCATTGTAGACCCGGTTCAATGATCACGATGGGGCCCAAGTCGAAAAATTCAAACAGGCAATTAATCTGTTCTATTTAGGGTAAAGGTGTTTTGCACTTTTTAATTTAGACCATAATAAGGGCTTAGGCAGAGAAGATTTTAAAGATGAGTTACATACTAGCCATGAATTGTAATTATAATGTGAAAACAAATAACATAATGATTTTCGTAAGTGAAAATGTGATGATTAGTACTCTCCAATCGACAATTTAATATTATATACTTTCGCAAAAGGTAAAAGGGAATACTCTAAATGAACCAAACGCGCCGCAATGAATTGATTGTTAGTTTAATTAAACAACGAGGTTTCATGTCGATTGATGATTTGGTCAGTGAGTGTGATGTCACACCACAAACTATCAGAAGAGACCTTAATCAATTAGCTGAAGCGGGTCTGATAAGTCGCTATCACGGCGGTGCAGGCATAAATGCTAGTTGGGAAAACACCCCTTACCAAGACAGGAAAACCTATAATAAAGGCGTAAAAGAGCGTATCGCCGATGCTATCGCCAATATGATCCCAGACGGTGCATCTTTATTTATCAATATCGGTACTACGACAGAGTTGGTCGCCTCTAAACTACTTAATCATCGCAACCTCCATATCGTCACGAACAATATTCATGTGGCCACTATTTTGTCGGCCAAAGAGGATTTTAGTGTCATCATTGCTGCTGGAGAAGTGAGGTATCGGGATGGAGGTATCATCGGGGAAGCCACCTGCGACTTCATCAGTCAGTTTCAAATGGACTACGGCATCATCGGTATCAGTGGCATTAGTGCAGATGGTGCTTTACTCGACTTTGACTTCAGAGAGGTAAAGGTCTCCCAAGCGATTTTAAAGAATTCGCGCAATGTTATTTTGGCGGCGGATGCCAGTAAATTTGAACGCTGTGCCATGGTCAAGCAAGGGCATATTTCTCAAGTTGATTACTTAGTCTGTGATGAACTACCGCCCACCGAAATTCAAGAGATTATCAAACAAAATGGCATTACCTTTATCAAGGCCTAATTGTTCGAATCCTTTCGAATTTGTTGACATATTTTCATTTTAGCTATCAAATACATAACAATTGATTAGCATTTAATACCCTGAATACGCTGGTTTTCTCGAAAGCCAGTTATGGTGACTAATTTGCTGGTGATAAGGATAAGCGCAGCAGTAATTAAAGCGTAATTATGGTTTGACGTCATTGTTTCCGACCATAAAGCTTGGTGGCGAAATTTGCCACTTTTCACCGTCAAACACTATGCTGATATATCAATCAAATATTCGGTCCACTCATCAAAGTCAGGTTTAATCATTATGTCTTTTCCCGTTCAAACCCTATTAATATTAAATGGCAGTAAATCCAGCGTCGTCATTGACTGTTACTCAAACATTCCACAAGTTGTTTACTGGCGTAAAAAACTCACACAAAACATATCCGCAAAGATGTTGAGCCTGTTGAGACAAAGACAGGAGGCACCAGCTTCACCGATGAAAGAAGTGGCTTTATCCTTGACACCCACTGTTGGCCAAGGTTTTACCGGACATCCTGGATTAAGCTTATCGGGTGATGGCGATCAATGGTCTGTCGCCGCTAAAATTAAAAAGATAGTGCAACACAGTGAACATCATTACAGTATCTTCAGCCTCGATGTAGACCGCCAAATCGAGATTGAAGCCAATGTTGCTATAGATCCGAACACCGATGTATTAAGCATTAGTTCAAAGGTATCAAACTTGCACAGCAGCCCAATCACTATTAATTATTGCGCTGCCGCCACACTGCCCATTACCAGTCAGTTTCAACACCTCATCGGGTTTGAAGGACACTGGGCTGGCGAATTTCACACTCATGAGCAAAGTTTGCATTTTGGCTCCTATGTAAGAGAAAACCGCCGAGGACGTACTTCGCATGATGCTTTTCCGGGTTTAATTATGCGCAGTAAAGCTACCACCGAATTGGTCGGCGAAGCCTTTGGTTTTCACCTAGGCTGGAGTGGCAATCATAAAATTCTGGCCGAAAAAATGGCTGATGGACGGGCTTATGTGCAACTAGGCGAGTTACTGTTACCTGGTGAGATACAACTGGCTCACGGCGAAAGTTATACGAGCCCCGTGCTGTATGCCAGTTATTCAGACCAAGGTTTATCTGGTTTATCACAACAATATCATCGTTATGTGCGCCAGCATTTGATTCGTCCAGAAGTAAAAAACAAACCTCGGCCCGTGCATTACAACACCTGGGAAGGTATTTATTTTAAACATGATATGGATACCTTAAAAGACCTAGCTGAGCGAGCAGGAAATTTAGGTGCCGAACGTTTTGTATTAGACGATGGCTGGTTTATCGGCAGAAATGACGACACTGCCGCATTGGGTGATTGGTATGTTGATCAGGCATTTTATCCTAATGGACTTGGTCCACTTATCGACCATGTTAAGGCGCAAGGCCTTGAGTTTGGTTTGTGGTTTGAACCAGAGATGGTTAATCCTGACAGCCATTTATTTCGCACCCATCCAGATTGGGTGCTCAGTTGCGCAGGCAATGAACAACTGGGCTTTCGTCATCAATTAGTGCTCGATCTGACTCGCCCTGAAGTATTCGATTATTTATACGAACGCTTAGATAGCCTGTTGACTGAATATGACATTAGTTATGTAAAATGGGATATGAACCGCGATATTAATCATGGTGGTGATGCTGTTGGTAAACCAGCAATTCATCGTCAAACCCTCGCTTTTTATCAACTAGTTGCCGCTTTAAAAGCAAAACACCCTAGTGTAGAAATTGAAAGTTGTGCTTCAGGCGGCGGACGTGCCGACTTTGGCGTATTAGCCCATACTGACCGTATCTGGACTTCCGACTCAAATGATGCGCTAGAGCGTTTAAAAATCCAAAAAGGCTTCTCTTATTTTTTCCCTGCCGAATTAATGGGTTCACATGTCGGTCCGCGCGATTGTCATATCACTCATCGCCATATCAGCTTGGAAATGCGGGCGTCTGTGACATTATTTGGGCACATGGGTATGGAGATGGACTTAAGAGAGCTGAACGACAGCGAAAAAATTGAATTAACCGCCATGACGACGCTATACAAACAGCATCGCGACTTGGTCCACTCTGGTGATCTGTTCAGATTAGAACTGCCGCCTTATATGCATGGTTTGGGCATCGTCGCAGGAGATAAATCACAGGGCTTGTTTTCATATAGCTTACTGGAATGTCCTTCTTACGCCTTGCCCGAACAATACCTGTTTGCTGGTTTACGTGCTGACAGCCACTATAAACTGGACGTTATTTGGCCGATTAAGTTGAGCGGAAATTGGCCCAAGTCGGCACTATTTAATTTTAAAACCAACCTACCCGATATTGATGGACAAGTATTCAGTGGTGAATTACTGATGCAACTTGGCTTACAACTGCCCCTGCTCACCCCACAAAGTAGTTTAATCTTTCAACTGACAGCAATGTAATTCCCCTTAAAAAGCTAATGATGTTAAGTAAAAACCCGATTTATCGGGTTTTTATCGTTCTGCTTGGGCAATATTTGCGCAATCAATGTGGGTAATTAGAGACAAAATAATCACCGCTCTGTTAGAGTAAGAAGACACAAAAATGTAGCGCCCAACAAGCTGCAACCTATAAAACAAGGAAATATGACATGTTTAAAGCTTCGTATTTGTATTTAGCAATGACCAGTGCACTGCTATGTTCATCAGCCATCGCAGACACCGCGTATGTGGCATCTGAAAAAGCTAAAAAATTAACTTACGACAACATTTTAATCGACACCCATATCGACGTACCCTATCGCTTAAATAAGAAATGGGAGGATGTAACACAAGCAACTGAGAATGGCGATTTTGATTATCCTCGCGCTAAGCAAGGCGGCTTAAATGCCCCCTTTATGTCGATTTACGTGCCAGCTAGTTTAGATAATTCAGCTGAATCAACCGCTTTAGCCGACAAACTTATCGACTTTGTAGAAGCTATCGTTGGTCGTGCACCAGAAAAGTTCGCTATTGCTAAATCAACCGCAGATATAGAACAACAATTTAAACAAGGTTTGATTTCATTACCTATGGGCATGGAAAATGGCTCCCCCATACAGGGTAGCCTCGAAAACCTCAAACATTTTTACCAACGCGGGATTCGCTATATCACCCTAGCCCACTCACAAAGCAATCATATTTCAGACTCTTCTTACGATATTCGCCGTCAGTGGAAAGGTTTAAGCCCCTTTGGCAAAGAATTAGTGGTCGAAATGAACAAAATCGGCATCTTGGTGGATATTTCCCACGTTTCTGATGACGCGTTTTATCAAGCTGTCGAAATTTCCAAGGTACCGCTTATTGCTTCTCACTCATCGCTACGTGCTTTTACGCCGGGTTTTGAACGCAATATGGATGACGACATGATAAAAGCCTTGGGTAAAAATGGTGGCGTTATTCAAATAAACTTTGGCTCCACTTTTGTCAGTAAAATAGCCCGCACTTGGAGCGATGCGTTTAGCAAAAAACGCAAAGAAGTTGAAGAGAAAGAAGGCAAAGACAGCAACGAAACTGAAAAGTTTACAAAATCTTATACTGAAAAAAATCCCTTGCCCTATGCCACATTAGAAACCGTATTGGATCATATCGATCATGTGGTCAAACTCATTGGTATCGACCATGTAGGCATTGGCTCAGATTATGATGGTGTGGGTGATACCTTGCCGATTGGCTTAAAAGATGTGTCTACTTACCCTAACTTGGTACAAGGATTATTAGACCGCGGTTATAGTGAGCAAGATATTATTAAAATTTTGAGTGGTAACTTGTTACGAGTATGGCGAGCTACTGAAGAGTATGCCGCTGCACATTAAACATTCACAAAAGCGGTAGTACTAAAAAAGGGGCTTATGCTGTGTCATAAGCCCCTTTTTTAATTATGTGAATAGTCTTCAATGATCAAAAGAAGCTATTCAAGGTCGCCCCTTTTGTAGGGTACTTCCGCTTCTAACTTTTCGAGTCTTTGGCTTAACTCGTTAGGAGAACGGGTATTTCTGGCTAACCAATAGTAAGCCGTCGGCACGATGTATAAGGTCATAAACGCTGACAATAGTACGCCAGCAAAAATAACCATACCAATGACTGTGCGACTCTCTGCACCCGCGCCAGTAGCAAAGACTAGCGGCAACGCACTGAATACCGTCGTAAAACCAGTCATCACAATTGGTCGCAGTCGTTGCGTTGCGGCACGTCGCAGCGCGTCTTCAAATTCATAACCCGCGTCACGTAATTGATTAGCAAACTCGACAATTAATATGCCATTTTTGGCCGCTAAACCAATTAACATCACCAGCCCTATTTGGCTATAAATATTCATGGTCATGCCAGCAAAATACAAACCAATTAAAGCACCTACCAGTGCCATTGGTACAGTTAGCATGATCACCAAAGGATGTATCCAACTTTCAAATTGCGCGGCGAGTACTAAATAGGTAATGGCCAATGCCAAGGCAAAGATAAATAGTATCGAATTGCCCGATTCTTGATACAACTGTGACTCACCTTTGTAATCGATGGATACCTCGCTGGGCAATTCTGTATTGACGATGTTTCGTAAATATTCTAGCGCTTCACCGACAGTATATCCATCTGCTAAGTTGGCACTAATAGTAATGCTGCGCATTCGATTGTAGCGATTTAAAGTCGATGATGTCGCACGCTCTTCAACACTAACTAAGTTATCCAACGGGATTAATTTATTGGTGGTAGACGAGCGCACATAGATATTTTCGATACTTTGTGGGCTGCGGTAGTCTTCTTCCCAGCCTTCCATAATAACGTAATATTCCTGCCCTCTATCTAAAAAGGTCGATACCCTTCTTTGCCCTAACATCGTTTCTAAGGTACGACCAATATCACTAAATGACACACCTAAATCCGCAGCTCGGTCTTTATCAATATTGACTAACAGTTGTGGCCAGGTTTCTTTGTAGTCTGAATCCATCCTGACTAATTGGGTGTTTTCTCGTGCCTTATCGATAACGATGTCGCGCCACGCCACTAAGTCTTCGTATGTATTACCTTGTAAAACAAATTGCACTGGTCGTCCTAATCCGCCACCAGCTATACCACTGCGCATAATCGCAAAAGCTTGAATGTCAGGGATCTCAGAAATCTCTGCGCTAACCTTATCCATAATTTCAAAGGTCGAGGTCGAGTCTTCACCATGCATGGGCATGCCGACAATCCCAATCCCTGCAGACCCACCAAAACCAGGTGTTCTAACTAATACTCTCTCTACTTCACCCGCATCCAGATACTTCAGTAAAATAGTTTCTAACTTTTTAACATTGGCAGAATTTGACTCAAAACTCGCGCCTTCTGCACTTTGGACTTGAATAAAGAAGTTTCTCCTGTCCTCTTTAGGCACCAATTCACTCGGGATCAAATTAGCCAGTTGAAATAAAGCTGCAATGCTGGTCACAACTAAGAGCAGCATCCATCCTGTTTGGTGAATACTAGTATTCAAGCTGTTAAAATAACTCAGTTCTATTTTTTTGAATTTTTGATTAACCCAATGTGCAAAACCTGAGGTTTTAGTGCGTTTTTTCAGCAACGAGGAACACATCATTGGGGAAAGCGTCAGCGCCGTTACGCTTGAAAAAGCCACGGCTGCCGCTATAGCTAGGGCAAATTCGGTAAACAGTCGTCCAATATTACCCTCTAGAAAAACCAAAGGGACAAAAACCGAAATTAATACTAAGGTGGTCGCTATAACTGCAAAACCTACTTCTTGCGCCCCTCGATACGCCGCCAGTAAAGGTGGCTCGCCCATCTCTATGCGCCGGGTAATATTTTCAAGTACCACAATAGCATCATCGACTACCAAGCCTATCGCCAGCACCAAAGCTAACAAGGTGAGTAAGTTGATTGAAAAACCCAAGGCATACATAACAATAAACGCCGCAACTAAAGACACAGGTACGGTAACGGCAGGAATTAAGGTGGCCCGTAAGTTGCCTAAGAAAACATAGATAACCAGCACCACCATTAATACTGCAATAGCCAGCGTTTCGTAAACCTCGTTAATCGACGCTTCAATAAATACTGATGAGTCATAACTGGGTACAATAAAAATATTATCGGGTAAGGTAGCTTCAATTTCTTGTATGGCTTTTTTAGCTGCACGAGCTACTTCAAGTGTATTGGCCTTTGACTGTTTAGAAATACCCAAACCAATCATATTAACGCCGCCACCACGAAATTCAGCTTCGTCATCTTCAGCGCCCAACTCTACTTTGGCAATTTCACCCAATTTGACTAGGTAGCCGTCGGCATTGGCTTTAATAGTTAAATTAGCAAAGTCTTCTGGTGTTAAAAAACTGCGTGCCACCCTAACTTCAAAATCTCGACTTATTGATTCTACTTCACCGGCGGGTAATTCAACATTTTCTGAACGAATGACGTTTTCAACATCGCTTACGGTAATCTGCCGAGCAGCCATAGCATTGCGGTCTAACCATACTTTAATTGCATAGCTGCGTCCGCCACCTAGCCTAATATTAGCCACGCCTTCAGCCACCGACAACCGATCAACAATATAACGGTCAGCATAATCAGTTAACTCAAGAACCGATAGACTGTCACTGCGCAAGTTGTACCAAACAATAACATCTTCATCAGAGCCAGCCTTAGAGACTTCAGGCGGTTCAGCTTGGTCGGGTAGATTGTTTAAAGCCCGACTGACACGCTCGCGAACATCGTTTGAGGCCGCATCAATATCACGTGATAAATTAAATTCAATCGTAATAGACGAGCGACCGTTCCGGCTGCTCGATGAAATATTTTTGATCCCTTCAATGCCGCTAATGCGATCTTCTAATAATTGAGTAATACGGGTTTCAATAATAGAGGCAGAGGCACCGGGGTAATTGGTATTAATCGACACTATGGGCGGGTCAATATCGGGATATTCGCGCAACGAAAGTAAGGTAATTGACACAATACCAAATACAATCAACAGTAGGTTTACTACAGAGGCAAAGACCGGGCGTTTTACCGAGAGATCTGAAAGTAACATCGTTTACCCCTTGGTATTTTCAGTGCTTAATACACGGATCTTTGAGCCGTCTCGCAAACGTAATGTTCCTTCAACCACCACATTATCGCCTTCATTCAAGCCCGAAATAATTTGTACCAAGCCAGGCTTACGTTTTCCCACTATCACTTCTTGTCGAATCACGGCACCGTCAACCACTACAAAAACAAATTGTTTGTCTTCTACCGGCACCAAAGATTGCTCGGGCAATACCAAGGTTTGTAAAACGGTCTTTTGTAACTCGATTTGCATCAGCATCCCCGGGCGTAATTTGAGTTGTTGATTATTAATGTTAGCGCGGATCGGAATAGAGCGCGTGATAGGATCAACTCTTGAGGCAATACTGGTAATGACGCCTTCGAACACTTCACCCGGGTAAGCAACCGACGTCGACTCTATCCACTGCCCAATGGCAACAGTAGGCAAATGAGATTCTGATATGCTGAAATCAAGCTTTATAATGGCGATATCATCTAAAGTTGTGACCAAATCACCTGGCTTGAGTAAAGCGCCTAAACTCACTTGGCGCACACCTAATACACCATCAAATGGTGCGCGTATCTCTAGTTCATTTAACTGTGCCGTAATAACGTCCATTTGCGCTTTCAATGATTTTACTTTTGCCTGTTGTTCGTCGAGTAATTGTTCTGAGGCCGCGCTTTCTTTAGCAAGATTGGTGATACGGTTTAATTGTCGCTTGGCTTCTTGCAAATTAATGTCTAAGTCATTTAGCCGAGCTTTCTCTTCGGTGTCATTTAAGGTTAAAAGTAACTGACCACGCTTAACAATGTCGCCGTCATCAAACTCAACACTTTGCACTGTATCAGTGGTTTGCGCCGTTAATGCAATAGACTCATTGGCTTTAGCTGTGCCTAAAGCCTCGATGGTAATCGGAAAAGGTTCTGATTTGATCACATGCACAGTAACAGGAGTCAGCACTTGGTTTTTAGTTTGTTGAATTGCTTCTTTTGGAAGGTACAAATAAACAATTAACGCAATAAATGCGATAGCTGCGATAATAAGGGGCGAGAGCTTTAATCCTTTCAAAATTTTTTACCTGTAATGTGAGAACAAATAGTTTAATAATATTTGTGAAATTTCATCGCCCGTTGGCGAATTTTTTATGCTAACCAGAGGCTTACTACAAATGATAATATTGCAGAGCCCTTCTGTACGCGATTTTTGGCACTTCAGATTAGTCATTATTACTTTTAGCGGTTTAATGCTAAGTAGTTGTGCCAAAGAGCGACTTGCAGACCCTATGTGCAGAATTGCCCCAACGTTCTTACCTGCCCCTGCGGCGCCTGCAGCCTGTTTCATAAAGTTAGACACTAAACTTTTGGTCATAAAGATACAGAACGACAACGGATGGCAATTACCTTCGGGCGGCATAAACATGCAGCAATCCGCTCAATGCACCGCTCATCAAGCTGTTTGGCAAAACACGGGACTCAACGTTGAAGTCGGTCAGTTATTAGCAATCGAACCCGACAATATGCACATTTATGCTTGCGCATTGTCCAACGGTTTTGAAAACCTAACACAAGCCCTGCCTGTCCCCGAATGGGCCCAGCGCAAGGTAGATTACATTAATGTCATTAATCCAAACCTGACTACTTCATCACAATGGTCAGAAAAAAGTGATCTAATTTTGCTCACTGAGCTATTCAATAGCGATGAACAAGATCACGATCTTGCACCGTAAGCATAACTCGTGTGAATGCAAGTATCACCTTAGCTTATACCAAATATTCGTTACTTTACCGCAAGTTAAGTAAAAAATCGGATATACTGGTCGGAGTAGTCAACATTTAAAGAGTATCAATATGCCGCAATATCATGCCCCATTAGCTGACATGCAATTTTTATTACATGATTGGATTAACATATGTGACCATTACCAAGCTCTTGGTCAGCAAGATTTTGATCAGGAGTTGGTCAATGAAATTCTCAATCAAGGTGCCAAGTTTGCCCAAGAAGTCATTGCGCCGCTGAACCGTGAAGGCGATGAGCAAAGTAGCAAATTACATGAAGGTAAAGTAACCACACCCCACGGCTTCGCTGCAGCTTATCAAGATTATATCGCTAATGGTTGGAATGCCATGTTAGGCAGTGCCGACTATGATGGCCAAGACTTGCCTAACTCCATTGCGATACCTGTGCACGAAATGCTGAATTCTGCGAACCTAAGCTGGCGCTTGATTTGTATGCTGACCGAAAGTGCTGTTTTAGCAGTAAGCAAACACGGTGATGAAGCACTCAAACAGACGTATTTACGTCAGCTAATTAGTGGAGAGTGGACCGGTACTATGTGTTTAACTGAACCCCATGCTGGCACGGACTTGAGCCTTCTGAGCAGCAAAGCCACGCCCAATGAGGATGGCAGTTATGATGTTACTGGCAGTAAAATATTTATCTCTGGTGGTGATCAAGACTGGAGTAGCAATATTTGCCACTTGGTACTGGCACGTTTACCCGATGCACCCGAAGGTGTAAAAGGTATAAGCCTGTTTTTGGTGCCCAAGGTACTGGTTAATAGTGATGGCCAACTAGGTGAACTCAATACTTTATCAGTGGGAAGCATCGAAAAGAAAATGGGCATAAAAGCCTGCCCTACTTGTGTGATGAACTTCGACAATGCTAAAGGCTGGTTGGTGGGCAGTGAAAATAAAGGGCTCGCCTGCATGTTCACTATGATGAATGACGCCCGTTTTCAAGTTGGTTTACAAGGTTTAGGCGTGGCTGAAGCCTCTTTTCAAGGTGCTTTGACTTATGCACGCGAACGTTTGCAATCACGTGCACCTCAAGGTGCGGCTGAACCAAGTAAAAAAGCCGATAGCATTATGTTTCAGCCTGATGTGCGCAGAATGCTGTTAACACAAAAAGCTCTGACCGAAGGCTCGCGTGCACTCGCGTATCTATACGCTCAGCAAATGGATATCGAAAAATTTGGTAGTGACACCCAAAAGCACGAAGCTAATAAAGTGATCGCCTTTTTAACCCCTATTTGCAAGGGGTTCATGACTGATATGGGCACCGATGTCAGTAGCCTTGGTATTCAAATTTTTGGTGGCCATGGTTATATACGCGAATGGGGCATGGAACAACTGATGCGCGACAGTCGTATTGCTCAGCTCTATGAAGGCACTAATGGTATTCAAGCCGCTGACTTAATTTCACGTAAACTTGCCCGAGACAAAGGCGATATGTTGCAAGCCACTCATGCGGTATTAGCTAAGTTAGTGGCTAACATTAAGATGTCCGCCAGCCAACAATTTGCCCAAGACATATTAGAAGATTGGTTTGACACTTCCAAACAACTCTTGAGCCTAAACACAGTTGACTTAGCGGGCAGTGCTTACGATTATATGCATTATAGCGCCTATTCTATCCTAGGTGTATTGTGGCTCAGCATGGCTGATAGCGCGCAGCAGTCTAATGTTGCCAGTATTAAGAGTGGTAAAGCTAATACCTGTGCTTTTTATCTGAAACGCTTATTACCGCGTAAAGAGGGTTTTAAGGCCAACTTGTTTAGTGGCGCAGAAGACTTATTAGCGCCGGCGGATAATGAGTTTGATTATTTATAAATAGAACGCTTTAGGATCACTAACGTTTAACGTTGTTTTAAAAGCACAAAAACCAAAAGGCGCGTGATTCACATCACGCGCCTTTTTTATTATTTAAATCCCTGAGTTAAGCTTTGCGGCGTAATCTAGCAAATCCTAATAGAGCGATAGCAAACAGACCTAAAGTTGTTGGTGCAGACACTGCATTGGTTACCTCAGCACTAGCTGTTGGTCCTGCATCGGCGTCAACGGGCAAGCCCTCAAGAAAATTTTCAGCAACAATGTTCACTACACTAAAGTCTGTTGAACCTTGACTTAAACTCAGCAAGTTGAATTTAGCTAATACCACATCACCACTAGGTATAAGCGCATCGTTTAGAAAATAGAACGCCATTCCATAAAACTCTTCCGTTACTTCATACAAAAAGTCAGAAGCATCAAGCAATGCGCCACTTAATGAAGTATCTTCATAAGTGAACACACTAGTATCAAATTCCAACTCAAAAGATAAGGTATCAAAAGCGTCAAAGGCGCTACCTAAAATCGTTACCTCAAGGGTATTCCCCAAAGAAACCGAAGGATCAACTTGAACACTGATAATACCTGCGTGAGCTTGGATCCCAACAAAAAGGGCTAAGGCTGCAATAATTTTTTTCATCTTTTTTTTCCTAATTTTTACGTTACAAAACTAGACTTTATGCAGCGCAACGAGCGCGCGTACAAAGTAACTTCATTTCACGGGTGTCTAGAACATTAACCACACCGTCATTATTTAAATCAAATGCCATATCAATGGTTTGACGTTTTCTAATTGCGTCGGTTAGGCCTTTAATATCATTAATATCTACATCACCATCGCCATCCCAATCACCTTTTACGACAGCAGCGTCAAGTTGCAAAGCAATAACCACTGGATCGTGGTCAGACATGCGATAAGCATCGGCTGCATAGAAATCAAGTTGCTGCTGAGCACTCTTAAACTCGACGTTGTAATCCAATACGATTGGCTCATCAGCATTGATATGCCATTCAACTGTATCAACCACTTTGTCCACTAGACTCGCACTAGCCAAGGCATGATCCAGATAACCAAACTCACCACCAAAGACATATGAATAAGCTGCATTGCCTTGGAAAAGATTTGCCAAGTCGGTGTAACCCGCTTGTTTTACAGCAAGAATAGGCTCTTCCTGAGCATAAGAGTTCAGATCACCAATAATCAAAGTAGGTGCATCTGCATATTCTTGTGCTAAGAAAGCTAACAGAGCTTCTGCAGCGCGGGTTCTAGTCACATTACAGTTCCCTTGACCCGTAGTCGTGTCATCGTCACCCGCACCACAACTTGAACCTTTTGATTTCAAATGGTTAACGCTGATCACGATTTCTTCGCCATTTTCGAGTAAAGCAAACTTCTGATTGAAAGCAGGTCGATTTCTGGTATCCACAAATAATGGACCTTGCTCATCAGTAATCGAATTGCTGCTATCCAAAATCTTATAGCTGCCAACAGTCGCTACTTTGCCTGGTTTATATAGCAGTGCTACTTTGATTTCGTCGGTGCCAATGACACCACCACCATCAACAAAACTATAAATGTTGGAGCCTACTGCTGCATTCAATCGGTCAGTGAGTTGCGCAATGGCACTGTTCGAAGTGAAACCATCGTTCTCAATTTCCATCAAACCAACAATATCAGCATCCATAGCTGCCAAAGCCGCGACAGTTTTAGCCATTTGTCTTTCTAACTCAACCGCTGAGCTTGCGCCACGAGCCGTTGGGAAGCCAGCGCCCTGACCATCACCATTAAACAGGTTTAGCACATTTAAGCTAGCAACTTTCAGGTTGCCCTGAGTCAGTTCAGGCTCAGTGGTTCTGGGATTAGTCGCTGCAAAGGTTGGCGCCTCAGTAGGAATGATGCGGTATAAATTAAAACTATAATCCATCACACCAGTTAGACTACTGACCGTATCTCCGCCACGTAAAGTATTGGCTGCTGATAGCTCACCTGTTGGGTAGATAACCGGTTCAGGGTTTGAGCCATTCATGCCATCATCCAAGGTAATTTTACTTAGTGCGTTTTTAGCCGCTAATGCAATAGCCTCAGGACTTCCCGCTGCATACAGATTAGTTGGCACAAATAAACGTTCAGGTGCAAGTGCAACTTCTCCATAGCGGCCAAGGCTATAGTTATCAGTTACAACTAATTCACTTGCCGCAGAAACTAACATACCTTCCAGACTTTCAGGCACTAAAGCATTAGCAAACGGTAGACTAAATGAAGTGGCGACAACAACGTCGCTGCCACACACTAAGGGAGCTTCACTCGCACTTAGCTGAGTTTTTTCAAACATTTCTTCAATCTTACCTAATACTCTGACGACTGAACCAACCTCTGGCAGCGTACCGGTATAGTATACAAACAGACCTTCTGAAGTTTGGCTGTCAGCATCCATATCGGCCGCTTCTTCTTGAATAAAGAAACCGCTTAAATTAGCAAATGACGCACTAACAATGGCTTCAACAACATGATCGGCACCTTCTACTGGTGACGCAGAACTGCTGCCTTGAATAGCACTAATTAAGGTCGCAGGGTCTGCACAAACACCTAGTTCGACGGTTTCACCGCCCGTGTCGCCGCCGGCTCCACCAGAACCAAATGTTTGATTGGCGTTAACTTGCCCCGCAGTGCCATCTTCTGGAGATTGCCAAGTAAAGTCACTGTATTGCACGCCAGAACCGATTAATTGTAGAGACTGTCCAATGGGTGTAGAACCGACTTCCACTACACCAATGTCAGTACTGGTGATACCTGAAGCAGGGCCATTTGTTGCAGCGAACTCACCTTCATAACTTAAAAATTGCAGAACCTCTCCATCAGCCGCAACCAATGCTACGCCGTCAGGGGCACCATTTTGTAAACCGCTGATAGCAAACCACAATGTACCAAAACCACCTTGTTGATTTGGAATAATGCCTGTTAAAGCGGTAACACTGTAACTGGTGCCGTTTGAACCGTTGTATGGCACTAGGCTCATACCGGCTAAATCAATACCTGCAAGACCGGCAATTTCAACACCTTCGTCACTGTCGGCACCGTTATTGTCATAGTGGATTTCATTGATAAAAGGAGCAGGAGCAACAAAGGTTTGACCGCTGTTAATTGCAGCATTACTGCTGGCCGCTGCGTCTTGCCAAGTAAAATCTTCATATCTGAATCCACTGCCTACTAGCTGCAATGATTCACCCACTGGGGTACTTGAAGTCTCTGCCACGCCGATATCGGTACTTGTTAGGCCAATCGCGGGACCGTTAGTCGCATCAAATGCTCCTTCGTAACTCAAAAACTGTAATACGGTAGTTCCATCAGCAGCAACTAAAGCAACACCATCTGGTGCACCGTTTTGTAAACCACTTATGGCAAACCACAACGTACCAAAACCACTTTCTTGGTTTGGAATAACGCCTGTTAAGGCTGTAATACTATAACTTGTGCCGTTTGAACCGTTGTAGGGCACTAAGCTCATACCTGCTAAATCAGTACCTGCAAGACCGGCTATTTCAATACCTTCTCCACTGTCAGTACTAGCATTGTCATAATGAATTTCGTTGATAAACACCAAGGTAGTTTCGCCACCACTCGTATCTCCACCGGTGTCTCCGCCACCAGTATCACCACCTGAGGTATCACAAGAATCTGCAGGATATAGTGTTGCTACCCAATTAGGATTATCAATAAAGGGATTACGATTACCTTGCAATTCATAAATTCGGTCATTGCGACTCTGCTCAGAGGCATCCACCAAATCAGCATTATTCCATGCGATAAGTGTGCATAAAAAGCCTAGATTAGGCTCTGCTGCGCTCGTTAAACGATTGACTAATACTAGATCAGCCACGTTGTCAGAGCCCGCGCCTTCATAGCGGGTGTCCATGTAGAACATCATGCGTGCAACATCACCTTTGATATCATCACGAGGTTCAAATGAATCACTGTCGATTCTATTGCTCGGGCTTTCTGCCAAGGGAGAGTCACTGTTATCAAAATCTAGATTGCTACGTGAACCATTAACACTGATATCACTGGGGCGTAGATGATGAATATCCGTATAAGCCAGTTGGCCTTCATCTGGAAAACCATGACTTTTTGGCCATGAATGTTCACGATTCCAGTTATCTGGATTAGTGGATGCCGTTCCACTGCCGTTAGTGGACTTTGCCTGTGAACGGGCGGTGTACCATAAGATCACATTATCTGTATTGCTAGGGTCTTCATCTGTGTATGTAAGTGCGGTCCATACCTCGGCGTAAGTTAATGACTTAATATCACTACTTATGGTTGAGTTGATGGTGGTTTTAATCACTTGCGCACTTGAACCCAGGTCAATTTCAGTTTGCACAGCAGCATAATAATCAGTGGCATTGAAAGCCGCTAAATCTTTATATTTTTCTAAATCAGGACAGCTTGTACATACACTTCCACTGATAACCGCTGGGCCGCTATCTCCATCCGAATCACCGCCACCAGTATTATCGTTGGTATAGGATTGAAGAGGGAATGGACTAGTAGTTGTGTCGTTAGTCACGCCGTTTTCTAAACCATTGATACCACTGAAAGTCCAATTTGCTAATACAAAGCTCGAACCATCAGGGCCAGTATTCGAATTACGATATGCCCAACCATCTAAAGAATCCCAAGCTGTTCCTGTGCCGTCAACATCAATATCACCAAAAACATCAATAACGGTCCCGTTGCAAAACAATTCAACAGCGTCATCACCATTGATCCCTGCATCGCTATCAGTATAGGTAGGAGCAAAACCGAAAAAAGCACTAAACTGTGGACTTTCAGAAGCAACAAAAAGATATGTTCCTGCGGTCGCTGACGAACCAGCCGGGAAGGTAAACTCTTGCCCATCGGTACCACCGCCATTATTGGCAAAACCCACACCGCAGCTTGATAAGTCAGCAATGTCGTTTAATACATATAACTCAACACCTTTAGGTGTGCCACCGGTCAACGGCCCGTCATACACGCCCGAGATAATTAGATCGCTTGCTTGCGTTACCGGCGCCATAAAAAGCGCCAGCAAAGCTGGATATTTTAATTTCATCGTTTCTCCTAACTGTTTTTAGCCAGTTTTCTGGTTATTTTTATTTTGGCCTGCGATTTTGTTTTACTTCTATGACATTCAGATGAATGCGAGGAATAAAGTTGCGGCTTTTTTAATTAAAAAATCACGGGTGTTTGTGTTTTATTTATTGGAACTATGCCCAGTAGATCTACTGCGATAATTGCACAAGATTTACTCGTTTTCTACTTACTTAGACTAAATAGTCCACATTATTTTTTTTGGGATAATTTTACACTCTACCTCTAACTTAAGCTGTTCCAAACAGGGGCAAGCACGCTTCATTTTGACGCACTAAAATATCGGCAAGCCAAAATAATCAGCTACTTATAACTTTTTTCTATCAGTAAAATGTAAGTCATGCTCTTTAGTATTAAGCAAAAAATAATTTGCAGCTGACAAAAAAAACCGCTAAATTAAGTCAAATACATATCATAATGATATCAAATTGAGGTTTATATGATTACTGAAAAAGCAGGTTTCTCTATTAATGGTTATTTGGCTTTTTTTGCCGTTTTACCGATTTTACAATTTGGATTTGGATTTATGTTAATTAACCAGATCCTCGTCCCGTTGGCTCTTATTGCCAGTTTACTCGTGTTGATATGCTGGGCTGGTTTTTTTATGGTGCAACCTAATCAAGCCAAAGTGATGACATTGTTTGGCAGTTATGTGGGTACTGAAAAACGAAATGGTCTGAGATGGACAGTTCCATTCTATCTGCGTAAAACCGTCTCTCTGCGGGTACGCAATTTTGAATGTGCCAAAATTAAGGTCAATGACAATTTAGGCAATCCGATTGAAATAGCCACTATTGTGGTGTGGTCGGTAACAGACTCAGCAGAAGCCATGTTTGAAGTAGATGACTACGAAAGTTATGTCACCATCCAAACTGAATCGGCACTCAGAAATATGGCCAGTAGTTATGCCTATGATCCGCAAGATGATGATAGTCAAGACATTGCCTTACGCAGTCACCCACAGCGTATTTCAGAAATATTAAAGCAAGAAATTCAGGAACGTCTGGGTAAAGCGGGCTTGACCGTGCATGAATCTCGCATCAGCCATTTGGCTTACGCCCAAGAAATTGCCAGCGCGATGTTACAACGCCAACAAGCCACTGCAATTATTGCTGCTCGTAGCAAGATAGTTGAAGGCGCAGTAGGTATGGTAGAAATGGCCTTACATAGACTAAAAGAGAAAAATATGGTGGAACTAGATGAAGAGCGAAAAGCCATGATGGTCAGTAATTTATTAGTGGTTTTATGTGGTGACAAAAACGTCCAACCCATCGTCAATACGGGCTCAATTTATTAAATACGCAGATCTGACGAGGAACCGATATTTTGTCTAAAAAAGCTTTTCCCTTAAGAATCAATGCTGATGTATTAGCTGCTATCCAGCGCTGGGCTGATGACGATTTGCGTAGTTTAAATGCACAAATTGAATACGTATTGAGAGACGCATTAGTCAAGCAAGGGCGAGTTAAGTTAGTCCAGAAAGTATTAACTGAGGTGGTTGAAACCGAACCAAAAGAATAAGCCCATCTGGGCTTATTCTTATTGTGTGACTGCCCTAGCGCAGTTTTTGCAATACTCTGCTACGACAGGCAATTAAAGGCAGTAACAATAAACTTAGATACCCTAAGCTGCCGCCTTCAACTATTCTTACCGGTTCGACGTATTCGTAGTCCTTACTTTCTAAGGTCAGTAAATAAAGATCAGGATCATCATTGCCATCCAAGATAGCAACAAGTTCATCAGTATACGCATCATACAACTCAATCAGTACTTCATAATCGCCACTGGGAAATCCGCTTAATAGTTCGCTATCAACCAATAAACTGTCATCACTGCCCTCACCAAATATGGTGAAGACTGAGGTAGTATGATATTCATTGAATACTTCTCCTCTGGATAAATACAAACGAGCATAAACATCCGCTTCGCTGTATACCGTATCAGCGTCGAACTCCAGAGAAAACCGGTAAACAAAACCGTCATAATCTAAATCATTTCGCAAGGTAACCCACGCATCATAAATCCAAAATTCATGGTCATAGTTGTTCAGTATGGAGCGCGATTGCAGACTAATAGCTCCCTGGTTATGCAGGGCTTGCGACTTTGTTTGGCTTGAGTGTTTGTCTTTGCTCATCGTCTGCAACAAAGACTTGTTACTCCCCTTTGAATCTTTACTAAAAAGTTGGCTGGTTTGGTTATTTTGAGTTTCTGTCGATTGTACCGACCAGTCACCATCTTGCGCCTGCACACTCGTTCCAAGCAACAAGCTTACAAGGGTAATTAAGCGTAATGTATTCATCACTTTCTCCTTTTAACGATGAGTTAAGTGTGAAGCCTTAAGCATGAACCAAAACTGAAGCCAAACTTAATTTAAACTATTTTTCAGCCTAAAAATGATTTAACGAAAACCTCTTTTCTCTTTAATTAATTCATAAGCCGCTTGAATATCTTGAGTTTTATTTTTTGCCAGTTCCAAGGCTTGTTTAGGCAGGCCCTTGGAGACAAGCTTATCAGGGTGGTTTTCGCTCATTAATTTGCGATAGGCTTTTTTAATTGATTTATCATCATCACTGGTACTAACCCCTAGAATTTTATAGGCGTCGCTCATTGACTGCTGAGTAGAGTAGGCGCTCGATTTATTTTGATTTGACTGTCCACGGCCCTGACCACTGCGAAAACGTAATTCAGCTTCAAACACGGATAATAAATACAGTAACTCGGTGTTTTTAAAACCCATGTATTGAGCGACTTGTTCTAAAATGATTTGTTCAGCTTTGTCCAAGTTTCCGTCTACATAAGCGGCTTGAATCAGTATTTCTAAATAAACTTGCAAGATGTCGCGCCTACCATGACACGACTCCTTAAATTCTAATACCGTTTGTTTAAGCGGAAAGTCAGCAGACTTGCCTTCACGAAATGCCGCTTGAGCCTCTCGCAAAGTATCGCCTTCGAGACCCATTTGGTTCATCAAGGAGCTGGCCATTTTTATTTCTGCATCACTCACCTTGCCATCCGCTTTAGCAATGTGACCCATCACTGAAAATAGAGTATGAAAAAAAATCGCTTGCTGCTTAAACTCATCTTGACTAGTAAAAAAGCGACTAAAGCCGCCCATTTGATTGAAGTCTTGACTATAACCTTTATCAAAAAAATGCCCGACCACATAACCCAAAATAGCGCCCGGGATCCGTGCAAACATAAAACCAAATAGCGTACCTAAAATTCTACCAATCATAGTGATGTATCGTTACCCTGTAGATAATTGAAATTGTTAGCAAAGTTGAGCTATTTTTACTCAACGCAGGCATTATACTTGGCTAAATAACCCTGCATAGTCAATCAGTATATTAACTTAAAATGGACGTTGGGAAGACAATGCAGATTCTATCAGAGCCATTACGGGATTCATTCATCCAATAAAGGCACTATTTAGCCCCGTAAATAATAGAATTGACGCTTTTTTTGCAAGTCTGCTGGTAAATCTTGTTGAAACCCTTAAAATCGCCAATTGATTTCAATGCGCAACGCAACCTAGGCACTATTAAACCTTTTCTATGCAAACAAAGCTTTCCTCTTTTTGGTATTTTCTTGCACTTATAAGTGCCAATAGCTTAGCTCAAGAGCTTTGTTTTGCTCCAATAGCGCCCATTGAGTTAGACACAGCCTTAGAAATAGGCCAAATTCGAGTCACTGCACAACAAGCGATGATTCAACAAGATACCCTCGCAGAGTTTAAGGGTAAAGTTGAGATTGATAGTGAAAACTCAAAAATTACCGCCAATGAAGCCCGAGTAGACCGTAACACCCAATCCTTAAACGCATCAGGACAAGTGACTTACCACGATAAATTTATCAAAGTAAGCAGTGAAAGTGTTGCCTTGAATACCTCCACAAATGAACTGCTCATTACTGATACCACCTATCAATTAACTGCCATGAATGGTCGCGGTCAAGCTAATACCATTGAGTTAAGTCAAAATTCTGGTGTCTCTTTAAATGAAGTCAGCTTCACTACCTGCCCTGAAGGTCATGAAGATTGGCGAATTCAGGCCAGTAGTATTACCCTCAGCCCGGACCAAAGCTGGGGAGAAGTTAGCCATGCACGCTTTTACATTCAAGATGTTCCCGTATTGTATCTTCCCTATTTTGCTTTTCCAGTGACCGACGCAAGGCAATCAGGTCTGTTATATCCGATGATTTCTAGTTCGACCGCAACCGGTTTATCATACGAGCAACCTTATTATTGGAATATCGCTGAAAATATGGATGCGACTATTTCACCACGCCTTATGTCGGAAAGAGGAATACAATTAAAAACTGAATTTCGCTATCTCACTGAGCAACATAATGGTCAAGTGGACGTTGAGTATTTAGCTAACGATATAGCAAGCGATTCAGAAGATGCCCGCTATTTTTACCGTTTTGTGCATCAAGGAACTTTTTTAAACAACTGGCAAGTCAGTGCCGAATATAATGGTTTAAGTGATAGCAACTATATTGTTGACCTTGGCTCTGACTATTATAGTCGCGCCGATACTCACCTTTATCAAACCTTGGGGGTCAGTTATTACAATGATCAACTGGATTTCAGCCTGCAATTTAGAGACTTTGAGATACTAGGAGAACACGCCAATAGTTACCGTGCTCTGCCTGAAATGAAGCTCAATTACGAAAGTGAGTTGGCCTATGGGTTTGAATTTGGTTTGGCCTCAGAACTGGCTTATTTTGATAACAATACGGAATTTGGGCCGCAAACAACCCGTTTACATATTGCGCCCACCATACGCTATCCTTACCAGACTCAATGGGGTGAGTTTTTAGCCGAGACCAGTGTACTGCAAACCTATTATCGCCAAGACAATATTGAAAATACTAATTTAGCCAAAAATGTATCACGTACTTTGGGACAAGCTAGGTTATATGGCGCCTTAGCCTTTGAACGAAATGCCAATTGGTTACAAAAAAACGCAGTGCAGACACTCGAACCTAAGGTCCAATATCTATATACCAGTTATCAGCGGCAAACCGACATTGGCCTTTATGATACCACTCGATTATTTAGTGATTTTGATGGTTTATTTAGAGGTCAAAAATTTACTGGTTTAGATAGAATTAGTGATAAAAATCAATTGACAGTCGGATTAACAACACGTTTATTGGACGACAATAATCGCGAAAAATTCGCACTCAGTTTTGGCCAAATATTCTATTTGCGAGATGTGCAGGTTGCAGCCGCACTCGAACAAAATGACCGTTCTGCTTTAGCTGCAGAGTTAGATTGGCAAATTGGCAGCAAGTGGTACGCGCACACCGAAGCACAGATATCAAGTGTGACCGATAAAGTCGAGCGCAGCAGTCTTTCCTTGGAATACACCTCATCAAAAGATAGAGTGGCACAAATTAACCATCGTTATGTACGTGAATTGTCTGGCGAAGAAATCAATCAAGTCGGTGTCACCACAAGCTGGCCGA